>Ga0299913_10000354_pt1 | contig 27943 bp, 21 predicted proteins | sample RVTome_9_FD_201360 | JGI IMG/M metagenome (GOLD analysis project Ga0299913, IMG submission 201360) | Soil microbial communities from uranium-contaminated site in the Upper Colorado River Basin, Wyoming, United States - RVT155D38 (version 2) ... | reverse complement strand
CCCCCTCGGCCGGGGTGAAGTTCGAGACGAAGATCTTGGGGTCGGCGGTCGCCTGGATGGTCGGCACGGCGGCCGAGGCGAAGGTCCGCGCCTCCTCCTCGATCTGGCCGCGGATCTCGCGCAGCGCCTCCTCGAGCTCGCCCTCGTTCTCGACGCAGATCAGCTGGCCCCCCTTGCCGGGAGCGCTGATCCCCTTGATCTGTCCCTCGCCGCACTCGCCCTTGTTGTCCCGGCGGGCGATGGCGATCACCCAGGTGCGGACGTTGGCCTGCGACTTGAGGTTCGCCACGTCGGCCACCGGCGACTCGCCGCCGCAGGTGTTCTCGGCGTCGGTGACCAGGATCAGGTAGGGCTGGACGCAGCCGGAGTCGTTGCCGATCGACCGCCGCGCCACCTCCTCCCAGCGCTCGGTGTACTGCGGGTCGTTGCACTTGCTGCCCTTCTCGGCGTACCAGCAGCGGAAGTCGTTGATCGCCCTGGCCAGCGGGCTGCCGCCGACCGCGGTGTCCCCGCCGGCCGCGACGAGCGGCCGGACGCTCGGGTTGCGCAACGACAGCGGGCCGGCGCCCGAGGCGCCGTCGGTGAAGTAGGAGGCGATCCCGTAGTCCGCGATGGCGGTCGACGACCCGTGGTTCGGGTTGAGACGCTCGAGGAAGGCGTCAAGGTTGGGGTCGTCCCAATCGAAAGGCAGTATGTCGCCGCGGTCGACGTTCCGACCCTCCGAGCGGACCCAGGTGGCCGGCGTCATCGTCCCGGCGACGTTCGTCGGAATGAAGTGGAGGTTCTGGCAGCCCGACGAGGTGCAGCTCTCGTCCGAGTCCCCCCAGTAGTTGATGCCGGTGGGGCGACTGACCGGGAAGCGGGTCACGGCGTCGACGTAGGACTCGTTGTCGTAGTTCTCCTCCCAGCCGTGGCCGGTGAAGCTGCCGCTGGGGCAGTCCGGCTGATCGACTACGGCGTCCTGCCAGTCCCACGAGCCGCCGAAGACCTCGTCCTCCCCGAGGCCGCCGGCGACCTCGCCGCGGTCCGTGTCGGGATCCTCGTAGAAGAGGAAATCGGTGACGAGCTGGAGCTGGACGGGCTGCGTCCCCACGGTCTCCAGGGTGTTGCAGCTGTTGCCCGCGGGGCGCCGCTCGAGGGTGAGGTCGACCTGGATCGTCGGCTCTCCCCCGAGCGCGGCGACGGGCTCCTCGCCCTCGGCCGCCGGCACGACCGGCTTGGACAGGGTCACCTTGTAGCGCTGCCCGCCCGCGACGATCCAGAAGACGGTGTCCGTCCCGAAGGCGCGCGGGAAGCGGTTCGCCGCCCGCCGCTCCTCGGCGTTCGAGAGCTCGAACGGGTCGTCGCACCCTCCGAAGTCCGCGGTATCCACCTTCGAGCTGAGCCCCGTGAACACGGGGCCGAACACCCAGGGATCGGAGGCCTGCATCTCGCGGGAGAGCTCGACCCCGGGGTCTTCGGGCACGTCGTCGTCGTCGTGCAGCGTCGGCAGGTCGACCAGGGTGGGCCAGTCGAACGCCGGGACGCCGGTCGGCGTCCAGGTCACGGCGCTCGGCACCGTGGGCAGGCGGTAGAGCCAGTGCTTCGCGCGCACCCGGTTGCCGTCCTGCTGGTAGAACGCGAAGCCGTAGTTGAACTCGGTGGCGTCGGAGAACACCCCGTAGAGGCTCTTCTTCGCCATGTAGATCTTCGACCGGGGGTCGTCGCCGGCGGCGGGCACCGGCTTGCCGTCGACGTCCGCGTTCATCGAGGCGGACGTGTCCAGGAGGAAGAAGACGTACGGGTCGGCCTCGGTCGTGCGCAGCAGGTTGCGGTCGTCGCCACGGGCGAGGCCGGTGGCGACGGCGACGAGCAGGCAGGCCGCGGCGATCGCCGGAAGGCGACGGGCTGCGGCTGCGAGGGGCTTACGGGACATGCGGCTTCCTCCGCGGTGCGGGACCTTACTTGCGGACCTTGGCGAGCTGGTCCGCGTCGCCGATCGCCAGGTAGGCGTCGAGGGTCGATTTGTGGGGCTGGAGCTCGAGCATGGAGGCGACGATCTTCTGGGCCAGCGACCGGCCGTCGCGGCCGATGGTGCGCTGCGCGTAGGCGGTGATCGCGCTGTTGACCTTGCGAAAGGCGTTGCGGTCCTGGTAGGTGCCGACGTCGTTGATCTCGCACAGGTTGCACGGTGCGTCGTACAGCGGGACGACCGGCGCCAGCTCGATCCTCTGGCGGAAGGCGGCGAGAGAGGCCCCCGGCTCGGCGAGGTCGAAGAGGGCCGGCCGGTAGTCGTTGGCCACCAGCACCCGCGCCGTGGCCAGGGCCACCCCGCTCTCGCCGGCGTAGAAGGCGCGCTCGATGGAGCGCTCGTTCGAGCCGATCTCCATCTCCGTCTGCGAGATGAAGATCAGGGCGAGGCCGAGGACGCTCAGGATGACGAGGGCGAGGAGCGCGATGATGTAGGCGCTCCCGCGCTCACCGCGGCGGACGGTCGGGTGTTCCATCACATGTTCCTCAGGTCGATCAGCGACTGCAGCGGCCACCGGCGGTAGAGCCGTTCGATCCGCGACGCGTTCAGGGGGTCGCCCGCGTACACGCGGTCCTCGACGTCGGCCAGGCGGTCCGCTTCGTGCGCCGGGTCGGGCCGATCGCTGCGGGCGACCGTGGTCAGGCGGACGAATGCGGGCGCGCCGATCGGCGGCACGTCCCCGGCGACGTTGAACCCCCAGTCGTCGTTCTTCTTGTCGGTCACCGACTCGCCCTCCTCGTAGATCCCGTCGGCGTCCTGGTCGACGCCGAAGCTCGCCTGGAGGTCGAGGATGTTCTCGGCGACCGTCAGCGAGAGGTTGGAGTCCTCTCCCCGGTAGGCGAGCTCGGTGCCGGGGTAGACCCGCGCCCGGGCCAGCTCCAGGGCGCGCCCGCTGCCGGGGACCCCGGCCTGCGCGGCCTGCTCCCGCACGTAGAACCGGTACTCCTCGAGCACGCCGGCGTAGGCGACCGACTGCATCTGCGGGCTGGCCAGCGTCACGCTGCTCAGGGCGCCGTAGGCGTTGGTGTTCCGACCGCCGGCCGCGTTCTGCGCGAGGAAGCCGAAGGTGACGCTGCGGGTCGCGGGAACCGTGGTGTCGTCCACGGTCACCGTCACCGGGACCGCGGGGTCCAGCTCGACGACCGCGTAGGCGTTGTCGTCGACGGCGCTGACGATCAGGAGGGCCTCGGGGACGTCGTCCTCGTCGGCCAGGACGTCTTCGATCTGGGCGACGTCCTGCGGGACGCCGCTCGAGCTGACGCTGCGGAGGGTCAGGGTGCCGGTGTTGTTCGCGGCGTCGTAGGTGAAGGCGGTCGGGTCCGTGGTGTCGAGCTGGAAGAGCTCCCCGGTGAAGATGCCGCGGATGATCATCACGTCGCTGTGCTCGGCGACCCGGGGGACGCCCGAGCCGCCGCCCGTCAGGATCGGATCGTCGGCGGGGCGGTCGTTGCGCAGGACGAGCGCCGCGGCGGGCAGGAGGCCCCCGCGCCCCGCCATGCGGACCATGCGCACCAGCTCGTGCTGGGCGATGCGCTGCGCCTGCTGGAGGTTGGCGAGCTCGGTCTGGGCCCGGGACATGCGCGCGGCGAAGTCGAACATCGCCAGCACGGCGAGGACGAGCACGACGAGGACGAACGAGGTGACCAGCAGCTCGATCAGGGTGAAACCGGCCTGGGAGCGGGAGCGCACGGCGGCCTCCTAGAACGCCTTGAGCTGGCTGACCACCAGCCGCTGGTTCGGACCGAGCAGGCCGCCCTCCCCGCGCACGCCCTCGACCTCGACCTCGATCCACTTCAGGTGGATGAAGACGTCGGCCGTCCCCACCGGGAGCGGGGCGTCGAGCGCCTGGGCGTTCGGCGGGTCGTCGTAGAGATCGGCGATCGAGTGCTGCCGCACCGTCGTCGTCCGCCGCCAGCGCGAGCCGGCCGGGAGCGCGCCGTCGACGCGCGTCCACTCCCCGGCCGACTGGAGCGGACGGAGCCACGGCTTGGACGCGTCGAAGGCCGACGAGACCCAGGCGTCGTCGAACCGCTTCTCGTCGCCGGCGTCGATCGTCAGGTCGGCGCTCCCGAACTCGGCCCGCGAGTAGAGCTCCTGGCTGTCGCGCGTGAACTTCGACACCTGGGTCGACTCGCGTCCCGACAGGTTGTTGAGCGCCGAGCGGGAGAACAGCGGCAGCATGAAGAAGGCGATCAGCATGAGGATCGCCATGCCGGCGAGAACCTCGATCAGGTTGAACCCGGCCTGCGGGTCGTGCGCACGGCGCACGGAGCCCGGCGGGCTCGCAGTCTTCGTCGTCATCGTCAGTAGCTCCGGATCATCTCGGTGAAGCCGGTGACCTTCACCCGCACCAGGACCGAGTCGCCCCGCGGGTTCGCGAAGGCGAAGTCGGTGATGCCGCCGGCGAAGTCCGCCGAGCCGTCGGAGGCGAACGAGATCGCCGCGGGCGAGGTCAGGCTGACCTGGGTCGCCATCGGCACCTCGCCGAGCGACCGCTCGCCGGCGTCCAGGATCCGGTCGTCGTCCTGGTCGACGAACCCGACGATCGTCTCGCCGTCCGGGCGGACGACGGTCGGGACCCTGAGGCGGATCGCCTGGTGCCTGGCCTTGTGCAGCAACGTCTGCGTCTGGCGCGCCGTCTGCTCGACCTGCGCCCGCGCGAGGTAGCGGAAGAACGGCGGCATCACGACGAGCATCAAGACGGCGAGGACGATGGTGACGATCATCGCCTCGACGAGCGTGAAGCCGAGCGCTCCGCGACGGTACCTCTGATGTCTGCCCACGAGTGCCTTGTCGAGCAACGGCCGTACCAGGGGCGGCACCGCGCGGCTCTTGCGGTGCAATCCCTTTCCGTTCCGCGGTTTACGCGCGTCGCCCCGCTTCGGTGACGGGAGCCGGGAGCGCCGGAGATTGTTACCTCAGGTAACGATCGTGCCAGACGGGAAGCGAACCCTCGCATTCGTCCCGCCTCCCGGCCGGTCCTCCAGGCGCACTGAGCCGCCGTGCAGGGCGACGATCCGCTGCGTCAGCGCCAGGCCCAGGCCGACCCCGTCCGGCCGGCCAGTGACGAACGGGTGGAAGAGCCGGTCGCGGAGGTGCGCGGGCACCCCCGGGCCGCGGTCGGCGACCACCACCTCCACCCCTTCGTCGCTGCGCACGAGACCGATCTCGACGCTCGCCGGCTGCCCGCCGGCGCCTTCCGCGGCGGCCCGCGCGGCGTTGCGGACGAGGTTGCGGAGCGCCCGCTCGAGGAGCTGACGGTCGCCCCGCAGGCGCAGCCCGGCCAGGCCGGCGTCCTCGATGCGCACGGGAGCGCCGCCCAGCGTCGGATCGCTCGCCGCCTGGGCGACCAGCTCGCCGAGCGCCACCTCCTCGAGACGCACGCTCCCCGGCTGGGCGAAAGAGAGGAAGTCGTCGAGCACCCGCTGCAGGTGCTCGGTCTCCCGCCGCATCTCGTCGAGATGGTCGCCGGCCGGCTCGCCGGGCCGGCGCTCGATCAGCGACATGTAGCCGCGGAGGGTCGCCAGGCTGTTGCGCAGCTCGTGGGCGACACCGGCGGCCATCTCGCCGAGCTGGACCAGGCTCTCGGCCAGCCGGTCTTGCTCGGCCTGGCGCCGCACCTCGGTGAGATCGGCGAAGAGGACGAGGAAGCCGCGAACCGCCCGGCGCCGGGGCCGATCTTCCGGCGATTGCGCCGGGTGCCCGCCCCCGGCCGCGGCCGGACTCTCGACGGCGGGATCCGGGCCGGCGCGGAGCACGTTGACGGTCAAACCGAGAGTGAGCGGCGAGCGCGTCGTCCCTTCCCCGCCGGGCCGGTCGAGCTCGACCTCGCGCCGCTGGAGCGGCACGGCCGCGGACACCGCTTCGGCGAGAAGCTCGACGAGCCCGGGGTGGGCGGCGAGCGCCTCCTCGAGAGGGGCCCCCGGCGAAGGGGGCGGCACGTCGAGCAGCGCGGCCCCGACCGGGTTGAGGGCGAGCACGCGCCCCTCGCGGTCGAGCATCAGCAGACCGCTCTCCAGGCTCTCGCCGAGCGCCCGCTCGACCGCCGCGAGCTCGGCGCGGTCGTCCGCTCCTCCCACGGCCCGCGCGTCCCCCCCCGCCGCGAGCGCCGCCATCCCCCGTTCGAACGTGCGGACGAGGAACTCGATCTCGTCCTCCTCGCCCGCCGGGCCGTCCGCCGGGCCGAGCTGCCGGGCGCGGGCGAGGAGCGCGTCGTACGGACCCATCAGGTGACGGAGGAAGAGGAGCACCAGGAGGCCGACGCCCGCGCCGACCCCGAGCACCACCCAGGTCAACGGCGTCAGCGTCCGCGCCCGGGCGGCGAGGACCGGCTCGGCGAGGTCGACCCGCAGCCATCGCGGCTCGCCGGCGATCGCCAGCGGGACGAGCGCCGCGACGACGCCGGGCAGCGCCGGACCGGGGCCCGCGGCGACGCCCTCCCGCGGCACGTCGCCGGGACCGAGGCCGTCGGCGAAGGGCGCCATGGGATCGCCGCCCGGCAGCTCACCGGCGACGGCGAGCTCGCCCCCGCCGGCGTCGACCAGGGTCAGAGAGCGCACTCCCGGGGCGGTACGCCGCAGCGCGGACAGGCCGGCAGCGTCCGGTGTCGCCTCGCCGGAGGCGAGCCGCTCCGCCAGGGCACGGCCGGTCCCCATCGCCGCCTCCCGCCGCTCCTCGACCAGCAGCCCGACCGCGCTGCGGTACGAGAAGAGGGTAAAGGCCGACAGGAGCAGCAGCAGCAGCAACGCCACCGGGCCGAGGATCCGCACCTCGCGCCGCAGGCCGATCTCGGCCCGGCGGGGGGCGGGGACGGCGCCGCCCCGCGTCACAGCAGCTCCAGGTAGGCGTCGGCCAGCGGCCGCCCCCAGAACAGGGCGACCAGCGCGCCGGCGGCGAGGAACACCCCGAAGGGGAGCCGGCTCTTCAGGCCGCCGCGGCGGGTGGCGACGAGAGCCAGGCCGACCGCCGCGCCGGCCAGCGAGCCGAAGAACAGGGTGACGAGCACCCCCTTCCAGCCGAGGAAGGCGCCGACCATGGCGAGCATCTTGACGTCGCCCAGCCCCATCCCCTCCTCGCGGCGGACGAGCCACCAGGCGCCGTAGAGCAGCAGCAGGACAGCCGCGCCGAGCGCCGCGCCGACGGTCGCCGCGAGGAGGCCGCCCCAGTCGATCCACGGCTGGAACGCGAGGCCGGCGGCGATCCCGGGCAGGGTCAGCCGGTCGGGCAGCAGGTAGTGCTCGAGGTCGATCGCGGCCAGCGCGACGAGGAGCGCCGAGAGCAGCGCCCCGGCCACCGCCTCGAGCCGCGGCCCGAAGCGCAGGACGCAGGCGACGAAGAGCGCCGCCGTGGCCGCCTCGACCACCGGGTAGCGCCAGGAGATCGGCGCCGAGCACCAGCGGCACCGCCCGCGCAGCACGAGCCACGAGACGACCGGCAGGTTGTCGCGCGCCAGCACCGCCCCGCCGCAGTACGGGCAACGCGAGCGCGGCAGCACGGTCGAGGCCCCCCGCGGCAGCCGGTGGACGACGACGTTGAGGTAGCTGCCGACCACCAGCCCGACGAGGGCGGCATAGACGACCAGCAGGAGCTCGGGGAGCACGCGGGCCGGATCTTAGCCCGCGCCTACTCCGTGGGCACGGAGGCTCCCGCAGGCGCCGGCGCCCCGTCGCCGGCACGGCCGGCCGGCCGTTCGGTCCGCGGGTACGCGTATCCCGCGACGATCCGCCGCATCCGCTCGATGCCGGCGCGGAGCTCGGCGACCGGGATGCGCTCGTCCGGGCCGTGGATGCCGCCGCGCATCTCGCCCGAGAGGACGAACGGGTCGAGCCCATAGGCGGCAATGCCGCGCTCGCGGAACCAGCGGGCGTCGGTGAAGCCGGCGATGAAGGCGGGGACGACCGGCGCCTCCTCCCTCAAGACCTGGGCGGCGGCCCGCCAGGCCGGGTGGTCGGTGGGCGACGGCGGCGCGGGGTCGGCGGCGAGGAGGACCTCGGACTCGACGCGGTCGCCGAGGGCGCGACGGATGCGGGCGAGGTAGTCGTCGGCGTCGGTTTCGGGGAGGAGGCGGACGTCGATCCGGGCCGAGGCCTCGTCGGCGACGACGTTGATCCGCTCGCCGGCCTCGAGCTGGGTGACCTGGACGGTGTCGAGGAACAGGTTCGGCTGCCCGGGGAGCATCGGCCCGCGGGGGCCGTCGGGGCCGACCCAGGCGTCGGGGTCGGCGAAGCGCCGGCGGGCGGGGCCCTCGTGGAGGGGGGCGAGCTCGGCGAGGTAGCGGCGCACGGGGTCGGTGACCCGCCAGCGGCGCGGCATCTCGAGCAGCCGGGCGAGGGCCTCGATCAGCCGGTGGCTGGCGCTGTTCGGGTTGATCCCCGAGGCGTGGCCGCCGCGGCCGTGGGCGCGGACCTCGAGCCAGAGCGGCCGCTTCTGGGCCACCTCGACCCCCCACCAGCGCACCTCGCCGCGGGCCACCCGGTTGACGCCGCCCTCGCCGTACACGGCGCCGATCCCGGCGAAGAGCTCGGGGCGCGTCTCCCACAGCCAGCCGGTGCCGCGCACCCCGCCGCTCTCCTCGTCGGCGACGGCGAGGAAGACGAGATCGCGCTCCGGTGGACGCTCGGCGCCGGCGACGGCGAGGAAGGCGGCGAGGTGGGCGATGCCCAGCCCCTTGACGTCGATCGCGCCGCGCCCCCAGAGCTCACCGCCGACGAGGTCGCCTGCGAACGGCTCGCGGGTCCAGCCCGGGCCGGGGGCGACGACGTCGAGGTGGTGGAGCAGGAGGAGGCCGCCGTCGGGCCGGCGGCCGGGGACCCGGGCGTAGAGACTGGCGCGCCCGTCGGCGGTGAAGAAGGTGCGGGTGGAGACCCCGTGCTCGCGCAGGATGCGGGCGAGGTATGCCGCCGCCGCGGCCTCGCCACCCGGCGGGTTCGTGGTGTCGATCCGCAGGTAGCCCTGGAGCCAGCCGATCGGGTCGCCGCCGAGCGCCGCGAGCGGCGCGGTGGCGGGGGCCGCGCGCGGCTCCGCGGCCGAGCCCGCGACGGGCGCGACCGCCAGGGGGAGCCCGGCGACGGCGACGGCTACCAGGGACGGGAAGGGTCGAATCCCGAGGTCCCCCTTCGACCAAAGAAGAAACGACCGGGGAGGCCCGAAGGCCCGCCCCGGTCGATCAGAGATCCCCCGACGAGAGCGCTGCGGACGTCTCCCGGGGGAGCTAGTCCCGCTTCTCGGGCCAGACCCGGAAGTAGCCGTCGGCCCAGAGGATGTCGTTGTCGTACGAAATCGGGTCGTAGGGACCCGAGGTCGTCGGCTCGACACTGCCGGGCCAGTCATCGCCTGGGTCCAGATCCGAGTTCCGGCCGCCGCTGAAGATGCCCATCACGTTGTCGGCCAGCGGATTGTCGGTGTTCAGTGCGTAGGCGAAGCCGTGCTTCCAGCCGTCGACCGCCGGCAGCTCGTCGGCGATGTATAAGGGCACCAGCTCGGCCTGGACTTCGGCGAGGCCGTCCGCCCAGCCCGTGCCTCCCCAGCTCGTCATGGTCACCGCGGGACCGCCGGCGGCGGCCGCGCCGGCCTCGTTGGTGAGCCAGGCCATCATCGCGGTGCCGATGTTCCGCTCGTCCGCCATCGTCCGCTTCTGCTTCGCCTTCTGAAGCGACTCGAGGAAGTTCGGGATGAGCAGCGCGGCGATGATGCCGATGATCGCCACGACGATCAGCAGCTCGATCAAGGTGAACCCGCGCTGCCGCCGTCTTGCCAGAAATCTCGCCATCTCTTTCGTCCTCCTTGCCCGCAGCAGAGTGTTGTCTGAAAAAACCTTGCGCGACCTCTCCGTGCATCCGCCGTGCCCGGTTGTGTGGATCCAACGTTCTCAATGGTTTACGGGCGAGGTGGTCGCCGCGTCTGCCGCTGAGCGTCAGTCCGATTGACGATTTTCGTCAGCCGCGAGGCGGGAGAGGAGGTCCCGGTACAGCTCCACGCCTTCGAGATAGCCGGGCAAGGCGATCCGCTCGTTGACGGTGCCGCGGAGCCGCGCCCGGTGGACCTCGGGGGTGACGACGTTGAAGGGCGAGAAACCGAAGGCGGGGGCGCCCGACCGGCGGAAGAACCGTGCGTCGGTCACCGTGAACGGCAGGTAGATCGGGCCGTGGACGACGTCGGGATAGTGCTCTTCGACCAGGCGGTCGATGGTCTCGAAGGCCCAGTGGTCGGGAGAGCTCCCGAGGAGCGCCGCCCCCTCGTCGAACACCTCGACGGTGAAGCCGCGGAGCAGCCAGGGGGGGAGGAGCTCGCGGAGGGCGGCCTCCGCGTCGGTGCCCGGCAGCAGCAGCAGCGCCACCCGCAGCTCGTAGCCGCCGCCCTCCGACGCGTGCACCCCCTGCTCGGCCGCCTGGTCGACGAAGAACGAGCGCAGGTAGAGCGGTAGCTCGGCGAAGGTGCGGCGGTCGCGCATCAGGGCGTCGAGGTCGCCCAGGGTCTCGCGCCGGCGCTCGGTGCCGCGGGTCGGCGCGTACTCCGCCATCACCCGGTCGACCAGCGGGGTGCGCCGCGGCTCGCTCGCGAGGTCGAGCTCGCGCAGGTCGGCCTCCAGCGCCTCGAGCGCCGCGCGCGACGAATGGCACACGACCACCTGGACGGGCCGCACCTGGCCGACCTCGGTGCCCCAGTAGGTCGCCACGCCCGGGGCCGTGCTCTCGACCGCCCCGCCCTCGGTGAGGACGACGGCGAAGCGCTCGACGAGCTCGGGGTGGGCGCGCAGGAACCAGCGGGTGCCCCGGTCGCTGCCGATCTCCTCGCCCGTCGTCGCCAGCACGATCACCGACCGGTGCGGCCTCTCCCCGCTCTCGACGAGCCGGCGGACCGCCTCGAGCTGCGCCACCGCCACGCTCTTCATGTCGAAGGCGCCGCGCCCGTACAGCCACGGGCCGTCGATCGTGCCGGTGAAGGGCGGGTGGACCCAGCTGTCCTCGTGGAGGATCGGGTCGACGTCGATGTGGTGGTGGAGGACGACCGCCTCGCGCCGCTCGCCCTCGACGACGGCCCAGACGTTGGCCTCCCGGCCGACCCGCTCGACCGTCGGCTCGAGCCCCATCCCCTCGAGCTGGCGGACGACCCACTCGGCGCCCGCCATCTGGTCGCCGGTCTCGCTCTCGGTGTCGATCGCGATGTACTCGCGCAGGAGCTGGACCTCGCGGTACTCCGCGAAGTCGACGTCCACCCACCCGGTGGCGGCCCCTCCCTCGAAGGCGGGCCGTACCCAGACGACGAGCGCCGCGGTCGCGGCGAGGACCGCGGCAAGGCTCGCATACAGGGCGAGGCGCGCGCTCCGGCGGCGGCGCGTCTCGAGCCGGCTGCGGGTCGGGCGGGGCATGACGGTCGCCGATCCTAGTCCAACGCCGCACCCCGACCCGCGCCCGCTATGATGGCGGGCCGCCGCCCCGAGAGCCCGATGCGCGTCCCCTACTTCGATCTCGCCCGCGCCGCCCGCCGCGTCGAGGGGGAGGTCCGCCGCCGGTGGGAGCGGGTGGTGGCGGACACCGCGTTCGTGCTCGGCCCCGAGGTCGGCGAGCTCGAGCGCGGCTTCGCGGACTTCGTCGGCGCCGCCGGGTGCGTCGGCGTGGCCAACGGCACCGACGCCCTGGTCCTCGCCCTGCGCGCGCTGGAGCTGTCGCCGGGCGACGAGGTCGTGGTGCCCGCCTTCACCTTCTTCGCCACCGCCGAGGCGGTCGTCCTCGCCGGCGGGGCGCCGGTCTTCGCCGACGTCGAGCCCGACACCCTCAACCTCGACCCGGAGGACGCCGAGCGCCGGGTCGGCCAGAAGACCGTGGGGATCCTCGGCGTCCACCTCTACGGCCGGCCGTTCGACGCCGACCGGCTCGGCGCGGTCGCCGCGCGCCACGGCCTGTGGCTGGTCGAGGACGCGGCCCAGGCGCACGGCGCCGCCTGGAAGGGCCGGACGGCCGGCACGATCGGCCGCCTCGCCGCCTGGAGCTTCTATCCGACGAAGAATCTCGGCTGCTTCGGCGACGGCGGCGCGGTCACCGGCCCGGATGCCGCGCTCCTCGAGCGGGTGCGGCGGCTGGCCAACCACGGCCAGGAGCGCCGCTACCACCATCTCCTGGTGGGCACGAACAGCCGGCTCGACAGCCTGCAGGCGGCGGTGCTCAACGCGCGGCTGGCGCACCTCGCCGCCGACAACGACCGGCGGCGGCAGATCGCCTGCCGCTACCAGGGCGGCCTCGCCGGCGCCGGCGACGTCGCCTTCCCGGTCGACCCGCCGGGCGCCTTCTCCGTCTACCACCAGCTCGCGGTCCGCACCGTGCGGCGCGACGCGCTCGCCGCCCACCTCGCGGCGGCGGGGGTCGGCAGCTCGATCCACTACCCGGAGACGCTGAACCGCCAGCCCGCCTTCGCCGGCCACCCGCAGGCGGGCGAGACGCTGCCGGCCGCCGAGGCCGCCGCCGCCGAGCTCCTCTGCCTGCCCTGCTTCCCGGAGCTCGAGGACGCCGAGGTCGACCGCGTCTGCGAGGCGGTGCACGGCTTCTTCGCGGCGGGCTGAGGACGCCCGGCGCGGGCCGCCGCGCCGGCCGCTTCCCGAGATGACGCGCGACCCCGCGGCGGGCTCGGCGCACGGCCCCGCGGCCGGGCCCGCCTCCCGCCCCTCGCCGCTCGCCGTCGCGACCCTCCTCGCCGCCCTCGCCGTGCCGGCGGCGATCGGCGCCCTGCCGCTCGCCCACGACGACCTGTTCGGCCACCTGTCGGCCGGCCGCTGGATCGTCGATCACGGCCGGGTGCCGGCGGCCGACCCGTTCTCGTTCACCCGCCCGGGCGCCCGCTGGGTGAGCCACGAGTGGGGCTTCTCGCTCGCCGTCTACGGGGTCTGGGGAGCGGGCGGTCCGTGGGCGCTCGTCGGTCTGTCGGCCGCCCTCGCCACGGCGCTCTTCGCCGCGATCGGCGGCGCCGCGCTGCGGCGGGTGCCGGCGGACCGGCGGGCCGCCGCGGCACCGCTCGTCGCGGCCCTCCTCCTCGCCGCCGCCTGGGCCGTGTCGCTCGAGCTCTTCCTGCGCGCCGCACTCGCCGGGGCGGTCTGCTTCGCGCTCCTCGCAATCGGTCTCGGGCGGTTCCGGGAGCGGCCGTCTGCCGCTCGTGGCGCCGCGGTCGCGGTCCTCGTCCTCGTCTGGGCGAACCTCCACTCCGGGGTCGTCCTCGGGCTCGCCCTGGTCGGCCTGTCGGCGGTCGACGCGGCGAGCCGGCAGAGGCGCCGGGTGCTGCCCCACCTCCTCCTCGCCGCCGCCTGCGCCGCGGCCGCCCTGGCCAACCCGCACGGGATCGACGCGTTGCTCTACCCGTTCCGCCTCGCGCGGCTCCTCGCCGACCCCGCCTCGGGGTTCGAGGCCGGCCACTTCGCCGGCGGTTGGCCGGGGCGGCAGGCGGTGCTCGGCGCGCTCCTCGCGGCGACGCTCGCCGGCCTCTTCGCCCTGGCGCGCCGCGGCCGGCGCCCGTCCCCGGGGAGCCCGCCGGCTCGCCACGGACCGCTCGCCGGCTGGGAGCTCGCCGCCCTGGCGCTGTTCGGCGCCGGCTCGTTCGCGACCGCGCGGCTGTCGGTCGAATTCGCCGTCCTCCTCGTCCCGGCGGCGGCGGCGGTCGGCGCCGCGCTCCTCGGTGAGCGGGCAGCGCCGGCGCGGCGCCGTGGCGGCCGCGCCCTCGCCGCCGCCGTCCTCACCGCCGCCCTCGTCGTCGCCAGCGGCACCCTCGCCGCCCGGCCGCCGGGGCCGGTCTCGCCGCACTTCCCGGCGGGCGCCGCGGACTTCCTCCGCGCCCACGGCCTCCTCGGCCGCGCCTTCCACCACCAGAACTGGGGCGGCTACCTCGGCTGGCGTCTCGGCACGCCAGTCTTCTGGGACGGCCGCAACGACGTCTTCGCGCCGCTCGTCCGCGAGCTGGCGACGATTCCTTTCGCCCGGGTCGCCGAGCGCTACGGGGTCGAGGTCCTGATTCTCTCGCCCCGCGAGATCGCCCAGCTCGCCCCCGAGCTCGCCCGCGGCCGCTGGGGGCTGGTCTACGCCGACGGCCGCGCGGCGGTCTTCCTCTCCCGCCGCGCCTACCCCGAGGTGCTGGAGCGCCTCGAGATCCGCCCGCCGCCGCCCGTATAATCGCTTTCATGCCGCAGAAAGCCCGCGTCGCCGTCGTCAAGACGAAGCCCGAGACCGTCCTGGAGGACGTCGCCCGCACCATGGAGCTGGCCGAGGTCCGCCGCCACCTCGACCCGGCCGCGACGACCATCCTCAAGGACAACATCTCCTGGCACTTCCCGTTCCCCGGCGCCAACACCACGCCCTGGCAGCTCGAGGGGACGATCCGCGCCCTGCGGGACGCCGGCTACGAGGACCAGGTGTGCGTCCAGAACGACACCGTGGTCACCGACCCGAAGAAGGGCGAGCGGCTCAACCGCTACCTGCCGGTGCTCGGCCGCTACGGCGTGCCGGTGCGCTACAACTGCTTCCCGGACGACCTCCGGTGGGTGCGCTACGAGCCGGAGGGCGAGATGCTCGCCCTGCGCAAGATCTTCCCGGAAGGGATCTCGATCCCCGAGCTCTTCCTCGGCAAGAACGTCGTCCACCTGCCGACGGTCAAGTGCCACATCTACACGACGACGACCGGGGCGATGAAGAACGCCTTCGGGGGGCTGCTGGCGACGAAGCGCCACTACACCCACTCGTGGATCCACGAGACGCTGGTCGACCTGCTGACCATCCAGAAGGAGATCCACACCGGCCTCTTCGCGGTGATGGACGGCACGACCTGCGGCAACGGCCCGGGGCCGCGGACGATGATCCCGGTGGAGAAGGACGTGCTCCTGGCCTCGGGCGACCAGGTGGCGATCGACGCCGTGGCGGCGAAGATGATGGGCTTCGACCCGCTGTCGATCCGCTACATCCGGCTCGCCCACGAGCGCGGCCTCGGGGTCGGCGACCCGCGCGACATCGAGATCGTCGGCGAGGAGGCCGCGGCCGGCTGGAACTTCCGCTTCACCGTCGGCGACAACGCGGTCTCCCGCTTCGGCGACCTGGTGTGGTTCGGGCCGCTCCACGGCCTCCAGAAGCTCCTCTTCCGCACCAAGCTCCTCTACCTCTTCGTCTTCGGCTCATTCCTCTACCACGACTACCTCTGGTACCCGACCTTCGGCAAGCGCCGCATCGAGCGCTACCGGCGGACCTCGAAGTGGATGCGCCTGTTCGAGCAGTACCCCGAGGAGGCCGAGGGGGAGGGCGCGGCCGGGCGGGAAGCGGCCTGAGCGGCCGCGGCGCCGAGGCGCCTTCGCCCCCGGCCCTCGAGCACCTCGGCCGGAGGCTGCTCCCGTTCCTCGTCCTCGGTCTCGTGGCGCTCGTCGGCCTCGCCCTCTTCGCCGACGCGTCCCGGATCGCCGGCCGGCTCGCCGAGATCTCGCTGCGGGCGCTCGCCGCGGTGCTCGGCCTCTCGCTCGTCAACTACCTGCTCCGCTTCGTCCGCTGGGAGCTCTACCTCCGCCACCTGGGGGTCCGCCTGCGGCTCGTCGACAGCGCCCGCGTCCTGCTGGTCGGTTTCGTCCTGTCGGTCACGCCCGGGAAGGCCGGGGAGCTCGGCAAGGCGTGGCTCGTCCGCGAGCTCGGAGGAGGACCGGCGATGCGGGCCGTGCCGGCGGTGCTCGCCGAGCGGGTCACCGATCTCCTCGGCGTCGTCCTGCTGGTCGCCCTCGGCGCGCTGGCGGTCCCCGGCGGCGCGTGGCTGGCCGCCGGCGGGCTGGCGGTCGCCGCCCTGACGACAGTCCTCGTCGGCTGGCGGCGCGGCGCCCGGGCCGTCCTCGCCGCCGGCTCGCGGCTGCGCTGGATCGGCGGGCACGTCCACCACCTCGAGGAGCTCTACGAGCGCATGCGCAGCCTGCTCACGGCGAGGATGCTGCTCGCCGGACTGGCGCTGTCGTTACTCGCCTGGGGGGCCGAGGGCGTCGGCCTGTACGTCGTCTTGCGCTCCTACACTGCCGACCCCGGCGTGCTGCGGAGCGTCTTCGAGTACGCGGTTTCGACCCTAGCAGGCGCTGTCTCCATGCTCCCCGGCGGCCTGCTCGCCGCGGAGGGGAGCCTCGCCGCCCTGCTCGACGTCCGCGGACTGGAGCCGGCGGTGGCGGCCTCGGCGACCGTGATCATCCGCGCCGCGACACTCTGGTTCGCGGTCGGGCTCGGCCTCCTCGCCCTGCCTGCGGTCATGCGCCGCGTGGGGCGCACGGGCGGAGCGGAAGGGAGATCCCCCAGCCGCGGAGCGTGGCGCGACCCGGCTTGCGCCGCCGGGCTGGCGCTCCTCGTCGCGTCCCTTTACCTGCTCAGCGGACCCGGGCACATCGACATCGTCGACGGCCAGGCCCGCTTCGAGGTGGCACGGAGTCTGGTGCTCGCCGGCCGACCGGTGGTGCGCGACCCGGAGATCGGCGGTGTCGAGGGCGTCGACGGGGCGATCTACAGCTACTACGGGCCTGCCGCGTCCGTGGCCGGCGTCCCCTGGGTCTGGCTCGGCGAGGTCGCCGGCGACCGCTACGGCGCCACGAGCATGTTCCTCTTCACCTTCACCTCCGGAGTCTTCGGCGGCCTGCTGATCGGACTGCTCTACCTGGTCTATCGGCACCTCGGCGTCGGTCGTCGTGCGGCCGCGGGCTGGGGCCTCGCCACGGCGTTCGCCACGTTGGTCTGGCCGCTCGCCACGTCGAGCTTCGACCAGGTGCAGCAGGCCTTCTTCGTGCTCGCCATGGTCTGGCTCGCGGCGCTCAGCGCGGCCCGCCGGTCCACGCCCCTGGCATTGCTGGCCGGGCTCACCGCCGCCGTGCTGCTCCTCTACCAGGAGGCGCTCGGGCTGCTCGTGCCGATCGCCGGCCTCGCCCTGTGGCGGGTGGGAGACTCGGATCGCCGCGGCGGCCGCTTCTTCGCCCGCTACGCGATCTTCCTGCTCGCCTCCGGGATCGGCTTCGCCGTGTGGGGGGCCTACAACGCGTACCGCTTCGGCCACCCGTTCTTCTCGGGCAAGCTGGACGCCGGCGGGCCCGCGCTGCCTCTGCTCGGCAACCCCCTGGCAGGTTTCGCGAGCCTCCTGGTCAGCCCGGGGAAGGGAATCCTCTTCTTCAGCCCGCTGGTCGTGCTCGCGCTGCTCGGCTTTCGCGGCCTCCACCGCCGCGACGCCGGGCTCGGCCGGGCGGCGGCGGCGATCTCGTCGACCTGGCTCCTCTTCGTCTCGTGTCTGGCCTTCTTCGGCGGCGACTGGAGCTGGGGGCCGCGCTACCTCGTGGTCATCCTGCCGCTCTGGGCACTGGCCTTTCCGTTCGCCGTCGGCACCGGCTGGCGGCGAGGGTTGGTCGGCGCCCTGGTCGCGGCGAGCCTGGCGGTCCAGCTCCTCGCCGTCTCCGTGGACCATCAGCGGTTCTTCTTCGAGCAGCGTCTCTACCCCTTCTTCTGGTCGTCCGACCCCTGGGTCTATTTCTCGCTGTCGCAGCTCGTCGAGCGGCCGGGCGAGCTCGCCGACGTCGCCCGGCCGGGGGTGCCGGCGACCGTGCGGAGGTTCTCACCGGGGCCCCCCGACCACCCGCCGACCTACACGCCGCACGACACCGCGGCCGGCGGTCGTCCCGGGGTGGAGCACTACGCGCTCTTCCATCTCCCGCGCCCCTGGCCCCTGTGGATGCCCTGGGCCGCCCGCCACCTGCCGCTGCGGGTGCCGTTCCGCGCCGTCCTGCTCGTCCTGGTGACGACCGCCATGGCCGGCGCCACTCTGCTCGCCGGCTCGCTGCGCCGGGAGCCGCCGACGGACGCGGCCGGGCGGCCGCCCACCTGATGCCCGGCCCCGGTCCCCGCGGCCGCGCCGCCCTCGGCCTGTACCTCCTGGTCGCCTCCGCGTACCTGCTGACCAGCCCCGGGCGCATCGACAGCATCGACGGCCAGCTCCGCTATGAGGTGACCCACAGTCTCGTCGAGACCGGGCGGCCGACGATCCGTGACCCTGTGCTCCAGCGGTTCGGCATCCGCACGTCCGACGGCGCGGTCTACGCCGCCTACGGCATCGCGCCCTCGCTGACCCCCTTGCCGCTGGTGTGGCTGGGCAGCCTCTGGGACGGGCCGCGGGAGGAGACCCGGCGGTTTCTGTTCGCGCTCGCCGATCCGCTCATCGGAGCGCTGATCGCGCCGCTCCTGCTCGTCTTTTTCCTCGAGCTCGGGATCGCACCGCGGTCCGCCCTCGCCTGGACCCTCGCGAGCTCCTTCGCCACGCTCCTCTGGCCGGCCTCGACGACCGTCCTCGAGCAGATCCAACACGCCGTGCTGGTCCTGGCCGCGGTCTACCTCGGCTTCCTTTCCGGGCGCCGGGGGAGCCCGGTCCTCGCCGCGGGAGGCGGGCTCGCGGCGGGACTGCTCCTCCTCTACCAGGAGAGCTACGCGATCCTCGTCCCCGCCCTCGCCCTGGCGACGCTCCACGGTGGGCGCCGCGGCCGCTCCACCCCGCTCGGCCGGCTCCTCGTCTTCCTCGGCACGGCGGGTCTCGGGGCGGTGGGCTGGGTCGAGTACAACCAGCTCCGCTTCGGGGTGCCGCTCGCCTCGGGCCGCCTCGGCGGAGGAGGCCACCCGCCACTCCTCGGCAACCCGCTCGAGGGCCTCGCCGCCCTACTGATCAGCCCCGGGAAGGGGATTCTCTTCTACAGTCCGCTGGTCGTGCTCACTGTGGTGGCCTTCCCGGCATTTCGCCGACGGTGGCCGAAGCTAGCGACGACGGTCGCGGCCGCGACCGTGGTGCACGGACTGTTCATCGCCTCGCTCTCCATCTTCCACGGCGACTGGTGCTGGGGGCCGCGCTACCTCACGGTTCTCCTTCCGCTCTGGGCCCTGCCGCTCCCTTTCCTGCCACCGATCCGTCTCCGCCGGCCGCTGATCGCAGCGCTGGCGAGCGTCGGCCTCATCGTCCAGCTCCTCGGGCTGTCGCTCGTCCACGAAAGGTTCTTCTACGAGCGGCGGCTCCCCACATACTTCTGGTACGGCGACGCCGCCTTCTACTTCCGGGAGTCGGCCCTGACGGCCCGCCTCGGCGAGATCGCTTCGACGCTCGCCGGTGGGGTGCCCGCGACAGCGACGTACTTCTCGCCGTCGCCGTATCGAGACCTCCTGACCTATTACATCGCTCCGCCGGCCTCCGTAGACCGGGCGCCTGACTGGATGCCGTACTTCCGGATCTTCTACCTGCCCCGACCCTGGCCCCTCTGGATGCCGACCGTCGACCCAGAGCGCTTCGACCGCCCCCTGCCTCCCCTCCCCGCGGCGGGGATTCTCTTCCTCGTCGGGCTGGCGGGGGGCGTCCTCGTCTGGCGGGAGGGTCGGCGCAACGGGGACGGCGGCTCAGAGTTGGGTCGGAAGACCGCCGAGCGGCTGCCGGCGGGAGACGCCGCGCTCGCGGCCGAGGACCGCGAGCTGGTCCCAGCAGTAGAGCCAGTGGAGCCGTCGCAGGAGCGCGAGGTCGCCGATGCGCCGCCAGACCCGCGACTCCGCGCGGCGCCGCCGGAGGTGCCGCCGGGAGGTGACCCAGCGATAGGAGCGGGCCTTCGCCCGCAGGAACGCGGAGCCCCTCAGCAGCGAGAAGGACCAGGCCATGATCTCGGTGAGCAGCAGGATCGGTGAGAGCAACAGCAAAGTGGCGGGCCGCAGGTAAGTGAGAAGCAGGGCCACGCGGTTGCGCTCCAGCAGGTAGAACTTTTCAGGGTACATCGACAGGAAGTAGTCGTGGTGCACCCGCGACTCGGGGACACAGGCGAGCTCGTGCCCGGCCAGGCGGAGGAGCCACGAAAGGTGGACGTCCTCGTGGTAGAGGAAGCCTGCGGCGTCCATGCCCCCCACCTCGAGCAGGGCGGCGCGGCGGACGACGAAGGCACCGCCCTGGATCCCCGCCACCCCGAAGGGCTCGCGCGGCACCTCCTCGACAGGGAGGCCAAGGGACCGATTGAAGCCCAGCCCGCTCACATGGATCGCCTGACCGGCCGCGGCCACCCGATCGCCCCCGTCGGTAGTGATCAGCGGGTTCACGGCCGCGACCTCCGGATGCGCGTCCAGGTAGGAGACGAGCGGCTCGAGCCATCCCGGCTCGACGACGACGTCCATGTTCAGCGCGGCGAGGTACTCTGAGTCGACGCTCTCCGCCACCTGGTTGACTGCGGCGGAGTACCCCGCGTTCCGATCGTTGAGGACTGCCCGCACGCCGGCTCGACGAGCGGCAAAGGCACGCACTCGCTCGCGGCTGCCGTCGGTGGACGCATTGTCGACCACGACGAGCGCCGGCCCCTCGGCGCCTCCAGCCCGGTGGGACTCCAGGGCCTCCTCCAGCCGCCGGCCGCCGTTGTAGTTGACCACCACCACGACCACCCGTCGGCCCAGGGGGACGGTCGGCTCGGCCGGCTCAGCCATCGCGCCGCGAGGAGACGCCATGCTGACGGACCAGCGCCGAGAGCTCGGCGGCCCGGCGGTTGATCGACGAGAGCAGGACGCCGCAGGTGAAGGAGAGTGCGCTGAGAATGAAGAGGGCCGCAGCGAGCACCGCCAGGGGTAGGCGACCGACGAGCCCGGTTCGGACGAACTCGGCGATCACCACGCTGCCTCCGGCGAGCGACAGCAGCAGCAGGATCAAGCTGAGGATGCCGAACAGCGCCAGCGGCCGGTTGTCGCGGAAGAAGATGAACAGGGCGCGCAGGATCCGCGTGCCGTCGCGCAGCGTGTGGAGCTTGCTCTCGCTGCCGACGCGACGCGCCCGGTACTCGACCGGCAGCTCGGCGACGGTGAAGCCGTGGACGAGGGCTTGGACCGAGAGCTCGGCCTCGACCTCGAAACCCTGGGCGATCACCGGCACGGTGCGCAGAAAGCGCCGGGTGAAGACACGATACCCCGAGAACAGGTCGGTCGTGCGCATGCCGAACAGCATGCGCACCAGCCAGATGAACAACCGGTTGCCGAAATCATGACCGCGCCGGAACGCCCCGGAGGCAGCCTCCTCCAGCCGGGTGCCGACGACCATGTCGGCGCCGCGCGACGCCCGCTCCAGCATGGCGCGGACCCGCTGCGCCGGATAGGTGTCGTCGCCGTCCACCATCACCAGGTAGTCGGCGGCGCGGACGGCATCGAAGCCACGCACCAGGGCGTACCCTTTGCCCAGCCGCGATTCGTGAATCACCCGCGCTCCGGCCGCCGCGGCGACCGAGGCCGTCGCGTCGGTCGAGGCATTGTCGACGACGACAATGTCGGCCGTCGGGAGCTCACGGCGGAACGCCTCGACCACTTTGCCGACCGAGTCCTCCTCGTTGTGACACGGGATGACGACGGCCACGCTCTCGACCTCGGACGCACGAAGGAAGGGCTGCTCGGCGCCGCTCGGCGCCGTGCGGGCACCCGGGTCGATCCTGGTCGACATCACAGCCTCCTGCTCGGCCCACGGCTGCGGCTCGCACACCGGCCGCGAGGACGTTTCGAGAATCCCGGCCGATATGATACGCCGACCATGGCGACTGCGGCCGATCGAGCCGCCGGAGACCAGACCGGGGGCGGGGCGGGCGCCGCACCAGCGGACGCCGGTCCCGGCCCGCCGGCCGACGCCTCCGGACGCGGCCGAGCGGCGATGGCCGCGATCGGCGTCTCCCTGGTCGCCCTGCCCTTCCTCGCGGTCACCTTCCCCCCGGCCGCCGACCTACCGCAGCACGTCGCGCAGGTCCGACTGCTCGGCGAGGCCCTGGCCGACCCGGGCTCCCCGTACCAGGTCCAGTGGCTGACTCCGTACTCGCTCGTCTACGCAGTCTTCGGCCTCGCCGGGGCGGTCGCCGAGCCGGTCGCCGCTGGCCGTTATGCCCTGCTCGCCCTGGCCGCCCTCTGGGTCGCGGCGATCCACTTCCTGGCCTGGCGGCGGCGGCGGCCGGCGGCCGCGGCGGTGCTGGCCGGCCTCCTGGTGTTCAACCAGAGCCTGTACTGGGGCTTCGCCCCGTTCCTGCTCGGCTGGCCGGCGTTCGCGGCGTGGTTCGTCCTCACCCGCCGGCCCGCGCCGCCGCCGGGGTGCCGGCTGAGGGAGGGGGCGCTGTTCACCGGCGGGGCGCTGCTCCTCTACGTCAGCCACGCCCTATGGCTGGCGGCCGGCCTCGCCTGGCTGGCGGTCGACGCGACGGTCGGACGGCGGTCGGTGCGCGAGCTCGCCCCCAGAGTCGCCGGCGTCCTGCCGGTCGCGGCGCTCGCGGCCGTCTGGTTCGGCGGGATCTCGGCCACCTCGTTCTCCACGCCGCCGCTCTGGCTCGATCCGCTCGGCCGGCTCCGGCCGGAGCGGCTCGTCGAGGCCGCCTTCGGAGGCCTGCGCGGAGGTCTCGAGACGCTCGGTCTCGTCGCGGTGCTCGGCTGGCTGCTCGCCGCCCTTCTCGGCCACTCCGGGCGGCTCCGGGAGGGCGTCGACCGGCCTCTGGCGCTGCTCAGCGCGATGTTCTTCGCCGCCGCCCTCCTCGGACCCGACAAGTACACGAACACCATCGAGTTCAACACCCGGTGGATGCCTTCGGCGCTCGCCGCCGCCCTCCTCTCCGTCCCACCGCTACGGCTCCCGCCCCCCGCCGCGCGCGGCGTCGCGATCGCCCTGCTCGCCGGCTGGACTCTGGTCACAGCGGCCGTCTGGCGCCGGGTCGAGCGCGTCGAGCTGACGGGGCTCGAGCCGGCTTTGGCAGCCCTCCCCGCCGCGCCCCGCGTCCTGGGACTCGACTATGTCCGTACCAGCCGGTGGCTCGACCACCAGCCCTTCCTCCAGACCTTCGCCTGGGCGCAGGCGATCCACGGCGGCAGCCTGAACTTCTCGTTCGCCGACTTCCCCCCCAGCCTGGTCGTCTACTCGCCGCCGCGGCGCGCCCCCTGGACCGGCGGGCTGGAATGGTACCCACAACGCCTCCGGTCCGGTGACCTCGCGCATTTCGACCATCTCCTGGTCCGGGCCGACCCCCATGGCCACGCACGGATCGGCGGCGACCGCGCCACCGAGCCGGTGACGACGGCCGGGGCCTGGCGCCTCTACCGGGTCCGGGCCGGGCCTGCGCCGGAGGAGTGAGCCACGCCGGGCGGAGCCATTCCGGCCGCCTCCGGCTTGATCAGGTGAAGGTAGACCACGCCGTGGCGCTCGGCGTCGAGGATGTCGGGCGACCGCGAGGTTCGGAAATTGCCGGGACACCGCCGACGGAGGAGGCCGCCGACGAGGTACGACCACGGCCGGAAGCGCTCGAAGCGGTCCTGGACGCTGCAGTCGATCTCCACTGCGTACTCTTCGGCCTCGACCCGCCAGGGGAGGCGGAGTAGCCGTTCGCGTAGCGTCTCCGGGGTGTAGTGCCGCTCGAAGAACACCTTGCCGTCGACCACCGCGCTCGCCTCGTCGTAGATCGCGTCTTCCCGCCACAGCTCCCGCGGCCGGGAGGCGACGTTGGTGGTCAGGTGGAGGTCGCCTCCCGGGCGCAGTACCCGCCAGATCTCGGCCATCGCCTCGCCGTCGCCGGCCCCCGCTACGTGCTCGAGCACTGAGACCGTGACCGCGTGGTCGAAGCTCTCGTCCGGATACGGCAGCCGGGTGCCGTCGGCGACATCGAGCTCGAGGGACGGGTCGACCTGGCGCCAGCGCTCGATCTCCCTTCGCATCAGGTCGATCCCGAGCCACTCACCGCGGCCCTCGCGGGCCAGCAGGCTCATCAGGAGCTTCGGGCTGGAGACGTCGAGCACGCGGCCGGTGAAGCGCTGGTCGGCGACCCGGCCCATCTCGTAGTAGCGCCACGGGTCGAGCGGCACGAGCAGCCGGCATAGGCCGACCCGGGCGCCTCGCCAGCCGTGGCGGACGCCGCGCAGGAGCCAGCCGAGCCCGACCCGGTAGCTGTGCCGCCACAGCCGCTCCCAGCCCGGTCGGGTCATGCGGTGAGCGCGGCGACGCGGGCGCGGTAGGCCGCGAGGCCGATCGGCCGCCGCTCGTAGTCCCACCGCAGGTAGTCGACGACCGCGCCGAGCGCGGCGGTCACAGTGGCGGGGCTCCGGCGCCCGGCGTCCGGGAGGAGGAGGTCGCACAGCGCTACACGTCGCCGCGCCATGGCGACAAGACGGCCGGCTCCCGGGACGCCGGCCTCGGCCCACCAGCGCCAGACGCGCAGGAAGTTGAAGGTGTACTGCCAGCGGAGTCGCCAGACGTGGGTCGCCAGAGCCCGCCGGCTCATGCTGCCGGCGGACAGGACCAGGGTGACGAGCCGCTCACCCAGCACCTCGACCCCGCCGCCGGCCGCCGCCAGCTCGGAGAGGAAACCCACGTCGTTGCCGTACGGGTAGCGGTTGTAGTCGTAGCCGCGAGGGTTGTCGATGACTACATGGCGGTCGAACACCCGACGTGCGGCCGCGGTCTCGTAGACGCCGTTGACCTGGTTGAGCGAGTAGCGGCGCAGGAAAATGCCGAGCGAGAACTCGACCGGTGTCAGCAAGCCCCGGTCGTCGCTGTACTTGGGCTCGGTCGTGCCGGCGACCTCGACGATGGCACTCGAGAAGACCAGCTTCCGGCCGGCGGCCTCGGCGCGGGCCGCACCGGCCATCATCCGCTCGCTGAAATCGTCCCGCGGCACGTCGTCGGCCCACACGAAGCAGCACCAGTCGCCGCTCGCCCGGTGGAGGGGAACCCGCCAGGCGCGGACGGGCCCGGAGTTCTCCTCGGAGAGGGCGAGGTCGACCTCGATGCCTCGCCGCTCGGCCTCGGCGAGCCCGTGCCGGACGAGGTCGCGGGTCCCGTCGTCGCTCGCCTCGTCGTAGACGCAGATCTCGAGCGGCCGATGGCGTTGCCGCACCGCCGCCCCGAGCGTGCGTTCGATGGTCGCCGCGCTACGGTGGGTCGGGATCAGCAGCGAGAGCTTCATCTCGGCTCAGTCGCCGAACACCTCGACCGTCGGCAGCGGGAAGATCATCCGCGTGCCCGCCTCCAGGGTCTCCCGCTCGCGGCGAAGAAACTCCTCGCGGAAGTGCCACGGGAGGACGAGATAGTAGTCCGGCTGCATCGCCCGCGACTCCTTCTCGCTGACGATCGGGATGTCAGTGCCAAGGGTGCGCGCGCCGTACTTCTCGGGGTTGCGCTCGGCGGCGACGTCGATCGTGCGGTTGTCGATGCCGCACCACTGCAGGATCGTGTTGCCCTTCGTCGAGGCGCCGTAGATGTGGATCGACCCGCCGTCCCGCTTGATCGACCGGAGCAGCTCGTTGAGGTCCTCGCGGTGGACGTTGATCCGGTCCTGGAAGTTCTTGTACGGGTGGTCGGTCTCCAGCGCCATGTCGAACTCCTGCTGACGGAGGATCTGGAGGTTGGCGAGGAACTCGCTGCGCCGGTAGTGCGAGCTCTCGACTGGGGTGGCGAAGCAGCGGATGCTGCCGCCGTTGATCGGGTTGAGCGTCGCGTCGACCACCTTCATGCCGGCCTGCCGCAGGACGTACTCGACCGTCGCCAGGCTGTAGTACTCGAGGTGCTCGTGGCAGATCGTGTCGTAAGAGACCATCCGCAGCATGGTCGGCATGTACGACATCTCGAAGATCCACACGCCGTCGGGCGCGAGCGCGCGCCGCACCGCCCGGGTGAAGGCGACCGGGTCCTCGAGATCGTAGAACATGGCGATCGCCGTGATGACGTCGAAGGCGTGCTCGCCGACGGCGGCGATCAGCTCCTCGGAGGGGAAGAGATCCTGGATCACCGTGACGTCGCCCTCGATCTCCTGGGCGACGTCGGACGGGTCGATGCCGTACCTCTCGTAGCTCGCCGGGTAATGAGCCAGCAGCGTGCCGTCGTTGCAGCCGATGTCCAGCACGCGGAGGCCGTCTTTTCCGACCAGGGCGACGGCGTCGTCGACGATCCCGGCGAGGTGGTCCCGCATCGTCTGATTCGTCCCCGACCGGTACCAGTAGGCGGAGTAGAGCACCTCGGGCGGCACCGTATACTCCATCTGCAGCAGTCCACAGGCCCCCTCGTCCTGCATCGGGTCGCAGCGCACGAGCGACGTGGGGATCCGCCGGGTCGGAGGCTGTTCCTTGCCGGGCTTGACGAAGGAGCCTTGCAGGTACTGCTCGCCGAGGTTGATGACCCTTGTGAGCGCTTCGGACCCGCAGACCCGGCACGTCTTACGGTGAATCAGGTGCATCGGCCCTCCTCGGTAAGTGCGCTGTGCGGGCCGCGTTCCCCAGGATCGTGCCGGCGCCCGCCGCCGCGCGAATCGGCGCACCGATGATAGACGATCGCCTCGCCGCCCCCGCGACCTCCGCCGAGCCGCGCCGGGGCCGCTTTTGGCCGTGGGCGGTGGCCGCCGCGATCCTCGCCTTCCTGCTCTGGCGCACCCCGCTGGGCGAACTCGCGCGGGCGGTCGAGCGGGGGCCGAGCCTCGCCCTCGTCGGCTATTCCTGCGTCGCCCTGCTGGCCGTCTTCGTCGCTGATGTCTGGGCCACCCGGGTCGCCCTCGCCGCGGTCGGCGTCCGCCTGAACAGCCGCGTCCTGGTCGCCGTCCGCGGCACGACCCACTTGCTCGGCTTGGTCAACTTCACGGCCGGCCAGGGGACGCTCGCCTACTACCTGGTACGCCTCGGGACGCCGGTCGCCTCCGCGGCGGGCAGTGTCCTTTTCCTGGTCGCGGTCAGCGGCCTTAGCCTCGCGGCGCTCGGTGTCGCCGGGCTCGCCTGGGCGCCGCCGTTCGAGGGCGGCTGGGGGCGCCTCCTTGTCGTCGGGGCGCTGGCGGGCATCGCCGGCACTCTGGCGGTGATCGTTCTGCGCCCCCGGTGGCTCACCCGCTGGGCGTGGGCCGGGCCCCTTTTCAGCGCCGGTCGGCGCGGCTGGCTGGCGGCGATCGGCAGCCGGGTCGCCCACCTGCTGCTCTTCGCGCTCCTCTACTGGGGGGCGGTCCGGATCTGGAGCATCCCGATCCCGGTGGACGAGGCGCTTGCGATCATCGTCGCATTGACTTTCGTCGCCGCGGTGCCGATCACTCCCTACGGCCTCGGCACGGTGCAGGCCGCCCAGATCGTCCTGTTCGCACGCTACCTTCCCGAGATGGAGCCCGGGGCCCGCGAGGCCTCGATCTTGGCCTTCAGCCTGGTTCACTACGCAGCCTCGATGGCCACCCAGGCGGCGCTCGGATTCCTCTGTTACCTCGACTGGCGGCGGCTGACCTCAGCGGCCCCTCATCCGTAGACGATCCACAGCACCGCCGCCCCCCACAGCGCCAGGTTCACCAGGAACGGCGGGTCGGTGAGGATCGCCTCGGTCGGGTTGCGCCGATCGTCGCGCTGGTAGGTGAGGTAGAGGTAGCGGAAGATCCCGAACAGCACCAGCGGGATCGTGTAGACGAGGTCCTGGGTGTCGTACTTCTCGGCCGTCTCCGGGGCGATCGCGTAGAGCGCGTAGGAGACGACGGCCGAGGCCGTGACGACGTTGATCATCTGGTCGAGGAAGGCCGGGCTGTAGTGGGTGAGCACCCGGCGCTGGCTCGCCGCGCCCTCGGCGAGGAGCTCGATCTCGTGGCGGCGCTTCGAGAAGGCGAGGAAGAGGGCCAGGAAGATGGTGCACAGCAGCAGCCAGCGGGACACCTCGACGCCGACCGCCGCGCCGCCCGCCTCGACCCGCAGCACGAAGCCGACGGCGAGCAGCAGCACGTCGAGGATGACCACCTCCTTGAGGCCGAGCGAGTAGGCGGCGTTGATCGCCAGGTAGGCGGCGAGGAAGGTGGCGAAGGCGGCGCCCAGGGCGACGGCGGTGACGCCGGCGGCGGCGGCCAGCCCCGCCGCGGCGCCCAGGGCGACGGTTGCTGGTAGGGTTCCCGCCGCGATCGGCCGCAGGCGCTTCGACGGGTGGTGCCGGTCGCGCTCCCGGTCGCGGACGTCG
>Ga0299913_10000353_pt1 | contig 27946 bp, 31 predicted proteins | sample RVTome_9_FD_201360 | JGI IMG/M metagenome (GOLD analysis project Ga0299913, IMG submission 201360) | Soil microbial communities from uranium-contaminated site in the Upper Colorado River Basin, Wyoming, United States - RVT155D38 (version 2) ... | reverse complement strand
TTACGGTTTCTGCAAGGGCTGGTGCTGGAGTCCAACCCGCGAGATCCCCCCCAGGGCGGGAACTCGGTAGGCGCATCGTGGCGGACCTGGGGCGTGAGCCGGCTGTCCCGGCTTTGCCTCCCACAGTGGGTGCCCCAGTGCAACAGGTCGAACCCGGAGAACTCAAGAAGCTGTGGGCGCTGATCACGAAATGTAGAGTGAATCACGACGCGTTTCGCACTTATCTTGCTGAACTGGGCTTGCAAAGCACCAAGGAGCTGAGTCCTGCTCAACTGGAGCAGTGCTTGAGCGAGATTGACACCCGGCAGAGGCAAGCCTTTCAGCCACGAGAGCCCGTAACGGTCGGCGACCGTGTGGAGCCGCAAGGAACACGCGCGCACCTGTTCGAGGCCTTGTCGATGCTCCAGGCCGAGAGTGCGCAGGCCGAGCAGACCCAGCCACCGGGAGAACCCCATGCCCAAGCCCTCATGGAACTGGCGCAGTGGGTCCCCAGGGTCGGCAGGGCCTGCGAGAATCCCGATACGCCAGAGCCAGAACTGAAAAATTATCTCGCGGAAGTCAATCAGGCCCTGGGTGAACTTCGAGAGATGATGACGGAAGTGGCCGCGTAGAGGACCACCCGCCGGAGCATGGTGCCCCGGCGGGACACCCGATGACCCCGAACGCATCCTCCCCCTCCCATCCGTCAAGAGCGCTGAAGCCCGGAGTCGACTATGCTATAGTATACAAATGTGCAGGGACCACCCCGCCCTTGTCCAACGATAAAAGGAAGCCTATGTCCCACTCAACGCCGTCGCCATCCGAACCGGCCTTGACCTTCAATGCCGAGGGCCAACAGGTTCTCGATATCCTGGACACCACCTCAGCCCATTTGTTTCTCACGGGGCAAGCGGGCACTGGCAAATCCACTTTGCTGCAGCATTTCCGCCAGACCACCTCTAAAAAACTCGTCGTCCTGGCCCCCACTGGCGTGGCCGCCGTCAATGTAGGCGGTCAAACCATCCACTCGTTCTTTGGCTTCCGGCCCGGCATCACCTTGGACAACGTCCGTTCCCGTTCCAGGGGCCAGAACTCGATTTACAAACAGCTCGACATGATCATCATCGATGAAATCTCTATGGTGCGGGCGGATCTGTTGGATTGCATCGAAAAATTCCTCAAGCTCAATGGCCGCTATGAGGGCCAGCCGTTTGGTGGCATTCAAATGGTGTTCATCGGCGACCTCTACCAGTTGCCGCCTGTGGTGCCCGAGGATGAGCAAGAGCTGTTTGAGACAGTGTACGCCAGTCCTTATTTCTTTGATTCACGCGCCTATGCCAAGGCTAGCGTGACGCGGGTGGAGCTCACCGAAGTCTACCGCCAGCGCGATCCCATCTTTGTCGAGATTCTGGACGCGCTGCGCACTGGCGCCTTGAACGGGCCGCAGCGCACCTATTTGAATCGGCAATGCTTTCGCCAGCGGGCTCAGACCGACGGATCCCCTATTCAACTGGTCACGACCAATCACATGGCCGACCGCATCAACCACAATTACCTGGAACGCCTTCCAGGTAAAGCGCAGCTCTATACTGGAGAAATACGGGGCACCTTTGGCGAGCGGCAACTGCCCACCCATGAACGGCTGCGATTGCGGCCCCAGGCCCGTGTCATGCTACTCAACAACGACACGGAAGGCCGCTGGATTAACGGCGATCTGGGTTACATCAAGACCTTGCCGGACTCAAAGCGCCCCGATCAAGCCATGACCGTGCGGCTCGACCGGGGCGAGACCATCCAGCTATTACGATTCAAGTGGGAGGTGATTCGGTTTCGCTACAACCCGGAGCGCAACCGCATTGAGTCCGAGGTCATGGGGTCTTTCAACCAGTACCCGCTGCGTCTGGCCTGGGCGGTGACCATTCACAAAGCGCAGGGCAAAACCTTTGACGAGGTAGTGGTCGATTTTGGCCGGGCGACGTTTGCCCCGGGCCAAGCTTATGTGGCTCTCAGCCGGTGCACCTCGATGGCGGGTCTGGTGCTGAGACGTCCCTTAGAACAGCGACACGTGCTCACCGATGTGCGCATTGAGACGTTTCTCAAACAACCGGCGGTTGAAACCGCCCCACACCAATTGACCTTATAAGGTAAAGGGGGAATTCTCATGGCGAGTCTAAACTCGGTGGTCCTACTTGGCAACCTCACTCGCGATCCGGAACTCAGATCGACCCCGCAAGGGACATCGGTCGCCTCGTTTGGCCTGGCCGTGAACCGGCGCTACCGGCAAGGCGAAGAGCAACGCGAAGAAGTGTGCTTCATTGACATTGTGTGTTTTGGCAGGCAGGCCGAAACCGCGTCGGAATACCTCAGTAAAGGGAATCTGGCCATGATTGAAGGACGCTTGCAGTGGCGCAGTTGGGAAACGCCGGAAGGCCAAAAACGCAGCAAACATGAGGTGATCGCGAATAATATCCAGTTCATGCCCCGGAGCAGTGGCGGGCAAAACGGAGACGCGTACGAGCCGGCGCGGCCCGCCACCCCAAGCCGTCCGACTTACCAACCCCCCAGCTCGCCCATAATGGGAGGTGACGGCAGGTTTGATGAGGGACCACCCCTTACCGACGATGACATTCCCTTTGTGCGACCCGATCTCCCGGATCGGTATCTCAGTGCGGATCACCTACCCGAGATGAGTGCCTAGACATCGGGCTGGCGCCAGCGACAGACTTAGAGCACACAGCCCTACGCGTCGCGGAGCGCTCCAGGTCTCGGGAGCGGATCGGGCCAACGTGTCAAGGCAGTGATGCCGATCGCTTCTTGAGGGAACTACACGAGCAAGGGCAACTCTCGCAAGAATAGGTTAGCATGTTGACACCCATCTACTTGGCAGTCGGTTTGATCGTGCTGGCCTTCGTCTTGATCGGGAGTGGTCCGGGTCTCGTCCAGATCTTGCGGGCTTTCGGGGTTCCAGCGCAAAAATTCTTTTGCAGGGTCAACCGGTTGCCCAAAAACATTGACGCCCGCCGAGTATCCGGTCTTAAGGAGGACAACCTCATGTTGCGATCGATCATGGCGTTGATGGTCATCCTGATCCTCGTCATGACGTCGGGCTGTGCCACGACGGGAGACGGGGACAAGACGCTCAAGGGCGGTGCGATTGGCACGGTGGCCGGGGCGGCGTTAGGCGCAGCCCTAGGGGCTGCTGCCGGCAATCCCGCCAGGGGCGCCTGGATTGGCGCAGCGGTAGGCGCCGCAGGTGGAACCGCCACGGGGGTGACGTTGGATGCACAAGAAGAAAAGCTGCGGCAGCTCGGCATCGAGACCCAGCGTCTGTCGGACCGGCAACTGCTCGTGCAACTTACGGGCAACGACTTGCGCTTCGACTTCGATCAGGCCACGATTCGACCCGGAGATCAGGCCCGCTTGCAGCAACTCGCCAGTGTGTTGAAGGAATACCCGGATCATCGACTCACCGTGGCCGGTCATACTGACAGCACGGGGTCAGACGCCTATAATGAAGCGTTATCGCAGCGGCGCGCGCAGAGCGTCTCGAGTTTTTTGATCCATGCAGGGGTGCCCCCCACGTCATTTGTTGGCCTGCGCGGCTACGGGGAGACGCAACCCATTGCGCCCAATACGACGCCCGATGGACGGGCGCAGAACCGGCGCGTTGAGCTCACCATCACCACCCATTAGCGAAACGGGTGAAGTAAGCGGGCGAAAGCGAGCCGAGACCGAACCCTGAGCATCGAGCGGTGTCGAGGACGTGAAGTTCGCCCCGCGACCCGGGGCACAGCCCCACGCCCCTCTCGGCCGCGGCTCAAGCCGCTCCTCAGCCTGAGCGATGTCGGACGACCCGTCGGGTCAACTTAACGGGGGCTCGTCTTGCGACCCCGCTTCGCTGCTGTCTTCTTCTTCGCCGCCGTCCCGGCCTGCATCGCTAGATACCTCCGCGTCTTCTCCCACGGACGAATCGCTTGCACCACCTGACGGCGTCGGGCCATCGTATCACGGGCCGCAAGTGACTGTGTGCGGGGTATGCCGTATTTGGACCGGTACGACCGAGCCTCAAGATCATGTTGTCGCAGATGCCGGATGGAGAGCTGCTTGAATGAGGCCCCACATTCCAGACAGGTAATGGCATGCCGGGTGATGCTCTGGCGCCAATCGATCGACCCGGATAGGCTCCCCACCCCCGACCCCTCATCGACCTCAACCTGGACTTGCCGGGCCTGAAGGGCCATCAGGCTGGCGTGGCTCTTCTGTAACGCCTTGGGCATAGCGTCGGGTGTCAATTCGCCGGCTTCAATCTGGGCTTTGACGAGGTCCTTGGCCATTTCAAGTACGGACGGTTGCATGTGTGGTCAACTCCCTTAAAAAGTCTAATAATGGCAAAACCCACCTCACGAACGCAGCCCTTCTCGCCCACCACCACTCCCAAGGCCGGGCCGGGCCGCTTACCCAGCTTATCACGTCTCTTTCGGCTTCTTGTACCGCACCGCTGGCCCCAGGTAGGCTGCAGTCACGTTCTTTCGCCCGTGTCCCAATTCATTCGAAATGATATGCCGCGCGCGATCATCAGTCGCCCAGGCCTCAAGGGGACCCTGACAATTGGGAGGCAAACTCCCCGTGAGATCGAGGTAACGCATCTGTGCATATCGGTGCCGCAGTCCATGACGGTGGGTCAACCCAACTTTGTCACACCGGTACTGCATTTTCTTCAGATACTGAATATACGAGAGCGAGCTAGGAATCATCGACCCAATGCCCGCAAGGCGGCCTGCCTCCTCGAGAATGTCTCGCTGTCGATCATCGTCAATTAGAATCGATCGGGTCCGACCCGATTTGCACCATGACCCACGCAGGTCGAGACGCACGATCACGCCATTCTCATCGCGCACGATGGCGTGTACCGGTCGAATCTTTAACGATTCCTCCATGCGCAAACCGAGGTATCGTTGTAATTGCAACGACACTCTGATGCGCTCGCAAAAGGGGCCGTCAATCGCCTGCAACAGGTCATCGGTCAACTCGACGGCGCGCGATTCGTTGGGGATCGGACGCGAGGGAATCCCATAGGTCTCATTCCGGCGCGCCATGACGTGCGCTCGTCCGAGGGTGGTCGCCCACCACCTGAGCGACCCCATCCGGTTCTTCATCGTGCCAACCGATAGGCCTTGCTCGGTCCACAACGCGACCAACCGGTTTACATGCCGGCCGCCAAGATCCCGCGCTCGCATGTTCTTAAAGCCCATTTTGTCTAACTGTTTCGCCACCAGGCGCAGTTCGCGCTTGCGATCGGACCGGCGTGCATACGATCCTCCCTGGTCATAGCGGTCGCATAATTGCACCAGATCATACTCTAAGGGTTTCATCATCCGCCCCCACAAAAGTGCAGGCGCAGCGCTTCGTGATGAAGCGCCGCGCCAAGGACCTCTAGACATAGGTCAGTGTCGCTCTCACCACCCACGAATGCGTACAAGCGCGGGCAGGTGACATCTGAGAGGGGTCCTGATCCGGATCAGCCTCGAAAGAGGTCTCGTCCTGCTGAGTCTGTTGACCAAACAGGACATGAATGATCGCCATCATCATGATCATGTTCTGGGCTCCTTAGACCAAAATCACAGCTTTATTTTGGCAGGGCCTGGACCGGGTTGGCTGTACCACGACCGGCCCGGAATTGGCGTTTAACGATACCCGAAGGAGTCGCCAAGCCCGCGGAGTACACTCGCCTACATCAATGCGTACCGACACGACTCGGGGTCTTCTCAGAATTCGACAGGGCTTCTCTACCAGCGGGGTAAACGTTCTCGAGTACCCCGATCGCGGAAAGCCCTCGCTCCAGCGCCATCACCACCCACCGAGCTTTTTTGATCCGGCAAATCAGCTCGGTATGGGTCGCATGATCGGCAGGATGGAGGATGTCCCACAGGAAGTCATACAGAAGGTCGAACCCAACTTCGCATTCTGTTTGATCCATGTGGGACACCTGCCGCATCCGAGCCACGTATCGTTTCCGGCAATCCGCTAAGATGGCCTGGCAACGAGCCCGCGGCCAGAGACCAGGTTCCTCTGCCGCTGGGTTCAACACGCCTAACAGCGCGTTGACCACATTGACGTAGCTTTCGATCCGCTTCACGTTCGCGACCTCAATCGGTATCGTCGGTTCTGATTCTCTCATCCCTGCTTCTTGGGCGAGCAGACGATGAGCGCACCTTTTAAGAGGCCCCTCAAATCTGCTCGCAGAAATGAGAGTCTTTTCATTAAAAAGTGCCCTCAGTATGGGTGACAGGGTGACCGGCAAACTCTGTCGGCTGTGTGACCGTCGCCGGTTGTTAGATCGTCAGTCTCTCGTCAGTCTGCACATCTTCCGTTGCCGAATCGGTCTGCGCACCATCAGCTTGAGCCGCTTGAAACTTTGCGATGGCAAAGTCTCTCACCGTGCTCGGCGCATCAGGTCGAGAGCAAGCATCAAGTACCAACGCGGACAACACCAGGGTGTAATCCGGCCGGTAGCCGCCCATCTCTTTGCGCATCCCGCGACACAGGTTTCGAATCGCTTCTAAGGCCTCCTCCATGATACGGATTCTGGGTAAGTCATCATCGTTTCTCGGTATGTGTCTCAGATGACGGCTGCCATCTTCGGTGTCTACCAGTACATACAATCGTCCGTTGACTAACTCGTCAGCCGTTACTTCATGCTCCCCATCGGTGACGTGATGTCGTTCACTCATCGGTCGCCCTTTCATTCACTGAGACCTTCAGCACATCCCACTTTGTCAAGCTACGGTTGGGCTCCGCAGTCGCCCCCCAATTGACCTCAACGAGATCACTCCGGGACGAGACACTGAGGCACGACCACTCGCCTCAAGGCTCGTCGTGCGCATACCGGCAACGCGCACGTGCAGGGTGTCCAGCACCGGTTTTGGTCCCAACATGTTTCCACGGTGGGCATCAGCTGAGCGGTCCAAAGACGGGCAGCTGACTCTGACTACGCGGCAAGTCAAAGACTCGCGGGGCAGTCAGCTGTCAACCCATGACCGACATCTTAAGAGTGTCGGTTGTAGGGCCAGACAGAAAACTCGTCAAAGAGGCCGTCACGTACAACGGCACTTACTAAAACTCTATCTAACTCGTTGAAGCAGAAGATACTACGCCCTGCTCTTCGTCACTGTCGGATCGATCATGTAGGTGACGCACGGTTTGACCTTTTTCTCGGAGCTCTTTTTCGGCTCTCTGGAAGACGGGTTGCAGCTGCTCTTGGGTGAAGACATGCAGCCCGCATTTGACGGCTAAGCGACCGATGCGCCGCTCTGCTTTCTGTCGTTCCGCCCGCTCTTTTGCCGACTGCTCCCGTCTGAGCCCGGCAATTTCTTCGGTCAATTTTTGCTGCGTCGCGATCTTGGCGGCAATCTTGTTATCGATGGCGTTCGGGGCCATGTCTCCCTCCTCTGTCATATTGTCGGCACACACGGCGCCGTGATGTGGGCAAGAATTAACGGATCGAAATCGTTCGGATCGAAGCACGTGGTTTCAATCCGCCGCCAGGCCAAAAAGACCCAGTAATGACGCCGCTCTGTAGCATCGATCTCGACCGGCATGCACACATACTGACAGCCGATCGAAATCGTGCCCAGAGTGCTATCCACCGTTCCATAGGCATCACCGTCACCGGTACAGATCACCTCGGTGCAGCTTACGCGCACCCGGTCGAGGACCCGTTCGACGGCTTCCTCGGCAAAGAGTTGCTCACGCGACACGGGGTCTTCCGGGGCCGTGCTGGACCCCGACCCGCCACCGCACCCATACAGGACGATGATGAGGGCGTATCCAATCCCACGTCTGCCCCATCTGGCGGTACGTGATTGCATGGTTCTGCCTTTCTCTGGTAGGGAATGTTCACGTGAAAGAGGGCGCCATCGAGCCGTACAAAGCACTGACCGACGGGCATCGCATGGAGCAGATTCGGGTCGATTAACGAGACCTCTTCGTCCTCGACCGATATGCCTTTGCCGGAGTGTCTCCCGCTCGCCGTCGCGCGGTTCGAGACGACCCGCCGGACCCGCACTTTCGGCGATTGGCGCGCCAACAGGTCCGCGGTATCGGGGTCCGCAATGCGCATCGTAATGCGCGTCTGACAATTGGCCCGAATCACATTGGCTTGATATTTTCCGAGCGCCGCGTCGAGGTCAGCTTCGGTTTGCCACGCTAAAAAGAGTCGTCCGCCCGCCTCCCCGATTTTATTGATCGCATGGCGAAAATCGGGATAGACAATCTCGCCCACCTCGTCGACAAAGATGGTGATCGGGGTGCGCCGGCTGCCGCGGCGGAGGTAGCGCAGTCCCATGTAGCCCATGAAGTCTTGGAAGAAGAGTGAGGCAATATTGCGGCCAATTTGCTGGGTGATCAGGGAGTCCGTCCGAAAGACGACGACCATGTTGCGGTGATCGATCTCATCCCACGTCAGGGAGTCTTGCGCCCCAAACTTTGCCGCATGCTTCACGTCCACCACACCACTCAACGCCACGTCTAAATTGCCGCAACGATCCTGATGGTCACGCTGCGTGCGTTCTAACATGCGCAAGCACCCCGGCACGATGGGATCATCGATCCCAAGTGCAGCATAGCGCTCTTTGATCAGGTCGAGCGGCGGCACCCGGTCCGCTTGCATGCCGCGGATACCGCCTCCCATGACCTGCACATATTTGGCCAGGGTCAATTGCAGAGCGTCCAAATTCATGACATCCCGGTGCAAGTGTCGAATGTCCCACGGGATGTCGAGCGCCTTATGCATACCGGCAACTCGCTGAAGCAAGGTGAGGGGTTCGTCCTTGTAAAACGCTTCACGCCCTTCGGGGAAGATCGGCCGCAGCCGTCCCGGTAAGTCGGTCGTTTCTTCACAGGACGAAATCACATTGAAGGACGCACTGAGTTCCGGTGTGCGCGGTCGAATCAACGCAAACGCTCGGCTGTATCGTACAGCCGCACTGCGGGCGGCCTCATACAACGCGTCGCTTCCTTTCGGATCAATGATCACCACAGCGCCATCGCCGGTGGCAATGATTTGGTCGACGCCGCCCGCGAGCAGATTGGTCTTGCCGCATCGCGTCGAGCCTTCCAAGGCCACATGACTGTTGAGCCGGGCAAACGGAATCGTCACCCGCCGATCGGCTGGGCGCCCACAGCCATGAATCGCAGGCGACCCACCCCGCTCTCCGCTGTCAATCGGCAACGTTTGGAAGCGCTCGACGTAGGTGTGCAGCGCACTGACATGTTCACCGGTCCAGAGAAATCCGTCACCCATCACGACGCCCTGTGGACTCGGGTGATGCGGCAGGGGCGTCGCCTCCCACTGCGTGGTCCAGGCCAGTTGGGTGAGCACGTGACGCGATAAGCATCGGCTCCGCCACCCGAGCCACCCTAAAAAAAAGACATGACCATAGGGCCAGACCTCAACTCGTGGCAGGACCCATACGAAAGCGGCCACGGCGACCAGCCCCGCCACGCTGACTTCAGCCGCCAGCTGCGGGTATGACAGGGGGGATGCAATTTTCATCTTTACCTCAGCACCGGCCGGCCTGCGGTGAGCGTCCAGCCCAGCGCCAGGGCAGGCAGAGAGAGCACGAGCGTGAGCGTTCGCACGGAGCAGAGGTGGGGCAATAGGAGCCACACTGCGCCACTCAGGACAAGGCTCACGAACCAGACGAGCGACGAGAGAAAGATCAGACGGTAGTAGCCCGCGTAGAGTCGGCCGCGGCGCCAGGCATTCCCCTCGAGGCCGCCGGTGGCGATCATCAGGAGCAGGAAGAGGGCGACCGGCAGCAGGAGGGAGGCGCGTTCGGTCAGCGTCTCCAGGAGCCACTCGCGTTTGGCGTGCAGCATGTCGAGAAGGGCGTTCATGAACGTCACCTCTAATGGCCGTCAAAGGGGATATCAATCGGCATGCCGGGGACGATCGCCGTGACCGGATCGTACGCCAGCGGGCAAAAGTTATCTTCATTCCCGACTGACATCGCAAGACCACAGGCAGATTCACTCGGCTCCACGCAACAGGCTTTCATCTCCCACAGGACGAAGACGTTGCGACCGCGCGCCTCGACTTTTTCGAGTTGCCAGTGGAGCGGATTCATGCCGACCAAGCCGCACTTTGAGAGCGCCGGATAGCCGACTTGAAAACACACCGGGGGTTCACCGATCGCCGGTGTCACGATCGTATGCGGCGTCAAGCCGCCAGGCCCCGGCGCCGGGTTCAGCGCGATGGTCATCGCACGCCAGGCCAGGAGGGCTGCCGCAACGGGTGGGCTATCGTGCTGCGTAAAGCCGTGGCGCGGAAACAGCGAGCCCCATACGCCCGTGAGCGACAGGGCTGCGATCGGTAGGGGATTCGCGGCGCCGTCAGGGATGTAGCGCCAGGGGATGAAATCCAGCTCTGAAAAATAGTGCGGCGTCAGCGTCGGATTGTCAGGAATGCTGCGATCGTCGCAGGCATTGCAGCCGTAGGGAAGAATCTTCGGCACGCTGTAGACGTGTGCCTCTAAAAAGGTGAGTGCGTTATGCCCGGAGTCGAGCGGCAGGGCGGACGATCCCCCGGCGAAGCTGATGGAGGCGCCGGCGGTAACTAACCCCGCCAGCACACCCGGGCTGAGTAAGCCGCCACCGATGACGCTATCTCCCGGAATCGGCACGGTCTCGACGATGAAGGCGGGCTGGTGATACGCCACGCGCTGACAGACCTGGTCGGCTTGAATCACTTCCGTGCATGAACACGAGCCGAGCACGCGAAAATCCGCACACAACGGATTGATGAGGGTCGTGAATCCGGCAAGGTCGGTGATGACGGGTTGGCCGATCGCACTGCCAACGAGAAGGGCAAAGGAGAGTGCGATACACAAGGAGATACTACGGACGAAGTGCAGCATGCAGCACCTGTGAGGCGTAACGTTGATTCAGAGCCGGAGTTCGACTGTGGTATCGCCCAATACGCATCCACAAGGGTCCGTCCCCGGCTAGTTCACGACGCAAAATATCGCAGCCAATACGAAGATTCGTGGAGACATCGAGAAGGGCGGTCGCGTCGACGCTGTAGACCTTTTTCCACACCGCCCAATGGACTTGCATAAGCCCAATATCGATTCGGTCTGTGAGTTTCAGAGCCTCGGTCAGAAACACCTGGGCCGTTTCGGCATGGTCAAACCGGTAGACCTGCCACACCGAGCGGATGGCTACATTCAGCACGTAGGGATGACCTTCCGACTCGACCCGGACAATGGCCTGAACGATCTCGTACGGCACGCCCATGTCTTCACAAATCCGATGCGCATCAGTCTGCCATGCATCGGCCCAGTTCGAGGTCGGAAGGATTACAACGAGCGCCACCCAAAGAAGGATCAGCACCCAGATAAAGACGGTGATCACCCTGCGGTTAAAATGGCCCGGACCTACCGTTTGATTCAGGAACTTAATTCGCATCCTGGCTCCCCCCAGTCCCCATCATCCGGGACAGATCGAGTAATGCACCCGGGGTCAGGGTGTCGGCAAGATCAGGGACATTGACCACCGGCATACCGGCTTCAATGACCACCGCTTCGATCAAAGCAAGCTCATCGAGATCACCGTACTTCGCCTTCACTTGTTCCATGATTTTGTACCGGGCATACGTCGCCAACTTCATCGCTTGCATGGCGCGGTACTGCCGATAGAGTTGTGAGAGGGCATAGCGCCTGGCCGTCTCCCAGTTGGGATGGTTCAGCAGTTCCGCGTGGAGTGCAGTCGCGTCTCGTGCCATGTCTCGCTCCAGGAACTCCCAGTCGGACTTTTCAATGGGGGAGAGCAGCACGTGCGGCACGCCGTCGACGTTGTTCTCCACGGTGCAGGGCAAGGCGTGACCGGCAAACGTACAGGTCACTTCTGACTGCTCTGCCGCCGCTTGGCTGCTGGCGACGGCGGCGACCAGGAAGACGGATATCCACAACCGGAGCATCGTTTGTATCCTTTCAACTTGGTGGTGTGACAGTGCGGACAGGTCTGCTGGCACGACCACAGCATGTGGACGATGAGACCAACCAGAAGGAGAAGAGCCGCGATACCAATGGAGATCAAGACGCCAATCCGCCACGACGCACCGACGCCCAGGCGAATGATTTGACCGGGAATCAACGACGGCAGAATAATGGCAATGGCCGGAATGCCCCGTGCCGGTCCCGGCCGGTTAAGCCAGGTGACACCGTGTGCATCAACAAACGTGCGCTGCTCAAGCATGTCTACAGTCCTCGAACCCCACGGATGACACCCACCGCACCACCGGCAACCGGAAGCAGAATCGCGAACGCCAATCCAAACAACGCCACCCAGGTGCCCACGGTGACGATAATCAGGGCGGACGAGTAGGCTTCCAAGGTGATCACCGGATCGGTCACGAGCCCGCCAATATTGGCCGAGGTCAGGGCAATATCGGACAACAGATCGATCAGCGACCAGGCAACCGGCATCGAATACACCGCGATCAGGAGGTAGAGATAGGAGACCAAGACGGTGAGTTGCTTGCCAGGCGCTAGCGCCACAAGCGCAACCAAAGGGAAGACGCTCAGAATGACCGCTTGCAAGACACCGACGATGTCACTACTGAACTTGGTGACAAACAAGGCGCGGCCCACAAGCGTCTCGATACCCAGTGTCAGGTCTGATAAGGCATCCGTTGCGCCGCCGGAGAGGACGCCCGCGATGCCCGCCAGGGTATCGCCCAGGCTTAAGTTCGCAGCGCCTTTGAGGGTATTAAAGAGTCCGCCGGTGAGGGACCTGGTGGCGCGAACCCCACTGTAAAGCCCAACCAGTGACGTGGGCTGGATCTCAGGGCCACTGGCGCGGGTTACCTCACGCATAATAAGGAATTGCACGACTTCATCCGGCGTCAGGCCGATTTCAGCCGACCAAATCGTGGACATGGCGTTTCCGGCAGGCGAGACTAGACTGGCTACTTCGCTGCCGACTTGGGCGAGAATCGTACTGCTGAGCGCCCCACAATTTTGGGTACCGTCTCCCACCTGACGCGTGAGCGTGCTCATCACCCCGTGCAAGGCACTGCCGGGGAAGGGCAGAAGCGCTTCATAGCCGATACTGGTTCCGGTTTCCAGAAGCTGCTTGCGGGCGGGCATGATACACGCCGACGTCCAATCCCGAATGAGTTGGGACGTCTGCGCCTGGAGCCGTTGTTGCATCAGCCACGATATCGGGGCCACTTCGCTGAAGGGCCGATCGCCTTCGACGTTGATGGCTCGCCCGACGTCCACCCACATGGACGTAATGGCTTGCAGCACATTGACTTCCAATTGCGGGATTTGGAGCGCTCCTCTGTCGGGTAAGAGTTGTGCGGCGGAGTTGACGGGCTGCCCGGCGGCGGCTTGCGCCTGGACGTCGGACGGACTCACACTCGCCGTGGTGGGCCACACGAGGGCGAGCGTTAAGAGACTCGCGAAGAGATAGACACCCAGATCAGTCAGGGTGCGCTGGCGGCGCACATAGCCTAAGACGATGAAACTCGCACCGGAGAGAATGACGAGGATGGGCGCCGGCCCAAGGGCCGCGCGCACCAGCGCCTGAGCTTCGAGACCCACGAAGGTCCCGCTCGCCTCACTTAAACTGAGGGGCAGTAGGAATAGGCTCATTGCGCGTACCCAAATGAATGTTGACCGGTCTCAAACCGACTGGCGGCGGCTACAGAGGGCTGTGCACTCGCCGTTGCGATCGTGCTCTCAGCCAGCTGATTCGCCCTCGCCTCTAGCAACCCTTCCACCGCGGGTTTGAAATGCTCATCCAAAATGGCCTTCAGTTGCTCAAGACGTGCGATCTCCCGAGCCATGTTCCCAAGGGCTTCGCGGGTCACTTTCTCCTGGTCCGGGGTGACTTCGGAGGCCTGCACCGCTTTTTCGAGCGTATGCAAATCCTCCGTCAAATCCCATTTTGACTTCGCAAGCGCCAGGGATGCCGCAAGCGCATCGGCTTTGTAGACGCGCACATTCGCATCGGTCTCGCCCGCGATCGACTCGATGGCTGCACGCGGGAGCGGGACACCGGGTACGGAGAGGGCATTGAGCTCAGCCGGAGAAGGTTCCGCGCCGCCGCGCGTGCTCTCAACCAGGGCGCTGACGGACTCGACAAACGTTTCTTTCTGCTCCTGAAAATACTGGATGGCGGGTTGGGACGGCGCCGTTTTCTCCGTCTCAAAAATATTGCCTGCGCCGCGGATGATGAAGGTGCCGGTGTAGCCTTGAATGCGGGTGGCGTCTTCTCCCGGAACCCCGGCGGTTTCTAATAGCGTCGCGATGACATCGACTTCACTGCCCGCGCCCCCGTTGGGCAGTGGGATGAAGCCACTGCGATCGGCACTGCAGCGGTTCCACACTGCCTGACTCGATTCTCCAGGAGCAGCACCGCGCAAGCATTCACCCAATGCACTGTCACTCGCGGCCACGCCGCCATAGGAGGCCGATTCAATGACCTGGTAACAATTCGCCCGCTGAAACCGCAGTAAGAGGTTCGCATAGTTTTTGATATCCTTCGCCAGCGAGCATTGCTCCGGAAACGTCGCGCACAGAAAATGAATGCCGATGCCCAGGACGATGAGGGGCGCCAGGTCAATCAGCAACTCCGGAACTTCCTCAAAGGCTTGCTGCATCGTCGCTACCAGGTCAAAGTTGCAGAAGTCCCCGGCTGCAGCGCCCCCATTAAAGAGCGTCGTCGTGCCCGGCGCCACCAGGGGGGCAAAGTTCATCGAGCCACGGAAATAGTTGGGGTTGCTCGTCACACTCACCTCAACCGCATTACCGTCTCGCCCTGTGTCGAAAAGGGTCTGGGCGAAGACCGAATGGGTAGCGAGCAGGAACATGACTATCGTGATGAGAGAACGGCGCATGTTACATCTCCCCGCGAGCCCGGCGGTGGGCCTCAGACTGGCCAATAGCGGTAATAAACTCAGGAGGCGGCACCACGCGGATGACCCCGGACCCGCCTTCACCTTCTTCAAAGCGAATCACGGCCTCAGAGCAGTCGTCGTATTTGCGCAGATTCACAATCGTGTCTGCCGTGTGCTCGCTCAGCTTAAAAACCTCGGAGATTTCGTGCAGTTCCTGCCGTCCCAAATTGAAGAAGATGTGGGTGTCGGACATCTTTACGGCGGCCGATCCCAGGTCCGTCAAAAAGTCACTCATCGACTGCGAAATCAGCACGAAGCTCGCGAAGAACCGCGCCAGGGCAACGGCGAGCTTGCGCAAGAACTCGGCGGCCTGGGGGTTACGGATCAGGAACGAGACTTCGTCGGCCGCGAGGATCTTCTGGGTGCCGATCCACTCCGGATTCGTGAGGTGGCGCTCGAGGGCGGTAAAGAGGGAGGCAATGATGATCGATTGCAGGTCCGGAAAGTCCTCGAGCCCCGCGATGTCGGCTACCCACAAGCGGGTGTCGCCAATGCCCAGTTGATTGGGGCCGTCGGTGAACGGCGCATACCGGCCGTTCCCCATATACGGGCCAAGCAGCAACGCCAGCCGCTTTGCAAAGGGGTCGTCAATAGACCTGAGATACCGTCCAAAATCCGTCATCGTGCACGCGAGCGGCCCCTTGAGGGCCCAGTCTTCGAGCAAGTTGCCGATGAGGGTTCGCTCGTCCGGGGTGACATGTTGATCCCTGAACCCGGCCATCGACATTTCTTCAATGATCATCGCCATGTGTTGACGGTGCCGGCTATCCAGGGGGCCGTCCATCGGCCCAATGCACACCGGCTCTATCGGATTGAATTTGACGAGGGTGCCGTGCTGCCGCCGAGCCAGTTCATCGTAGGAGCCGTAGCGGTCTAAGATAGACGTCCAATACGCGTCACTGACCTGGCTGATATAGGTGTTGAGGAAGGACGATTTGCCGCGCCGCGTTTTCCCCACAATGGTCACATGCGGCGATGACGCGCGATCAAACAAATCAAAGAAAACCGGTTCGCCCCGGCGGTTCACATAGAGGGCGGTAGGCGTGCGGCTCCCTCTAAACGATCCCCACAGCGGCACTAGCCGCGCGAGCGTCCGGGTAATGATCTGCCGCGAGCGCCGCACAAACGCTTCTTGCGGAAAGCCGGGGTCGCACCCCAGGGGCAAACTGCGTAGAAACAGGGTGCTGGCGATAAAGCGCTCGCGGTACCACTGCACCCCCATGTCGAGCGACATCTTTTGAAACACGGCATCCGCCGGGGTCTCTCCGCTTTCGCGCCACAGGACGGCGCTGACCATCGTATCCAACACCTGCTCGCTGCCGTCAGACATCTCGGCGATCAGATCGCCCAGTGCATCGGTTTGCTTCGCGGTTTCCGGACGCCGCTCGCCCAATCCGCCTTTGGTTTGTAAACTGGCGAAGGCATGTTTGAGGGAGAGCGAGGCTTTCTTGCGCGCCTGGTCGCCGGCCATGATGGTCACCACGACCGAGAGCGGCACGCCAAGCTCAGCCAGGCGCAGTCCATGCACGTTGACCTCCGGCGTGCGGGTGGAGCCGAGAATGCCCGCGAAGGTCTCGGCGACACTGCGCTCTAACGTATAGAGGGTAGCGGTGTGCCGGTCCGTTCTGAGCTCGTGATCGTCCAGCCAGCGGGGGAGCCGAACGTGCTCGGCGATCTCGACTCCGGGCTCATAGACCGCCGGCTCGGTGGCGTCGGGACTCGCCGCCCGGTTGAGGGCACTGACGGCGTCTGCGCCCAGGAGGCGCCTCGGTGAGAGGTCAAGAAGGCTCAGCGAGCGTTCAATGCCGGTCACCTCGGACTGAAACGCCGCGAGTTGCTCACCAAAGGCGGCCGACAAGCGAGCGAGCAGGTGCTGCTCGGCTTGTCTCTGTCCCCAGGGCTTGATATGGGCCAGGACATCCAGCACCTCGCGCACCGCTCGCGTCTCGGGGCGAACCGGTGCGCGAAACCCCACCGTGACCCGGCACTCCGTCAGCCGCATGCAGGAGGCGCCCGGCCGGTGGGGCATACCGTTCGCAATATGCGCCCGCATCAGCTGCAGGTCGGGATTATCCTGACCTGCATGCTGCGCCTCCCATTCCGGAATATGGGTGATCGGCCGGATGTCCAGGCGGACATCCAGAGTGGCTCCGGTCGAGAGGTTCAGGAGTAAGGCTTTGACGTCGTCAGCCGCCCGCTCGATTTCACTCTCCGACATCAGATCGATATCGAGTGGCGTCACTTCCCACAGACACCCCAGGGCGAAGCGGGCGAGCGGCCCAAACGTGCGGGGCCGGTGCAAGAGGAGAATGCCGCTATCATCCCACATCGTGCCGTAGGGCAAAATGTTGCGGGTGCGGGGGGTGGGCCGCTTCATGGCGCGACCTGCCCAGCGCTGTCCGCGGCATCTTGCAACGCTTTGATATAGTCGGTGACGTGCGGGACGTTCGGTTGCGTGCCAGCCGCAGGCCCGGGAGGAACCCCCATCGGCGTCACGGCGTGTTGGACCGGGTTGTCCGCGGCAGACGCCTTTGGCGCGGTGTCATCTGGGATGTGAAGGGCATGCGGAATGAGGACATCCGACGCCGGGTGCGTCACAAATTCGCCCTTTTGAAACACACAGGTAAGCGGATAGTCGCCGACGTAATCCCCGTTGGGCCGCTTGTGACCTTTGATCCAGACGGTACGGGTGATCGGTTGAAGGAGATCGGGAATCGTGCTTTTGGGGACGCTGCCGAACTGGACGGTGGGGATGGCGGGCCGGGTTGCTTCGGGGAGGGGACTTGGACTGCTCGCGCCACCCACCCGGCCCCGGTGCGTGTTGTATTTATAGCAGCCGGGCAGCAACAGCGCCATCAACGTCAGCAACACCATCATACGAGTCATTGCAACATCCTTCTGGCTAAGGGGTCCGGATCAGCCGCCACAGTGTGGAAGCCCTCCAGCCGGGCGCCATCGGTAATATAGATATAGACCGGGGTGTCCGGCTCCACCCAGATTACCGGCGAGGCGAGCTTTTCCGCTTTGTCGAGATAAATATCCGCCATGCGCTTGGCCACCTCTTGTGCGACCACATTGCCGCTATTGGTGACCACGCCGGTGAGACTGGCCACTTCGACCACCCGGCGCGTCTCCCGGAACAGCGAGACGATGGCCACGGGCACCGCACTTTTACCGAATGCCGCCACCACTTCTCTCTCATGCCAGAACACTTGCGCAATTTGCCCATTCACGTTGTCGGACGCGGTGACGTAGCCTGACACCGGTTGTTCGATCGTCTTGCCGGCATCCGTAATGCAGGTGAGCTTGGTCAGACGCAATCGGCCCCGCGCCGTAATTTCTTCAGGGGTGGCGGTGGCCCCCAATCGGCAGCCGGTTAAGGGCACGGTGTGGCCATTGGGCGCACTAAACGCCGAGGTGACTTCAAGGGTGACCGGAAAGGTTTCGAGACTCGCCAGACCCGTGTAGCCGTCTTTGACCCTTCCCGTTGCAAACGACTGGGGCGGTAAATAGGGGGCTGGCGTCAAGCTGGCATGACCGTTGACTCTCGGTGCGATCTCAATACGCGATGCTGAACCTGGTTTGAGAGCGCCACCGTTTTCACTCGTCTGCGGCTGACGGATGACCCGTAACGCAACCGGTGGGGGGCCCGGGTCGACACCGGCGGCGGGTCCAGTTGCCCCCTGCCCGCGTTTGCTGCTGGCCACTTGCTGCTGCAGGGCCAGGAGCTGTTGCTTGAGGGCCGCCGTGACTTTGGGATCCGTCGAGGGGTGCGGCGGTTTTTGCTCTAGCCGGGCCAGCTTGGATTCGAGCGTTTTGACCTGGTTCTGGAGCGCTGCCGTGGCTTGCCGCTGCGCGGCAATGCCGCCGAGAATCCCGGCATCCTGGCTCGGCGTAAGCCCGAGCGTGGTATACGTCTGCGACGGCGCCGTCGCTTGCACGGTGGGCTTGTGGTAAACAAAAAGGGCAACGGCGAGAACGACGATGCCCACTACCACCGTCGCCCAGTGCGACACCACTCTGAGTATCATGTCAACGAATCGCGGCACGTCTTGCCCCTTTACAGGTCAGATGAACCAAGACCGATCCCCCCGGCACAATCCGGTGCGGATCATCGCCCGGCTTGAGCGCCGGCTCATGGCCGTCGAGAGCGACGCTAAAGAGTGGGCAACCCAGTTCGACCGTGGCCGGATGCAGCACCATCACGTCCGGGCTGCGGTTCGTCACTTTCTGGGTAAACCCATAGAAGCCGACGGTCTCGTAGCGCTTGATAATCGTCACGTCGCGGAAGTCGTTTCGCTCTGCGAGGACGTTCAGGTCCTGCACCTGCACGGCTGCGTCGGCCGGAAAGCCCCACTGCGCGCGCCAGAGTTGCCGCACGGCTCGCTCTTCAGGCGAGAGTTTGCTGGTTTCAGTCGCCCGTTGGACGGCCCGCTCCACTTCGGTTCGGGCATCTTTGACCCGGATCAGCTGGTACGAGTTACCCCAGTGCCGAATATCCATATGGACGACCACACCGGACACCGTCGTCACATAGAGCATCCCGCGCGTCTTCTTCGCGATGTTGGTCAGTTTGATGGTGTGGTGAAAATCGTCGTCTCGCCGAATATCGAGAGATTCCTTGGGAATAGTCGTACTCACATCGAGCACGGCTTCCCAGAACTGTACCTTGACGATTTTCCGGTACCTGACCGGGACCACCACGGGGTCCTTGCGGTCAAAGAGCACTTCGAGTTCATGCCCCACTGCCACGCCCGCCACCAGGAGGGTGAAGGCCACGACAGTGAGCAGAGTGCGCAATCGGATCATGGCCGCGTGACTCCTCGCCGAAACGGTTTTACCTGTCCAACGATCTCCTCGGTGAACGTGAAGTTTTGAAAGGCGCCGTCTTTGATTTTTAACTCGGGCCACGCGATGTGCGTCACCCGAAGCGACTCCTGAAGGCCGCTGCCAATCGTTGGCGGCATCACATCCACCACCACCGTCACCGGATGCCGCTCTAACGCCATGCCGTAGCTGAACAGGTGGCGGATGGCGCTGAACTGCAGCCGGGAGAACGGCCGGCCACGGTGCTTCAACGGGATCACCTCGCTCAGGGCCACGTGAGTGGTCATGATGGAGAGGTCGGCCGTTCTCATCGTCTCGGCTTCAGCCGCGGCCAGGGCATGGAGCGATGTATAGGTGGCTTGGGCCAGGTACGGCCGCACGGTTTGAACGGCCGGCATCAGGCTATCCGGGGTGACGTTGCCCAGGGTCTTCACCACCAGCTCGGCGGCTTGTTTTTGCATCTCGATGGGGAACTGCCCGGGCCGGCTCACCCGCCGCTCACCCGCTTCACCGGTGGCGGTGACCGGAATGTAGTGGACGGTTTTGCCGCCGTACCACCACACCGCCATCACATTGCCCGCGATACTGAGACTCAGCGCGACCAGCAGCACCATGATCTGGGCATGGTCTCTTGGGGCGCTGGTGTCAAACGTGTTCATGCTCTACCCCCGTGATGATCAAGTGCCGTATGCCTCCGTTGGCAACAGGGTCTACATGAAAATCGCAGCGCAGGTTGCCGCCGTGCCGATGAGACCCCCAGGGATCCATCCAACCGAACCACGTCGGGCGCCAGCCATCATCGCGAGGAGGCGCGCCGGCCTCGACCGTAATGGCAAAAAAGCCATCATCCTGGTCATGCTGGCGTCTCCTGACGGTTCGACACCGCGGTATCAAAAAAGATCATGCTCAACCCCTCGCGGTGGCATGGCGCCACGCATCGGAAGCACGCCAAACCAGTGCAAAAAGGACCAGTGGAATCCATCCGGTCCGACTCGGCGGATGGCGAGGATGACGACATAGACACCCACCCCCATCGCGACCGCTGAGAGAAAGACCACGAGGTAGCGAAGGGTCGTCACCGACTGCATCAAGAGGTTCGAGCCAAAGAACGCGACAAACGCGATTAGCCCATCGAGGGCCCGCAATCCGCCAAATATCGTGAGCGGCTCATCCTGCATGACGGGAGCCGCGTTCCACAGCGGCGATCTATGGCGTTCTTCTGACATAGCGCACCATCGCATAGACCAGGAGGGTCATCGGGGTCAACGTCGACAGCAAAGCGCTGCTCGAGGCAAGTGCACCGACCTCAGCGCCCGCTGCGGACTCGGTCACAATCGCGGGCAGGGCGGCGGTTAAGATAGCCGCCAGCACACCGATGATGCCGCCGCCAATCAGTCCACCGGAGCCCGCCCGCATGCCGCCAAACACGGCGGCAAGCCCAGCCGCGAGCGCGCCAAGGGGGATGATATTCGACGACACAATGGCATCCCAGCTGCCAAACACCGTCCCGGCGGCGGCAGGGACGGTGCCAGTCGATCCGGTTACCCCCGTTGAGGCGTGTGCCGCCGCGGCTTCGAGCCACCAGAGCAGAGGGTTGTGGCCTGCATCGCCGGCGAGACAAGCACCTGCCAGCATCAAAGCGGCAAGGACGACCCCGAGAGAGGTCGGGTTGCAAGGGCTACGGCCATAGCTGATGACGATCATGGATAGGCTCCTTTGTGGGATTGGAGAGGGGGTCAGGCACCCTTCGGTACAATCCGCCGAGCTCGCTGGGGCGGGCTGCGGAGTGGTGAGGTCAGTCGTCATGGTGATTCTCCCTTGCCAACAGGTTTGGATTCGCTTAGACGCACCGGGTGACTTCCGAGGTCATCGTTTCTCCCTGGCATTTCCCGTCTGAGAGTTCAAACGGGCACGTCGCGTCGACCATCAATCGACCCTCGCCGGTGACGAGCCTCAAACCGGAAAACCAGGAGGAGTCAGTTATCATCTGAGCCTTCCTTGGGTTGCGGTGGAGTCGTAGGGTCTTGACTCCTTGCCTCACGCTGTTCACGCCAATCGTTGAATGAGGGGACGCCGGCGCCGGTCAAGAGCCGGAGGTGCAGCTCCGCTTTCAGCCGCGCCCCGAAGACTGATGGGTGTATCTCCTCATGCTCCGTTAGCTCCGTGCGAACCTCCTCTTCGAGGCGGCCTAGCCTCTCGGGGCTTAGGCTCGCCCGGTAGACCATCACCTGGGTTTGACAGTCTCTCTCGTACTGCTGTTGCAGATACGACTCGCGGGCTTCAGCTGCCTGCGCCGATGCCTTGGCCTGCTGGGCGTGGTGGCGATCGTACACCGCTAAGGCTGCACCCTTGTAGCGCATCAGGCCCCCGAACACATTCGGTTTAAAACCCTCTTCGCGAGCGGTTTTACAGGCATAATAAACAAAGAACGTAGCGAACTCGGGGCCGCGTTCAGCCATGAGACTCCTGGCGTGACCCAGCTCTTTGGCATCCGGCGTCTTGTCCGTGATGCTGTACATCTCCTGGTAGAAGCGCTGGACCAGACCGGCGGCGGACGGCGGCAGCTCAGAGCCGTGTGGCGGGGAGGGCACCCCGACCGTGCATGCCGGCTCCGGGCGTGTCACCAGGTCAGACGAGACCAGGTGACTGCTGCTGCAAGGCTCTGGGGAGTCATCTCCTGGAGTCTGATCTTCACCACAGGAGGTCGCATGGGCATCCGTTGGGGGTGCGGAAGGCGTATGGGACTCCGGCGTCTCGGGGGGCTGATTCCCCTCCCCTTCCTGTACCTCACACACGCGCGCATACGGTGTGTGTGTTTCTCTGTTTGTAGTCTCTGGTAGTCTCTGTAAAGAGAGGTGGCCAAGTTGGCCAGTTGGAGCTGGCCATTCCGGACAGACCATCTGGCCATTATGGCCGATTGGAGCGGGGCCATCTGGACAGACCATCTGGCCATTATGGCCGATTGGGGCCGGATCATCTGGCCAGCCCATCTGGCCAGAGTGGCCAGATGGGCGGATCATTCCTTGCGAGACGATGAAATCGGGTGGCGAGCCGGGCAGAGTGGGATCGGTCGGGCCCGCATCCGTCTCCATGTGGGTACAGAGGTCATCCAATGCGTCATAATCGGCCGTGTACCATTTGGTTTGGTCCATGGGATGCCGGTTAAACTGGGTCGTGGTGAGGATCAGGGGTCGATCACAACCGGAGAACGGCTTTTCCAGACGATTAATGACTCGTCTCAGGGTCCGTTCTGACCAGAAGGGAAATTGCGCGTGCCAATCCTTGTAGTCGTTGTAGACCCAGCGCTGGCCTTCAAACACATGTGGACTCATCCGTAGCCAGTAATGCAGTTGCTGGAGAAAGAGAGCCTCGTTGAGTCCAATCGCTACGGCCAGTGTGGGAAGGACTTGTAAGGGGGGTTCCGGGATCAGCAATTTAGCGCTCCTTGATTTTTCGAGTGGATTGACCCTCGCTGATGGGGTAGAGTTGTGATCGTACAACTTGGTGATCCTTTCTAAGGATTCCGGCAAACCCCGGGGCGATACTCCCTGGGGGTTTTGCTTTTCCCTCAGCGATCGATGCCGTTCAGCGCTTCACCTTCATGCCGAGTCATCTTCGCGACCGGGTCGCGTAAAAAACGCCACGTGCCCACGTCATACTCATCCTTGCACAGGCGCACCGGACGCTGCCTACAAGACCCTGAGTCCGTAGATACCTGGGCAGAGGGTTCCCACCAGGTCGGCGTATTGACTTCTCCCGCAAGCGCGCACCTCGTCCCCCGAACGTGTGCACCGATGCCATGACTGGGTTTTCTCACCATTAATGATGGTCTAAGTACCGTTTTGAGGGTGAAATGGACCTGAATCTTGCCCAAAGCACGGGCACACTTCTCCCGAAAGTGAGCACTATTTCTCCCGAAAGTGAGCACCTCTTTTGAAGCCTGTATGGGGGATAAAATGGGCACAAACGATAGACTTTTCAAGTCGTTACGACAGATATACTTCTTACATAGAGAGTTATCGGGGTTTACCAATACTTCTGGGATGGCCTTCAAACTCGATGGCGATTTGATGAGGTCATCGTCGTGATACTGTCGTAAGACAAAAACGAGATGAGGAAAAAGCGGAACTGAGAAGTGGACAGAGCTATAACCGGACACAAAGACAGCGCCGTCCTTGTCTGAAAAACGCCAGCATGGTACGCTATGCTTACTCATGTGAGGTTCTCCCTTGGAGATTTTCCTCGCAGATACGGGGGCTTGAGACCGGGTCGCCAAACCAAGTGGGCTCAAGCCCCCCAAGCGTTGCCTCACGTCACTAAAAGGTCTTGTGAGACAACACCTTTATCTTTTTGTGTCATCGGTTTGTGATGCCAAATTTAATCGTCTGTAGGCCCTTTCTCTTGCATGTCTCTCCTGAGAATGGATGCGGTCAAGAGCATCTGACCACGATAGCCTAATCACGCCATGAATCGTTCACGGACCCCATGGGAAACAGCTCTTCAACTCTTTGGGGAAACCGTGCGTCTTCGACGCAAAGAACTGGGTCTGAGGCAACGCGATCTCGCTGATCGAACCGGATTAAACATTTCCCACCTCGGCCAAATCGAGAACGGGAATGCCCGTGTCAATCTCGAGAGCTTGTTCCTCATTGCCTCTGCGTTGCACGTCTCTCCCTCGATGTTATTAGAATCGATCGAAGGCCGTCTCGAACTCTATCCACATCCGAAGAAGGGCCTCTAACCATATCATGGGAAAACCCATGATATGGTCGTCAATATACTAAGCGGCCCAGACCCTGTCAAGTGAAAGATGAATCGGTATGAGAGTCAACTGTAAACCTCTCAAGAGTCTTATCTCCCCTCTGCGCGCTCTCGGATCGCAAAGATTCTTTTTCCAGGCTTGCAAACGGAGAGGTGTTAGCCTGATTTCCCCCGGTCAGGCCTTCAAGCGACGGGGGGCGTCGCATGAGCCACATCCGCTCACATGCATATTGTCAATCTGGATGTCACATCTAAACTCAGGTGTAGAGTCTAGCAGAGATGCGCTGAAAACTTTGTAACAACAATCTAACAACTTTATAACAACAATCTACTGACATGATAGAACTCCCAAAACGCCCTTTGGCACTGAGGTAAAAGGACCATCTTGAAGAGTTTGCTTTCTTCACCGCTTGTTAAATTTCAGTAGGTTATGACTCTTACATAAATGCTGGCAATTCTGATGCCATACAAAGACCGCAAGATGGCGCGGTTCTTTTGGATCTATGGGCAACCGTTGCAGCCGACCCGTCTGGACTAAAGACAGCTCAAGATCTGGACCAAAGACGGCCAGGGTCTGGACTAAGGACGGCCCAAACCGGAATGGCCAAGACCGGTCGATGACGGCGCCAGCTCGCAAATCCGGTAGACCATGATCGGCTGAGCGTGCCCGGGTACCGGGATCGCGTCATGTTCGACATACTTGACCATGTCTTCCACGTAGGGGAGCGCGGCCTTGCTGGTAAGAAACTCCCCTCTCCTGGCCTGGTAGTGAAGCCGTATAGCTAGAGCAGTCGTTTCGGACTTGCTCAGGGATATCAACTCAAGATGATCACGCTGATTCTCAATCTCGATCAGGCCGGTATGCACACCCATCCGAACTGTGGCCTCTACTGATGGTTGGCCTTTGAGGGCGTCGCAACTCTCATACAGACGTTCTTGGATTCTAAGTCCAGCTAGAACCGATTGCCTCACATGATCTGCATGCGCAACGGGCAAGCCAAATAAAACGAGAAATCCATCAGCCCCAAAAAACTTAAACGTGCCCTCATGCCGCTCCGCTTCCTCTTGGGCCAGGGCGAAAAAAGTCCGTCTCAGGCCTTGTGTGGCCTGAAATCCCAAGCAGGTCACCAGCGCCTCAAGATTCTCCAGAGTCCCGCACAATACGGTAATAAACTCATAGTCACCTACAAACACATCTTGGGGAGGGGCGGTTGGATCAACCGACAAACGAACCGAGGATAATGGCGCGTGGCCATTATGAGGGTGTGACTGATTAAACGTGGATGTAACGGTACGCTGCTCCTGCGCGTCAGCCACAAAGCGATAGCCTCGACCATGTACCGTTCTGATTTTGTGTTGCCCGTCTCCGCTATCACCGATGGCTTTGCGCGCTGCCTTGATCGCATTTCTGATGACCTCGTCCTTGATGTGATGACCCGGCCACAGGTTTTCCATCAGTTCGTCACGCGAGACCACATGGTCGCGATGCTCGACGAGGTAGATCAAGACCTCAAAGGCTCGTGTCTCTAGCCTGCAGAGGTTACCGTCTTCGTAAAGTTCGTAGTTTGTGGTGTCAAGCCTGTAGCTTCCAAAGGTATAGATCATGAGGATCCTCCCTAGGACTCAAGTGGATCAATCAGCTTGTCATGAGTCTGTTCACTATCGGATAGGGGACCGTGTACCTCTGTCAATACAATGATCCTCGTCATTCGTTACTTAGTGCCAGAACGGAAATCCATGATTTCTGCTGATTTCAACGTCCAGCACGACGCATGGCTTGTCGAAACTCGATGAGAGCCGTCAAATTCATCACTTCCGGGATGGCATGTTCCCAATTTGAGCGGCTCATGTGGGTCGGTTTGGATGCGCCAGACGCACTCCGGCCCCCCATCGACTGGGTCGACAGGTCTCACCACCGGAGTCGAGTCGTCATTAAGCCGCGTTGGCGCCGGCTGGACGCCAACACTGACGGTTTCGATCTCGAATGATGGCGCCGAGTTTTTGGATATTTCGTGACACAATCGCCAGCGCCACATAGCGTTTATAACCCTCTACACCATGATCCGGACACCCATCTAAGCCATGCACTTCCAAGGCATTAATCGCCGATTCGACGGCGGAATGCTGGCGTTTCGCTTGAATGAATCGCTCACTGCCTTCATGTAATAGTTGTGCTTTGGATAATCGGCCTTTCTTTGGCAAGATGACGTGCTCTAATAGGGCTCTCAGTTTTATTTGATTCTCTGGGGTATGAAAGCCCTGATCAAAACTACACTGATTTAATTCAGGGAAACGCTTTTGAGACTCTTGAACCATGAAGACTGTAACTTGATCATCCGTTTGGTGCTCCATGACATGATGATGCAAGATAAATCCATATTGATCGTCTAAAATACAAACACGCAGTCCAAGTTCCACCGGGACGCCAGATTTACCTTTGCTGATCCATTCCGTATGCGGCTCAAACACCGAAAAGACCTTTTCACCGTGAGGGATCACTTCGCCCCACAAGACCCGCCGACGGATTTGATCCACTTGACGATCGGCATGCGCCAGGTAGGACTCGATCTCGGCGATCACTTGATGGGACACCACGAATCGCAACACCGCGACGGTCTCTCTCACTTTCTCAATCAGAGACAGGGTCTCCTGCAAGTACTGCTCATGCATCTCAATCATATACTGATGTTGAGCTTGCTGCTTCTCTTCATGTTTTGAGGTCGAATGCTTCGCTTTTCGAACCCGATGATACTGACGCTTTAATCTTCTCAGGCGAGAACGACTTTGACGCAAGTCGGTTAGCTCATGATGGCGGCATAACTGTGAGGCTAAATCTAAGGCTTTGCGACAGGCGTCAAACAATAAGCTAATATCGGTGGGAAAATGCACATCAGTTTCGACGACAAAGGAGTCACATTTACCCTGGAGCGCTTCACCCTCTTTTTTTTTACTAACTGATGTCCTGCCTTGACCACCACTTGATTGATCTGATCGAGAATGTCAGGTGTGAATAACGATACATTATCTTTAATGGTTTGCAAGCCGTAGTCGGGTTGATCCCCAAATGATCCATGACCTAGAATTTGTCGGATCTTCATGTGGTTGTTGGCCAAATCATGAATTCGATCATAATCGCAGTTAAGATTCAGACGTAGAGTTCCTAAGACTAGGATTTTCCAAAGATGCATGCCCGGTCGTCCATGTTCACGAGATATTTGAGCGGGAATGAGCTGATCCAACAAGGAAAAGATTTCTTCTCGACAAGTTTGGTCGCGGTAGAGATGTTGCAAACCGAGTAAGATTTGGACAATATCATCTCGAGATTTCATGTTGAATTGAATACTCGGAATATCCACTTCACCAAACTGGGTTTGCTGTTCAATAGCTTTTCGCATCAGTTGCTTTCTCCAGGGG
>Ga0299913_10000352_pt1 | contig 27949 bp, 25 predicted proteins | sample RVTome_9_FD_201360 | JGI IMG/M metagenome (GOLD analysis project Ga0299913, IMG submission 201360) | Soil microbial communities from uranium-contaminated site in the Upper Colorado River Basin, Wyoming, United States - RVT155D38 (version 2) ... | reverse complement strand
AGCTGCAGCCGGCTAGCCCGAAGCGCCCTCCGGCTGGATGGCGACTATGGGAATCTCCCGCTCGGTCTTCTTCTGGTAGTTGTCGTAGTCGGGCCAGATCGCGGCCATCTGCTCCCAAAGACGGTCACGCTCGGCACCGGTCACGGTTCGGGCCCGTCCGGGGAAGACATCCGGGCCGACCTGTACCAACACCTCCGGCTCATCGCGGAGGTTCAGGTACCAAGCAGGGTGTGCAGGCGCTCCGCCTTTGGAGGCTACGACCACATAGTCATCTCCGTCTCTGCCGTAGATGAGGGCACTACGCCGCAGCTTCCCGGTCTTGCGCCCGCGGGTGGTGAGAAGGAGAGTGTCGGTGCCCTTCCAGCGATGCCCCTCCCGACCGTCGCTCGCCACATACTCGTCGATGTGCCTGGCGACCCAGCCGGTGGGGCTGTCGTAGATCTTCTCGTCTGTCGGTGAGCTCATCGCCCTGAAGGTAGTGAGGGTGATCAGAGAAGAGGCAAAGTCAGTTGGAAGACGGTCTCCCCTTCTTCCCGACGACACGAGAGGTCACCTCCCATGAGCCGGGCCAGCTGCCGGGAGACGTACAGACCCAAGCCGACCGACCCGGGCCGGGCGGCCTCCACCCCCGACGCCCGCTCATAGGGCTCGAAGATGCGCTCGAGATCGTCGGCGTCGATACCCCGACCATCGTCACGCACCTCGACCATCCCCCAATCGTCTGCAGCTCCCGTGACGACGACGATCCTGTCCCCTCCGTACCGGATGGCATTGGTCAAGAGGTTTCGGGTGATCTGGCGCAACCGGGTCGGGTCTGCCCGGACCTTCACATGGCCGGGCTCGAACTCGATCGACCCGAACTCCGAGGGCCAACCCTTGATCGTGGCGGACACCTCGGCGTCGAGGTCGACCGGCTGCGGGTCGATGCTGACGGTTTCGATCTCGACCCGGGCGGCAACGAGGAGGTCTTCGACGATGAACGCCACCTCACGGCTCTGCTGGGCGATGAGCTGATGGAACTCGGCCAGCTCCTCTGTCGTGAAGCTCTGGGGTGAGAGATTGGCCAGCTCTTCGGAGAGCCCTACGACCGCGGTGAGTGGCGTGCGGAGCTCATGGCTGACCGAGGCCACGAACTCGTCCTTGTAGTGGACCAGCTCTTGGAGCTTCTCGTGGGCGCGTTGTCTCTCCCAGAAGGCTCCGATCATCTGGGCGACCGTTCGCAGGAGGTTGATCTCGTCGGGGCGCCACGGTCGCTCTTTCTCGAAGTCGGCGAAACCGATCAGCCCCCACCACTCGTCCCCGACGTATATGGGGATGTCCAACTCCGACTTGGTCGTGGTGGCGTCGTAGATCTCCCGCTCCCGCCCTTTCAACTCGTGGATCCCGAAGGCGTAGGGCTCGCCACGGGACAGATATGAGTGGGCGACGGGCATGTCCGCCCACGGCAGGTTGGTCCAGTGGTCGTAGTCCGTCGGCTGACGGTCGGCGGTGACCTCGTAGATGAGGTTGGTGACCGGGCCGAGGTCGGGGTGGTCGTCGTTGCGCTCGACGAACACCGCGCTGACCCCGGTCGCCTCGAGCAGCGATTCGAGGGCGGACTCGAAGGCGCGATCGTCCGAGCCGACCAAAAGGGCATGCGAACAGGCGGAGAGAGCCTTCTCGAAGAGGAGACGGTGTCTTTGGGACTCGACCATGGCCTGCAGCCGCTCTTCGAAGTGGCGGCGCTCGGTGACGTCCTCCAGCGTTCCCTCGTAGCCGATCAGCGCGCCGGAGTCGTCTTTGAGCTCGCGCCCGGAGTCACGCACCCAGATGGTCGACCCGTCCTGGCGAACGAGTTGGATTTCATGGCCCCGGAGAACCTCTCGTGTCTCCAGGCGATGTCGCCACACCTCCCGAGCTGTCGGATCCACATAGAAGGACTGCGCGGGACGACCCACCACATCCGCTGGGCTCTCGAAGCCGAGCAATTCGGCGAGCATTGGGTTGGCGTCGAGGATCTCACCCGACAGACCGGTGCGATAGACACCGACGGGGACTCCTTCGAAGAGCCCCCTGTACCGTGCCTCGGAAGAGCGGAGGGCGAGCTCGGCCCGGTTGCGGTCCGTGACGTCTCTGATGGTCCCGATGAAGCGTCGTCCTTCGAGACCGAATGACTCCCCGAAAGAGACCTCGAGACTCAGCTCGGAGCCGTCGCGATGAAGCCCGGTCAGAGCCATGGCGTGCCAGTTCTTGCGGCGGCGCCCCGTCTCCAGGTACATCTCCATGCCGCGTCGATGGGCGCTGCGGAATCGCTCCGGCATCAGCCTCCTCAGGTCTCGGCCTCTCAGCTCGTCCGGGCGGTAGCCGAAGACGCGTTCCATGGCCGGGTTGGAGTAGACGATGATCCCCTGGTCATCGGTGGCCACGATGGCATCAGACACGTTCTCGGTGATGAGCCGGTAGCGCGACTCCTTTTCGCGCAGTGTGTCCTCGAGCGCCCCTCGCTGTCTGAGGCTGTGGCTCGCCAGGTCGAGCAACCACCACATCATGGGGAGGAGAGCGAGCACCGAGACGACCACGAGGAGAACCGACTCGGGAACCGACCAGTTCACCCGTCCCGCCACGTTGGACCAGATGAGGACTCCGGCAGTACCCACGGTGGCATACCCGGTGATGAGAAGTGCGCGACGGCTGTCGAGGAACAGGACAGCACCTGTCGAGATGGCGAGAACCGGTGGCAGCCCGACGGCGGAAGGTGGGGCCAGGAGACCCAACGCCAGGATGAGTCCTGTGGCGTCTACGAGAAGTGAGGTGAAGATCGGACCGGGCCGCCTCATGTTCCAGAGACCGTGGGCCCCGACGGCGGCCGCGACGAGGCCGGATAGAACCGCCGGCGGCCAATCCGTCGTAAGACCGAAAATGGCCATTGCCACGAAGATGAGCCCGCCGGCGAAAGCTCGCATGCCGTGGTAGCGGGATCCGAGACGTTCGATGTCCAGGGCACCCCTCCCGGTGTCGCTCCCCGGAGTCGGAATCATGTCCGGTTTATCGGCAGGACCTGGTGCCTCCCTTGAGGATCGTCCCTCTGGGAGAACGGGCACCCATCCACTTTCCGATGCGGTACTACCGCTTGTAGACTTCGCCGTTCCTTGACTACCAGTCGGGGCCCATAGCTCAGCCCGGTTAGAGCGCATCCCTGATAAGGATGAGGTCCGTGGTTCAAGTCCACGTGGGCCCACTTCCGAACCCATCTCCTGGGGCAACGAGGGGAATCTGCTCATGGTTGGGAGCGCACTGCCGTCATCGATCCTCGAGGAAGATCTCCTCGATCTTCAGCTCGAACAGCTTGGCGAGCCGAAATGCGGTGGGGAGGCTCGGGTCGAATTTCCCCTTTTCGATCGCGTTGATCGTCTGCCTCGACACGCCGACACGCTGGGCTAGATCGGCCTGAGTCCAGGCGCGCTCGGTCCGGAGGTCCTTGAGGCGGTTCCTCATCCGTATCTCAGGTGCCCGCCGACGATGCCGATCATGTAGACGACCGCCAGCAGCGCGGGGTAGAGGGCGAGGTTCGGGTCGCCGGCGATGAGCCCCGCAGCATCAGCAACGACGTAGGCGAATCCACCGACCCACCCCACTCCGAGGGTGACCGCCAGCGCATCCTGCATGATCTTTCGCTGCAGCTCGTCGACTCCTCGGAGAAAGCGGGCGTGTGCGCCAATCCATCCGACGCCCACGGCGAGGTTCAGGGCAACCGCGGCCCAACTCCCCAGCGGCTCTGAGTCCCAAAGGTACTCCGGGCCGAATCTGGCCAAAGCAAGGGTTACCACCCAGGCGAATGTCCAGATCACAAGCCCAGCAGACGCCTTGTTCGCCTCCTGATAGTCGCCCGTCTGGTTGTGTGCTCGCACGAGTGGGCCCTTTCAGTAGAGAGATGACAAGTACACTTGACACGTTATGAGCGTCCCAGGGTGGTGTCAAGTGTGCTTGACATCGAGAACTGCTTCGCCCGGGGGGCCGTCTTCTTGTCAGCTCCGGCGGTCAGAGCGAGCGACGATGGCCCGCTGCACCAGGATGAACACGAGGAGGAGTGCACCGATCACGATCTGCATCCAGGACTGCTCGGCGCCCATGAACGAGATGATGGTCTTGATGGTGCCATAGACGAACACACCGATCATCGACCCGAGCACGTAGCCACGGCCTCCTGTCAGCACCGTGCCTCCGATGACCACGGCCGCGATCACGTCGAGCTCGGTACCGATGCCGTTGCGGGGATAGCCCGCTCCGGAGTACGCGGTCAGCACCAAGCCGGCGAGCCCTCCGCAGATCCCGGAGATCACGTAGACGGAGACCGTCGCTCGAGCCACCTTCAGACCCATCAGTGATGCCTGGGGGTTGCCACCGATGGCGTAGGTCGTCCGCCCAAAGCGGGTGTATTGCATCACGTAGGCACCTATCAGGACCACCACCAGGGCCATGATCCCGGTCGGAGTGATGTACCAGTCTCCGAAGCGGAATCTCGTCGACTGCAGCGACAACAGAGCCTGGTTCTCGACCCTGATCGAGGAGAGGCTCACCACGAAGGCCAGGCCGCGAGCGAGGAACAACCCGGCCAGCGATGCGATGAACGGCTGGACCCCGAAGTACTGCACGAGCACTCCGATGAGCAGGCCGACCAGTGCGCCGCCCACCAGGATGGCCGGGACGGCGATCGCCAGCGAAGTCCCCGCCTCGAGCAGCTTCGCCAGCCAGATACCGGTGAAAGCCATGACCGAGCCGACGGAGAGGTCGATGCCACCGGTGACGATGACAAACGTGCTGCCGACTGCCAGAAGTAGGAGGTAGGTGTTGTCGAGGAGCAATGCCGAGATGTTCCTCGGTGTGATGAAGTCCCCGCGGAGGAGGATCTCGGCACCGATGAACAGCAGTATCAGGATCGCGACGGCTGCGAGTGTCGGGAGCAGTGACGCCCGGCGGCTCATGAACGTCTGATAGCGCTCACTGGACGTGGGCCGGGTCTCGACTGCGTTTTCGACGACCGTCACGGCGTTGCCCCCACCTCGACGTCGGGATCGCTGATCCGACGCGACCGCCCCGGCCCGCCCAGTCTCCGCACGAAACGATGAAGCGCCGGCGACTGGATGACCACCACGACAACCACCACCAATGCGAAGAAGACCGGGCTCTGCGCCGGTGGCACGCCGAGGAAGAGGATGGATGACTCCAACGTCTGAATTATCAGGACTCCGACGACCGTGCCCGCGATGCTGAATTTGCCCCCCATGAGCGAGGTCCCACCAAGGACCACGGCGAGGATCGCATACAACTCGATGAACTGCCCGGCGGCGTTGGCATCGGCAGCCCTGATGTTCGAGGCGTAGATGATCCCGGCGATGCCGGACAAGAGCCCGGTCGCGGCGTACCCGCCCCAGATGATGCTGCGGAAACGCACACCGGCGAGACGACTCGCCTCAGGGTTGATGCCGACGGCCTCGGTGAGGACTCCGAGTGCGGTTCGACGTTCGATCAGGGCCACCACGGCGACCGCGGCAACCCATATGAAGAACGCGAAAGGCAGCAGGAGGAGGTACCCGGTCGAGATGAACGCGAAGGGCCTGCTGTTGACCGTCGTTATGAAGCCGTCGGTTATGAGCAAGGCCACCCCGCGACCGGCGAGCATGAGCACCAGCGTGGCGATGATCGGCTGTATGCCCAGGACAGACACGAGAAAGCCGTTCCAGACCCCGAGGATCAGCGAGGCCAGGACGGCAACCGTCACCGCAACCAGCACCGTGGTCGTGCTGTTGGCGTCCGCCGAGTTGTCGATGATCGTCAGTGCGACGGCTCCCGAGACCGCCATCACCGCCCCAACGGACAAGTCGATCCCACGTGTGGCGATGACGACCGTCATCCCCAGAGAGACCAGCATCAGGGGAGCGCTCTGGCGAAGGATGTCGATCAGCGCGCCATAGAGCCGATCGTCCTGCACGGTGATGCTGGCGAATCGGGGCCGAGCGATCGTGTTGATCACCATGAGGATGATCAACGCCGTGACGGGCCAGAACAGCCGATGCCTCGCCACCTTCCTCAAGCCGCGCTCCCCTCGCCCTCGCTGGCGATGAAGTCGATCAGACCCTCCAGGTCGGATTTCTGCGAGTCGAGCTCCCCGATGCACTTGCGGTCTCTCATCACGACCACACGCTGGGCGAGACGCAGGACCTCCTCGAGCTCGGACGAGATGAAGATCACCGACAGGCCCTGCTCCGACAGCTCGGCGACCTTGCGCTGCAGATCGGCCTTGGTCCCGATGTCGATGCCACGGGTAGGCTCGTCCAGGATCAGGAGCTCCGGTGCCGTGGCAAGCCAACGGGCGAGGAGGACCTTTTGCTGGTTGCCTCCTGACAGGTTGCCGGCAACCATGTCCGGGTCCCGCGGTCGGACGTCGAGGGCGGCCAGGTACTCGGAGACGATCGACTCGCGGGTCGATCGGCGGATCTTGCGGAGGCCTTTGCGGGCCTGCATACCGAGGACGATGTTGTCGGCGACAGTCAGATCGGACACGATGCCCTCGGCTCGCCGATCCTCAGACGAGAAGGCGATGCCTCGCTCGATGGCGTGACGTGGCGACGTCATCTTCGAAGGAGTGCCGTCGACCTCGATCTGGCCCGTGTCGGCCCGATCCGCCCCGTAGAGCAATCGCACGAGCTCGGTGCGGCCAGATCCCAAGAGGCCGGCGATGCCGACGATCTCGCCGTCGAAGACATCGATGTCAGCCGGCTCGAGCACACCACGCCTGCCAACGTCCTGCGCCCTCAGGACCGGCATGACCGTCCGGTCGATCTCTCGCGCCGCTGTGGAGGAGATGGCGACGAGATCATCGAGTCGATGACCGATCATCTTGGTGACGAGGTCATCACGCGGAAGATCACCTACGGGGTACTCGCCGACCAGCTTCCCGTTGCGGAGGACGGTGATCCTGTCGGATATCTCGTAGACCTGGTCGAGGAAGTGGCTGACGAAGAGGATTGCCGCCCCTTTGTCCCGGAGCTCGCGGATCACGGCGAACAGTTGGTCCACCTCGCCTCGGTCCAAGCTCGAGGTCGGTTCGTCGAGGACCAGGACCTTGGCGTCCAGGACCATGGCACGGCTGATCGCCACCAACTGTTGGATGGCGATGGAGTGATTGGAGAGCAGAGAACGGGTATCGATCGAGATTCCGAGGCCCGCGAGGTGCTCGGCTGCCGTCCGATGGACAGCCTTCCAATCGATCCGCCCAACCTTGCGTGGCTCGTGGCCGAGCATGACGTTCTCGCCGACCGAGAGGTTGGAGCAAAGGTTGATCTCTTGGTAGACGGTCGAGATCCCGGCGGCCTCCGCGTCGAAAGTGCTGTGGAAGACCCGGCTGCTTCCGGTCGCCTCGATCGATCCACCGTCGACCGGGTAGACACCAGTGAGGGCCTTGATGAGCGTGGACTTGCCCGCCCCATTCTCCCCCATCAGCGAGTGGACCTCCCCCGGTCGGAGGAAGAAGTCGACGTCGTCCAAGGCGAGCACACCGGGAAAGCGGATCGTTATGCCGCGCATCTCGACGATGGGCGGAGCCTGGGAATCCGCGGGCATGGTCACACGCTCACTCTCGGTCTGTGTAGGAGTGCCCACCGGGGCCGTCGGGAATTCGACGGCCCCGGCCGGGCACTCAACCTATCTCCTCGAGGTCGACGCTCGCAGCTCAGTAGCTACGGTCGGGGAGGGCCTCTTCGGCCTCCTCCTGGGTGAAGGTCTGGTCGTCCACGTAGGTGCGCTTCTCGACCTCCTCACCGGCCAGGACACTCTTCACGAGATCGGCAGCCAACTCGCCGAGGAGCGGGTTGCACTCGACGATGTAGTTGATCTTGCCGTCGATCAGAGCCTGCATGCCGTCGTGGACCGCGTCGATGGAGACGATCTGGATGTCTGTCCCCGGTGTCCCGCCCGCGGCCTCGATCGCCTCGATGGCACCGAGCGCCATGTCGTCGTTGTGGGCGTAAACCAGGTCGATCCCATCCACACCGTGCACCTGGAGGAAGCCTTCCATGACGGCCTTGCCACCGTCACGGGTGAATTCACCGGTCTGCGAGTCGATCTTCTCGATCGCGGTATCGGCAACGGCCTCATCGAATCCCTCTGCGCGGTCGTTGGCCGGAGCCGATCCGGTCGTGCCTTCCAGCACCACCATCCTGGTCGGCGTGTCGCCGAAGGTCTCCGCTGCCCACTCGCCGGCATAGACACCTTCCCGCCTGAAGTCGAGGCCGACCCAAGCTGCGTAGAGGTCTTCGGATGCGGTCACCGTGCGGTCCTCGAGGATCACGGGAATGCCCGCGTCCTGGGCCTCCTGCAGCACGTCGTCCCAGCCGTCTTCCACGATGGGTGCGATGACTATCGCGTCCACTCCCTGGTTGATGAAGCTGCGCACCGCGGCGATCTGAGCGGCCGGGTCGTTGTCGGCTGCATTGAAGACCAACTCGAACCCATTCTCCTCGGAGAATGCCGCCTGCATCGACTCGGTGTTGGCCGAGCGCCACCCGGATTCAGATCCGGTCTGAGCGAAGCCAACCGTGATCAGCTCGCCCGAATCTCCCGATGCCTCCGTCGTACCGGCGCCGTCTCCTTCGCTGGTGTCGCTCGATCCGTCGCCCCCACATGCGGCAACGGTCAGCGCGAGCACCATCAGCAGACCCAGAAGTCTCCGCTTCTGGTCCTTCTGTGATGTCATCTTCTCCTCCTCACCGATCTCTGTCCTTCTCTTCCGTCGACGTGCGCAGACTTCGAATCCTGCAACCGTCTGACGTCTTCACAGTGTCTTTATGCCCGTTGCCGATGTCTTGTTATCGTTAACGGGAACGCTAACATCTGATTTCAATCTCTGTCCACTCTTTTGCCTCCTTTAGGTCTGAAATGCCGTGGGATGACGGCGAGCACCTGTCATCGCTTGCTCAGACGATGGGCGGCGTCGTTCCAGAAGAGCTCCTTCTCCAGCTCCTTGACGTCGGTGCTTGCGTCGATGGTCACCAACTCGACGCCGAGAATGCGGGCGAGATCTTCGAGGTGCTCGACCTGCAGTGCGCTGCTGTGAGCGGAGTGATGTGATCCTCCGGCGAGGATCCAAGCCTCGGCGGCGCGGGGCAGATCAGGCTCCGGCCTCCAGACCGATCTCGCCACCGGGAGGGCCGGGATGCTCTCCGGAGGAGAGATCACCTCCACTCTGGCAACGGTCATCCGGAAGCGGTCTCCCAGATCGACCACCGACGCGTTGATGCTCTGCCCGGGTTTTGCGTCGAACACCAGTCGCACCGGGTCTTCCTTGTCCCCGATGGCGAGCGGATGGATCTCGCATAGTGGAGTCCCACCGGCAATGGAAGGGCAGACCTCGAGCATGTGGGCCCCGAGAGTCAGTGAGCCATCGGGGTCGAGGTGATAGGTGTAGTCCTCCATGAAAGAGGTGCCGCCCTCGAGCCCGTGGGCCATGACCTTCATCGCCCGCACCATCGCTGCGGTCTTCCAATCCCCCTCGGCTCCGAACCCATATCCGTCGGCCATGATTCGCTGCGCCGCCAGACCGGGCAATTGCTTGATGCCGTGTAGGTCCTCGAACGTGTCGGTGAAGGCCACGAACCCGGTTTCTTCGAGGAACGATCGAATCCCGAGCTCGATCGCTGCTGCGTCGCGCAAGGACTCGCGTCGGTCGGCGCCCGGCCGCAACTCGGCGGCCATCTCATATGTGTCGTCGTACTCACGGCACAGTTTGTCGATCTCGTCGTCCCCCACCCGGTCGATCCTGGTGACCAGCTCTCCGACCCCGTAGCCCTCGACGTCGTAGCCGAAGACACGCTGAAACTCCACCTTGTCGCCTTCGGTCACTGCGACGCTCCGCATGTTGTCGCCGAACCGGGCGATACGTGCCTGGGCCGCATCGGCGAAGGCAAACGCCGCTCTCGCCCACGTCCCGACCCTCTCGGCAACGCGGGGATCGGACCAGTGCCCGGCGACGATCTTGCGCCGGGAGCGAAGCCGACTCGCGATGTAGCCGAACTCGCGATCGCCATGAGCCGCCTGATGGGCGTTCATGTAGTCCATGTCGATCGTCTCCCAGGGGAGATCTCGGGCGAACTGGGTGTGAAGGTGCAGGTAGGGCTTGTTCAGGTCCTCGAGGCCACGGATCCACATCCGTGCCGGGGAGAAGGTGTGCATCCAGAGGATCAGCCCGGCGCATCGCGGATTGGAGTTGGCGTCTGCGACCAACGCCGAGATCGAGTCGCCGCTGCTCATCACCGGCTTGCTCACGAGGTTGAGCGGGATCTGCGGGCTGTCGTTGAGAGCCGACACGATCTGTCGAGAGTTCTCTGCCACCAAGGCAAGAACGTCGTCGCCATAGAGGTGTTGGCTTCCGGTCACGAACCAAAGGTCTGACCGTCCTGGATCGATCATCTCTTCCCCTGTCCGTAATAGGCGCCGGCGCCGTGTTTGCGTTCATGATGTTTGGCCAAGATCCACTCCTCGAGCGGCATTGGCTCCTGGCCTGTCAACATCCCTGTCAACAGAGACATACGGGCGCTCGCTTCGAGAGCCACGGCGTTGTCGACCGCCGTTGACGCGTCCACACCCCAGACGAAAGGGGCATGTCCTGCGGCGAGCACAGCGGGCACATGGAGCGGATCAATGGCCTGGGAGTGAAAAAGCTCCACGATCACAAGACCCGTGTTGACCTCATATTCGTCGGCGACCTCCTCCGCGGTGAGGGGACGCGCCACCGGCACCGGACCGTTGAAGTGGTCGGCGTGAGTCGTGCCCAAGCAAGGGATCGGAGTGCGCGCCTGGGCAAAGGCCGTCCCGTAGGTGCTGTGGGCATGCACCACGCCGCCTATTGCCGGGAAGGCGCGGTAGAGCTCGAGATGTGTGCTGGTGTCGATCGACGGCCGTAGCTCACCGGCCACCGTGGTCCCGTCGAGATCGAGCACCACGATGTCGTCGGGCTTCATCTCCGGGTAGGGCACGCCACTCGGCTTGATCGCGATCAGATCATCGAGACGGCCACTGACATTGCCCCAAGTCAGTGTCACCAGCCCCTCCTCCGGCAGACGGGCGTTCTGCTGCCACACGTAATCACGAATCGAGGAGATGTCGGTCATCGCGTCGCCTCGATCCGGATCCGGTGCAGCTTTTTCATCACGTCGTTCAGATCATCCGATCCCCGGACGCCGAATGCGTCATGAAGCCTTCGATACAACCCGTAGAGGTCCGCGTAGACCTTTACCGCCTCGGGGTCCGGGTCGACGACCTTCTCGGGCGGTGGCACCATCGCAGCCTGTGCCTCCTCGGCGGACCCATAGACACCCGCGGCGACACTGGCGAGAATCGCGGCGCCGACTGCGCATGTCTGGGAGCTTCCCGCGAGTTCCATGCTCCGCCCGGTCACATCTGCGTAGACCTGGACGAGCAGTGGGCTCTTCTTGGCGATGCCGCCGCTCAACACGATCCTGTCGATCGGCACTCCATTCGCCTCGAACTGCTCGACGATCCGCTGAGCACCAAAGGCGGTGGACTCGATCAGGGCCCTGTAGAACTCCGCGGGCGTCGTCGAGAGTGTCATACCGACCATGGCCCCGGAGAGCAGGGGATCGACCAGGACCGAGCGATTCCCGTTGTGCCAGTCGAGACCCACCAGGCCGCTGGCTCCGGGTCGGATCCGTGCCGCCTCGGCCGTCAGCCCGTCCAGGCGTTGCCCGGTCGCCCCCGGGCCTGCTGCAAGGGTGGTGGCGAACCAGTTGAAGATGTCACCCACCGCCGACTGGCCCGCCTCCAAGCCGGCCATACCGGGGATGATGGAATCGGGGACACTCCCACACAGACCGGAGATCAGTGGCCGGTCGCCGCGCACCACCGTCGTGTCGCACGTGCTGGTGCCGATGATCTTCACCAGGGTGCCCTCCGCCACTCCGGCGCCGACGGCTCCAGTGTGGGCATCGAAGGCACCTGTAGCGACGGTGAGGCCGGGTGACAGCCCCAACTCAGAGGCCAGTTGCTCGGTCAGACCGCCGACGGGTGTCACCGCCGACTGGGCGACCGTCGAGTGGCGAAAGTCACCCAGGCCCGGCTCGATGCTGTCCAGGAAAGCCGCCGATGGGAGACCACCCCACTCGGTGTCGTACATCGCCTTGTGGCCCGCAGGACAGATCCCCCTCGCCATGGTCGTCGGATCGAGACGACCGGCCAGATAGCCAGGGACGAAGTCGGCCAACTCCACCCACCCGGCCGTGCCCTCACGTGTCGCCGGGTCGGCCGTCCGCAGGAAGTGGGCCAGCTTCGCCCAATACCACTCGCTGGAGTAGCTGTCGCCACAGGGCCCCAGGTAGGGCAGCCGGTCCCGGTGCACGCGCTCGTTGATCTCCGCCGTCTCGGCATGAGAGGTGTGATCCTTCCAAAGCCACGTCATCGCATCGGGGTCAGCCGCAAAGCGCTCATCGAGCGCCAACGGCATCCCGCCGGCATCGACGGGGAGAGGGCTCGATCCCGTGGTGTCCACCCCGATCCCGACCACTCGACCACGATCGAAGCCGTCGGTCTCGGCCGCCGCGAGGGCACGCTGCACTGAGCGGCGAAGCCCTTCCACATAGTCGTGGGCCGACTGACGGGCCAGGTGAGTGTCGGCCCGGTCCGTGATGACGCCCTCGGTGCCGTGCCGATAGAGGTACTCACCCTCGCCCAACTCCCGACCGGTCCCGGTGTCAACGACCACGGCTCTCACGCTGGCCGTCCCGAAGTCGATGCCGATGGTGGCCTGATTCGCTGACATCCCCGATCTTTCCTCCTCCAGAGGACTGTTAACGCTCCCGTTAACGATAACATCCCGATGGGAGTCGAGTAACGTGGGACGGCCGTATTTCTCGTCGAGCCGTAGCGAAGGGTGTGTCAGGCAGTGTTCGAGCCCAGCCATCGAGTCACGATCAAAGACGTGGCCGAACGCGCCGGGGTATCGACACAGACGGTGTCTCGCGTCATCAACAACCGGCCAGATGTCGCACCTCAGACCCGGGAGCGCATCGAAGACGCAATCGCCACCTTGGGGTACAGCCCAAGTGCCATCGCCCGCACCCTGGTGGCCAGGCGGAGCAACGCCATCGGTGTGCTCCTCGCCGGCATGGGATACACCGGGACCGTCTCCACCCTTCGCGGCATAATCGACGAGTCGGCCAACCTCGGCCTCACCGTCCTCATCGCCGAGCTTCCCGAAGGCGACAGCCTCGATGACCCTCGCCCCGCTGTGGCGGCCCTGGTCGAGCGTCACGTCGACGGCATCATCATGTCGGTGCCGGCAGTCGGGCATGCCGTCGACCGCATCAAGGCGGTCCTTCTCGACAGGCACGAGCCGATCGTGTTCGTGAAGGCCGGCGTCTCGGACCGACACTCGAGCGTGTTGGTCGACAACGGGGCCGCCATACGCGATGTCGTCGACCACTTGGTGGCTATCGGCAGGACCCGTATCGGGCACATCTCGGGGCCCACCAACTGGCACGAGGCGCGCGATCGCCGGATGGGATGGCAGCAAGCCATGAACCAGCACGGTCTCGATGCCGATGCCGACCTGTGCGAGGAGGGAGACTGGTCACCGGAGAGTGGCGCCGAGGCGATGAACATGCTGCTCGACCGTGTCTCTGATCTCGACGCCGTGGTTGCGGCCAACGATCGAATGGCCCTCGGGGCGATGCACGTCCTGCGAGGCAGGGGACTGCGAATCCCCGAGGACGTAGCCGTCACCGGGTTCGACGACATAGAGGAGGCCGCCTGGTTCGCCCCACCCCTCACTTCGGTCGAACAACCCCTCGCCGAGATGGGGAGGCAGGCGGTCAGGAGACTGTTGGCCGAGTACGAGGGAGCTGCCACCGCCCCGGAGGCCATCCCGCTTCGAGCCGAGCTGATGATTCGAGAGAGCACGATCGGCCAGGCCCAACGCGGGTGACGATCATTGCGCCCGGGGCCGATAATGTGTGTTCATAGCCAGTCGGTGTGGGAGAAACTCTTATGAATCGTTGGAAGCGCAGTCGGATGGCACTCTTGTCGGCAGCGGTCTTGCTGACCCTTGCCGCCTGTGGCGGCGGCGGCGATGGGGAGGCCGCCGAGACGACGGAAGCGACCGAGACCACGGCTGTGGAAGAGACCCCCACCACCGAGGCACCGGCTGCATCAGATACCACCGAAGCGGTCGACGATGGCGGCGGTGACGATGGCTCTTCCGGACTGTCCGGCACGTGCCTCGAGGCGACCCAGGCCATGGCCGCGGCGATGAGCTCGTACTCCACAGGCGTGGCCGGGGCTATGGGCGGCACTCTCGACAGTGAGGAGTTGCAGCAGGTGGCCGAACAGTTGGAGGCGATGGCGGGGGCGGCGCCGGCAGAGATCCAGGACGACCTCCAGGTGATCGCAGAGGAGCTCGGAGCGTTCTACACCGCACTCGCCGAGACCGGCTACACCGGTCAGGGCGCTCCGACACCAGATCAGATCGCGCAGCTCGAGGCGCTCTCCGAGGCCATCGATCAGGAGGCCTTCGACGCCGCATCTGCCAACGTCGAGGCCTGGTTCGAAGCCAACTGCGGTTGACGGGTCGGCCACCCGGCCGTTGACAACGAACAACCCGCTCGGCGATACTGCGTCCCTGACGGTAAGCGTTTTCCCATTTGGTCAGAAATGACAGAGGAGGGTTCGTGTTGGAGTCAGTGGAACAGGCACTCGGTCGCACGGGCAACGCAGTCGAACTCCTCCGCAACGCACCCGTCCTCGCCGTTCCCTTCAATGGAGCCCCCGAGCACAGCAACTGGATGACCGAACAGCGGGCTTGGCGGGAATCGGTGGCGCTCCTCGACCAGTCCCATCACATGAACGACCTGTTCGTGTCGGGTCCGGACGCTCTTCGTCTGTTTCGTGACTTCGGGGTCAACACCTTCGAGAACTTCGACGTCGGAAAGGCCAAGCACCTCGTCACCGTGAACCAAGACGGTCTCTTCATCGGTGACAACATCCTCTTCCACCTCGAGGAGGAGGAGTTCGACCTCGTCGGCCAACCCTTCTCGGTCAACTGGATCGAGTACAACGCCAGAGGCGGCGACTACGACGTGGAAATCCACCGGGACCCCCCGAGCACCCACCGCGGGGGATTGCCGCCGAAGCTCTACCGATACGAGCTGCAAGGCCCCAACGCGCTTCCTCTGGTGGAGCGTTTGAACGGGGAGAGCCTGCCCGCGGTCAAGTTCTTCAACATGGCCTGGCTCACCGTCGCCGAAAGGCCGGTGAGAGCGCTGCGGCATGGGATGGCAGCCCAACCCGGGCTGGAGCTCTTCGGGCCGTGGGAGGACGGCGACGCTGTGCTCGAGGCGATCCTCGAGGTCGGGGACGAGTTCGACCTCCATCGAGTGGGAACCAAGGCCTACTCGACCGCCAACCTGGAGTCGGGATGGATGCCCGCCCTGGTACCGGCGGTCTACGACGGCGACGAGATGTCCTCTTTCCGGGAGTGGCTCCCGGTCTCGGCCATCGGTTCGCTGGGCGGCAGCTTCTACTCGCCTGAGATCACCGACTACTACGTGAGCCCCTACGACCTCGGCTACGGCAGGGTGATCGCCTACGACCACGATTTCTACGGACGTGAAGGGTTGGAGGCACGCTCGGCGGAGCCCGCCCGGGAGAAGGTGACACTGATCTGGGACGAGGGCGACTTGGAGCGAGCCATCGGGGCGAGCCTGCGCGCCGAGGGCACCCCGGCGAAGTACATGGAGATGCCCAAGGCCCGCTACTCCACACACCAGTACGACACGGTCCTCGTCGGCGACGAGACCGTCGGAATCTCCTCGGACTGCGGGTACATCGCCAACGAACGATGCTTCGTATCCCTCGCCACCATCGATGCCGACCAGGCCGGACCCGGCACCGAGGTCCGGGTGGTCTGGGGCGAGGAGCCCAATTCGACGAAGCCCGGGGTCGAGCCCCACGGCCAGGTCGAGATCGGAGCGACGGTGGCCCCCGCTCCCCTGCCGTCGTTCGCACGCACCAGCTACCGGTCGGCTTGACTGTCGGCATGGGCTCTACTCCCTCGAGAGTCGCCCTGATCGGGCAGCCGCTGAAGCGCCGCCACTCCGAGGTGATGCACAATGCCGCGTTCTCCCACTTCGGAATCGATGCCACCTACGAGTTGAGAGAGACGACGGCTTCACAGCTCTCCGCCTTCTTCGACGAAGTGCGCGGCGGCGGATGGCTCGGCTTTCAGGTGACTGCCCCCCACAAGCAGTCGGTGATGCAGTTCGTCGACACGATGAGCCCGGCGGCGGAAGCGATCGGAGCGGTCAACTCCGGCGTGCGTCTCCCCGACGGAAGCCTCGAAGGCTTCAACACGGACGCCGCCGGGTTCGCCGCCGCTCTCACCGAAGACCTGGGTGCCCGGATCGATTCTTCGAAGATTGCGGTCGCCGGAGCCGGCGGAGCAGCGCGGGCTGTGGTTTGGGCCCTACTGACGGGGGGCGCCGCCGAGGTCACGATCGGCAACCGGAACCCGGCGCGGGCACAGTCGCTCGCCGAGGATCTCTCGGCGCTTGGGTCCGTCACCGGTGTCGATCTGGCAGGAGACGACTTCGCTTCGGCACTGGCCGGCGCCGACATCGCGGTCAACGCCACGACGGCGGGCATGACCACCCACACGGCCGCCTTCGACCCGGCGCTGCTCCCGGTGGGCTCACATGTGTTCGATCTCGTCTATGTCCCTGCGGAGACACCACTGATCGCCCAGGCCAAGGAACAGGGCCTCAATGTCCGCAACGGCCTCGACATGCTGGTGCGACAGGCCGAGATCGCCTTTCAGCGCTGGACCGGTATCACGGGCTCGGCTCCTGTGATGAGGTCGGCTCTCGATCAATGGCTCGACGGCAAGCAGTCGGGAGTCGAAGGCGTCTGAGCGATAGGCGCTGCACGTCTGGCCCTACTCAAGAATTTTCGGCCTACTGCCGACAGGAATAGGGATGAGCCACCCCAATCCCCCCAAGCACATCTGGCAGGTGGAGTTCGAACGACAGCTGCTGGGCCTGATCGCCATCGGTGGTGTCGTCATCGGCCTCGGGATCATCCTCTTGAGCCCGACCGGGGCCGAGGGAACCGACTTCCGTGCCATCGTCGCCCTCGCCATCGGCATCGGGGCGGCCACCAACCTGTTGCTCAATCGGACCGATCCGGTCCCCGTCCTGGTGCTGATCGTCCTACTGGTCGGGGGCGCCGCACCATTCGTCGACTTGCCCATGGCCATGGCGCTGGGTGCCGTTCTCGTGGGTGTCGTCGCAACCGGTGCCATCGTGATCGAGCGCACCGAAGGTGCAGTGGCTCTCATCGGCCTCGGGCTCGCCGCTCTCGTCCTGCGCCCGACACTCGAGCTGCTCGGCCATCTCCCGGCCGGCACCGAGCCCGCCACCGCCCCCTGGCTGGTCGCCCTGGTGGCCCTGCTGCTCACCGGAGTGGGCTTTCGGTCTCTGCGAGACCAACTGGTGCGCAAGGACATTCATCAATCGCGAATCAACGAGTTGGTGGAGAACTCCGCCTACCAGATCAAGACCCCGCTCACCGCGGCGATGGGGTACGCCTACCTCCTCCGGGCAGAGGTCGGTGAGGGGCTCGCCAGCGACTACGCAGACGGGGTGATCCGCAGGGGGTGGGAGGTCTCGCTCGGCCTCGACGACCTCATGATCGTGAGCCGGGCCGACACCGACGATCTCGATGTCCTCGAACAGCCCGTGGACGTCGCCGGAGCCGTCGAAGAGTGTCTCGACCACCTCATCGGCGCCCGCGCCAAGACCACACATCTCGACGTGAAGGGATCGGTGCTCGGCGACCCGGTTCGGGTCAGGCATGTCGTGCGCCACCTCGTCAACAACGCTGTCCTCCATGGCGGGGCCGAGATCTCGATCATCGGCACAGCCAAGGGACGCATGTACGAGCTCAGAATCCACGACACCGGCGAGCCCCTGGACGCCGGGCAGCAAGCGCTGATCTTCGAACCGTTCCAGAGGTTGGAGGGCAGTGAGATGAAGGCCGGGCGAGGTGTCGGGCTGACCGTGTCCCGGATCCTCGCCGTGGCGATGGGCGGCGACCTCCGTTTCGAGTCGGGTCCCGCCGGGAACACGGTCGTCCTCACCCTTCGCACCGCCCCCGGCCCGCGGGTCGTCGACACCGTCACCGTCCCCGGGCTCGCCTCCCCACAGTCGACCTGACCGACCGTCCGCTCGAACGTCTCCGGCGGCGCTTCCGTTCGAATTCGCACGAACTTCAGCGGATTCGTCCCATATCCGGGTCGTACAACCTTAGGTTCGGGTCTGGGGTGACCGGGGGTCGGGTCAGTCTGCGCCCGCCGGGCGCCGCCAACGCCAGATGAACCAGGCGAGGATCGGGATCCAGATGAAGGGGAGAAGCGCGCCGAGGGCGAGGACGAGCAGTTGCCCGATCCGCACCAGCACCTCCCAGCTCGCCTCCAGACCATCGGAGAAGCTGGCTATCCCACCAGGATCCACGGCGTTCACGAACGCTGTGCTGGTCTGAGATGCCGGGCGGCCAGGGATCGTCTCACCCTCCTCGTCGACCGGTTGGGCTGTGATCGTGGTCCGCATCCGCAGATCCCGATCCGGGACCACCTCGGCGGCGAGCAGGATGGTGTCTCCAGGCTCGAGAGCCGTCCCCGGATCGCCAAAAACAACTTCGAGATCGGTCAGCTCGATGTCGAGGACAGGGTCACGGAGCTCGAAGTCGGCCAGCCAGGTGTCACCGGTGTTGGCTATCTCGAAGCACACCGTCGTCTCGGCTCCGGTCTCCACCTGCAGGTCGCCCTCCCCCGGGCACGATTGTCCGGAGTCGTGGGCGGGATAGGCGGTGACAGCCAGGGTCAGCTCGGGATGACTGGCTGCCTCGGTCAGGGTGAGGACGATGGTGGCTAGGGCGACCTGATCCTGAAGGGTGCGCAGACTGCCCCTCAGGGTCTCCAGCTCGGTCTCCCTGACCAACAACTCGCTCTCCAACTCGACGACAGCCTCGATGTCCGTGGCCTCGGCGAGCAGGGCGCGCAGTCTCTCGACGCTGGCGGCAGCCGTGGCGATGCGGCTCTCCAGGTCGACGATTCGCTCCGTCACGTCGTTTGCGGTCACGTTCTGGCTCCTCACCTCACCGATGGACCCAAGTGCGCCGAGAGCAGCTTGGAAGTCTTCCGGTTGCACCTTGAAGGTGAGGACGCTGGTTGGGTCCGGGGAGCCGGTGGTGTGCTGTCCGAAGAGGAACCCGCCGAGACTGGCTATCTCCCGTGTCGCCTCCTCGCCGGCGCCGGCGACGTCGGTGACCGCCACCGTCATCTCGGCGGTGAAGATGATGTCGCGGCCGATCTGTGTCGGCAGCGCCACCGGGGTGACTCCGCCCGAGCCGAGACGATCCTCGTCCATGGTCTCCCCACCGTCGGAATCGGACGTGTCTTGCTCGGATGGCGCCTCCTCGCCGGCGGCGACGGTGGTGCCCGTAGTCATGTCGCCGCCGCCCTCCCCACCGAGGGAATCCGAGATCTCTCCGAAGGTCTCGACCGAATCTCCCCCACTACAAGCCGCAGCCACCAGGAGAATCGCCAGGACGAGGGCGAAGGCCCTCAGCGACGACGTCGCACTCTTCCACCGACCCATCACCACTCCTTTCGGTCGTGGTGTTGGACGCACCGGTACCGCCGGGCGGTTCCGATGGCGGTCTCAGGTCAGCGAGTACTCCTTCTCCTCCACCTTGATCCGCTTCCACCAGAGCATGACCGCGCCGAGCAGCACCACCCCGATAGAAACCCAACCGTTACGCGATAGCCCGAGGAAGCGGAAGGTGGTGTCGGTGCGGATCAATTCCATGATGAAGCGGACTGCCCCGTAGCCCATGAAGTAGATGCCGATGAGACGGCCCCGCAACGATGGGAACCTGTTCCCGGCCCAGATGATGGTGAATCCGAGGATCACGTTGAGGATCGCCTCGTACAGAAAGGTCGGGTGGAAGGTCTCGAAGTCCGCGTACTGAGGCGGGCGGAACTCGGGTGCGATCTCGAGGCCCCAGGGGAGGTCGGTGGGCGTTCCGAACAGCTCCTGATTGAAGTAGTTGCCGAATCGGCCGAGCGCCTGGGCGAACGGAACGGCTGGAGCCACCGAGTCGAGGAAGTCCGGGAGGCTCGCCCCCCATTTCCTCGTGTAGATGTACATGACGATGGCGCCGGCGGTGAGGCCCCCGTAGAGGGCGAGCCCGCCCTCCCAGATCGCGATCACCTTCCACCACTCCCCCTCGAATCTGGCGAGGTGTGTCGAGACATAGGCGAGACGTGCCCCGAGGAAGCCGTAGATGACCACCCTGATGACGATTCGCTCGGCGATCGCCGCGTCGCCGCCGCGGGCGACGAAGCGGTTTCGTGTGACCAGCCACGCGATGACGACACCGGTCATGATGAAGATCCCGTAGAAGGTCACCCTGAGCGGGCCGATGTGGAAGTCGTTGACCGGAGGAGACGGGATGGAGGCGAGGATCGAGTACATCACACCAACTGGGCCTCACGTGCGGTCCATCGAAACCAGAGCACGGCGATGGTCGACCAGACGATGGGGATGGTGGCGATTTTCATGATGATCCCGGCGAGCTGTTGGTCCTCGAGGGCGGTGAGCGACCCGATTCGAGGGGCCAGTTCGTAGATACCGTAGATCGGGGTCGACGTGAACGTGAGGAAGCTCGCCGGGATCACCGCCACGACACTGGTGGTGACGAAGAGATAGGCCATCTTCCCCCACGTCGATGAGGCCTGACCTTCTCGCAGTGGTGATACGACCGGGAGCCAGAGGATCCAGCCGGCCAACATCCACACGACGTCCATGGCGAAGGAGCCGAACTGGCTGTTTCGCAGGATCTCGACCGTGCCGGGAGCGTGGGTGCTGAGGAGGATGGCGTTGTAGATGAGAGCGCTGGGGACGAGAGACCGACCCAACCAGATGGCGATTCTCTCGATACGGAGACGCCGGGCGAAGTTGCGGAACATCCACTCCGGCGTACCGAGGAGCAGCAGCGGCGCCGACACCAGTGTGTAGAGCAGGAATTGGGTCATGTGCGCCGAGGCCAGGTAGCCGGCGCCCAGAGTGCCGAGCGGCCAGTCGGAGGCGAGCCAGAACACGAACACCCCGGCGAGGAACTGTGCCGCCTTCTTGCGGTCGGTTGGGCCATGGTGACCCCGCAGCGATCTCCCATAGACGAAGAGGGGGATGACCGAAGCCACCCAGATACCCGGGTAGGGAATCCACTCCCACGACCAGGGCCGGGCGAGGGCGGTGCACCACCACTGGATCACCCGAGACTCCTCACCCACTCGACGAGACTGTCGACCTCATCGGGCTCGAGGGGGAACACGGGCATGATCGCTTCATACCCGGCCACGATGTCTGCTCCCGGCTCCTCGATCGACCTGCTCACGTATTCCTCGTCGACCGTCACTGTACGGCCATCGGCGAGATCGACATCCGTCCCCCAGATCCCGTGGAGCGTTGGCGCCACACCGATGCTCGTCTCCTGATGACAGGTGAGACATCCCACCTCGGCCGCGACTTCCTCCCCGGTGAGCTGGCCGCCACCGTCCGGGCTGCCGCAACCGGCGAGGACGAGGGCTACAGCGATCAGGAGGCGACGATCAGCCATGATCTTGCTCGTCTGTCACCGTCTCCGCTGGGGACACGACTTCGGCCTCGACTTCCATGTCGCCGGCAGACTCCCAGTGAAGTGTGACCGCGATGTCTTCGCCCTCCTCCAGTGGCTCGACGTCGATCAGCATCACGTGGAGCCCTCCCGGCTGCAAGGAGAGGGTCTCCCCAGCGGGGAGATCGAGACCTGTAACGGGTCGCATGCGCATGGTCCCGTCTTCGGCCTGTGTCGTCTCGTGGATCTCGACACCGCCGGCGACATCGCTGCTGGCGCCGATGAGCACATCCGTCTCGCCGCCCTCGTTGGCGGCGGTGAAGTAGAGGGCCGCGTTCGGGCCAGCCGGGACACCGACCCGGGCGTGCGTCACTGCGATGCCGCCCGGTCCCTGACAGCCGGTGACGAGCCCGACGACTGCGAGAGCACACAACACCGCGACGGCGCGTCTCATCCCTGGATCTCCGTGAGGATCTGGAGGTCGTTGGCCCACTCGCTCTGACGAACACCGAAGGGGTAAATGGAGTGATTGAGCCCATCGGCCGCGTAGGCGATCACCCACCCAGCGTGGTCGACGGTGTAATCCTCGCCTTCGCCGACTAGGACGGCCTTGGGGACCCCGGCCGCCGACTGAGCAGCATCCAGCTCTTTCCGGGTGCCGGTTAGCCCAATGAAGTCGGTATCGAAGTTGTCGAGAAATTCCCTGATCGCCTCCGGTGAGTCCCGGTCGGGGTCGACCGACACGAAGACGACATCGGTCTCCCGGGCTACCTCCGGCTCTCGATCGAAGACCTCGGCGATCTGGGCCAGATGCACCGGGCAGATGTCGGGGCAGTTCAGGTAGCCGAAGTAGAGCAGCGTCACCCGGCCCTCTGTCTCCGAGGCGAAGTCGTATGGCTCCCCTTCGGTGTCGGTGAGAGTGAATGCGGGCTTGGGGGTCGGCTCCTCGATCACGACGCCCTGGAGGTCACCGGTCGAGAGGTCTCCGGCGCAGCCGGCCACGACCACTGCCAGCGCCGTCACGAGGGCGGAAAGACTACGACGGGGGGCGCGGGGCGAATTGGGCACGATTCCTCAGCCAATCGTCGCGGCCCTCCGTCGCTATTCACAAATCACCCGAGGAGGTGGTCTGGAACACCGACGGAAAGGCCATAGACTCGTCCCGGTGAAACGATTCACCCCCCTCGTCGTGGTAGCGCTCGCCGCCGCCGCTGCCCTCGCCATCCTCCGGGGCGGCGACCAGCCCGAGCCCGACGAAGACTGGAAACCGGTCCGGCCCACGTGAGGGTTGGACTGCTCGTCACGGGCGACACGGCCGTTCGCGCCGCTCACTCGCTGCAGGCGCATCCGGGAGTCGATGAAATAGTGGTGATCGGGCCGGCCCGATCGAAGAGCTTCGAGGTGGTCGACGACGCCGGCGGCTGCGATCTTCTCGTGGGCAGCGGTCCGACCGCCCCCGGGATCGCCACCAGGCATGGGGTGCCCCTCATCTGGGATGGGGAGGGGCCCGAGGACGGAGTTGCCGTCTGGGGTGCGTCTCCCACGGGCCTCGCCCTGGCCCTCGCCGCCCGCGAGTCCGATCCCCGGCTCGTCGCCGTCGCCCATCCCGAGATCGTGAGCAGCGGCACCAGCCGCAGCACCCGCTTCCCCGACCCGATCGGAACCGTTGGCGTCTTCGACGCCACCCTCGGCGGTCGGCCCGTCGCCCTGGCCCGCTCGCCGAACGAGTTCGCCGCCTGTCTCGCCGTGGGGGCGGCTCGAAATGTCACCGTCGTGGATCACGGAGGATTCCTGTCCGGGGTGGCACTGGCCGCGGGCATCGCCGCAGCCAACGGAACCGACCGCCCGGTTTGGGACGAGTCCCTCTCCTACCTGGAAGCAGCCACCGAAATGGGACTGGTCATGGCGGAGAGCGGCGAAGCCACCGTTCTGTGAAGATCCTTCGCGAAGAGGTCGCGAGAGATCTTCACAGAATGGTCCTCAACCGATCCGTTCGGCCCGGCTCACTTCTTCGGTGGGGAGGTCGGCGTGATCGTCGGGAACCACCACCTGGCCGTTGGGGGCCCGGTAGTCGTTGGGGGGGTGCAGGACGTTCTGAGCGGGGATCACCGGGTTGAGGGTTTCCTCGAGAACGACGATCTCGAGACCGCCGACCACATCTGAGACCAGGTTGTAGACAACGGCAATGGCGACACTCGTCCCTGTGAAGAGGACCCAACCGACCACCGACCCGAAGATGAGGAAGCGGAGGAACTGCTCGGTGTTGGCGAAGGGATCGGTGCCCTCCTCGATCAGCGTGATCTCGGTCATGAAGTCGACCAGCGCGTTGGGAATGCCGGCCCGATCGAGCACCGACCAGAAGATCACGGCCCCGAGCACGAAGGCGAGGCCGAGGACGGCCCAGATCACCGCGGACACCTTGAGGGTGGTCCACGGGTCGATCTTGCGGATTATTCGTCTGACGCGTCGGACAGTTGCCATGGCGGCTCCTGGTTGTTCAGAGGAGAAGTCTACGAGAACCGGGTATTAGACCAACGTCAACCGGGCTGCTCAGAGTTCCTCGATGATCTCCTCGGAGATCTTGGCGGCAGCGGACAAACGGTTCCCGTCGCCGACGTTGATCACCTTGACCCCTGTCGAGTCTCTCTTCTGCTTGCTGATCTTGCTCACGGCCATCCGGGTCCCGACTCCGGCGGACGAGATGAGGAACACATGGTCCTCCTTGCGCACCGCCCTTGCGTCGACGAGATCGCCCCGGACCTTGGTGATCTTGAAGGCCTTGACCCCGATACCGCCACGGGTCTGGCGTCGGAACTCATCCATCGCCGTCCGCTTGCCGTACCCGCCGGAGGTGAGCAGGAGGACCTCCTCGCCGTCGATGTTGGATACCGCGCTGACCACGTCGTCACCGTCACGGAGCTTGATCCCGCGGACGCCCTGTGTGCCCCGTCCCATGCTGCGCAGATCGGACTCCTTGAATCTGATCCCCATACCGGTCTTGGTGAAGATGAGGATGTCGTTGGATCCGGTGGAGGTCTTGACGGTGACCAACTCGTCTTCGTCGGCCAACCTGATGGCCACCAGAGTCTGGTTCCGCGAGTCGTACTCCTTGAACTCCGTCTTCTTGGCCTGGCCCTTCTTGGTCACCATCACCAGATAGCGACCGGTCTCGTAGTCGCGGGTGTCGATGATCGCCTGGATCGTCTCGTCGGGTGCGATGGGGAGCACCGACTGCGCCATCACGCCCTTGGCGGTCCGGGACTGACGGGGGATGGCGTGGGCCTTGATCCGGTGGACCAGGCCCTTGTTGGTGAAGAACAGCAGGTAGGCGTGGGCCGTTGTGTGCACTAGGTGGCGAACCACGTCGTCACCACTCACCTCGGCAGCCTTGATCCCTCGTCCGCCCCGTCCCTGCGTGCGATACGTCGATGCGGGCACCGACTTCACGTATCCGGTCGCGGATACCGTGATGATCAGCTCGTCGTCGGCGATGAGGTCTTCGAGGCTGAGGTCGCCTTCGTCGGGCACCAGACGGCTGCGACGCTCGTTGGCGAAGCCGTCTTTGATCGTCGTCAGCTCCTCTTTGATGATCGACCAACGCCGCTTGGGATCGGCGAGGATCGACTCCAGCTCGGCGATCGTGTCCTGGAGCTCGGCGAGCTCGGTGCGCAGCTTGTCGACTTCGAGGGCGGTGAGCCGGCGCAACGGCATGTCGAGGATTGCATTGGCCTGGATCTCGCTGAGCTCGAACGCCGCGATCAGGTTTGCCCTGGCGTCGGCGGTGTCGTCGGAGCCGCGGATGATCTTGATCACCTCGTCGATGTTGTCGACGGCGATGATGAGGCCTTCCAGGATGTGCGCCCTGGCGAGTGCCTGGTCGAGACGGAACTGGGTGCGCCGCTCGATGACCTCCATCTGATGATCGAGGTAGTAGCCGAGCATGTCGGCGATGTTCAGCGTCCGGGGGACGCCGTCTACCAGCGACACCATGTTGTATCCGAAGCTGTCCTGGAGCGGGGTGTTCTTGTAGAGCTGATTGAGCACCACCTGGGGCACCGCCCCCTGCTTCAACTCGATGACGAGACGCGTGCCCACCCGATCGGACGACTCGTTGCGCACCTCTGAGATCCCGGCGAGCTTCTTGTCGTCGACCAGATCCTTGATCTTGGCGATGATGCGCTCGATCGACACCTGGTAGGGGAGCTCTGTGACCACGACGGCGGTCCGTCCCTTGCGAATCTCCTGGACGTCGCACACGGCGCGGATCTTCACCGATCCCCTGCCGGTGGTCAGAGCCTCGCGTATGCCGGCATGGCCCACCAGGAACCCTCCGGTGGGGAAGTCGGGGCCTTTGATGAACTGGAGGAGCTCCTCGACAGTGGCATCGGGGTTGTCGATCAGATGGAGAGAGGCGTCGATGACCTCGCCGAGGTTGTGTGGCGGGATGTTGGTGGCCATGCCGACCGCGATTCCTTGGGACCCGTTGACCAGGAGGTTGGGGAAACGCGCCGGGAGCACCGAGGGCTGCTGCAACTCACCGGAGTAGTTCTCGACGAAGTCGACGGTGTTCTCGTTGATGCCCTCGAGGAGATGGGTCGACAGCTTGGTGAGACGACACTCGGTGTAACGGGCGGCGCCGGGGGGGTCGTCGATCGAGCCGAAGTTCCCTTGCGGGTCGATCAGCAGGTGACGCATCGAGAAATCCTGACCCATACGGACCAGGGCGTCGTAGATGGCTTGGTCGCCATGGGGGTGGTAGTTACCCATGACGTCTCCGACCACCTTGGAACACTTGCGGTGCGCCGATGATGGCCCGATGTTGTTCTCGAACATCGAGTAGATGATCCGGCGTTGCACCGGCTTGAGACCGTCGCGGACGTCGGGGAGTGCCCGCGACACGATCACCGACATCGCGTAGTCGATGAAGCTGGCCTCCATCTCGGTGGTGATCTCGATCTCGGGCAGGTTGCCCAGGGCTCTCTGTTCGTCAGTCATCTTTCGATTTCGCTAGATGTCGAGGAAGCGGACGTCGTCTGCGTTCTGTTGGATGAACGACTTGCGACTGGGGACGTCGTCTCCCATGAGGGTCTCGAAGACCTCTTCGGCACGGGCGGCGTCGGCCATCCCGACCTGGAGCAGGGTCCGGGTCTCAGGGTTCATCGTGGTGTCCCACAACTCGCGTGCGTTCATCTCGCCGAGACCTTTGAACCTCGTCGGCTTCACCTTTGGGTGGTCCTTCTGGAATGCGGTCAGTGACGCGTCGTCCTTGAGGTAGTGAACCTGTGAGCCCACCTTCACCCGATAGAGGGGCGGCTGGGCCACATAGACGTAGCCGGCCTCGATTAGGGGGCGGAGATGGCGGAAGAGGAGCGTGAGCAGCAGAGTGCGGATATGGGCCCCGTCCACGTCGGCGTCGGCGAGGAGCACGATCTTGTGATAGCGCGCCTTGGAGAGATCGAAGTCGTCACCGATGCCGGTGCCGACGGCGGTGATGATGTCCTGGACCTCGGCGTTTTGCAGCGCCTTGGCGAGCCGTGCCTTCTCGACGTTGAGGATCTTGCCTCTGATGGGGAGGATGGCCTGTGTCTCGGAGTCACGAGCCGACTTGGCCGGGCCGGCAGCCGACTTGCCCTCGACGATGAACAGCTCCGATTCGCCGGGCTCACGGCTCGAGCAGTCGGCGAGCTTGTCGGGGAGACCGCCGGACTCGAGACCCGACTTGCGGCGGGTCAGTTCCCGTGCCTTGCGGGCGGCGTCGCGGGCCTTGGCCGCGTTGATGCACTTGTCGACGATGCGCCGGGCCTCCGGCGAGTATTTCTCCAGCCACTCGGGAAGCTTGCGGTTGAGTGTCTTCTCGACGTACGACCGGATCTCGGTGTTGCCCAGCTTGGTCTTGGTCTGACCCTCGAACTGGGGCTCCTTCACCCGCACGGAGACGACCGCGGTCAGCCCTTCCCGAACGTCTTCGCCGGTGAGGTTTACGTCCTTCTCCTTGAGGAGGTTCTTGGCTCGGGCGAAGTCGTTGATCGCCTTGGTCAGCGCCTTGCGGAAGCCTTCCTCGTGGGTGCCGCCTTCATGGGTGTTGATGTTGTTGGCGAAGGTGAGGATCGACTCGGTGTAGGTGTTGGTCCATTGCATGGCCAACTCGATCTCGGCATCGTCGGACTGGTCGGAGATGTCGACGATGTGGGCGTGGAGCGGGTCTCGCTTGGAGTTGAGGTGATTGACGAAG
>Ga0299913_10000351_pt1 | contig 27972 bp, 21 predicted proteins | sample RVTome_9_FD_201360 | JGI IMG/M metagenome (GOLD analysis project Ga0299913, IMG submission 201360) | Soil microbial communities from uranium-contaminated site in the Upper Colorado River Basin, Wyoming, United States - RVT155D38 (version 2) ... | reverse complement strand
CCCGCGCTCACCGGATTGCTCTTGTTCGTGCTTCCATGGACGGTGCGCAACGCGGTGGTCATGGACGCCTTGGTCCCGGTGTCGACGGAATCCGGCTATGTGGTGTGGCAGGGCAACAGTCCAGACGCGAACGGGGGCAGCCTTGGCTACGTGCAAGCAGGCCGCGATTTTCAGCCACTCGATCTTCCCGAGGGCATGAGCGAGGCCGATCGGAGCAGCGTCTATCTACGATCGGCCCTGCGCTGGATGGCGGCGAACCCAGGGCGCGTGGTGGCGCTGATACCCGTCAAGCTTTGGAACATGTGGCGGCCGACGTACGTGGGCGGGAGCGGCCGAAACGCCTTTTTTACGCTTGCCAGCTACCCGGTTCTGCTCACATCGGCCGCTGCGGGGTTGTGGCTGCTGCGCCGCCGCCCCGGCGGCAGGCTGTTGCTGGCGGTCGTCACCTACCACGTCGCCCTGCATGCGCTCGTCACGGGCATGATCCGGTTCAGGCTTCCTGTGGAGGCAGTGCTGACCATCCCGGCCGGCGTCGCTGTCGCGCTGGGGTGGGCACGGCTCGCAGAACGCTGGACGGCGCGCAAGGCGTAGTCACGCTGTCACCCATCTGGGGGATGCGTTAGGCATTGGGCAAAGCCGATGCATCCGCTATGACAAGTATGAGGGCACCCATGCATGGTCGGCTCCTTGCCCTGGGGCTGGCACTTCTCGCGCTCTCGGCGATGCTGCCGGCCGGTGCTGCCGGGTTCGGCAACATGCAGCCCGACATCAGCCGCACCGGCGGCAAGGTCGGCGATCCGGCGGTCGAGGATCCCGGCGTCGGCCAGTCCTCGTCGCGCATGCAGGCGGCCCTTGTCAACAGCTCGGGCAGCGCGGGCAACCAGTGGGCTTACCTCGGCACCGTCCAGAGCAGCGCGAACACCATGGCGAATGCGCCCGCCGCACGGCTGCTCGCCTCGGTCGGCAGCGACACGATCACCAGCGGCACGACCACCGCGGTGCTGAAGGACGTGACCCTCAACCACGAAAGCACCGGCACCCATGGCCCCACCCGCGAGGGCGGGGTGTCCCTGCCGCTGAACGACGACACGCAGGGCGTCTACGGCAACCTCGGCGTCGCCAGCTACACCGTCAGCTCGCGTCGCCGCCAGGCGACGTCGCTGGTCGACGCGCTGACCGGCTACCTGAACGCCGAGCACGTCGACAACGTGCACGTCAACCTCGGCACGCGTGAGGTCGGCAGCTGGGTCCGCCCGCGCGACGCGTTCGGCCACGCGGCCGTGGTGGTCGAGGGCGTGGAGGTCAACCTCGACGACCTGTTGCCGGACAACGCCAAGCTGCCCCTGGGCCTGACCCTGGTGCTGAGCCAGGAGCTGAGCCTGCCGGGTGCGCAGAAGCTGCAAGAGGCGGTCGACCAGCTCAAGGAGTTCGAGCAGGACCTCGGCGTGCTCGAGGCGATCATGGCTGAGTACGACGCCGCCTTCACCGACGTGGACGAGGCCATGGGCAGCAACGTCGCGTGGGTCGCGGCGCGCGAGTCCTACGACCTCGTCCAGCAAGAGCTGGCCGCCGGCTCCGCCCGCATCGGCAAGCTGGTCGACGACGCCGCCGCGGCGGCCGAGAAGGCGACCGGGCTGAGCGCACTGACCCGCGCCGCCGAGAACGTCGTCAACGCCGTGCGCAAGGACGTGCTGCGCTACCAGACCGAAGCCGAGCGCATTGCGAACAACCTGATGGACCTCAACGCCCAGATCGCGGCGCTGCAGGCCGAGCTCGCGCGCTTGCAGGGCACCCCCGTGCCGCCCGCGCCGACCATGCCCGACACCACTCTGCCGCAGCCGCTGCCGACGCTGCCGGGCGCGGACGACCCGGGCAGCGAGACCACCCTGCCGGGCGAGACGACGCTGCCGGGCGAGACGACGCTGCCGGGTGAGACGACGCTGCCGGGTGAGACGACGCTGCCGGGTGAGACGACGCTGCCGGGTGAGACGACGCTGCCGGGTGAGACGACGCTGCCGGGTGAGACGACGCTGCCGGGTGAGACGACGCTGCCCGGTGTCGACGACGCGGACGACCTCGGCGACGGCCTGGGCGAGGGTGCCCCGTCCATCGGCGGCGGACTGGGCCTGCCCAGCGGCGCTGGTGTGACCGCGCCCAGCACCGGTTCGACCACGCCCTCGGCCCCGTCGACCGGCGGATCGCTGAACACGGGCGGCTCGTTCTCGATGCTGGCGTCCAGCCCCGCGCAGATCACCTCGCAGATCGCGCGCCTGGAGACCCAGCGCCTGGCGTTGATCGAGGACCTGGCGATGGCGAACGCCTCGTACAGCGCCGCCACCGGCGGCCTGATGCAGGCCGGCGCCCGCCTGATCGACACCGAGGCCGACGAGCTCGCGGCGAACGCGTCCGCGGTCGCGCTCGAGTTCGCGGTGACCCAGGAGCAGGAGCAGCGCGAGGAGCTGCAGCGGCTGTCGTCGGAGACCTTCGACGCCCAGCTCGAGGTCGCCAAGGCGCAGGCCGCCGCAGACCAGGTCGTCCTGGAGCGTGTGAACCGCCTGGCCGAGATTGTCACGCGCCTGGAGCCCGCCGTCGTGGCGGTCAAGGACGGCATCCAGAAGAAGCAGATCGAGGGCCTGACTTCGCTGTACGACGAGCTGCAGGGCGAACTGCAGGCCGTGCCGCTGTTCGCGGTCAAGGCGCTGAAGCTCGAGGTGCAGGCGATCACCCGCGCGGGCTACGCCGAGTCGAAGGTGTTCTGCGGCATGGAGGGCGTGACCCTGCTGCGCACCGAGCTGCCGGTGCAGTCGTGCCGCGACCTGGAGCTCTACAAGGACCAGATCGAGGACGAGCTGGATCGCATCATCGGCCTGCTCCGCCTGCCCGGCGCCGCGGTCACCGCGCGTGCCGTGGTCACCCCGCCGCGCACGCAGGCCACGCAGCTGCCGCCGGACGCTGACGGCGTGTCGTTCGCCAGCGCCGGCATCCAGGGCCTTCACGTGGACATCCCCGCGGTGAAACTGCGCGACATGACCGACCCGCTGGTGACCAGCGTCACCGGGCTGATCGACCTGGTGACCGAGCACGCCAGCATGGCGGTGGTCGACGCGATCGCCGCGGCGAACGCGGCCAAGGGCGAGACCGGCGGCGGCGGTGGCGGGGCATCGAAGGTCTGCGCGGCCGCGATCGCCAAGGACTGCGAGGTGCCCAACCAGATGATGTCGGCCGGCCGCGTGCAGGCAATGGACGAGCCGCAGGGCACCCCGCTGAGCGGTGAGCTTGAGGGCGCGCAGCAGCAGGCCGAGCAGGCCCAGGGCGACGTCGACGACGCCCAGACCGACGGCTACCAGGGCGAGTTCGGGTCGATGGACGCGGCGTCGAGCTTCAAGGCGCAGGCCTGCGACGACTGCGAGCCCTGCGAGGAGAACCCCGACGAGTGCCCTGACCCGTGCGACCTGAACCCGGACCTGTGCCCGGACCCGTGTGAGACAGACCCGGCGCAGTGCGCGCCGTGCGAGTCCGGCAGCCCCGACTGCCCAGCCCCCTGTGTGCAGGGTGCGCCGAGCTGCCCGCCGCCGTGCGCGGCCGGTGACGAGGACTGTGAGCCGCCGTGCGCGGTCGGCGACGTGGCCTGCATGCTCGGGGTGCCGTGCGAGATCTGCGACGAGGACGCCGGTGACGCGGTCGCCCCGGCCGGCGGCACCAAGCCCGCCGGCGGGTCGGGCGGCACCGGCAGCGGCAGCGACGGCCACGGCCTGGGTGGCGTCGGCAGCGGCGTCGTGCCCGGCGGCAACCTGCCCCACACCGGCAGCGGGCTGGGCCTGCTGGGCCTGGCCACCCTGGCCGGGGGGCTGTTCCTGCGCCGCCGCGAACGCCTGACGTAACCAAGACGGACAATCACGGAAAGCCGCCCGGTCGGGCGGCTTTCCCCTTTACGCGATTGCGTAAATTCCGCGGTACCCGGCGGTTACGGCGGCCTGCCGACCGGGTAGGGCGGTCGGTGGCAAGTGCTGGGGAGGCCTGAATGCCTCCTTCAGCCTGCCGCTGGAGTTCCCCAAGGGGACGTGCGCGCCGACGAGTGCCGCTCGATGAGAGGCGTCGTGGGCCGGTTCGTCTGGAAGCGGTCGTGGGTTCACACGAGACCCAAAGGGCTCCGGATCAGTCACGACGTGCGTAAGCACAGTTGGAGGAGAAATGACGCAAGGACACCGACACCGCTCTGGGTCGGCGTTCCGCTCCCTCTCGCTGGCATTTGCTCTGTCGCTGCTCTTCGCGATCATCCCCCTCGGGGGAGCGTTCGCGCAGACACCGCCAGACGGCCGGTTCGAGAACACCGTGGAGCTTGACGCCACCGGCGCGGTAGACGCCGCCATCGCCTGGTCACAATTCACGTTCGCCGATGGATCGTCTGACACGGCGGCCCTGGGCCGCTCGGACAAGTTCCCGGACAACCTTGCTTCCAGCCTGATCCAGGGCCAAGAGGACGCCCCGTTGCTGCTCACGGGCAACGAGGCACTCGACGACGCGGTTGCCGCCGAGCTCGAGCGCCTCGGCGTCGAGACGGTGCACATCCTGGGTGGCGACGCCGCCCTGGACGAGACCGTCGAGAACGAGCTCGAGGCCGCCGGCTACACGGTTCACCGTGACGCCGGCGTGACCCGTATCGAGACCGCGATCGACATCGCCCGGACCCACGCGGCGAGCGCGACCGAGGGTCTGCTGGTGCGTGCCTTCGGTGGCCCGTCCGGCGACGAGACGCAGGCCTGGGCTGACGCCCTGGCCGGTGGCGCCTGGGCCGCGGACGCGAACATGCCCGTGTTCCTGACGCAGACCGACGAGCTGAACGACAACCTGCGCGCGTACCTCGAGGACTCGGACATCACGAGTCTCACCGTGCTGGGTGGCACCGCGGCCATCAGTGAGGCCGTCGTGGCCGAGCTGGAGGCCATGGGTATCGACGTGACCCGCGTGTCGGGCTCCAACCGTTTCGCGACCGCGATCGCGATCGCCGAGGCGCGTGGCTTCGCCGACCCGTTCGACGCAGGCAGCGTGATCCTGATCGAGGGCCAGGCCGCCAACGCGTGGGCGTCGGGCTTCGCCGCCGCCGCGTACGCCGACCTGTCCAACGGGGTGATCGTCCTGAGCAACGGCGCGAACCTGCCGCCGGAGACCCAGGCGTACCTGGAGGGCACCGACGCCAACAACGACGGTGTCAATGACGGCTCGGTGACACCCAACGCCGAAGGTGACCCGCAGCTCGTCTGTGGCCCGTTCGTCGACCCCGAGGCGTGTGCCGATGCGGCCGCTGCCCTCGGTTACGGCGAGGCAACTGAGGTCGCAGTGCAGGCGGTGACCGAGGGTCCTGACCTCGTGTCCGCCGAGATGGGCTCTGGAGACGAGGACGATGACGAGCAGTCCGTCATCTTCACCTTCGACGAGGAGGTCAACGAGAGCGCCGTCTCGGGTGGCAACTTCGTGCTGTACCAGTACGACTCGGACCGCATCACCGGTGGCGACACCGATGTCAGCGGCAGGCAGGTCGAGGTCATCTTCGACTGGGACGACGCTCAGCAGGCCACCACAGCGGCGGTGGAGCAGGGCGCGGTCCAGGACGAGGACGGCAACGAGAACATCGAAGCCTCCGCGCCGCTGCAGGACGTCTCGTTCGAGGAGGACGACACAAGTGCACCGGATGTCACCGACGTCGATCTGGACGCGGCCGACAACACCGCCACGTTCACGTTCGACGAGGAAGTGGACACCGATGTGGCCGCGTCCGGCGACTTCGTCTTGGTGGATGAAGACGGCGTGGAATACGACGTGTTCAACCCCGCAGCCATCACCGTGAACGACGACGGTGACGAGGTGACAGTCACCTTCACGGAGGACTTCACGGACGAAGACGAAATCGTCCGGGCCTACGTCAAGGAGGATGCCGTCACCAGCGAGGAGGACGGTCAGTCCAACGCGCCACAGTCGTTCGACCTGGACGGCGATCCCGAAGGCACGCCACGCTTGTTGAGCGCCACCGTCGAACTCGGGAACGAGGACGACGATGACGACGACAACGATGATGACACGATCGTGTACCGCTTCTCCGAAGCGGTTGACCCCGGAGCCGCCGGTGACTTCTTTGCGGTTCTGGGTGACGGCACGGTAGTTGAAGGCGACACCGTTGACACCGCCGACAGTGAGAACAGTCGTGTCGAAATCGAGTACACGGATGGCGAACTGGACGAGACCATCGTCCGCGCAGGTGTCCAGGCTGGTGCCGTAACTGAAGAGACCGGTGCTCGCCCGAACGTCGGGATCCAGACCGTGCCCGTCGATGCAGACACGTTCGAAGCAGGCCGTACGACGGCGCCGGACCCGCTCAGCATCACGATCGAGGAGGACACCGACTCGTTCGGCAACGTGGACGGCTGGATCGTCACGATCGACTTCGATGAAGTTGTCGATGCATTCGATGATTCGCTGACTGCGGTGTACGAGGCTGACGGCGACGAGTCCAGTGAGGACTTCTTCAGCGACTGCGACATCGACAACGACGACGAGTCGTTGGTGGTGTGCAACGTCGATGAAGGCGACACGGACGATGTCGCGGCGATCGCCCTGCAGAACGGGGCCGCCGAGGACGAGGACAACAACCAGAGCTACGAGTTCTCTGCGTCCTTCCCTGGCGAGGACAACGCCTAAGTCGGTGTAGTCAGCATCACGCAACACGAAGGGCCCCGGCTCCAGCCGGGGCCCTTCGCTGTGTCCTGACGGCTACGGCGCCAGCGTGATGGCGCTGATCTGCTGGCCGGGGAGCTCGGCGCGGAACAGCAGCTTGAGGTCCGCCCCAGCGATCCCGCGCTTGGCGCCCTTCCATCGCTTCACCTGCGCGACCCCGCGCCGGTCGATGCCGGTGACCTCCAGCTCGTGCGGCGTGCCGCCCGCGGTGCGCGACACGATGCGGATCGCGTGCACCTCGGTGAGCCCCACGCCCAGCGCGCGCGCGAAGACGCGGTTGGGGATGCGCACCTGCCACTTGGCGCGCGGGTTCTCGGCCGTTGGGGCGGTCGACCACGGGTCGGGCACGGCGCGCAGATAGGGGATCGCGTTGGGGTAGGCCCACGAATCCTCGCTGTTCTCGCTGTGCCCGCCGTGCGACGACGAGAAGTAGGTCCACGCGAGCTGGCCCTGGTAGGTGACGACCTGCCCGGCGGTCGTCTTCACCGCCGTGACCCAGCGGTGCCCGTCCTGGCCCGCCTCCTTCGCCCACCCGGCGTAGGCCTGGTGCAGCGGCGTCGCGCCCAGGTGACAGGCGCAGCCCTGCTGGGCGCCGCGGGCGACCTGGCGCACGGCGTAGGTGCGCGCCGACAGCGCCTGCGCCTTCAACGCCTCGACCGGCCAGGCCGACGGGACCTCGGCGATGCCGCGCAGGTAGGCCTCCAGCCCCAGCACCAGCACCGGCTGGAGCGGGCCGTTGCCGTGGACGACCTCGAGCACGCCCCACTGGTAGCTGCCGCCCACCTGCGGCAGGCGCAACAGCGACGGGTGGCCCTTGAGGTGCTGGAACTCGACGCGCGCGGGCTGGCCGCCGCGGGCGCGCACCGCCCCGGCGGCGTCGTGCAGGACGAACCCCGGGCCCTCGGCGCGCAGCTCCCAGGTCTGGCCGAACGGGATCGTCACCGCGCGGGTGGCGCCGAGGCGCACCGTGACCGGCTGCGTCGGCGCGCGGCCCTCGCGACCCTGCGACTGCAGTTGCACGCGGCTGGCGTCCACGGCGCGGTCGAGGAACAGGTTGACGCGGATCGCGTCGGGTGCGCGGCGCAGGGTGCCCAGGCGGATGCCCTTGAAGTAGTGGCCGAGGATCTGCGCGTAACTGTTGCCGGCCAGCGCCATCGCCCGCGCCCCGTACTGGCTGAGCCCGACGCCGTGGCCCCAGCCGCTGCCCTCGATGAGGATGTCGGGCGTCGCGGGCTTGGCGGGCGGGGCGGTTGGGTTGACGGGGGGCAGGGGGGCGGGCAGCGTCGCGGTCGGGACGGCCGCGTCGGGGACCGGGTCGAGCGTGCGCGGCAGGGGAGCGGGCTGGGAGTCGATGCCCGGAAAGCCCGGCCCCAACAGCGTCACCGCCAGCAGCGGCACCAGGGCCGCGGGCGGGAACCGGCGCACGTGCAGACCCCCTCGCGCATCGTCGTCAGGCAGCGGCGAAGCCGGCCACCGGGAAAGGGAACGACGCCGATCGACGGCGCCGGAGGCAGTCTAACCGCCTCCCGCCCTTCCTCGACCCCCCGCACCCATGCACCCACTTGACTGGGTTCATCTGCGCTCATATGCGAGCGCGACTGCACCCAGTCGGGGGCGCTACGAGGCAGCGAGCGGTGCTCATCCACAGGCAGACCGGCCGGCCGGCGGATTCTGTCGCACCGGGTCCTTACGCTCGGGGTCTGTGCCAGCCCGGCCGCGGTCTGCAACGTGCTATCGAACGTGATCTCGAGCCGTGTCTAGGAGAGAAGTGGTTGAGGTGAACGTGTATCGAGCGGTAGTCCGCCGAGACGAGGATGGCTACTGGTTCGCAGATTTCCCGGACATCCCCGGATGCCACACGCAGGCGAAGACCCGCGAGCACCTACGCGTGCGCATGCGCGACGCACTGGACCTGTTCGTGCCGGATGCCGACACGGCGACCATCACGGAGGACTTGCGCCTGCCCGGCCATCACCTCACCAAGCTGGTCCGCAAGAGTGGGGAGCTGCGCAGTCGCGCGCAGGATCTCGATCGTCAGAGCCGGGCCGCTACCTCCGAGGCCGCGAACGCCCTCATTTCGTCGGGATTCAGTCTTCGCGCCGCAGCTGAGGTCCTGGGGATCTCCTACCAGCGGGTGCATCAGGTGATTCGAGCTGAGGCCGGCGGGCAGGCCGTCTAACCGCTGGCACTCTGGAGGCCTCGGAGAATGGCCATGACGAAGACCGCCACGATCGCAGCGGCGCATATGGCCCCCGTGATGATGTCCTCCACCTTCATCTGCAGAGCGAAGATATTGCTCGCGTCCTTTTCCTGCGCATTGCTGTCCGAGTCGATGCGTCGCTTGAGACATGCCTCTAACGATTCGATCTCGCGGCGCAGGCTGGCGATGTCGTAGTCGGTGGCGGTTCCCATGGGTACCCCCGTGGGTCGATGGGACAGGACCCACCGACGTTAGCGAGCGCCCATCCCTCGGGAGTACCGGCCGGGCGTCCCTCGCTGACGTCCCCAGAACTTCATCACGCACCCTTTTGTGAGGACGGATGAACATGCACGACAGTGTCTCTTACACAAGTGCATGTTTGGGGGGATCAGGCCACTAGGACGGTCGAGGTGGGGACGCTGGCCTATGCCGGCGCGGCCACGCGGCACCCCAGGGATTCGGCAGCCGTTGCCATGCGGAGGTCATAGGTCACAAGCGACTCCAGCGAGTCGCCGAACTCCAAGGCGGCGGCGATGTGGAGAGCGTCCAACGTCCTGAGCGCGCCGGCGTCGAGTGATGCCGCGGCCTCGAGTAACGGCTCGTCCAGCGCCAGCATCCTGATGCCCGCCAGGACATCGCGGGCGCGGATCCGGGCCGAGTCGCCCTGTGGTCGTACGGCGCGCACTACCTCCACACGGGCCAAGGCATTCGAGACGCGCAACGGGCGAGCGCGCAGGTAGCGCCGTAACGCCGTTGACTCCGCCTCCTGGATCACCAGCTTGACCAGAGCGGACGAATCGAGATAGACCGCCCGGCGTGCCTCAGCGCTCATCGGACCTCATGGCGGCGAGCCTTTCCGACGGGCTCGGCGCGCCTGGCCTGACCCTGCGCGGCTTCCCCAGTTCGAGCACGTCGGTCGTCGCCCGGGAGAGCCGCCCCTGGGTCTCCAGGCGCGTCAGTGCATCGCCCTCGCCCGTAGGGACCAGCAATGCGATCGGCCGTCCTCGATCAGTCACTTCAACCGTTTCTCCGGCCTCGACCAGGCGTAGATACACGCTGGCATGCTGTCGTAGCTCTCTGATGCCGATGGATCGCATGTGTCACTTGTAGCACTTGGAAGGCGCTGGAGCCATGGTTTCCGCTCGCCTCGGCGGACCCATGCACCCACCGCTAGGTGTGTGCATCCACGACGGCATCCCGTCGCTCCTGCACCCAGCGTTAGAACGACGAGGCCATCCTCATCGCGGAGACGAGGACGTCCTCGCCGACCGCGTGTCCCGCAAGGTCTGGAGTGTGACGTCGGCTTTGGTGGCGAGGTCGTCCCAGCCCTGTGGGGGAAGGCTGGCGAGGAGGATGTCCGCGGGTTTCTTGCCCATGGCCTTCTGTGCGCCTTCGTGGAGGGTGCGCCGTTGCGCGTCGGTGAGCGCGGTCATTGTCTCCATCCCCGTGAGTGGGCCGCAAGCAACTCGTCCGAGGCTAACCGTGCAGAGGGCGTGGCGGCCGAAATCGCCGTGGGGGCCTGTGGGCGGACGTACCTGAGCTCTCGGTTCAGGGAGGTCGGGTCCGGTAATCGGTGGTGTCGATACAACGCTCGTAGAGGTCGCGACCGATTCGAATCCAGTCAGTCTTGTTTACACCTCGAGTGTTGGTGGACGTGGAGCTGCTCGGAAAGGCAGATGCGACCTTGATCCACCGTCGCTGCGCTCGCGAGATGGCGCGTACCTCGTCAGCCACCTCCGACAGATCTTGATCTTGGCTGAACAGCAGCACCACGTCACAGGCGTTCTCGCGGGCAACGCGGACGACGTCGAGCGCGATGCGGACGTCGATTCCCTTCTCCTGCCCCACGCGGACGGTCGTGGCCGTCCCGTCTGTGAGCAGAACCGTCTGGTCGCGATACCGGAGCGGGCGCGAGAACGTGACGATTCCGCGCGTCCCCATGACGGCAAGCTTGGAGCTCCAGAACTGATGCCAGAACGGATCGTCCTGGACACCGGGGATCCCCGTGTAGAAGTGGATGCCTGAAGGGTTCCATTCGGCGCTTTGGCAGACCTCGTTGACCAGCGCCGAGATGTCGTAGTTGGGGAAGGTGAAACCGAAGGCTTTCTTGGCGGCATGAAACAAGTTCTGACCATCGATGAAGGCGACGGCACGTTTCGCGGCTGGCTCAGGCGGCATGGGCCAGCCGCAGCTTCAGTCGCATGCGCGATCCGCAAAAACAAAACCCCGCCGGAGGCCCGAAAGGCTGATCCGGCGGGGAGTAGATGCGCACAGCGTAGCGGTGAGCGCGCCAGCGAGCAACGCCTTCCCCACGGGCGCCGCAGCGCGATCAACGATGGTTCGGCCCGAAGTGTGGGCACGCCGAAACGAATCTCGACGGTCCGAGGGGGGCGCTGCGATGTGACAGCCATGTCCGTGACGCTACGCCCGCGACGGGAAGCATGGCGGGGATCCAGAGGCTGGGCCTGTGGACGAAAGCGGTGAACGGGTCCGTCTGATTGCGCATGCGCAAGCAGACGGACCCGTTCGGTGGTGGTGTTAGTGGACGGTGACGCGGATGTGGCGCTCGGTACCGCCGCCGCGCACGCCGACGCAGACGACCGGCTCGTCGTCGGAGGCGTCCGAGGTGCGCAGGTACGCGCGGGTACTGGACGTGCCGCCCTCGTGGCGTTCGACCGTGCAGGGCGAGCCCGCGCCGTCGCCGGCCGGCGCGTCGTCGTCGACCTCGGGCGGGGTCGGCAGAGGGCCGGGGTCCGGGTCCGTCGGCACGCGCACGTCCTGGTCGAAGATCACCTGGCCGCCGGGGTTGGTGACCTCGGCGCAAACCTCGACCGCGGTCGGGGTCTGATGTACGGCCACCTCGTAGTGGTAGCTGGCCGCGGTGCCCGAGACGGTCTCGACGTGCGTGGCGCTGTTGGAGCAAGGCAGCGGTTGCGGAGGCGGCGGCGGTGTGCCAAACGTGAGGTCCGGCCCGGCCACGAACTGGCTCAGCCCAGGGGTGCTGCGGCTGGTTGTGGTGCCGTCGCCGAGTTGCCCGTAGCCATTGTAGCCCCAGGCCCACACAGTCCCGTCGAGTTGAAGCCCCAATGAATGGTGTTCACCGGCGGCGATGGCGGTGGTGTTGGTAAGGCCGCTGACTTGGACGGGGGTGGCGTGGTCGGTGGTGGTGCCGTCACCGAGTTGCCCGGAATCGTTGGAGCCCCAGGCCCAGACGGCTCCGATACCGCCGACCGCGAGTGAGTGAAAGGTTCCTGCGGCGAAGGCGGTGGCGTTGGTGAGGCCGCTGACTTGGACGGGGGTGGTGCGGTTGGTGGTGGTGCCGTCGCCGAGTTGCCCGTAGCCGTTCCAGCCCCAGGCTCTGACAGTGCCGTCGTCGCGGAGGGCGAGCGAGTGGCCGTACCCAGCGGCGACTGCGGTGGCGTTGCTGAGGCCGCTGACTTGGACGGGGGTGGTGCGGTTGGTGGTGGTGCCGTCGCCGAGTTGCCCGTAGCCGTTGGAGCCCCAGGTTTTGAGGGTGCCGTCGTCGCGGAGGGCGAGCGAGTGGATGCGGCCGGCGGCGATGGCGGTGGCGTTGGTGAGGCCGCTGACTCGGACCGGGGTAGTGCGACTTGTGGTGGTGCCGTCGCCAAGTTGCCCCAACCCGTTGTAACCCCAAGCCCAGACGGTCCCGTCGCTGAGAAGGGCGAGGGAGTGGTAGTCGCCTGCGGCGATGGCGATGGCGTTGGTGAGGCCGCTGACGGCGACGGGGGTGGTGCGGTTGGTGGTGGTGCCGTCGCCAAGTTGCGCGTAGCTGTTGTTACCCCAGGCCCAGACGGTGCCGTCGCTACGGAGGGCGATTGAGTGGTCTTCGCCTGAGGCAACTGCGGGCTCGGCAATGATGACTGCATGCGCCGGGGGCGGTGCGGCAACGAGCCACGAGGCGAGCAAGGCGAGAACGAGCAGTGCGGCCCAGCGCCGCGGTGATGCCCACCGTGGGATGGACAGGGGGGAACCGTGCATGGACGGTGCTCCTTGATCGAGGGGGGACGCGGGGCTGCCGCCACGCCTCGTACACGGTAGTGAGGAACCGCACCAACAGCGCGTCCCCAGCGTCACCCAAGCGTCACCTAGGGGCTGCGCCAGCGCCTCACCCCGTGTGCTGATCGAGCAGCGCCCACAGGCGTTCCTGGAGCGCGAATACGCGCCCACGCACCCGAATGGCCCAGTCCTCGTAGCGCCATGTCTCAAGTGGGGGACCTGTCCAGAGGGCCTGCGCCTCCAGCCCCAGCCGCCTGCTGGCCTCCGGCCCATCGACGCCCGACACGGCCCGCGACGCCAGCACGACGAATTGCTCGATGTCGCACCACACCGGCGGGTCGAGCACCACCAGATCGTCCTGCCGTTGAATCGACAACCCGGTCGACGTGCGCAGTTTGGCCAACAGGCTGCGTAACTGGTGTCGTCCGGCCGACACCGGTGCGTCGGGCCACAGCCGTTCCACGAGCTTTTCGCGATTCATGCAGCCGCCGTTCAGGACCAGCAGGCTCAACGCCTTGGCCTGGTTGCCGGGCGGGCGGGCCAGCGCCGCACCTCCGAACGTCAGCCGGACGCTGCCGAACAGGAATAGCGCGAACCCATCTGACCGCGCGTCAGCCATACGACCGCCCCGTCGCCCCGTGCCGCCGGACCGGGACCGGCGACTCGGATGCGGACTGTACGGGGGTGGTCAAGTCTCCGCGCCAAAATGGGCCGCTTCGCGCATGCGTCCGCGAGTCTTCCGCTAGCGTAAGAGGCGGTCGCCCGCGGGCGTTCAAACGGGCGACAGCCTTGAGGAGGCAGATTGATGGTGGATCCAACGGGGTCGGCGGCACGCGCCCGGACGCGGCGGTCGATCGGAGCCGGACTGTGTGCCGCGCTCATCGCGGCGCTGCTGCCGTCAGCGGCGCTCGCGGCGAGCTACGAGGGCACCACGGTGCTGCAGAGCGCCGACGCTGTCGGCGCCGCGGTCGCCTTCAGCCAGCTCACCTTCCCCACCGGCGCCTCCGAGGCGCTGCTCGGCCGTGACGACGTCTTCGCGGACGCGCTGGCCTCCGGCGCGCTGCAGGACGGCCGCCCGCTGCTGCTCACCCGCGGGGACTCGCTGGCGGCGGCCACCGACGCCGAACTGGAGCGCCTCGGGGTCAAAACCGTGCGCATCCTCGGCGGAACCGGCGCCGTCAGCACCGCCGTCGAGGACCAGCTCAAGACCGCCGGCTACGCCGTGCAGCGCGTCAGCGGCCCCTCGCGCATCGAGACGGCCATCGCCGTGGCACGCGCCGCCGCGCCCTCGTCGACTGCGGTGATCCTCGCCCGTGCCTTCGCCGGCGCCGAGGACCAGACCCAGGCCTTCGCCGACTCCCTCGCCGCCGGCGCATGGTCGGCCGAGAGCGGCCGCCCGATCGTGCTCACCGAGTCCGCCAAGCTGAGCGACGCGACCGCGGCCTACCTCAAGGAGAAGCAGGTCAAGCAGGTCTACATCGTCGGCGGCGAGACGGCCGTGTCCTCGGCCGCCGCGGCGCAGGCGACCGCACTGGGCGCCACCGTGACCCGTGTCAGCGGCCCGACCCGATTCGACACCGCCGTGGCGATCGCCAAGGCGCGCGGCGTCGAAAGCGGCGCCGAGGCCAAGCGCATCGTGCTGGTCGACGGCCAGGCGGCCACTGGGTGGAGCTCCGGCTTCGCCGCGGCGGCGCTGGCCGGTGGCGACGGCGGCGGCCCGGTGCTGTTGACCAACGCCGCGACCCTGCCCGACCCGACCTCTGCCTACATCGCCCCCGGCGGCCCCGCCGTCGACCTGGTGTGCGCGCCGTCGGCCTCTGCCGAGGCGTGCGAGGCGGCCGCGAAGGCGCTCGAGAAGCCCGAGGCGGCGACGGTCACGCTCGACGCGGCCTCGGTCGCCCGCTACGGCAGCGTCACCGGCAGCGCCACGCCGGCGGCGCGCGTCGCCGCGCTGACCGCGACCGGCTGCGGCCTGGTTGACGAGGCGATCCCTGTCAGCGAGAGCGGCGACTTCTCGGTCCGCATCACCGGCGCCGAAGGCCCCTGCCGCCTGACCCTGACGGTGCAGTCGCCGTCCGGCTCGCGCAACGCCACCGGCTTCTCGCTGACCGTCACCGAGGCGGGCCAGGCGACCGTGCGGCCCGAGCTGCGCCGTGCCGAGGTCGTGGAGACCAAGGCGTTGACCGCCAAGGTGCGCTTCATCTTCAGCGAGGCCGTCATCGGCACGGCTTACGAGGGGTCCGGCGGCGACGTCGACTCCACGGCGTTCGTCCTGTACAGCCCGCGCGTCGAGGGGCCGGACGGCAAGCTGATCGTGGGCAACGACGACGGCGACGACACCGAAGGTCCCGAGCGCGACCCAGACAACCCCAACGCGGTGATCGTGCAGTTCCCGCGCGCCGGCTTCGACGACGCGACCGTCGCGGCGGTGCTCGACACCACGAACGTGTCCGCCGCCGAGGATCCCGACGGCAACTTCAACACGCTGGGGTCGGTGCCGCTCAAGGAGGTCGTGTACGCGGCCGGGCGGACCAACGACGAGCCCGACCTGATCGGCGTCGGCGCCCTGACCACCAGCGGCGCGCCGGTCGGCCAGTTCAAGGCGAGCTTCGGCTTCGACGATGTCGCCACCGACGTCTACCCCGTCGCCTCGTACAAGGTCGTGCTCGACGACGGCCGCCTCATCCCGGCCAAGACCGTCGTCACCCAGGGCGAGCGCACCCACGTCGGCCTGTTCGACGTGACGGCCACGCAGACGCCCGAAGGCTCCACATGCGGGGGAGCGCAGTGCCCGTCGGTGCAGGACGCGATCGCGGCCGTGCGCCGCGGCGTCATCGCGCGCACCGCCACCACGCCGCTGCAGTCCGCGCCGGTCACCGCCGACGGCGTCACGACGCGCCCCGACATGGTGTCGGCGACCGTCGACCCCGACGACCACGCCATCGACTACAAGTTCGACCAGACGATCTCGTCGACGGGGCTGCGCGCCTCGGGCTTCCGCGCCTACGACGTCGACGGCGACGTGGTCGGCGGCGTCAGCGCGTCGGCCAAGGACACCACCACCATCCGCGTCACGTTCGACGACGGAGAGGTCAGCAAGATGCTCGTCGGCGCGAGCGTGGACGCCGCGTCGGTGCGGTCGTCCGGGGGCGGCAACGCCCCGACGGCGGTCGGCATGGAGCAGACCTTCGCCGCCGGCGAGCTGCTCGGCCCGTCGCTGATCGGCGCGTCGGCGGTGCTCGCGGACCTCAGCGGCGACCGCTACGTGTGGGAGATCGCCTGGAAGTTCGACCGCAACGTCGAAACCGCCTCGTCGAGCGCCTTCAAGGTGTATCCGGCGGACGGCGTCGCGGTCACGCCGACGGGCTGCGAAGCCGACGGCAAGACCGTCACCTGCCGCGTCACGCTCGACGCGACCGACGAGAAGGCGCCGCGCCTGGCCGCGGTCGCCCGGGGCGCGGTCAACAGCGTCGACACCGATCACGAGAACGTCGAAGGGAGCGCCCACCTGTGAGCGCGATCACGCACGCCATGACCCCCCGCCGTTCGCGGGCCATCGCCATCTTTGCGGCGTCGGCCCTGCTGGCGACGTTCCTGCCGCGGGCGCTGCCCGCCGGGGCGGCGCATTTCACCAACACCGAGGAGCTGACCGCCGAGGACAACGTCGGTTCGGCCGTCGCGTGGAGCGCCTCGACGTTCCCCGAGGGCGCCGAAGAGGCCGCCCTGGGCCGTGACGACGACTTCCCCGACTCGCTCGCCTCGGGCGTGCTGCAGTCGACCCGCCCGCTGCTTCTGACCAAGACCGACGCGCTGTCGGAGGCGACCAAGGCCGAGCTGGAGCGCCTCAAGGTCAAGACCGTCCACATTCTGGGCGGCACCGGTGCGGTGTCCCAGGCCGTCGAGGACGCGCTGAAGGCCATGAGCCTGACGGTCAAGCGCTACTCGGGCCCCACGCGCATCGAGACCGCGATCGAGGTGGCGCGCAACGTCGCGCCGACCGCGACCAAGGCCGTGCTGGCGCGCGCCGCCGGCGACGAGGAGGACCCCAGCCGCGGCTTCGCGGACTCGCTGGCCGCCGGTGGCTGGGCCGCCTCGGCGAACACGCCGGTGCTGCTGACCGAGACCGCCAAGCTGAGCGAGGCGACCGGCGCCTACCTGAAGGCGTCGTCGATCAAGGAGGTCGCGATCGTCGGCGGGCGCGCGGCCGTGAGCGACACGGTCGAGACGCAGTTGACCGCGCTGGGCGTGACCGTCGAGCGCGTGTCGGGGCCGACGCGGTTCCACACGGCACTGGCCGTGGCGGCCGAGCGGGGCTTCGCGACCGCCAAGGCCGCGCAGAAGGTGATCGTGGCCGAGGGCCAGGCGGCTGACGCGTGGGCGTCGGGCTTCGCCGCCGCCGCGCGGTCCAAGAAGGACAACGCGCCGATCGTGCTGGCGGTGGGCGACACGCTGCCCGAGCCGTCGGCGACGTACATGGGCGATTCGGCCGGAGCGGTCGCCCTGCTGTGCGCGCCGCGCCTGGCGACGGCGGCGTGCGACGCGGCCGCGACCGCGCTGGGCCAGACGGCGCAGGCCGCCGGCGAGCTGGTCACGATCGCGGTGACGGCGGTCGGCCGCTACGACCACGCGGTGGGCAAGTTGAACGCGCCCGCCGGGGTCACGTCGCTGACGGTGACCGGCTGCGGCTACACGGCCCAGCCGATCTACTTCGCGCCCGACGGGGCGTTCTACTTGATGATGGGGGAGCCCGCGGGGGCGTGCAGCGCCGAGTTCTCGGTGGCGGTGGGGTCGTCGGTGCGCAAGCAGACGATCGAGCTGTCGATCGGCGAGGACTTCGTCGCGCCGTCGTCGATGTCGCTGCCCGAGCTGGTCGAGGTGCGACCGGTGCAGATGACCGGTGAGGGCATCGAGCTGCGCTTCGTGTTCGACGAGGTCGTGGCGCCGGGCGACGCGATCGACTTCGAGAAGTTCCGGCTGGAGTGGTTCGACCGCGAGTACATCAACGACGGGGAAGAGGAGCAGCACTACCCGACGTCGGTGCGCCGTGACCCGCGCAACTCGAAGGCGGTGCTCGCAGTGTTCCGCAAGGCCGTCTGGGACCGCTCGACCACCGCTGTCGCCGAAGGCGGCCTCATCTGCCCCAGCGTTCCCACGGCGGTCACGGCAGGTAGCGAGGACACGGCAACGGGTACGAGCACGCGGGACTCGGTGGTCGTGGGCGCATTGTTGCCGGTTGGTGTGACAGATAATGATTGCAATGATAATGACGATGTCGGCAAGCCCTGGCCACGCTTCCCAGGAGGCGTACGGGACCTCGACGGTTTTCCGAACATCACGGCGTCGTACGGTGTCCGCAAGCACGACTTCACCGCCGCCAGTAGCGAGGCGCCCGACTTGGTGTCCGTGGGTGGCTACGACCCTGTCACGCAGTCGCTCTTGTTCGCGTTCTCCGAGCCGGTCGAGAAGCCCAGCCGCGGCGATCAGGAGGTCGGCGCGGCGTCGATCGTCCTGACGGACGGGACGATTAAGGAAAGCGACGAGGAGGGCTGGGCCGCGGGCTCTGACGATCGCACTCTTCGCGTCAGTTTCGCGGGCGATGGGCTGACGGCCGAGCAGGCCGCGGGCATCCGTCGCGCCTTCGTGGAGGCTGAGATCGTGCCGGCGAAGGATGACGGCGAGCCGAACACGCCGATCGCCATCGTAGTCACCGGTGGCGGCATCACGACCCGGCCGGACTTCATCGGTATCTCGGACCCGGACTTCGGCGAGGCCGAAGTCACCTTCGAGTTCGAAGAGGACATCGATGCGGTGGTGGACGACGAGACGTTCGTCGTGGTCTTCCGCGACGGTACCTATGAGGTGTCCGACGGAGGCGAGGTCACACCCGACGGTGACAATCCCCGGAAATTCGTCGTCGATTTCGGCGAGCCCGATGATGAGGACACAGAGTTCAATGAGGATAACAAGGAAAAGGTTCTCTACTACACTGTCTTGAGCGGGGCGGTTCGGGCGTTCGACAGCCAGCTCACGAACTACGCAGACTCCATCCGCGTGACGAATTTGAAGGTATATGCCCCGGGAGAAACTGATGCGCCCGATCTCAAGGCGGTAAAGATCAACGAGACGGCTACGGCCGGTTCAGCGACCGATCCGCTCTCATGCAAACATGGGGTGTTCACGGCAACGTTTGAATTCGATCAGGCATTCGATCAAGGCGATGCCGGCGCATATTTCATGGTCTGGTTCCCTACCTCATCCACCGTCTCAGATCCTAGGCTCAACATGGTCAATGTGTGGACGACCACGCAACGACACAATGCCACCGTCGCCGACTCAGACTGGCAGGGTGACAACCCAAAGTTCTACTGGGTCTCGGGGACGACGAAGGCAGTCGCCACGTTTACACGGAGTACGTCGACACAACCCAATACGCCATCTCAATGTGCTCAGGGGACGGAGCAGACCGGTTTGCGCCCCGACTTCCCCGCCGGATGGAATCGCGCCAAAGTGATGGCCGTGGAAGAAGGCAAGGTCTTCCATGACGACAACGACGATCTGGAGAACTACACATCCAGTCGACTTGTCCCCAACTAGCGGTCAGCGGACAGCTGGGCGGCGGTGGAGATCGGCCGCCAGCGTCCCCATGAGTCCGGGGAATTCCGATCAGGAACCCCCGGAAGTGCTTGAAGTGTCGCCTAGCGCCGCCTCATTGAAGTAGGCGCGGCCTCAGCGGCTGAACCGATCAGCAGGCGGTAGCACAGGCGAGCGAGTCATCAACGACCCATACTCGCGTGTGGGATGGGTCGTTGGGGGAGCGCGTTCAGCGGAACAGCTGGGCGGCGGCGAAGATCAGGCCTCCCAACGTCCCCATGACTCCCGCGATCCCGATCAGGAATCCTCGAAAGTGCTTGATGGTGCCGACCAGCGCCTCATTGAAGTCGGCCCGTTGCTTCTCGAACCCCGCCGCCATCTGTTCCTGCATCGCCGCGAACCGCCCGTCGAGCATGGCGAGAAATGCCTCGAAGTTCCTGTCGATCATTGCGCTGAAGGACTCGAAGTGCCCGTCGATCATGGCGATCAGAGTCTCGAAGTGCCCGTCGATCATTGCGCTGAAGGACTCGAACCGCTCGTCCATCCGCGCCTCGAAGGACGCCGCGTTGCCGCCCACACGCTCAGCCTGCTCGTACAACTCGACACGGGCGCCCTCGCTGCTCAATCCGACCACCCTCGCTTTCGCATCATGACCGCCGGTTGATGGCGCGGCAACGATCTGTCAGGCCCAGTATGGGCAGGGTGTCGCCGGTGTTGGACGGTGATCCGGCAATCTGTGGAGAACCGGGCCAGGCGGATCTGCCCTTCGCGGTCCCTTGCCGTGGCGTGCCGGTGTAGCCTGAACCACTTCAGGGAACGCCTCAGTCCTGGGCCCCCCGCATCGCCGGTGGCCCTCCAAACGTCTGTGGGTGAGGCGCTCCGCGCAGTCGACGAGGGAAGGTGTCGTAGTGAGTTCCAGCAGCCCCAAGGTTTCCGGGCGCGGCCTGGCCTGGCTGGCCGCCGCCGTGGTGGCGATCCTGGCGTGCCTGCCGCTGGCCACCACCGCCGTCGCGCAGGTGCCGACCGCGCCCCCGACGGGCGTGCCGACGTCCTCGCCGACCCCCCCGCCGGACACCGGCACCACCAAGCGCCTGTCGGGTGAAAGCCGTTACGACACCGCCGAGAAGATCGCCGCCGACGCCTTCCCGCAGGGCGCCGAGAACGCGATCGTCGTGCGCGGCGACAACTTCCCCGACGCCCTCGCCGGCTCGTTCCTCGCCGGCATCAAGGCGGGACCGATCATCCCCGTCGGCCGTGAAGAGGTCCCCGCCGCCAGCGAGCGCGCCCTCGACAAGATCACCAAGAAGGTGTTCGTGCTCGGTGGCACCGCCGCCGTCAGCGATGCCGTCGTCGCCCAGCTGAAGGCCGGCGGCCTCGAGGTCGAGCGCATCTCGGGCGTGAGCCGCTACGACACCGCCCGCAAGATCGCCATCGCCGGCGGCGTCGCCGCGGGCGACTACAAGGACATGAACGCCCCGCAGCCCCCGCCGGGCGCGCCGGGCTCCAACCCGATCCCTGCCGGTACGGCGTTCCTCGCCACCGGCGACAGCTTCGCCGACGCGCTGGCGGCCGGGCCGCTCGCCTACTTCGGCAAGCACCCGGTGATCCTGACCCGCTCGGACGTCCTGTCCGACGAGGCCAAGGCCGCCATCCAGGACGAGACCCTCGCGATCGACCAGCTGATCATCGTCGGTGGCCGCAAGGCCGTCGGCACCGGCGTCGAAGAGGCCGTCAAGGCCCTGGGCAAGAAGACCTGGCGCGTGTCGGGTGATGACCGCAACGCGACCGCGACCAAGCTCGCCGACTTTTACCTGGCCAACCAGTCCAGCGCGCCCAACGCCGTGAAGATGAGCCAGGCCGAGGTCAACCTGGCGCTGGGGCAGAACTTCCCGGATGCGCTGGCGCTGGGCGCCCGCGGCGGCAAGACCGGCACCGTGGTGATCCTGTCGCAGACGCCCGAGCAGCTCGGCGACGCCGCCCGCGCGTTCATCGGCGCCAAGTGCGCGACCGTCAACCAGATCGTGGTGGCCGGCGGCGAGTCGGTGATCACCAAGGACACCGAGACCGCGGCCGGGCAGGCGGCGGTCTGCGGCACCGCGTCGGTGTTCAGCGCCACCCCGGGCAACTACCTGCGCATCGCCAAGGAGACCCATGAGGTCGTTGTGACGGTGCAGGACGCGTCGGGCAAGGGCGTGGCGAACGCGCTGATCCGCGCCGACGTGTACCGCAACGACCGCCCGTCGGCTCCCGACGAGCGGCTGACCCCGCTGTCGCCCACGACCGAGAGCAAGTGGGGCAAGACCGGCGCCGACGGCACGTTCAAGGTGACCTACAGCTACACCGGCCCGTCCGTGCCCAACGACCCGCGCGGCCTGCCCGCCGAGGTGCTCGACCGCATCGTGGTGTGCCAGCACGCCGGGCCCGAGAACAGCCCGGAGAACTGCCTGGCCGCCAAGCAGCGCAACGCCAACACCCTGCTGACCGAGGCCAAGGCGACCTGGCACCAGACCGGGTTCCGCGCCACTCTGACCGGTGCCGAGGTGAAGCCCGGGCCGGGCGACGCCGACGCGACCGGCAGCGGCGCGGTGACCTTCAAGACCGATCCGCCCGCCGAGGGCCAGACCGCCGTCGAGAAGATGTGCTGGCTGGTCGACGCGCACAGCCTGGACGACAAGCCGGTCAGCGCCGGGCTGTACAAGAAGGGTGCGGACGAGGCGACGCCGGCGACGCTCGCGGTGACGTTCCTGCCGGTGCCCAACGCCGACGGCTACGGGCAGAACTGCGCGAGCGCCGCGAACTTCACCAAGGGCCAGGGCATGTCCACCTGGATCAAGGACATCAAAGCCAGCCCGGGGAACTACTTCATCCAGGTCAACACCGAGGCGTTCCCCGAGGGTGCGGTTCGCGGCGAGCTGAAGGCCGGCACCGGCGCGACGCCGACCCCGACCGCGACGCCGACGGGGACATCGACCCCGACGCCGACGCCGACGCCCACGCCGACACCGACGCCGACCCCGACACCCACGCCGACGGCGACATCGACGTAAGGCGACGATCTCGTACCACCATCAGGCAGGCCCGGCGGATTCGCCGGGCCTGCCTCGTTTGTGCGGCCTGCGGTGGCGGTTAGACTGCCGCCCATGGCTGCCACACTTCCCCGCCTGCGCCCTGCGCTGCTCGCCGTCCTCGCGTCGCTGGCGATGCTGACCGTGTTCGCCGCGCCGGCCCTCGCGGCCAACGTGCGCCTGACCGACAGCGGTTTCGAGCCGCGTCAAACCAGCGTCCAGCCGGGCGAGACGGTCGTGTGGACGAACTCCACCGAGGGGCGCCAGACGATCACCGGCGCCGACGGGTCGTGGGACTCGGGGCCGCTGGGTCCGGGCGAGACGTTCTCGGTGCAGCTGCGCCAGCCCGGCACGATCACGTTCCGCACCGCCGACGGCAGCGCGACCGGCACGGTCGTGGTGGCCGCCGCGGCGCCCGGCTCGACGGCGACCCCGGCCCCCGGTCTTGACCCCGACGAGCCGGCCCTGCCGCGCACGGGCCTGCCGCTGCTGTGGCTGGGCGCGCTGGGCCTTGCGCTGGTTCTCGCCGGCGCCTTCGCCGTCCGCCGCGCCGACGCCTGACGCGCTTCGGCTGGTTGTTCATCCCTGAACCGTCTGGTTCCCCTTTGTAGACTGCTCGCGGCGTGTTGCTGGTGCCCGCCGGCAGCGCTGATACGGGGAGCGGATGTCTCAAGACGCGCGTGTCACTGTCGACGTGCGGTTGTTCGGTGCAGGGCGTGTCGTTGTGGATGGCGAGCCAGCGCCTGCGCTGGCGGATCAGCCGATGAAGGCGCTGGCGCTGCTGGTACTCAACGGCGGCTGCATGAACCGCGACACCTTGGTCGAGCGCCTGTGGCCGGAGGTTCAGATCGCGTCCGGTCGCCATCAGTTGCGGAGTTTGCTGGCCCGGTTACGCGCTTCGGTGCCGTTGCGTGTGGAACGGCAAGGCGATCTGGTCGTACTCGTGGATCCGGTGCGGTGCGACATCGACGAGTTCATCCGGTCGGCGAGCGCGGCGCTGGCCGGCCTCGATGGCAGGCCGCAGAGTTTGCGCATGGCGCTGCACGCGCAGTCGCTGTGGACCGGACCGCCGCTGGAGGCTTGGCGCTACGAACCGTGGGCCATCGACGTCCGCCGACGAGTTTTCCTTCTCCAGCGTGGGCTGTGGGACCTGCTGCAGTGAGGATTGATGCCTGCAGACGCGAAGACGGGCGCCGCTCTCGCGACGCCCGCCTTCGGTGTCCGATGCGTTTAGTGGACAGTCACCCGTACGTGGCGTGATGCCGCCGGGCTGCGGAAACCAACGCATATAACTGGCTCGTCAGAGCTGTTCGTGCCTGTCCGCGCGTATGCTCGCGCGTTCTCCGATCCGCCTCCCCAGCCCGGTCCTCCGCCTGGAGTACATGGCGAACCGGGCGCCTCGCCATCGGGGGCCTCGTCTTCGACGGTCGGCGGGGTGACGGGGGGTTCGATGTCGTCGGGATCCCATGTCTTGTCAACCACGATGTCTTTGGACCAGATCTCTTGACCGGAGTTCATGTCACGCACGGTGGTGCAGACCTGGACCTCCGTCGACGTGTGGTGAATATCAACTTCGTATTCGAAGGTACCGTCGTCGGTCCTGACGCGGTCAACTCTCGTGGCTGCTCCGGTTGTGCACGCGTAGTTGCCCTCGGCGACGTATGCGGGCGCAGTCGACATCCCAGCCTGGTAGGTAATGGTCAACCGACCATGTCCGAGATTTCCTCCATTTTGGAGGAGTCCCCCAGGGGCGAAGCCAGAACCGCCACCGCCGCCGGCGCTTTCACCCCCTCCGCCTCCGCCGAACCATCCGCCACCGCCACCGGGGGAACCAGTTCCACCGTTACCGCCCTGCCCAAAGGTTCCTGGCCCCGCGACCCAGAGGCCGCTCACGCCGCCAGCACCTCCAGTCACCTGACTGCCTCCCTGTCCAGGCATGTAAGGGCATGTAAGGCTGGAACATCCCCATTGCGGAGAGCCCCCTCCTCCAATTAGTCCCCCGCCGGCTCCCCCCGTGGGGGTTGAACAGGAATTGGTGCCCCCCGCACCGCCGGCTACTACTACACGGCCATAGATCGTTGGGAGACCGCCTTGGCGGACGTCGGTTGCGCCGCCTCCGCCGGGGGCGTAGCTGCCTGACCATCCGCCTGCGCCGCCACCGTTGAAGCCACCGTTGTAGGAGGCCGACCATCCGCCTCCCATGCCGCCCACATAAACGCCGAGTACTTCACCCGGAGAGACGGAGATGGTGCGTTGGGCGTATCCTCCCGGAACGCAGCCTGTTGTCGCGGCTGAGCTGTCTCTACTCGCCGCGCCCCATGCTTCCACCGTGATTGAGTGAACTTCCGCCGGTACCGTCCATTGCTGGGCTGCGCCGGTGTAGTTGAAACCGATGGTCGTCGGAACCGACGCCGACGCGTGCGGCAGGGCTGAAGCAAGCGTTAGGGGTAGTGCCAGCACGACGATGCGAACGAGGGCACGAAAGTGCCGCACGTGAGATTTCATGAAGTACCTCCCGGGCGCGGAGGCCCGTCGGTCGGGGGATGACGTAGGGACCGTCGACCGAGGCGATTCGGTACGCCTCCGCTCCCGCCACGTCCGCTCCAACGGTAGGAGCGCCGCGCAGACGGGGTGCCTCCTTAGCGCAACGCCAGCGTCACCCCAGCGCAGTCGAGCGGCCGGGTCCACTCGGCGTTGGATGCGTTGGCAGTCGAGATGCATCGCCTGGTCGCCAATCCCTTGGCTACCCCTGGTGGGCACCCGACGTCCATGGTGAGGATGGTGAGACTGATGACGTACGAACCGCCACCATCGACACGTGTGTGGGCCGCATGGGGGCCAGACCGACGTATCCAAGCTGAAGTCGATCATGTCTATGGGCCGCCTGATAATCGCCACGCCCTGTTGTGGCTCGACCCTGCGTTCTCAGGGGAGCTGATCAGTGAACGGGCCACGATCAGCATGCCGCTGAGCGCGCTCGAACTGGTTACTCCAGCCGCCTGAGGCAGCCGCTCGCTGTGAGGCCGCCGCGGCTATCCACAGGCTGAACGAGCGGTGGCGCGACAGGGGCCCTGGTCGGGGGCAGACTCGCGTTTGGAGGAGGAAGCACTGGATAAGATTGTTGCAACATAGCAATCATAGTGAGACACTTGTATCCATCATGGCGGCGCTGGAGGACATGCCGAATACCTTCACCACCCGCATGGCGCGGGCGCGTGGGGTGCATCCGCGCGACCTCTATTCGTGGCGGGACGCTGGCGAGATCGTGGAGTTGTCCCGGGGCGTGTTCCGCCAGGCGGACGCGCCGCTGGCGAGCTACCCGGACCTGCTGGCAGTCTCCTACCGGGCTCCGCGAGCGATCGTGTGCTGCGTGGCCGCCGCGGCAGTGCACGACCTGACCGATCAGGTCCCCTCAGCGGTGCAGATCGCCGTGCCGACACGCGACCGACCGCCGCGGATCGTGTTGCCGCCTACCGAGGTGTTCCGCTTCGACGCCGCCACCTTCGAACTCGGCCTGTCACACATCGACGCTGCGCCCGGTGAGCCGGTGCGGATCTATGACCCGGCACGCACGCTGGTGGACCTGATGCGGTTGCGTCACCGGCTCGGCGAGCCGCTGGCGCACGCGGCGTTGCATCGTTATCTGCGCCGTAGCGACGCGCAGCCCGCACTGCTCCTGCGGCTCGCGGCCGCGCTTGACGTCTACGGGCCGGTGCGGACCGCGTTGGACGTGGCCAGCGCCGGATGAGACCGACACGCGACACCGCGGCCGGCCAGGCGTACCTGGACCTGCAGAACCGCGCCCGCCGCGAAGGGCGCGGAACCCAAGAGCTGCTCACGTTGTATGTCGTGGAGTGCTGGCTCGCCCGCCTGAGCAGGTCGCCCTACGCCGACCAGTTCATTCTGAAGGGCGGGATGCTGTTGGCCGCGTTCGACGCGCGACGCCCGACCGCTGACGCGGACACGCTCGCCCGCCGCATGCCCAGTGACGAAACCGCCGTCGTCAACCGGGTTGCCGAGATCGCGGCTTGGGACGGCGCAGACGACGGGGTCGAGTTCCTGACCGAGACCGTTACGGCCCGCGGGATCCGCGACGAAGCTCACTACGGTGGGCTACGGATCACGATGGACGCCCGCATCGCGACCGCGAACGTGAAGTTTCGGCTCGATGTGAACTTCGGCGACCCTGTCACCCCCGCACCCCAAAGGATAGAGCTGCCGTCACTACGGACGGACGCGGCTCCCATCCGCATTCTGGGCTACCCGATCGAGACCGTTCTCGCGGAGAAGGTCGCTACCGCCATCACCCTGGGTCCGGCCAATACCAGAGTCCGTGACTTTGCCGACGTCGTCACAGCCGTTGCCGCGTTCGCCGACCCACTCATCGACACCACCCGAGACCAAACCAGATGGCAGGCCAAAGGCCGCCGCTGGCGATGACTGGCTCCGAAGGCAGGGGAAAATAGCGGCTCTGGTCGCACGGTAGGCACCCGACGTCCATGGTGAGGATGGTGAGACTGATGACGTACGAACCGATCAGCATGCCGTTGAGCGCGCTCGAACTGGTTTCTCCAGCCGCCTGAGGCAGCCGCTCGCTGTGAGGCTGCCGCGGCTATCCACAGGTTGATCGCGCGGTGGCGCGACAGGGATCGTGGTCGGGGGCAGACTCGCGTGAAGTCGTTGCGGGTCGGGTGAGGAGGCGGGAGGATGGCGCAGACGATCACGGAGAGCACCAGGTTCGCGTTGCAGTCTCGGGCGCGTGAGGTGCTCGGGGAGCAGGAGGGCGACACGCTCATGGCGCACCTGCCGCCGGTCGGCTGGGCCGACGTCGCGACCAAGAAGGACCTTGAGCACCTGGCGACCAAGGCCGATTTGGAGCGTGGGCTCCGGCGTCAGACGGTGTGGATGGCCTCCGTCCTTTTTGCTCAGTCGGGGCTCGTCGCTTGGTTGGTCGAGCGCGGCGCCTCCTGAGGTAGCTGCGCTCTCTTTGTCCACAAGCTGATCGCGCTGTGGCGCGACAGGGGCCCTGGTCGGGGGCAGACTCGCGTGAAGCCGTTGCGGGTCGGGTGAGGAGGCGGGAGGATGTCGCAGGCGATCACGGAGAGCACACGGTTCGCGTTGCAGCAGCGGGCGCGTGAGGTGCTTGGGGAGCAGGAGGGCGACACGCTCATGGCGCACCTGCCGCCGGTCGGCTGGGCCGACGTCGCGACCAAGAAGGACTTGGAGCGCTTGGCAAGCAAGGACGACGTCAATGAGCTCAAGCTGCGCGTAGAACGAGGTTTCCGTCGTCAGACGGTGTGGCTGGCCGCAAGCCTTGGTGTGCTGTTCACGCTGACCACGTCGCTCTGGGTCGGCTTGGTGATGTGGCTC
>Ga0299913_10000350_pt1 | contig 27991 bp, 20 predicted proteins | sample RVTome_9_FD_201360 | JGI IMG/M metagenome (GOLD analysis project Ga0299913, IMG submission 201360) | Soil microbial communities from uranium-contaminated site in the Upper Colorado River Basin, Wyoming, United States - RVT155D38 (version 2) ... | reverse complement strand
ATGCAGGCCATCGCCACCGCCCTCACCTAACCAGCCGGGGTGTGTTGCTTTTGACCACCTCAGGTGGTCAAAACCAACACACCCCGGGTTTCAGGCGGGCGTGAGGAGGCCCCGCTCCAGGACGGTGGGGGCGTGCATCGACCGGTAACCAACCGAGTCGAAGCGGACGACGACGGTGTCGCCAGAGACGCGCTGCACGATGCCTGGACCCCATTCGGGGTGGCGCACCTCGTCGCCCGCGGCGAACGGCCCAGAGCGGTCCGCGTCGACCCGTTCCTGTTGTGCGTCCAGGTCCCAGTCCTCGACCCCGCGCTGCTCCGCGCGCCGCAGGCAGTTGTCGCAGCGCAGGCACAGCTCGGCCGGGTATTCGTCGCCGAGGTAGTTCAACAGGTAGCGGCGTCGGCAGGTCGCGGTCTCGGCGAAGTCGGCGACCATGTCGAGCCGCGACGACTCGACCTCGATCTGGATGGCCATGTGGGCGGCGATGTCGTCCATGGCCTTTGCCGGGTCGCCCTCCCACAGGATCTCGCCGGCCTCGGTGCGCTCCAGGTAGCCGAAGCGCTCCAGATCCTCCAGCAGCGACAGGGCGCCCGATCGCGCCACCTCGGCGGCGGCGCAGACTTCCGCGATGGCGTCGAGCTCGCTGGCCGGTGCGGCGTAACGGCTGAACAGGTGCACCATCTTGGCCAGCGTCGTGTCCGACGGCCGGGTGCGCCGGTGCAGGTGTTCCCGCGGCGCGCGATCCTCGGGGCGGTACAGCAGGACGCAGTCGGCCGGCTTGCCGTCGCGGCCGGCCCGTCCGGCCTCCTGCCAGTACGCCTCCAGCGAGTCGGGCATGGTGCGGTGAATGACCGCGCGGATGTCCGGCTTGTCGATGCCCATGCCGAATGCGCTGGTCGCGCACAGCACTTCGAGCTGGTCGGCCAGGAACGCCGACTGCACCTCTTCGCGCAGCGCCCGCTCCATGCCGCCGTGGTAATGCCCCGCGCCGATGCCCAGCGTGAGCAGTGCAAACGCAGTCTCTTCCGCCTCGCGGCGCGTCGTGCAGTACACGACGGCGGGCGTATCCACGGTCTCCAGCAGCTTCGCGAGCTGCCGCTCGCGGCGGTCGGGATCGGTCACACGTACGACGCCGAAATGCAGGTTCGGCCGGTCGAAGCCGCGCGCCACCAGGACCGGATCACGCAGCCGCAGTTCGGTGGCGACGTCTCGCCGCACCGCCTCCGGCGCCGTGGCGGTCAGGGCGAGCACAGGCGGGCGGCCCATCAGGTCTGCGGCATCCGCCAGGCCCCGGTAGGCGGGACGGAAATCGAAGCCCCATTCCGAGATGCAGTGGGCCTCGTCGACGCAGAACAGGCCGATCTTGGTGCGTTCGAGGACTTCGCGCACGTCGGGACGTCCGAGCTGCTCGGGGGTGGTGAACAGGAAGTCGAGCGTGCCCTGCTCCAGGCGCTGGAGCAGCCGTTCGCGCTGGTCGCCACGGACGGAGCCGGACAGTTGCGCGACCCGGTGCTCGTCGTCGGGAACGCTGAGGCGGCGCACCTGGTCCTGCATCAGCGCGATGAGGGGAGTGGCCACAATCGTCGTGCCGTGCAGCAGCGCCCCGGCGAGCTGGTACACGAGTGTCTTGCCGCCGCCGGTGGGCAGGACGGCGACCACGTCCCGGCCTTGGAGCACCGCCTCCAGCGCTTCGCGCTGGCCGGGCAGGAATCCGCTGAGCGTGGGGAAGTGTGTGCGGAGCGCTGCGTCGAGATCGGTCACGTACTGCCTCTGGATACCGCTGGTACGGCTGAGTGCGAACACGCGGCCGCTGCCGAACGAGGCACCCCGAAACACGGACGCCTCGCCACGGCCTTCGGAGCCGCCCTGCGAGCCTGCCCGAATCCATCACGGCTCATGCAGCCGGCCGGACGCATTTTTCCCCGCCGCGAGTTCGTCCCCGAGTCCGCCTGCCGCGCTCGAACTGGGTCAACTGCGCGCGGAGGGCATCCTGCGAAACAATTACTGTCCGATTTCTGAAGGTTGCACCGAGTAGTCCCTCAAGGGTGCTCGCGTGCGCCCCGAAAGTTAGGTACAAGAAGCACCGCGGGGAGCGAGCGGGGATTCGTTGAGCAGTTACGGTGAGGGCAGTTCGGACATAAAGACCGTCCGGGCCTTCGCGACGGCGTTTTTCAGCACCTTGACGCGGCCGCTCCCGCGTCACATCGCCGATTTCCGGGAATCCGCGCGTAGCGCCTTGGTGTTCGCGGGGCTCATCGTAGTCCTGAGCACTGTCTGGATCCCGCAGAACGGCAACGTGCGCATCGGCTGGGTGCTGCTGTTCAGCGCCATCACCGCGGCCACCGGCGCCATGAGCATGATGGCCAGGGCTCATTCGGTGTTCAACCGCTACGGCGGCCTGATCAGCCTGCTGCAGATCGTCGGGACCGTCTGGGCGACCGGGGGTCCCGACAGCATCTACACGCCGCTGTACGTGATGCTGCTGCTGTACGCGGCGCTGTTCTACGACACCAGCCGCCTGCTGGCGACCGGCGCGCTGATCCTCGTGTCCCTGCTCGCCCCGTACTTCTACGGCGGCCGGCCGGTGGTGTACCTGGGCCAGGTCATGGTCACGGCGCCGATCTGGGCCGGGATCACCACCGTCGTGCACTGGCTCGTGCGCCGCATCCGCACCTCGGCGCAGACCGACGGCCTCACGGGGCTGTGGAACCACGTCACGTTCTGGCGGCTCGCGCACGCCGAGCACGAGCGCATGCTGCGCCACGGTTCGCACTATTCGGTGCTGATGCTCGACCTTGACCACTTCAAGCAGATCAACGACACGCGCGGGCACTCCACCGGCGACGACGTGCTGCGTCAGATCGCCGAGGTCCTCGCCAGCCGCAGTCGCGCGTCCGACATCGTCGCGCGCTACGGCGGCGAGGAGTTCGCGATGCTCCTGCCCGAGACCCAGCGCGAGCAGGCGGTCGAGCTGGCCAAGGAGCTGCGCATGCGGGTCCTGACGACCACCATGCAGGTCCCCGTGACCGTGTCGATCGGCGTGGCCTCGAGCGCGGACGGGTTCACCCGCAGCGCCGAGGTCGTCGTCGCTGCCGCCGACCGCGCTCTGTACGAGGCGAAGCGCGCGGGCCGCAACCACGTCGCGGTGAGCGTGCCAGGGGTGAAGGGCTCGGCGCCGACCGACCCGGCTCCCACGGACCCGTCCGCGACGGCGCCCGCGACGGCTCGCTGAGCGCCGTCCGCTAGCATGCGTGCCCCACAGCGGGGCACGAGCAGGGGAGCAGGGCGTGGACTTCGGATTCACACCGCGGATGACCCAACTGCAGGACCAGGTCCGCCAGTTCATGGACGAGATCGTCCTGCCCAACGAGGCGGTCTATCACCAGCAGGTCGCCGCGTCGGGCGACCGCTATTTCCACCCTCCGGTGATGGAGGAGATGAAGGCGCAGGCCAAGGCCGCGGGGCTGTGGAACCTGTTCCTGCCCGATTCCGAGTGGGGCGCGGGTCTCACCAACGTCGAGTACGCGCCGCTCGCCGAGTTGATGGGCCGCAGCCACATCGGCTCGGAGGTGTTCAACTGCTCGGCGCCCGACACCGGCAACATGGAGGTGCTCGCGCGCTACGGCAGCCCCGAGCAGCAGCAGGACTGGCTCGTGCCGCTGCTCAACGGTGAGATCCGTTCGTGCTTCTCGATGACCGAGCCCGAGGTCGCGAGCTCGGATGCGTCCAATATCCAGTCGCGCATCGAACGCGACGGCGACGAGTACGTCATCAACGGGCGCAAGTGGTGGACCAGCGGCGCCGGCCGTGACCGCTGCACGATCTCGATCTTCATGGGCAAGACGGACCCGGACGGCCCGCCGTACCAGCAGCAGTCGATGATCCTCGTGCCCCTGGACACACCTGGCGTGAAGGTCGAGCGTGGGCTGTCGGTGTTCGGCTACGACGGCGGCGAAGGTCACATGGAGATGACCTTCACCGACGTGCACGTGCCCGCGTCGAACCTGCTGCAGAACGAGGGTGACGGCTTCCGCATCGCGCAGGGACGCCTCGGCCCAGGCCGCATCCATCACTGCATGCGCACGATCGGGATGGCCGAGCGGGCGCTGGAGCTGATGTGCCGCCGGGTGGCGCAGCGCCGCGCGTTCGGCAAGGAGCTTGCCCGCCAGGGCGTCATCCAGGAGTGGATCGCGGAGTCGCGCTGCGACATCGAGCAGGCGCGCCTGCTGACGATGAAGGCCGCATGGATGATGGACACCGTCGGCAACAAGGCCGCCAAGGCCGAGATCGCGATGATCAAGATCATCGCCCCGAACATGGCGCTGCGCGTCATCGACCGCGCGATCCAGGCGCACGGCGGCATGGGCGTCAGCCAGGACACGCCCCTGGCTGCCGCTTACGCGGGCATCCGCACGCTGCGTCTCGCGGACGGACCCGACGAGGTGCACAAGATGAGCCTGGCCAAGCAGGAACTGCGGCGCCAGCTCGCCGGCGACATCGACCTGTAGACCCCCGCCAGCCTTCTTGGGAAAGGACGCTCCGCATGAGCCGCCGTCTCGCTGTCGCGATCGCCGCCGCCGCCCTGCTGGGTAGCGGCTGCGGCGCGGTCTCGTCCATGACGCAGCACTGGTTCTACGGCACCGTCACGAGCGTGGACGCCGGCGAGCTGTGCCTGTCCAACGGTCGCTCTGAGGAGCCCGACGCCGAACGCTGTTTCGCGTCGTCGGGCGTGCGGCACGACGCGGCGGAGGGTGACCTGGTGCGCGTGCAGTACGAGCGCCAGGACGATGGACAGGGCAATGGACAGGGCGATGGCCACGACGGCGGCCGGCTGGTCCAGGTGAAAGTGGTCCGTGGCGTCCGATCGGACGGGTGACCCCGGATAACCGCAGGTCACCAGGGTTGTGCCAACCTGTCCGACAGCGGATGATTTGGTCGCTCAAGGGTGTGTTGCCCCTATTTGCCTGACCCATGGGACAGGCGGGGGCGGTGAAGGACGCAGTTAAGGTCCTTCGTCATGTTCACTAATCCCCGAAATCCCCGCCCTCGCAATTACCACCGAAGCCCGGCGAACGTGATGCTCCACGCCGGAGCCATGATCGCCGCCACCGCTGCGTTCGGCGGCCTGTCCGCGGTCCCCGCGGCCGCGCACCCCGTGGACCAGCCGTCCGCGCCCTCGAGCGCGGCGCCCTCCGCAGGCCCCGCCCGCTCGCGCATCCACGTCGTCGCTCGCGGCGAATCGCTGTCCTCCATCGCCGCCGCCTACGGCTACGCCGGGCGCGACGACTGGCGCCGGATCTACGACGCCAACCCGACCAAGCTCGACAACCCCGACCTGATCGAGGTCGGCCTGCACTTGCGCATCCCCACGGCCGGTGAGCAGTTCGTCCGCCAGGTCGTCGAGACGCACGCCCCCACTGCGATGCCGGGGCCGCGCCGTGCGGCCCGTGCGAACCGCTCCGCCCGCTCCGCGTCGGCAGCCCCAGCCGCAGGCGGCGCCTCGACCGCGGGCGGCGAGGTCTGGGACCGGCTGGCCACCTGCGAATCCGGTGGCAATTGGGCGACGAACACCGGAAATGGTTATCGGGGAGGGCTCCAGTTCCACCCCAAGACCTGGGAGGGCGCGGGCGGCGGACAGTACGCCGCCTCGGCCGAGCAGGCGACCCGCGAGCAGCAGATCGAGGTGGCGAAGCGCGTGCAGGCGAGCCAAGGCTGGAAGGCCTGGCCCGCTTGCAGCCGCAAGCTTGGCCTGCGCTGACGGATAGCCTGGGGCGGTGGCGCGCGTGCTGCTCGTCCTGCCGTCGGCGACCTACCGGGCCGCCGACTTCATCGCGGCCGCGCAGGCGCTCGACGCCGAGCTGGTGATCGGCTCGGACAAGGAGCAGACCCTGCTCGACCCGGCGGGACCGCGCTCGCTGGTCCTGAACCTTCGTCGCCCAGACATGGCGGCGGCCGCCATCGTGCAGCACGCCGAACGATTCGGTCTGGACGCGGTCGTCGCCGTGGACGACCAGGGACTGCTCGCCGCCACGCTGGCGGCCGAGCGGCTGGGCCTGCCCCACAACCCGTACAGGGCCGCTGCCGCTACGCGCGACAAGGCCGCGATGCGCGAGGCATTCGCGCGCGCCGGGCTGCCGCAGCCGGTGTATCGCCCGATGTTGAGCGACGAGGATGCGGGGGCGGTCGCGCGCGAGGTCGGTTTCCCCGCCGTCCTCAAGCCGACCTGCCTGTCGGGCAGCCGCGGCGTCATTCGCGTCGACGATGCACCCCAGGCGGTCGCCGCCGCCACACGTATCCGCCGCATCCTTGGCGACGCGGGCGAGGACCCGCGCGCGCCGCTGCTGGTCGAGCGGTTCGTTCCGGGCCACGAGATCGCGGTCGAAGGGCTCCTGCGTGACGGCGTGTTCGAGACGCTTGCGGTGTTCGACAAGCCCGATCCGCTCGACGGCCCGTACTTCGAAGAGACGCTCTACGTCACGCCGTCACGCCTGCCTGCGGCCGTGCTCGACAACGTCGGTCGGCTGACCGCCAAAGCGGCTGCGGCGCTCGGTTTGACCGAAGGTCCCGTGCACGCCGAGTTCCGCGTCGAGGCCGGGATGCTGACGATCCTGGAACTGGCGGCGCGGTCGATCGGTGGGCTCTGCGCCCGGTCGCTGCGATTCGGCATGGGCGTGAGCCTGGAGGAGCTGATCCTGCGCCACGCACTGGGCATGCCGATCGAGGATCTGGGGCGCGAACACGCTGCGTCGGGCGTGATGATGATCCCGATCCCCAAGCGCGGGACGCTCGAAGAAGTACATGGCGTGGAACTCGCGCGCGGTGTCTCGGGCGTGACCGGTATCGAGATCACCGCCGTGATCGGGCGTCAAGTCGTGCCGCTACCCGACTCGGACCGCTACCTGGGCTTCATTTTCGCCCGGGGTATGGCGCCCGAGGAGGTCGAGGACGCGCTGCGGCGCGCGCACCGCTGCCTGGAGATCGCGATCCGATGAGCGCTACTTCTTGGACTGCTGGAAGTAGGGGTTGGTCCCGCCGGCGTGGTCGGTGACGTCCACGACGTTGGTGATCTCGGGGACCATCTGCTTGATCGCCACCTCGATGCCCTGCGACAGCGTGACGCTCGCCATGCCGCAGCCCTGGCAGCCGCCGCCCAGGCGCAGGTAGGCGGTCGCGTCCTCGACGGCCACGAGCTGCGCGCGGCCGCCGTGCGAGGCGATCTGGGGGTTGATGTGCTGCTCCAGCACCTGCATGACCCGCTGCGCGACGTCGCCGCTGAGGTCGGCCTCGGGGATCTCGGCGCCCACCATGGGGCTGGTCGGTGCGGCCGCCGGGCTGTTGGGGTTGCGGACGAAGATGCCGCCGGTCTCGAGGTCGCCGTCGCGGTCGAGGACCGCCCCGCGCAGCGGCTCGATGCTCGACTCGGGAATGACGATCGTGAGATCGTCGGCCTGCTGCACCGCGTCGCCCGGCCGCGCCTTGTCGATCGCCTCCAGGTACATGTTGTAGGTGTACTTGCCCTGGCTGGCGCCGGTCACCTCGAGCCACAGCGCGAGGCGCTCGGGATGGGGGTCGCGGGACCGGAACCACAGCGCCTTGTCGCGCGCGGCGTCGGTCACGGTGATCACGGGCTCGGACATCTCGTTCCTCGATGGGTCGGCGGCTGCGTCCACAGTACCCGACGTCGGTAAGGTGGGATCGTGCGCATTCTGCTGATCTCGACATACGAACTGGGTCACCAGCCGCTCCACGTCGCCTCCCCGGCGGCCCGGCTGCAAGCGGCAGGTCACGATGTGCGCGCGCTTGACCTCGGCGTCCAGGACTGGGACGACGAGCTCGCGGACTGGGCCGAGGCGGTCGCCATCTCGGTGCCGATGCACACGGCTATGCGCCTGGGCCTGGACGCGGCGCGGCGCGTCCGTGACCGCCATGCGCGAACGCCGCTGTGCTTCTACGGCCTTTACGCACCGGTCGGCCGCGAGCTGACCGACGGCCTCGGGGCGCGGGTGATCGCCGGGGAGTACGAGCAGGCACTGGTGGACTGGGCCGCTGACTTGGACGCCGGCCACGCCGGGACGGATCGCGTGGTCGAGCTTGCCCGCGGCCGCGAACGCTTTCTCGTGCCCGCGCGCGACCTGCTGCCGCCGCTGGACCGCTACGCGCACCTGGAGTGGAACGGCGAGCGCCGGGTCGCCGGCTACGTCGAGACCACGCACGGGTGCGCGCACCGCTGCCGCCACTGCCCCGTACCGACCGTGTACGACGGGCAGTTCCGGGTGGTCGCGGTCGACACAGTCGTCGAGGACGTCCGCAGGCTGGTCGCGGGGGGCGCCCGCCACCTCAGCTTCGGCGACCCGGACTTCCTCAACGGGCCGGGCCATGCGCTCGCCGTCGTGCGCGCGGTCCACGCGGAGTTCCCCGCGCTGACCTGGGACGCCACCGTGAAGGTCGAGCACATGCTCGCCCACCCGGGATTGTGGGAGGAGTTCGCGGCGCGCGGCATGCTGTTCGCGGTGTCGGCGTTCGAGAGCACCGACGACGCGCAGCTGGAGATCCTCGACAAGGGCCACACGGCGGCGGACATGGCGGCGGCGGTCGCGCTGCTGCGCCGCCACGGCGTCGAGATCCGTCCCTCGTGGATGCCGTTCACGCCCTGGGCGAACACCGGGCACATCGCCGACGTCTTCGACTTCACCATCGCGCACGGCCTCGTCGCCAACACCGACCCGGTCCAGTTCAGCATCCGCCTGCTGCTGCCGGACGGCTCGCTGCTGCTTGGCCATCCCGCGATGACGCTGTATCTGGGCGACTACGACTCCGGGCGCCTGTCGTGGTCGTGGGGCAACCCCGACCCCGCGGTGGACGATCTTCAGCGGCGGCTCGCCGCCATCGCCGAGACCGGCGTCGACGACACGACCGCTGATGTCTTCCTCGCCATGGCGGCCGAGGTGTACCCGGCGGCAGGCCGACCCCTGCCCGATGAGGCGGCGGTGCGCGCCGCGGCGCACGCGGACCGGCCCCGTCTGAGCGAGCCGTGGTTCTGCTGCGCCGAGCCGACACAGGCGCAGCAACTCGCGGTCGTGGCGCCCCCTGCCCCTTGCTGTGACTGAAAGCGGCACCATGGTGCCGTTTTCACGCACGCCCGGCGGTGGCTAGGCTCCGCGTCAGATCGCAGCAGCCGCACAACCCTCGGGAGACCCCATGAAGGTCGCGTACGTCTTCTCCACGTCCGGGCACACCGCCAGTTACAAGCTCGGCAGGATGATCCTGCCGCAGCTGGAGGAGGGGCGGCACGGCGTCGACGTCATCGGGATGATGTTCTTCGACGACAACAACTTCGTGCTGCGCAAGGGTGATCCCATCGGCGAGCGCCTGTCGAAGATCGCGGGCGAGACCGGGATGCTGCTGATGATGTGCGATCAGTGCGCCATCGAGCGCGGCCTCGCGGTGGGCGAGCCGGGCAACTGCAAGGTTGCCGACACGGTGGTTGACAAGGTCGTGGTGGGCTGCTTCCCCGACCTGTACGCGGCCCTGGCCGGCAACCCGCCCGACCACGTCATCACGCTGTAGCCCGCGGCTCGGTTAGCCTGCCCGGATGGACATCGCTACCGCCCGAAGGCTCCACGACGTCGTCGAGCCCTGCCACTCGTTCATCTACTTCGCCACCGAGGGCAAGATCGCCTATGGCGAGGCCGGCCTCAAGGGCCAGTGGATGGGCTACTTCGCATCACGCTCCGCGCCGATGGGCGCGGTCGGCGCCGAGGTGGTGATCGCGACGTTCTACGGCTTCGCGCCCGAGATGGTGCACCGGGCCATCCCGGACGCGTGGGCGCTGGCCTCCCCCGAGATCGTCCTGCAGGCTCGGCTCGCCGTGGCCGACCAGGCGCTGCGGCGCACATGGGGCGACCTTGCCGACGGGCCAGAGGTGGCGGAGGCGGCGGCGCTGATGCGCGCCGCGGTCGAATCCGCCGAGTGCGCCGGCCGTCCGCTCGGCGCCGCCCACCAGGCGCTGGCCTGGCCGGACGAGCCCCACCTGGCGGTGTGGCACGGCGCGTCGGTGCTGCGGGAACACCGGGGCGACGGGCACGTCGCGACGCTTGTCGCGCACGAACTCGACCCGCGGGCCTCGCTCATGACGATCGCGGCCGTGAACCCCTCCTACGGCGACTTCGTGCGGGGCTTCCGCGGCTGGACGCCCGAGGAACTCGATGAGACGCTCGACGACCTCCGCGCGCGCGGCCTCGTCGACGGCGAGGGGCTGGCGACCGACGCGTGCCGCATGCTGCGCGACGGGATCGAGCAGGACACCGACCGCCTCGCCGTGCAGCCCTACCGCGCGCTGGGCGCGGAGGGCTGCGAGCGGCTGATCGCGGCCTTGACGCCGCTGGCGGCGGCGATCAAGGGCGGCTGATCGCTACACGGGCTGGAGCACCATCGCCGGCTGCGGGTGGTTCACGAACGTGGTCTCGCCGAGCTGGCCGAGCAGGTTCATGCCCCAGCAGAAGGCCATGCCGCCCGTGTTCACGGTGCACACGTGGTTCGACCCGGAGCTGAGCTGCATGATCGCCCCAGTGGGCTCGAGCAGCACGGTCTCGCCTTTCACCCTTGGGCGCGGCAGCGTGACCGACGAGGTGTAGGTCCCGTCGCCGAGCTGGCCGAACAAGCCGCGGCCCCAGCACCACGCCACGCCGTCGCGCTCGCGCCAGGCGCAGGAGTGCTCGATGCCCAAGCTGATGCGGTCGGCCTTGAAGTCGACGGCGTTTTCGGCGACGGCGGCGTGCGCCTGCACCTTGATAGGCGTGCGCGACGAGCTGCCCCCCGGATTGCCGATCCGTCCGAAGCTGTTGCTGCCCCAGCAGAACACCGAGCCCGAGTTGGTCGCGGCGCAGGTGTGGAAGTCCGAAGCCTTCAGCTGCGTGACGCCGCCTCCGGGGAACCCGGCCGTCTCGGCGACCAGCGCGGGCTTGCGCTGCTCCGGAACAGTGCCGACGCCGAGCTGCCCGTCGGCGTTGTTGCCCCAGCACCACGCCTGGCCGGCCGTGCTCACCGCGCAGGTGTGCTCGCCGCCGGTCGTGATGCTGCGCACGGTTCCCATGTTGTAGTGCCACACGGGGGCGGGGTCGCTGTTGCCGGCCGAGAAGTTGTTGCGCCCGAGCTGGCCCATGTCGTCAGCGCCCCAGCACCAGGCGGCTCCGACCGTGGAGATCGCACAGGTGTGGGCGTTGCCCGCGCTGACCGAGCTGAACTTGACCGCGGTGCCGTTCTGACGGATGTCGAGCTGGACCGGCACGGACTGCACCAGGCTGAGGTTCGCCCGGCCGACCTGGCCGCCGAGGTTGAGCCCCCAGCACCAGATGTCGCCCGTGTCCGTCAGGGCGCACGAGTGGCTCGTGCCGAGGGAGAGCGACACGGCCTTGACCGCGTTCATGTTGCTGACGCGGCGGGGGAACGCCCGCACCGTGCCCACGAGCGCGTCGCCGAGCTGGCCGGTGGCGTTGCTGCCCCAGCACCAGACACCGCCGTCCTCGGTGAGACCACAGGTGTGGTTGCCGCCGCCTTCGACCGCCACCAGGCCGGTCATGGCGACGCCCGCGTCGGCCAGGTGGTGCGCTTCCGCGCCGATCGGCGCGAGGATCAACCCGGCGCCCAAAAGCGCCGCGGCGACCGCCGTCGCGAGCTTCTTCTTGTTCCCCCGTTGCATGAGTTCCTCCGTCGGTACGCACCGCCGCCACCCAGGCTCCCCGGCGGTCGCGTTCCGTCAATATCGGCGGACGCCGATCCGTCCCTCGTCACCCGTTGGGGGGACACCGCCTGCGTACAGGGGTATGCCCCGGCGCTTGTGGCGCCGGGGCATACGAGAGAGTGGATTCCGAATGACTCAGGACACGTCGACCCGCTTGGCCATCCCGAGCTCGAAGTGGGGCTTGCCCGACTTGTTGTCAGGCACGAAGCACAGCAGCAGGTAGGACGAGCCGGCGACGAAGTCCACCGTGGAGAAACCGGACATCCCCGGCACCATCGCCTGGATGCCGCCCAGGGTGATCGGGGGCAGTGGCGGTTGCGCCGTAGGCGCGGCCAGCCAGGCGTCGACCGCGTCGGACTGCTCGCCGGGGATGGCGATGATCGCGGTCTCGTGCGGCTGGGCTCCGCCGTTGACGAACTCGATGGTTTGTTCGCCGGCCGCCACCTCACCCGGCTGGAAGCCGAAGTCGACCATCGTGACGGTGGCGTCGGCCTCGGGGGACTTGATCTCGCCTTCCGCGGCCGGGCCGACCGTGAACGGCTGCACCATGCCCTTGGCCAGGTGCGGCACGTGATCGGCGCCGTCGATGAAGCACAGCGCCACATACCGGCCCTCCGCCAAGGGCACGATCGCGGAGGACTCCGCGCCGGGCGCCGCCGTCATGGCGCCGCCCGCCATGGCCACCAGCGGCAATGCGGCGTCGGGGCCCTGCTGCAGCGCGCCCTGGAACTGCTCGAGCGTCACGCCGTCGTTCAACCGCGCGAGCTGCGCGTGGTGGGGCTCCGCACCGTTGTTCTGGAGCACGATCTCGGTCAGCCCGGCGGTGATGCCGTCCGGCACCGTGAACTTGAAGTCCTCCGCCTGGATCACGACGCGGGGAGCGTCGGCCTTCGCGGTCTCGTCGGGTTCATTGCCCGTGTCGTCATCGCCGGCGCACGCGGTCAGGGACACAGCGAGCGCGAGCGTGAGCATGGCTGTCAGAAAGCGTCGTGCAGGAATCAAGGCGCACCTCCGGGTGCTCACAGTCCCGAGGGCTCAGTGGTCCCGCCAGTTCCCCCGGGCGCGGATGTTCGGTTTCGGCAGCATAGGGAATCGCCCGGACCGCCGGGATGCCGACGTCGCCCGGGTGAGGCAGGATGTGTGCCCCCCGGCGCGCACCCGCGCCGCGCATGCGTCCCCCGCTGCAAGGAGCACCGTGTGAACAGCTTCGGCGCCGAGTCCACGCTCACCGCCGGCGGCCGCGAGGTCCGCTATCAGGCGCTGGCCGCGCTCGAGGGCATCGGCGACATCGCGCGCCTGCCCTACACGGTCAAGGTGCTGCTGGAGAACCTGCTGCGCAACGAAGACGGCGGGCAGTCGGTCAGCGAGGCCGACGTCGAGAACCTGGCCCGCTGGTCGCCCGAGGCGGACACTGAGCGCGAGATCAGCTTCATGCCGGGCCGCGTGCTGATGCAGGACTTCACCGGCGTGCCGGCGATCGTCGATCTCGCCGCGATGCGCGATGCCATGGTCGAGCTCGGCGGCGACCCCACGCGGGTCAACCCGCTGTCGCGCGCGGACCTCGTGATCGACCACTCGGTGATCGCCGACGTGGCCGGGACTTCCGACGCGTTCCAGCGCAACGTGGACATCGAGTTCCAGCGCAACCACGAGCGCTACCTGTTCCTGCGCTGGGGGCAGCGCGCGTTCGACAACTTCAAGGTCGTCCCGCCCGGCACCGGCATCGTCCACCAGGTCAACATCGAGTACCTCGGCGACGTGGTCAGCGTGGTGGACGGCGTCGCCTTTCCGGACACGCTGGTCGGCACCGACTCGCACACCCCGATGGTCAACGGCCTGGGCGTGCTGGGCTGGGGCGTGGGCGGCATCGAGGCCGAGGCGGCGATGCTCGGCCAGCCGATCCCGATGACCGTGCCGAAGGTCGTCGGCTTCAAGCTGACCGGCGAGCTGCGCGAGGGCGCGACCGCGACCGACCTGGTGCTGACCATCACGGAACTGCTGCGCCGCCACGGCGTGGTCGGCAAGTTCGTCGAGTTCTACGGCGACGGCATCCACAACGTGCCGGTGGCGATGCGCGCCACGATCGGCAACATGTCCCCGGAGTACGGCTCCACCTGCGCGATCTTCCCCATCGACGCAGAGACGCTGCGCTACCTCGCGTTCACCGGCCGCGCCGACGAGCAGATCGCGCTGGTCGAGGCCTACGCCAAGGCCCAAGGCCTGTGGGCGCAGCCCGGCAGCCCCGAGCCGATGTTCACCGAACGCCTGGAGCTCGACCTGTCCGCGGTGGAGCCGAGCCTGGCGGGACCCGCACGGCCACAGGACCGGGTGTCGCTGACGAACGCGAAGATCGGGTTCCGCGAGGCGCTGGTGAAGGCGCTGCCGGATGCGCCGGCCTTGGTCGCGAACGCGGCCGACGAGGCGTCGGCCGAGTCGTTCCCCGCGAGCGACCCGCCCGCCTCGATGGCCGCGCCGTCCGGCGACGGTGGCGCCGACCCCACGTCGGGCAACGAGCCGGTGAACGGCGATCCGGGGCGGCCGCGCAACCCCGTGCCGGTGACGGTGGGCGGGCAGTCGTTCACCCTCGACCACGGCCACGTCGTGCTGGCCGCGATCACGAGCTGCACGAACACCTCCAACCCCAGCGTCATGCTCGCGGCCGCGCTGCTCGCGAAGAAGGCCGTCGAGAAGGGCCTGCGCAGCAAGCCCTGGGTCAAGACGTCGCTCGCGCCCGGTTCGCAGGTCGTCACCGACTACTTCGAGCGCGCGGGCCTCACGCCCTATCTGGACAAGCTGGGCTTCAACCTCGTCGGCTACGGCTGCACCACCTGCATCGGCAACTCGGGCCCGCTCGCGGCGGAGATCAGCACGGCGATCGCGGATGGCGACCTGACCTGTGCCTCGGTGCTGTCGGGCAACCGCAATTTCGAGGGGCGCATCAACCCCGACGTGCGCATGAACTATCTGATGTCCCCGCCGCTGGTGGTGGCGTACGCGCTCGCCGGCACGATGGACACCGACTTGGTGAACGACCCGCTCGGCCACGACGAGGGCGGCGCGCCGGTGTACCTGCGCGACATCTGGCCCACGACGGCCGAAATCGAGGCGGTGATCGCCGAAGCCGTGACCTCGGACATGTTCCGTGAGCGCTACGCGGACGTGTTCACCGGCCCGGACCAGTGGCGCACGCTCGACGTGCCGCAGGGCGACCGTTTCGCCTGGGACCTCGAGTCGACCTACGTCCGCCGCCCGAGCTTCCTCGAGAACCTGCCGCGCGAGCCCGAGCCGCTGTCGGACGTGCTGGGCGCGCGCGTGCTGGCGCTGCTGGGCGACAGCGTCACGACCGACCACATCTCACCGGCGGGCTCGATCAAGGCGGACAGCCCCGCGGGGCGCTATCTGCAGGAGCACGGCATCGCGCCGGGGGACTTCAACTCGTACGGGTCCCGCCGTGGCAACCACGAGGTGATGATCCGGGGCACGTTCGCGAACACGCGCATCCGCAACAAGCTGGTGCCCGGCGTGGAGGGCGGCTTCACGGCGCACCAGCCCAGCGGCGAGCGGCTCGCGATCTACGACGCGGCCATGCGCTATGCCGACGAGGGCGTGCCGCTGGTGATCCTGGCCGGCAAGGAGTACGGCTCGGGGTCCTCGCGCGACTGGGCGGCGAAGGGCACGAAGATGCTCGGCGTGCGCGCGGTCATCGCCGAGAGCTACGAGCGCATTCACCGTTCGAACTTGATCGGGATGGGCGTGCTGCCCCTGCAGTTCCTGCCGGGGGAGACCGCCGAGTCGCTCGGGCTGACCGGTGCGGAGACGTTCGAGATCCGCGGCGTCGCCGAGGCGAGGGTCGGCACGCGCCTGACCGTGCGCGCCGACGGCCGAGACTTCACGGCGCTGGCACGGCTGGACACCCCCAAAGAGGTCGAGTACCTGCGCCACGGCGGCATCCTGCCGTTCGTCCTGCGCCGCCTGCTCGCCTGACCCAGCCTGGCAGATTTCGATCAACGTGGCAGATCGCGCTCACATGTGCGCGTGATCTGCCGCACTGATCACGATCTTCCAGGTTGGAAGATCAGGGGCGGCGGTAGGTGAGGATCGCCTCGAGCACCTCGCCGCCGGCCACGGTGACGCCGTGGTCGGCCAAGCCCAGCCAGTCCGCGTGCGCGCGCTGGCGGGGGAGCACGGCGCCGAACACGGCGACGCGGCCCTGGCCCAGGGGCGCCTCGCCCAGCGCGACAAGGTCGCCGCTGGGTCCGGCCACGGTCGCCGCGACCGAGCCCGGCCAGGTGGACGGCGTCACCCCGGCGTGGGGCGCCTCGGCGACGCCGCGGCCACGGTAGCCCAGCGGCACCTCGGTGTAGGTCTGGCTCGCGTAGGCGGGCAGGCGCTGTTCCCACGGGTGCTCGCGCGGACCGAAGTCGACGTGGCCCGCGACGTGGGCGACCTCGCGCACCTCGGCGGGTACGCCCAGGTCGGGCAACAGACCCAGGGAGCGGTCGGTGAGCAGGACCTGCCCGCCCGCCTCGGCGAAGCGGCGCAGCGCCCCTGCGGTCGGGGCTGCCGTGGACGGCGCGACATCGGCGAGCACGACGGTGTCCACGGCAGCGAGCGCGGCGTCGTCGATGTCGCCAGGTGACAGGCGCGTGACCGGCGTGGCGGTCGCCGCGGCCAGTTCGTCGAACCAGCGCAGCCGATCGGCGCCGTCCACGCGTACACCGTCGTCGATCACCGCGACCCGCCCCAGCGCCGGGGCAGTCGGAGCGGGCAGCGTGGCGGCGACCAGGGTCGCCTCCATCGCGCCGCGCACGGCGGCGACACGCAGCCGCTCCACGAGCTGGCTGTAGGCGGTGGTGCTGGCCGGGGGACCATCCGGCTTGAGGTTCGGCCACACCTCGACGTCGAGCGCCAGCACCCCCCGCTGCGCCATCCAGTCGCCGAGGAAGCCCGCGTCGTCGTAGCCGACGATGTCGTAGGCGTTCGCGACGCTCGCGGGCCGGGGGAGGTGGCCCTGGAGCTCCTCGGACGGGACAGCCTGGGCGATGTGGCGCTCGGCGCTGCGGATCATGCGCTCGGCGAAGTCACGTTCGCGGCGGCGCGCCACGGGGTCCCACTGCCCCGCCGGCCACATCACGTCGAGGAACGATCCGGTCGGCGACTCCGTCTCGCCGTGGACGTCCAGATGCACCGCGAGGCGCGGCAGCCCGGCGAGCACAGCACCCCACAGCCGGGCCTCCGGTTCCTGCATGGCCGGCCAGGTCCGCCATCCGCACGTGGGGAACTGGCGGTTGAGGTCGGCAAAGTTGCCGTTCTCGCGGATGAAGCGCGGGAACGGCGTGGTGTGGTCGCCCGAGGCCCAGCCGTCGGGGTTGGGCACGGACATCCACAGCTCGTGCGCGCGCAGCCAGTCACCGACGGCGATGGTCGCGTCACCCGCCTGGAGCGGATGGCCGGGCTCGTCGACGGCCCAGTGCGCGAGGTCCTCGAGGAAGCGCAGGCCGCCCTCGCGCCCGGCGGGCTCGTCGCCGTGGATCGACAGCGTCGCCGCGACCTGCGTCTTCGGCGTCGTGACCGCCTCGTCGGTTACCCGCACGACCCACAGGGGCCGGTTCCCGACGCTGCGCGTCGCGCCCGCCGCCGGGGCGAGGGCCGCGGCGTCGAACATCTCGACGTGTCCCGGCGCGAGCCGCTCGATTGCGCGGAGCACCGGTTCGAATTCGAGGCCGTGCTGTAGGTAGCTGGCGCTGGCCTCCGGCTCTGCGATGACACGGCCGCCGCAGGCCGCACGCGCCGGGTCGGCCGCTGCAGTGCAGGTCGGCGCGGCGGCCACCGGCAGCGCCAGGCCGAGCACGAGCAGGAGGACCCCAGCGGCACGAACAAAAATGCGCATAGGCGGATGTACGAATGATGCGTATCACTGCTGACGCGCGCGGGCTGATTCACTGCGGCATGAACCCGGCGCGCGCCGCGCGCGTTATCCTCCTGCAAGGCGACACAGCGACCTCGGCGGGGAGAACGAACCGTGACCAACACGATCTTTGGCAAGTACGCGATCGGCGGGTTCTGCACCGGCCTCATGGCGGGCGGCCTGATGGTGTTCTTCCTGAACGTGCTCGGGGGCGGCAGCAACGTGGCGCTCCCGTTCGGCTTCGCCGTCGCCGGCGCCATCGGCGCGTACACCCAGCTCAAGGACGTCTGAGCTCGCTGATCCGCGCCCTTTCCGGGACGGCCACCGCCTCCGGACCCACGAGGGGCTGCAAACGTCACTGGTATCCCGGATGTGTTCGTGTCACCATGCGTGCTGCGGGGGATGGTGGACGACCAGGCGGGGCCGATGGAAGGGCCATTCACCGAGCGATCCGTGCGCCGGGTGCGCGTGATCGGTGCGGTTCTGGCGGTGGTCCAGTTCAGCGTGATCGCCTATCCACCGCGCGCCGCGGGCCTGATCGAACTGTTGCTGGTCGGGGTGCCGCTCGCCCTGCTGAGCGTGAACCTACTCAGCCACCTGGCCGCCGGGCGCCGCTGGTCGCCGGTCACGCAGGTGGGTCTGGACGCGGGCATCTGTCTGCTGGTGGTGGCGGGAGTGGGCTACCAGCCACGGTCGTCGGTGTGGCTGCTGCTGATCCTGCCGCTCGCGGAGGCGGCCCTGCGCGGGGGCCTGTACGGCACGGCGCTTGCATGGTTCGGCATGGTGCCCCTGTACACCCTGGTGTGGCGGTGGGCCTGGGCCACCTACGGCGTGGACCCGCTGGAACCGAAGTCGCTGCTGCTGCGCGCGGGCACGTTGCTGGTGTTGGGCATGTTGGGCGGCTCCATTGCCGGGCAGCTCCGGCGGCAGTCCTCGGCGCTGCGCGACGCGCTGGCGGAATCGGAGCGCCGCGCGGACCTGCTGCGCGTGGTGGCCGCCACGGGCCGGCGGCTGCCCGTTGACGACCTGCCGTCGCTGCTGGACCGCGTCGCGGCCGCCGCGCTGCGGCTGGGCTTCGAGGCCGCGGAGCTGGCGCTGATCGATCCCGCCCAGGACGAGCGTGTCGTGGCCGCGCAACGCGGCCTGCCGCCCAGCGCCACAGAGGGGAACCGGTCGGCCGAGCTCGGATTGGTCGGGGCGGTGTCCCGCGCGGCGCGGACGATGATCATCGCTGACTATTCGACGTGGGCGGGCGCGGACCCGGCGGTGCTCGACGTGGGCCTGTGCCAAGCCGTCGGGACGCCGGTGTGGGTGTCCGGCCGGGTCGAGGGCGTGCTGTGCGCCGGGTGGCGCCACGCGCGCGAGGCAACCCCGGACGAGATCGAGTGCCTGGAGATGCTCGCTGTCGAGGCGGGCGCGGGACTCGAGGCCGCGCGCCGGCTGGAGGATCAGGTGTCCTACGCCACGCTGCTCCAGCGACAGGCGCGGCAGGACCCGCTGACCGGCCTGGTCAACCGCGCCCACCTGCTGGAGCTGCTCCGCGCCCGGTCCCGCGACGGCTGCGCGCCGCCGGCCGCGATCCTGTTCGTGGACCTCGACCGCTTCAAACACGTGAACGACACCTTCGGCCACGGTGGGGGCGATCAGCTGCTGCGCATGGTGGCCGCGCGCATGGGCAGCGCCATCCGCCCGCCCGACGTGCTGGCCCGGCTGGGCGGCGACGAGTTCGTGGTGTTGTTGCAGCAGGCCGACGAGCTCTCGGCGGTCAAGGTCGCCGACCGCCTGCACCGCGCGCTGGACGACCGCTTCATCCTGTACACGCGGCCCGTGCAGATCAGCGCCAGCATCGGCGTCGCGGTTGTGGACGACGAGGTGAGCCCCGACCTGGTGCTGGCGCAGGCCGACATGGCCATGTACCGCGCCAAGGAGCTGCGGCGGCCGCGCACCGTCCTGCACGACGAGGACCTCCAGCACACCATGCTGCGCCGGGTGCGGCTGGAGACCGACCTGCACGGCGTCGAGCTGCGGGGTGAGCTGTCGGTCGCCTACCAGCCGCTGTTCCGCGCCGACCGGCGCGCGGTCGTGGGCGCCGAGGCGCTGTTGCGCTGGGCGCATCCGGACCTCGGCCCGATCATGCCCGGCGAGTTCGTGCCGCTCGCCGAGCTGAACGACTGCCTGCGCGCGATGGGCTGGTGGGTGATCGAACGCGCCTGCCTGCAGCTGCTGCGATGGCGCGAGCGTGACCCCGGCTTCCGCGTCTGGGTCAATGTCAGCCCAAGCCAGCTCACGGAAGCCGGCTTCGCCATGAGGCTGGAGGCGCTGCTGACGCGGCTGGGCTGCCCCGGCGACGGGCTGGTGCTGGAGCTGATCGAGGCGCCGCTGCGCTCGGACGAACTGGACGCCGCGCAGGCCACGATGAGCCACCTGCACTGGCTCGGCGTGTCGCTGGTGGCCGACGACTTCGGACAGGAGTCGTCGTCGCTGGGACGGCTGCGCCAGCTGCCGTTCGACGGCATCAAGATCGACCGAGCGCTGCTCACCGGCCTGGGCGACTCGGCCGATCAGTTCGCGGTGGTCCGCTCGATCACCGAACTGGCTCACGATCTGCGCCTGGAGGTCGTCGCCGAGGGGGTCGAGCGGGAGGACCAGCTCGCCGCGTTGCAGCGCGCCGGCTGCGACCTTCTCCAGGGTTTCCAGCTCGGCCGGCCCATGCCGGCCGACGACGTCAGCTTGCTGGTGGGCGCTCCGTACTGAGCAATGTGACTGGAAACGGCAACATCTTGCCGTTTCCGCTCACGCGACAGGGAAAATCGCGCCTTGGCGTCGAATATCCTCCACAACCGGATAAGTCATTGCTCGGAGGTTCTCGGTGGGTGTTCGACGGATCGCGTTGCTGCTCGTCCTGGTGCTCGCCGTCGCGGCGGTGCCCGCCGGGGCACGGCAGCGCAGTGAGGTCGTGGGCGGCCGCCCCTTCGTGTCGGCGCACCGAGGTGGTGCGGCGTACGCGCCCGAGAACACCATGGTCGCGTTCCGCAATGCGGTGCGCCTGGGGGTGGACGACCTCGAACTCGACGTGCAGCTGACGGCGGACGGCCGCCTGGCCGTCATCCACGACGACACCCTCGACCGCACCACCGACTGCACCGGCACGGTGTCCGCCCGCACGTGGGCGGCACTGTCCGCCTGTGACGCGGCCTACTGGTTCTCGCCCGGCCAGCCCACGACGTCCGTCGATCCTGACGCCCCGCACCCGCTGCGTGGCAGCGACGTGCGCATCCCCGAGTTCGCCGAGATCGTCGACTATGTGCGTGGCCTCGGCGATGGCGGTCCCACCATCAGCGTCGAGATCAAAGACATCCCCGGCGAGTCGAACTTCGACCCGGTCGGCGAGACGATCGCGCGCGTGCTGGTGCCCCAGATCCAGGCGTCCGGCATCGCCGGACGCATCGTGGTCCAGTCGTTCTGGCCGACGGCGCTCGAGGCGGTCAAGCGCCTTGATCCCACGATCGCCACGCTGTTCTTGACGACGCAGTCGTTCGGTCAGACGGCGATGCAGAACCTCGCCTACGCCACGGCGCGCGGCCACGACGTGTCGGCGCCGAACTTCGACGCCGCCGACGCCGGTGCGGCCTGGGTGACCGCCGCGCGTGCCGCGGGCAAGCGGGCTGTGCCGTGGACCGTGGACCGCCGCGACGACCTCGAACGCGTGGCGGCGTGGGGCGTGGACGGGATCATCACGAACTTCCCCGGCTGCCTGCTCGAGCTGCAGGGGCGCCTGCGCACCACCAGCGTCGTCACGCCCGAGGCCGCCACGGCCACCCAGCCGCTGTGCCAGGGGACCACCGCGGCCGCGACCGGCCCGCGCGCGCTGCGCGAGATTCCGAACCGTCCCGCGCCCGGGGTCTGCGCCACGTTGCGACCGGGCCGCTGGGAGCAGGGCACGGGCGCATCGTCGCCGGGTGCGGCGCTGCGCGTGATCGGCCTGCAGTACAAGCAGGACGTCCGGCACGTGGCCACCTACGACAGCTTCCGCACCAAGATGCGCTGCCTCATGGAGGACCAGGTCGTGCCGCTGCTGCGGCCGGGCGTGCCGACCCTGGTCGTCTACAACGAGGACATCGGCCTCATGACGCTGGCGACCGGAAGCCGCGGACGCGCCACGCGCGAGCAGGCGGCTACCCCGCTGCGCGGTCCCGCTGGGGACGCCGCGCCCGCCGGCATCGCCGCCGCCCTGGTCACGCTGAACGCCGCGTACGCCCCGCAGGTGGCGGCCTACCAGGCGCGCTTCGGCCCGATCGACCCCCGCAAGGAGGTGTTCGTCGCCGCGACGGACACGTTCGCGCGCGCCTACAGCCAGACCTTCAGCGACATCGCGCGCGACTACGGCGTCTACGTGGTCGCGAGCAACAACCAGGCCCCTTACCGCGCGTCGTCGGATTCCGCCGAGATCGCGCTGTTCGCCGATCCCGACCTGGGCGCTGTCGACGAGGTCTATGTCGCGACGTCCGCGACGGTCACCAACCAGACGCACCTGTGGGGTCCCGACATCGTCGACCCCACCGCGCCGCAAGGGGAGCGCAACCTGATCTTCCGCAACCACAAGGTGCCGATCACGTCGATCGAGCGCGATCTCATCGCGCTGGACGAGGGTCCCTGGCAGGACCTCGACGCAGCCAAGGCGAACGCGGCGGGGGCGGAGGTCGCCGGTTTCCGGCTCGGCTTTGCCACGTCGCTGCCGGCGTTCGCCTATGGCTACCCGTTCGGCGAGCGTCCCGCCGCACTCGACCCGTGCGCGGACGTGCGGCAGTCGTTCATGACCTGCATGGACGCGCTCGGTGTCGACGTCGTGGTGCAGGCCGAGGCGAACCCGGGTCGCTGGGCGGCCTACCAGCCGGGCGGCTGGCAGCCGCTGGAGTGGATGAGCTCCACCTGGCGCGCCGTGGCGGATCCGACGGTCGGTTTCCGTTACAACGTCACGCCGCACATGGTCGGCAACCTGCTCGACATGGTGTTCGACGGCCAGTCCGCGATCACCGAGCGCGGCGCCGCGGATCTGGGTCGTCACTACGTGGGTGACAGCGCCTTCTTGGAGGGCACCGACCCGGAGGAGTACCGGGTGTATGCGGGCGCGAAGCCCGAGTTCGTCGCGTTGGCCCCGTGGGTCGTCGCGGACACCGATCGCGACGCGCTGCTGGCGGTCGGCGCCAAGCTCGCACCGGGCAGCGGCGACCCGCTGGAGAACGATTATCTCGAGACGGCCGTCTGGGCGGACTTCACGCGCTGACACAGCCGAGACGCACCGGGGCGGCGTGGATTGCTGGCCGCCGTGCGTCCCTCGCTTTAGGCTCGGCCCTCGTGGTTCGGTGGAGCCACGGCGCGTCGGCGCCCAGCGGGCAGAGCAAGGAGACGGCATGAACAGGACGGCGGTTGCGGCTGTGGCGCTGATGCTGTTGTTGGTCGGGTGCGGCAGTGGCGACGACACGACGCCGGACGAGCTGGAGACGCCGGTGGACGCGCCATCGGCGAGCGCCGAAGGGGATGCCGACGCCGACCCCGGCGAGGAGTCCGCTGGGATGGCCAACCCCGCGTCGGTGCACTGCGCCGAGCAAGGCGGGACCGAGGAGACGCGCGAGGACGCAGAGGGCGACCAGGCCGGCGTGTGTGTCTTCCCCGACGGTTCGGAGTGCGACTCGTGGGCCTATTACCGCGAGGAGTGCGCTCCGGGCGATCAGCCTGCTGCGTGACCCGGCCGGACGCGGAGCAGTTCGTGGACAGCGTTGTGGCGCTGGGGCAGGCCGACGCGCTCGCCGGGCGTGAGCGGGTCGAGCACGTGGACGTGCTGATCGTGGGAGCCGGCCTCGCGGGCGTCGGCGCGGCGTGCCGCCTGGCCGAGCGCCTGCCCAACAAGCGCGTGCTGATCGTCGAGGCGCGCGACGCGCTGGGCGGAACGTGGGACCTGTTTCGCTATCCGGGCATCCGTTCGGACAGCGACATGCTCACGCTGGGCTACGACTTCCGGCCGTGGCAGGGTCGCGCGCCGCTCGCGGACGGTCCGTCGATCCGGCGCTACATCGCCGAGACCGCCGAGGCGCACGGCGTCACCGAGCGGATCCGCTATCAGCGCCGCGTGACGCGCCTGTCGTGGGACAGTGCCGCCGCCGTGTGGACGGCGAATCTCGAACGCACCGACGGCGGCGGCACCGAGCGCGCGACGGCGGGGTTCGTGTACTCGTGCACTGGCTACTACCGCTACGACGAGGGCTACACGCCCGAGTTCCCCGGCGCCGAGCGGTTCCAGGGCCAGATCGTGCATCCGCAGCACTGGCCCCCCGACCTCGACCCGGCGGGCAAGCGCTTCGTCGTGATCGGCAGTGGCGCGACCGCCGTGACGCTGGTGCCGGCGCTGGCTGAGAACGCCGCGCACGTCACGATGCTCCAGCGCTCACCGAGCTACGTGCTGTCGCTGCCGCGTGAGGACCCGCTGGCGAGGGTGTTCACGCGCCTGCCCGCCCGGGTCGCCTACCGGGTGGCCCGCTGGCGCAACATCCTCGCCTCGACCGGCATGTACGCGGTGAGTCGCCGCTGGCCGGACGTGGTGCGGCGGCTGATCCGCCGGCTCCAGAAGGGGCAGCTGCCCGACGCCGACCTCGACCGGCACTTCACGCCGCGCTACGACCCGTGGGACCAGCGGCTGTGCATCGTCCCTGATGGCGACCTGTTCAAGGCGCTGCGCTCTGGCCGCGCGTCGATCGTCACCGACACGATCGATACGTTCACCGAGACTGGCGTCCGGCTGTCGTCCGGCGAGGTCGCCGAGGCGGATGTGATCGTCACGGCGACGGGGCTGAACCTGCTCATGTTCGGTGGCATGGAGTTCGTGGTCGACGGCGAGCCGGCCGACGTCACCAAGAGCGTCGGCGTGCGCGGGATGATGCTCAGCGGCCTGCCGAACTTCGTGTTCGCGGTGGGCTACGTGAACGCGTCGTGGACGCTGAAGGCCGACCTGGTGGCCGAACACACCTGCCGCCTGCTCGCGCACATGGACGCCCACGGCTACGACCGCGTCATCCCGCTCCCGCCGCCCGAGTCCGAGCAGCGGCGCCCGCTGATGGACATGTCGTCGGGCTATCTCCAGCGGGGACTGCACCTGATGCCCATGCAGGGCACGCGCGCGCCGTGGACGATGCCGCAGAACTACCTGCGCGACCGCCGTCGCTACCGCATGGGCGCCGTCGCGGGCGAAGACCTCCGATTCCATCGCGCGCCGGCGGCATCGCGGCTTCCGTCACGCCCGGCCCCGGGGTAGCTTGCAGCTACCGGGAGCTCGACAGGGGAGGAGCATTGGTCAAGCCGGTGATCCTTGCGGTGGACGACGAGCCGCGTGTGCTCAGCGCCGTGGAGGCCGACCTGCGCAGCCGCTACGGCCGCGACTACCAGATCGTCAGCGCCGGCTCGGGCGAGGAAGCGCGCGAGGCCTTGCGATCGCTGGCATTGCGCGCGCAGCCGGTCGCTCTCGTCATGGCCGACCAGCGCATGCCGGGCATGACCGGCGTGGACCTGTTGGGCGAGGTGCGCGAGCTCGCGCCCGACGCCAGGCGAACGCTGCTCACGGCATACGCGGACACCGAAGCAGCGATTCGCGCGATCAACGAGGTGGCGCTCGACCACTACCTGCTCAAGCCGTGGGACCCGCCCGAGGAGCGTTTGTACCCGATCGTCGATGATCTGCTCGACGAATGGTGGGCCTCCTACCGTCCAGGGACGCAGGGCATCCGTGTCGTTGGGCACCGTTGGTCGCGTGAGGCACACGAGCTCAAGGCTTTCCTCGCACGTAATCAGATTCCCTACACGTGGCTGGATGTCGAACGCGACGAGGAGGCCACGCGGCTGCTCGCGAGCGCAGGCTCGGACACCGCCATCGGCCCGGTCGTGGTCCTGGAGGACGGACAGGCGCTGGTGGCGCCGTCGGCCGCGGAGCTGGCCGACCGGGTGGGTCTGCACACGCGCGCGGCGCTGCCCTTCTACGACCTCGTGGTCGTGGGAGGCGGCCCGGCGGGGCTGGCGGCGGGGGTGTACGGCTCGTCGGAGGGACTGCGGACTCTCGTCGTCGAACGGCTCGCGCCGGGTGGGCAAGCGGGCCTGAGCACCCTGATCGAGAACTACCTCGGCTTCCCGAAAGGATTGTCGGGCGCCGACCTCGCTCGCAGGGCGAACGCCCAGGCGCTCCGCCTTGGCGCGGAACTGCTCACGTCGCAGGAGGTCGCGGCGCTGTACGCGAGAGACGGCTTCCAGGTTGTGCGGCTCAACGACGGCACTGAACTGGCGACGAACAGTTGCATCGTCGCGACGGGCGTGGCCTACCGGATGCTCGACGTGCCCGGAGCGGAGGGCCTCACCGGCTCCGGCGTGTACTACGGCGCCAGCCGCGAGGAGGCGCAGGCGCACGCGGGCGAGGATGTGTTCGTGCTGGGCGGCGGCAACTCGGCCGGGCAGGCCGCCGCCTACCTGTCGGCCTCCTGCGCCACGGTGACCATCCTCGTGCGGGGCGACAGCCTCGCGGACACGATGTCGCGCTATCTCATCGATCGCCTGGAGGCGACGCCGAACGTCGTGCTGCGCACGCACGCGGAGGTGACCGAGGTGCACGGGGGGACCCGGGTGGAGGGACTGACGATCGGCGACCGGCTGTCCGGCGACACCGAGAAGACCGCCGCGGGCGCCCTGTTCGTGTTCATCGGCATGGCACCACGCACCGAGTGGCTGCCTGAGGAGGTTCGCCGCGACCAGAGCGGATTTGTCCTGACCGGGGCCGACGTTGCTCGTGACGGACGCGTCTGGCCGCTGTCGCGCGAGCCAATGCCCCTGGAGTCCAGCCTGCCGGGACTCTTCGCAGCGGGCGACGTCCGATCCGGATCGGGCAAGCGCGTGGCGGTGGCGGTGGGTGAGGGGGCAATGGCCGTGCGGTTCGTCCACGAGTACCTGGCGTCGCGATGACCGGTGAGCGGGGGACCGCCGTGGATCCCGCCGCGCTCGTGGCCTCCGCCCCGTTTCTCTCTGGCTTGCCTATGACGGCGGCTGCGCAGCTCGCCGCGCGCGCGTGCCTGCGAGACTTGGAGGCCGGCGAGGTCCTGGTGGAGGAGGGGGACAGGCTCGCGGAGGCCTACGTCGTGGTCGAGGGCGAGCTGGCGGTGACCAAGCGCGCCGGTGAACAGGATGTCAGCCTGTCGCTGTGCCAGGCGGGAGCGCTGGTTGGGGAGCTGTCGCTGCTGCTGGACATCCCGGCGTCGGCGACCGTGCGCGCGGGATCTGCCGCACGGGTCTTGGTGCTGCCGTCGACCGACTTCCTGGAAACGCTCGACCACCCCGGCGTCGCACGCCATTTGCTGCGCACGGTGGCCACGCGGCTGGCCAACACCCAGGCGCAGCTCCAGCAGCGCGACAAGATGGCGGCGCTGGGCACGATGGCCGCCGGCCTGACACACGAACTCAACAACCCTTCGGCCGCACTCGCGCGGACAGCCGCCCGGCTGCGTGACCTCCTGCCGCGCTGGCAGGACGCCGCGGCAGCCTTTGCCGCAGCGGGCGGCGCCCAGGATGCGGACACCCTGCGGACCGCGCTGCACGCGCGAGCGGCTGCCGAGCCGCGCGTGATGGACGCGCTCGCGCGCGCCGACGAGGAGGAAGCCGTCCGCGAATGGCTGTCGGCGCAGGGGGTCGAACCGGCGTGGGAGCTGGCGGCCACACTGGTGCGGGCGGGGGTCGGCACGCAGGCCCTGGACGCGGTCCTCGCGGACCTGCCTGGCGAAGCCGTCTGTTTTCTGGCGCTGGAGGCCGCCGTGGCGGACGCGGTCGACGACATCGCGGAATCGGCCGCACGGGTGAGCGGGATCGTCGATGCCGTCAAGCGCTACAGCCATTTGGACGAGGCACCCGTACAGGAGATTGACGTCCACGACGAGCTGGAGCGCACGCTGCGCGTGTTGCGCCACAAGCTGGGCGAGCGCGTTGACGTTGTCCGGGACTACGCGCCGGACCTCCCCTGGGTCCTCGGCGACCCGGTCGCGCTGAACCAGGTCTGGACGAACCTGATCGACAACGCTGTGGACGCGATGGGGGGGACAGGGACGCTCACCCTGCGGACGTCGGTCACACCTGACGGCGTGGCAGTGCGCGTGGGCGACGACGGGCCCGGCATCGCGCCGCACGTGCGCGACCGCGTCTTCGAACCGTTCGTTACCACGAAGCCGGTCGGTTCGGGCACGGGGCTGGGGCTGCACCTGGTGTGGGACGTCGTCACGCGCCTGCACCGGGGTGACGTGCAGGTCGAGTCCTCGCAGGCTGGA
>Ga0299913_10000349_pt1 | contig 27995 bp, 26 predicted proteins | sample RVTome_9_FD_201360 | JGI IMG/M metagenome (GOLD analysis project Ga0299913, IMG submission 201360) | Soil microbial communities from uranium-contaminated site in the Upper Colorado River Basin, Wyoming, United States - RVT155D38 (version 2) ... | reverse complement strand
CCGACCGTCATTCCCTTGAGCGACGACAGCGCACCAGCGGATCCGGGCACCAGCGACAGCTGAAGGGCCATCGTCGGGACCAGCATCGTCCACGCGACCGACTGATCGCGCAGCAGCGCGACGGCCCTTGCGGGGTCCCACTTCTCCAGGCACACCATCGGCGAGCCGAGCATGGCCGGCAGGTGCATGCCGAAGCAGAAGGCGGCCACCGACGACAACGGCACCAGCGCACCAACCGGGTCGCCGGGCTGCAGGCCGATCGCGTCGATCGTGGCCTGTCCGGCGTAGCGGAGTGCGGACTCGGATTGGACCACGCACTTGGGGCGTCCGGTCGACCCCGACGTCATCGCCACCACGCTGCCGCCGTTCCAGCGCTCCATCCCGGAGGTGGTCCCCGAGGGTGCCAGCCACAGCGGCCACCCCTCGAGAACCTCCCCGGCGGAGGCGAACCCCTCGGCCACCCGCCAGGCCTCGACCGTCGCGGTGGCTGCCAGCACGGCGTCAGGACGGATGTCCTCCAGGGCCAGCTCGTACTCCGAGCGGGTCGCGTGGCCGCTGATCACCGCGATCAGACCACCCCGCATGCCGACGGCTACCGCCGCCGCAAGGGTGCGCCAGGTGTTGTCGGCCTGCACCAGCACCGTGGGAGGTCCGTCGAGACCACCCGCGAGCGCCTCGGCCAGCCGGGTGGCGTGCCCGACGACCTGGCGCACGCTGTGCGACCCGGTCCCGTCGACCACGGCGACCTGGTCGGGGTTCTGCCTGGCCCGCTCGATGACGTCCTGCGCCAGCTGCTGCATGCCGGGGGTCCTCCTGTCCTGGGTGTAAGGGTTGAGTCAAAGTGTCGGGACGACGACGGCGCGTCCCTGAACGTGACCGGACCGCAACCGGTCGTAGGCGACCAGCGCATCGGCCAGCGGAAACGTCTCGGTCTCGGCGTGCAGCCGGCCGTCCCCGGCCAGGGCCACCACCTGGACGAGGTCGTCGTGGGTGCCCCAGAAGGGGGCCGAGAGACCCCAGCCCCGGGGCAGCTCTCCGCCCTTGCGGACAGTCAGGCTGCCCCCGGCGGAGCCCACCAGGACGACCTGGCCGCCCGGGGCCAGCAGACCCGGGACCGCGTCCAGCGTCTCCGGGGCGCCGACGAAGTCCAGCACCAGGTCTGCGTTGCCCTGGGCGTGTGTGGCGTCGTCCCCCAGTGCGGCGAGCGCGGGCGCCACCTGCTCCACAGCGCTCACCGTGCAGTCGGCGCCGAGCCGACTGGCCAGCTCGCGGGCTCCCGCGCGGGGGTCGACGGCCACGACGGCGTCCGTGCCGGACTCCTTCAGCAGCTGTAGGGCGAGGTGCCCCAGTCCGCCGACGCCGATCACAACGACCACCGCGTGCGCGAGGTTCTTGCGGTGTGGTTGCAGGGCGTGAAAGGCGGTCAGCGCGGCATCCGTCAGCGGTGCCAGTGCGCTCGGGTCCCGGTCGTCCGCTGGCACGAGGTGCCGGGCCGAGGGGACGAGGATGAAGTCGGCGAGCCCACCGTCGATGCCGATGCCGCCGCCGATGGCGCCGGTGAGTGCGGAGCAGTAGTTATCCCGGCCGCGCCGGCACTGGCGGCACTCGCCGCAGGCCCAGATACCGTGGACGGCGTACCGGCCGCTCGGGTCACCGGCTTCCTCGCCCGACGCCACCACGGTACCGACGACCTCGTGGCCCAGGGTGAACGGGAGCGGGAAGGGCATGGCGCCCGGCTCGGCGTCCATCAGGTGCAGGTCGGAGTGGCACAGGCCCGCCGCCTCGACGCGTAGCAGCACCGCCTCGCCCGTGGGTCGTGGCACCCGGACCTCGACCAGCTCTGGGGGCTCGCCCCACGCGTGGAGGCGCCATGCGCGCATGGTGTCGGGCAGGTCAGTCATCGTGCCGTCCATCCGCCGTCGACGGTGAGAACGTGGCCGGTGACGTAGCTGGAGGCGTCCGAGGCCAGGAAGAGCAGTGCTCCGTCCACCTCGCCCTCCTGCCCGCCACGGCCCAGCATCGAGTTGCGGCGGACCCAGCCCGCGGACTTCTCGTTGCTGAACAGTCCGTCGGTCATCTCGGTGTCGAACCACCCCGGCACGATCGCGTTCACCCGGATGCCGTGACGACCCCACTGCCCGGCGAGCTCGCGGGTCGTCCCGATCACCGCAGCCTTGGAGGCGGCGTACCCGGCTCCGCCGATGGGGGCGGTCGAGACCAGGCCCACGACGGAAGAGATGTTGATGATCGAGGTGCCGCGACCCTCCGGTAGCGCCTTGACCGCCGCGACGGAGAGGTGGAACCCGGAGGTCAGGTTGACCTCCAGGAGCGAGTCGAACTCCTCCGCGGTCTCGGTCAACGCGTCCGGCGGGCCGGGCTTGCCGGCGTTGTTGACTAGCACGTCGATGCCGCCGTTGACAGCGGAGGCGGTCTCCACCAGGCGGGCCCGGTCCTCGGCGCTGGTGATGTCGCAGACCACTGGGATCAGACGCGGCACCTCGGCCGCGAGCGTCTCGAGCCGCTCGGCACGTCGGGCGGCCGCGACGACGGTCGCGCCTGCCTCCGCCAGCGTGCGCGCGAACCCCTCGCCCAGTCCGGAGGAGGCGCCGGTGACCACGGCCGTTCGGCCGGTCAGGTCGAAGAGCGCCTGCACGCGTCCCATCAGTACACCGCCGTCCGCCCGCCGTCGACGGGGATCAGCGCACCGGTGGTGTAGCCCGAACGGTCCGAGGCCAGGTGGACGACCAGTCCGGCTAGCTCGCGCGGGTCCCCTAGCCGTTCGGCCGGCAACCGGTCCACGATCTTGCCGATGAACTCCTCGTCCCAGCCGGAGGCCATGTCGGTGGCGAAGGCGCCCGGCATCACGCAGTTGACCCGCACCGCGGGGCCGTACTCCTGCGCGAACGCGCGGGTAAGCGCATTCAGCCCATTCTTCGAGGCGGCGTACGTCGCCTCCGGCGGGCTGGGGCGCTCGGCGCCGATGCTTGAGATGTTGACGATGGACCCGCGACCGGCCTGGACCATGTGACGCCCGGCCACGGCCATCAGCCGGAACGGGCCCTTGAGGTTTACGTCGATCGTCTTGTCGAAGAGACCCTCGGTCACGTCGTACGCGGACGGCGCGAGCGGCGCGATCCCGGCGTTGTTGACCAGGACGTCGATCCCCCCGTGCTCGGCCACCACGTCGTCGATCGCGGGCTCGATCGCATCCCAGTCACCAACGTGCAGCGCCAGCGCGTACGCCCTGGCGCCGGTCGCGGCGGTGATCTCCGCGGCCACCTGCTCGCAGGCCTCGGCCTTGCGGCTGGACACGATCACGGTCGCGCCGGCCTCCGCCAGCGCGTCCGCGATCGCCCGGCCGAGCCCGCGGGTCGCGCCGGTGACCAGGGCGACCTTGCCGTCCAGCTCACAGGGACTCGTCTGGCGGGGGCTCACCGGGTGGCCTCCGGACGAAGGTGTGCGTACTGCTTGAGCTCGCGCCGACCGATGCTGCGCAGGTGCACCTCGTTGGGGCCGTCCGCGATCTGCAATGCCCGGGTGAGGGCGTAGAGGCGGCTGAGCACGGTGTCGTCGTTGACGCCGGCACCGCCCCACGTCTGGACTGCGCGGTCGACCACCTTATGCGCGGTCTCCATGGCCGCGACCTTGATCGCCGCCACCTCGGTGCGCGCGGAGGCGTTGCCTTGGGTGTCCATCAGCCAGGCGGCCTTGAAGGTGTAGAGCCGGATCTGGTCGATCTCCATCCGGCTGCGCGCGATCCACTCGCGCACCACGCCCTGGTCGGCCAGCGGCCCACCGAACGCCACCCGGCTCTGGGCGCGCTGACACATCAGCTGCAGGGCCCGCTCGGCCATGCCGATGGCCCGCATCGCGTAGTGCATCCGTCCGGGGCCCAGCCGGCCTTGGGCGATGGCGAAGCCGTCGCCCTCCTGGCCGAGCATGTTGGTCGCCGGCACCCGGACGTCGGTGAATTGGACCTCACCGTGGCCGAGCCGGTCCTTGTAGCCGAACATCGTCATGTCCCGGATCACCTCGATGCCCTCGGCGTCCGCCGGGACCAGGATCATGCTCTGCTGCCGGTAGGTGGGTCCGTCGGGGTCCGACTTGCCCATGAAGATGATCAGCTTGCAGTCCGGGTCGACCACGCCAGAGGTGAACCACTTGCGTCCGTTGAGGACGTACTCGCCGCCGTCGCGGCGGATCGTCGAGGTGATGTTGGTGGCGTCCGAGCTGGCGACCGCCGGCTCGGTCATCGCGAAGGCGGAGCGGATCTCGCACTCGAGCAGCGGGTGGAGATACTGCTTCTTCTGCTCCTCGGTGGCGTACATGGCGAGGATCTCCATGTTGCCGGTGTCCGGGGCGGAGCAGTTAATCGCCTCGTTGCCGATGATCGAGCGGCCGACGATCTCGGCGAGCGGCGCGTACTCCAGGTTGGTCAGCCCCGCACCGAGCCCGTCATGGGTCATGAAGAGGTTCCAGAGCCCCTGGTCCCGAGCCGTCCGTTGCAGGTCGCGCATCACCTGGGGCTGCTCGTGATAATTGTCCCCCTCGTCGAGCTGGGTGTCGTACACCGCCTCCGCGGGGTAGACGTGCTCGTCCATGAAGGCGCGCAGCTTCGCCGCCAGCTCGGCGGTGCGTGGAGTGAATTCGAAGTCCACAGTGATACCTCTCAGACGGAACGGACGGGGGTCAGGCCAGGCGCTCGAGGCCGGTGACGATCAGCCGCTCGATGGTGGCGGGCAGCTTCTCCTGATCGGGGTCGTGGTGCCGGCCCTCGCGGTGACGACGCAGGTTGTGCCCCATGATCGCGGCCATCTTGAAGCGGCCCAGGGCGTCGAACCACGCCAGGTCCGGCAGCGGTGCGGACGGACCTGTGTAGAGGCCGATCAGCTCATCGGCGCCCGGCAGTCCGGGCACCTCGCGCCCGACACCAGGGAAGTTGGAGCCGTCCGCAAAGACCAGGAACCAGCCCAGCTCGACCCGAGGGTCCCCCGGGTTCCAGATCTCCCAGTCGATCAGCGCGGCAGGCTCGCAGCCCTGAGCGAGGATGTTGCCCAGCCTGTAGTCCCCGTGGACCAGCACCGGGTCGATCGCTTCGGGGACGTCGGCCGTGAGCCGCTCTCGCAGCTCGTCGGCCCGCGGCGTCAGCGCAGAGGGCACGGCGTCCATCGTGCGCACCCACCTGGCCAGCTCGTCGGAAGGCGAGAGCGGCTCTCCGTCCACTGGCAAGGAGTCCAGCGGTACGGCGTGCAGCCGCGGCAGGACCTCAGCCGCGCGCCGCATCCGGGCTGAGGCCAGATCAGGTCCCACCTCGGGGTCATCGAGCACCGGCTCCAACGACTCACCGGGCACCAGGTCCATCGCGAACCACGCTTGCCCCTCGCCGTCGGCCGGCTCCTCGGTCGCCCGCACCATCGGCACGGGGACGTCGGTGGTGGTCAGCGCCTGGAGGATCCGCGCCTGGCGCAGCATGTCGTGACGCCCGATCGGCCGCTGGCCGGGGGGCACTGCCTTGACCACGAACTCATGGCTGCCCACGCCGATCCGATAGGTCAGCCCCGAGTGTCCTCCCAGCATCGGCACGAGACCGGTGCTGTCGCCGTCGAAGCCGGCGGCGCGCAGCCCGGCTTCGACTCGACCGGTGAGGACCGCGGTGTCCTGTTGGTTCTGGCTCATCGGACGGCCTCCAAGACGGTGCAGGCGCTGACGCCGGGCGCACCATAGACGTGGGTGAACCCCAGCCGGGGGGATGCCGGGACCTGGCGCTCGCCTGCCTCGCCACGCAGCTGGGTGACGATCTCGTGCACCTGCCGCAGCCCCGAGGCCCCGATGGGCTCGCCGTTGGCGATGCAGCCGCCGTCGGTGTTGACCGGCAGCCGGCCGCCGATCTCGGTAGCGGCGGAGGCGATCCACTCCTCCTGCTCTCCGTGCTCGCAGAAGCCGCACTCGGCCAGATGCATGATCTCCGCGCCGGCCTCTGTGTCCTGAAGCTGCGCGACGTCGATATCGGCGGGCGTGACACCGGCCGATTCGAAGGCCGCACGCGCGGCATCGGAGCTGACGCTGGAGGGAGTCCCCTGTCCTTGTATCGACGGAGCGAACACCTCGAAGGAGCCGAAGCCCCTGGTCCTGGTGACGGCCGACAGCAACCGCACCTGCCGGGCGCCGAGGCGCTGAGCGGCGGCGGCCGAGGCGACGACGATGGCTGCTCCCCCCTCCCCGGGGGAGCAGAACATGAACTGCGTCAGCGGGTCGTTGACCATCGGCGCAGCGGCGACGGCTTCGTCGGTGAGGGCCTCACGGCGCCACGCGTTGGGGTTGATCGCTCCGTTGCGGAACGCCTTCGCGGCGACCGCGGCCAGGGTCCGCTCGGAGATGCCGTGCTCCTGCATGTAGCGGGCGATCTTGATCGCGAAGAACTGGGTGGTCACCATCAATCCGGCCTCGCCGTACCCGGCTGGAAGGCCCCAGTCCTCGGGGCGCGGGTCGAAGGCACCGCGCGGGTGCTTGTCGAACCCGACCGCCAGGGCGATCTCGGCCGTCCCGGAGCGAATCGCGTTGACCGCGGCGACCAGGGCGCTGCCGCCGGTGGCGCAGCCGTTCTTGACGTTGGTGAAAGGGATCCCGGTCAGACCGAGGTCGGCGACCAGCGTGTCGGCCAGGCCGGAGCCGTCGCTGCCGCCGAAGGCGACCTCGACGTCGGACCAGGCGATGCCGGCGTCGTCGAGGGCTGCCCGGATCGCCTGGACGGCCATCTGGCGACCGGTGAGGTCGGGCTGACGGCCGAACTTGGAGAGACCGGCGCCGATGATCGCGACCGGGCTCGGGGACTGGCTGGCTGTGCTCACCGCCGGCTCCCCTCGGCCCCGGCGGAGTGAGCGGCGAGCCACTCGCGGGTGGCGAACCGGGGCACCGGCTCGCTGGCCACGAGAGTCACCGTCGCACCGGTCAGGGCGTCGTAGTTCGGGTGGTCGACGGACTCCAGCAATGCCTCCACGCGGATCCCGTCGCGGAGCTCCACGTACCCCACGGCGAAGGGCTGGAAGCCCTCCGCCGGGGGGACGTACGGAGGAGACTTGGGCGCGAAGCGCTGGACCGTGTGGGCCCAGACGACGCCGTCCCGTGCGAGTTCGAGAGAGGTCGTTTCCCTGCTCCCGCAGCGCTGGCACCCGACTGCCGCGGGGAAGGCGACGTTGGCACAGCTCGTGCAACGGCTCCCCCGCAGCGACGGCACCGACCGGGTTCGGTCGGTCCCGCCTGACTGTTCGGGTGTGGACGTCTCGACGCTCACGTCATCTCCTCGGGTGTTCCAGTGGTCCATGCCTAGCGGCCGTGAAGGCCTCGATCAGCGACCGACCCACTTGGGCTCGCGCTTCTGCAGGAACGCCTGCACGCCCTCCTTGCCGTCCTCGGACTGCAGCGCGTTGCCGACGGCGAGGTGCTCCATGACCATGAGTGAGCGGACGTCGGCGTCGAGACCCTGGTTGATGGCCATCTTGGTGAGCCGCATCATGTAGGGGCTCTTGTCGGTCAGGGTGCCGACGAACTCCTCGACGCGCTGGTCCAGCTCCGCGGCCGGGGCCGAGTCGTTGATCAGGTCGAAGTCCTTCGCCTCCTGGCCGGAGAGCAGCTTGCCGGTGAGCATGAGCTCCTTGGTCTTGCGCAGGCCGATCATCCGCGGCAGGCGGTAGATCGGGCCAGCGCCGCCGAAGAGCGCGCGACGGATGTGGAAGTCGCCGATCTTGGCGTCGTCGGAGGCGATCGCGAAGTCGCAGGAGATCATGAGCTCGAAGCCGCCCGCGGTGACGTAGCCCTCGAGCACCGCGACGGAGGGGGTGTTCATCTGGTAGAGCCGGTCACAGACCTGGGCGGAGAGCACCGCGACGTCCATCGCGGTCGTGGTGCCGATGAAGTCGGAGAGCAGTTCGTCGAGGTCGAAGCCGGAGCAGAACTGGTTCTGCACGCCACGCAGCACCAGAACCTTGAGCTCAGGGTCCTCGTCGACCTCCTTGATGATCTCGTCGAGCCGGTGCAGCAGCTCGACGGTGACGGCGTTCTTCTTGTGCGGCCGGTTGAGCCACACGCGGGCGACGTCGCCATCCTTCTCGAGGAGGACGTGGTCGGTGTCGATAGCCATTAAAGCTTCCTTTCAGGGACCGAACTGGATTCAGTTTAGTTTGAACCTAGTTCAGGGGGATGTCAAGGGTTGGAGCAGCCGAGTTCGTCGGGGCTCAGATCTCGGCGCCGGCCCGGTAGCCCTCGGCGATCGCATGGCTGATCCGCCGCGGGGTCACACAGTCACCGATCACACTCAGCGGCACGTCCAGAAGTGCGGTCTCCGCGTCCATCGCCACGGGCGTGCGGGGCAGGTGCCAGACGGTCAGGGAGGTCGGCAGCTCCACCGGCTCTCCGCCGAAGACCGGTCGTAGGGACAGCGGGACGCCTGGCACCCCCGGCACCACGAGCTCGTGGGCCACGCGGAGCTCCACCCCCCCGGCGCCCAGACGCGACAGCAGCGGGCCGACGCTCTCAGCGGGTACCCGTGAGGCCAAGGCGGTCAGGGGGGTGGCCAGCGTGACCCGCCAACCCTGCTGGACGAGTGCCTCCGCGGCGCTGTACGCCGGCCAGAAGCCGTCGCTCTCGTCGTACACGACGGCGTGACGCCCCTCCACGTCGGGAGCCTGCAGCAGCAGCACCTGATCGACCGTCGCCGCTGGGCGCCCGGCAAGGACGGTGGGGAGCTCGGCGGGCCGCGACCCGGTCGCGAGGACGACGTGGTCGGCGATCGAGCCGATCTCGGCCAGGTCGTCGGGTGAGATCTCCGCCCCGAGGTTGACATCGACCTTGAGCCGTTTCAGCTCGTTGCCCAGGTAGTCCACGACGTCGATCAGAGTCGCCCGGAGCGGCGAGGCGGCGGCCACTCGAACTGCTCCTCCGAGCTCGCCCGAGCTCTCGAAGACGGTGACCTGGTGCCCACGGCCGGCTGCAACACGGGCCGCTTCCAGCCCCGCGGGTCCGCCGCCGACGACGTAGACCTCCTTGGGTCGTGCTGCCGGGACCCCGACGGCTGCGTGACGCCCGCGGCCGACCTCTGCGTTGACCGCGCAGTGCAGGTGCGGGTCGAACGCGCGGCAGTCCTGGTTGATGCCCAGGCAGCCGCGGATCTCGGTGAGCCGACCCTGCTGCGACTTCGTCGGCAGGTCGGGATCGGCGATCAAGGCGCGGGCCATGCCCACGAGGTCGGCGTGCCCGGCCTTGACGATGTGGTCCGCGGTCCCGACGTCACGGATCCGCTGGCCGACCAGGGTCGGGACCCCGGTCGCCGACCGCACCCGGGACGCCGAGGGGACCGCGACCGCGTCCGGATTGGTCGAGTCCTTGACGTACTTGCCGCGCGTGCCATGCGTGATGCTGAAGTAGTCGACCCCCAGCTCCATGAGGTGCTCAGCTATCCGGACGCAGTCGTCGATGCCCATCCCGCCAGGTATCTCCTCCTCCCCGCTGAGCCGCACGCCGAGCAGGAATCCGTCCGGGATCGCTGACCGCATGGCCTCCATCACCAGGCGCGTGAAACGCAGCCGGTTCTCGAAGGAACCGCCGAATTCGTCGGTCCGTCGGTTGGTGAGGGGCGACATGAACTGGGCAGGTAGGTAGCCGTGGGCGGCATGGATCTCGACCCCGTCCGCCCCGGCCTTGACGAGGTTCTCGGTCGAGACCCGCCAGCCCTCGACGATCGACTCGATCTCGGCCACGGTCAGCTCGTGCGGTGGATAGGCGTCGCGCGCCGTCTTGACGGGCGACGGCGCCATGGGAGGCGCATCGGACTCGCCCCCGATGAACTCACGGCCGAGGTGCACGAGCTGCCCGATGAAACGGGCACCGTGTCGGTGGATTACCTCTGTCTTGGCGGCGGTCGCGGGCACGAACTCGTCGATGTAGGCCTCGACGAGCTTTCGGGAGCGCAGGGTGGTGGTCGGGTGGACCACGGTGGCGCCACCGATGATGAGCCCGACTCCCCCGGCAGCCAATCGCTCGAAGTGCTCCGTGTCGCCGGGCGTGGGTACGCCGTCCCGCACCATGCTCGTGCCGGCCGGCAGCGCCACCAGACGGTTCTTCAACGTCACCGGTCCGAGCGCGAACGGCGAGAAAACGTGCGGAAAGAGGTCGCTCATGACACCGTGAACCGTCCACCGTTGCTGAGCAGGACCGCGCCCACGACGTTCGCGGCCCCCGGGGACGCCAGGTAGCAGATGTTGTCCGCCAGCTGCTCCGGCGTCGCGTAGCCGATCGCGCCGGTGGCCTCCATGGCCCGCCGCACGGAGGCCGGGGTGCGGGCCGCCATCGGGGTGTCCACCGGTCCCGGCGCCACCGTGTTGACGCGGATGCCGTGGGCGATCGCCTCCTTCGCCACCGACTGGGTCAACGCGTGCACGCCCGCCTTGGAGGCGGCGTAGTGCGGGTATCCGACGAGGGTGTCGAAGGCGGCGGAGGATCCGACGCTCACGATCGCCCCGCTCCCCTGCGGGCGCATCGCGCGTACGGCGGCGCGCAGCACGTGGAACGTCCCGTCGAGGTTGACCGCCATCACCCGCCGCCAGCCCTCGTCGCTCAGGCGGCACAGCACGTCGACGGGGTCGCCGCTCTCCCCGGCCTCGAGCAGCCAGGCCTTGGCCTGCGGGTCGTCCACGCCGGCGGTGTGCACGACGACGTCCAGCCGACCCGCGTCATGCGTGACCTGCTCGACCAGCCGGTCGACGGCCGCCGCGTCGGTCACGTCCACCGTGTGCGCGACGGCCCCGACGCTGGCAGCGACCTGCGCGGCGTTGTCAGCGTTCACGTCGGCGACGTGGACCCGAACACATCCCTCGGCCGCCAGTTGCCGGGCGACCGCGGCCCCGATACCGGATCCGCCGCCGGTCACCAAGGCCACCTGGCCCGCGAAGCGTCCGGCTCCGCTGTCATCGGTAGTCATCACTGATCTCCTTCTCTGGGGACTGTTGGTCCCTGCCGTCTGTTCGGTCCTCCCACAGGTGAGCGGGGATGGTCTGCGGGCCGCGGACGTGTAGCGCGGCGGCCTGCGCCGCCGTACGCAGCCGCTGCTCAGGCACTGTGAGGCGGCCGGACTCCTGCTCCAGGAACTCCCGCCGGCTCGAGACCTGGTAGGTCTCGACGAAGACACCCGGCCGTCCGGGAGCAGGGCGCAGCGACCAGCCACGCGCGCCGAGGCGGAGCCTGGAGAGCCGTAGCGCCGCCATGGCCGCGGCGAACTCCCCGCTCCGGCTAGGCTCGACCTGGTAGTCGTAGCGGACCACCAGTGCGCCCTCGTGTGCGGTGTCGAGCTCCCCGTGCGCCAAGGCGTCCACCTCGGCGAGATCTGGTTCGATTCCGACACTGGATCCCAACCCTGCGCGCAGGAGGACCAAGATCGACACAACCATCATCACGGCGGCCCCGACGAGCGCCGCCGGGAGTCCGACCATGTCCGCCGCGACGCCCCAGAGCAGCGAACCGACCGCCTGGGTGCCCTGGAAGAGGAAGAGGAGGAGCGCGATGATCCGTGGCCGCACCCAGTCAGGGAGTGCTTGGTGGGCCAGCATCATCCAGGTGCTCTGCACCCCGACCCAGGCGACACCGCCCAGGACCAGGACGCAGCCGACGAGGGCGCCGCTGGTGCTCAGCCCCATCGTCAGCAGGGTCGCGGCGTAGGCCAGGGAACCCCAGGCAGCGAAGGCGGCGACGCTCAGACGACGACGTAGCGGCGGCAGGACGAAGGTGGCGAGCACCGCCCCCGACCCGACAAGAGCCATCAACACGCCGAACCCTTGCGATCCCAGGTCCAGCCGGTCGTGCACGACCAAAGAGACCAGCGCCCACAGGGCGCTGGCAGGCAGCCCGAACATGACCATCCGGAACAGCAGCTTCCGCGTCCAAGGCGAGTAGCGGGCGAAGCGCAGCCCGTCCACCATCTCGCGGTACAGCGGACGCCGCGCGTGCCTGCGACCGGGCCGGCGCATCTGGATGAACAGGACCACCGTGCCGCCGAGAGCGAAGAGGATGCTGGTACCGAGGAAAGTCCACGCTGGCCCCACCAGTCCGAGACCCACCCCGGCGAGCAGCGGACCCACCGCACGCGAGACGTTGTAGATGGCGCCATCCAGCACGGTGGCCGAGGGCAGCAGCTGGCGGTCCACCAGGTCCGGGAGCAGCGACTGCCAGGCGACGCCGACCACCACCAGGCCGGCGCCCACGACGATCACCGTGGCAACGAGGAGCGCAGCGTGGGCAGCGCCACCGGCGCTCAGCACCGCCGCTGCGACGGCCGAGAGGGCGGACGCGACCATGGCGGCGGACAACATCCGTTCCCGCGAGGCGAAGCCGACCACCGCGCCCACGGGCAGCGCGAGCAGCAGGAACGGCAGTGCCATCGCGGCCGGCGCCATGGAGACGACGGTCGCCGACTCGCCGCGAGCGGTCAGGGTCCACTGCACCGTGACGACGTGGACCCAGACCGCCGTGGCGTTGGCCAGCTGCACCGTGAGGAGCACGGCGAACATCTGCAGGCGCAGCGCGGCGAACGTGCCGACGGCGACGCTCTGTGACCTGTCGGCCATCCGAGCTCCTTGTGCTTGCTAGGGATTATTGCAGTGGTTTGGTTTGGTCCGGTGAAGCCGTGTCCTGTGGCCTCGTTCGTGCTTCCGGTCTCGCCAGCAGGTCGGCACAGGCAGGACACGCCCCGTCGGCCGAGACGTCGAAAGGCAGCGCCCACGAGATCGACCAGCTGAGCGCCGGCAAACCGCACCGGGTCTCGGTTCCACCCGGCTCCTTCGCATGCAGAGCCGGCCCCGTCCGTCCCGCGCCGGCGAAGGAGGAGTACGTCCCTCCGGGACCCGCCGCGAACCAACGGGGCGCCTTCACGGTGACATCGCGCATGGGTTCCTCACTCAGTGGGACGGGTCGGGGGTCACAGGGCTCGGAGGATGTCCTCGACGCGGTCCTTGGCGTCGCCGAAGAGCATCGCCGTGTTCTCCCTGTAGAACAGCGGGTTCTGGACGCCGGCGTACCCCGACGCCATCGATCGCTTGAAGACGATGACGTCGTCGGCGTTCCAGACGGTCAGCACCGGCATGCCGGCGATGGGGCTGGACGGATCCTCGGTGGCAGCCGGGTTGACGGTGTCGTTGGCGCCGATGACGAGCACGACGGCGGTGTCGTCGAAGTCGTCGTTGATCTCGTCCATCTCCAGCACGATGTCGTAGGGCACCTTGGCCTCGGCGAGAAGGACGTTCATGTGGCCGGGGAGGCGGCCGGCGACAGGATGGATGCCGAAGCGGACATTCACGCCACGGTCACGGAGCTTGCGGGTCAGCTCGGCTACGCCGTGCTGGGCCTGGGCGACGGCCATTCCGTAGCCGGGAGCGATGACCACGGAGTCCGCGGCGGCCAGCAGCTCGGCCACGCCCTCCGGGTTGATCTCCCGGTGTTCTCCGTAGTCGACGTCGGTCTGGTGAGCGGCCTCGACTCCGAACCCGCCGGCGATCACCGAGAGGAACGAGCGGTTCATTGCCCTGCACATGATGTAGGACAGGTAGGCGCCCGAGGAGCCGACCAGGGCACCGGTGATGATCAGCAGGTCGTTGCGAAGCAGAAACCCCAGGGCGGCCGCGGCCCACCCGGAGTAGCTGTTGAGCATGGACACGACCACGGGCATGTCGCCACCGCCGATGGAGGCGACTAGGTGCCAGCCCAGCGCCAGCGCGAGGAGGCTGACCACGATCAGCAGCCACAGTCTGGGGTCGACCACAAACCACACGGTGAACACCACGAAGGCGACCAGGGCGCCGACGTTGAGCAGGTTCTTGCCCGGCAGCATCATCGGGGCCGAGCTCATCCGCGCCGACAGCTTGAGGAAGGCCACCACCGACCCGGTCAGGGTGAGCGCGCCGATGAAGACGCTGATCGAGACCTCCGCGGCGTGGATGCCCAGCAGCCCGGCGGCCTCCAGGGCCGCGGAATACGGGCCGTCGGGATCGGCCTCCACCTGCAAGTAGCGGTTCCAGCCCACCATCACCGCGGCCGCGCCGATGAAGCTGTGCAGCAGCGCGATCAGCTGCGGCATTCCGGTCATCTCCACGACCCGGGCCCGCCACAGCCCGACGCTGGCTCCGATAGCCACTGCGGCCACCAGCAGCCCGACCCCGGTCGAACTGATGTCGTGGTCGACAGCAAGCGCGACAGTGGCCGCGATCGCCACCGCCATCCCGAACATGCCGTAGGCGTTGCCGGACCGAGCGCTCTCGTGCCTCGACAGGCCGGCCAGCGCCAGGATGAACAGCAGCGCGGCGACGACGTAGGCCGCCGAGGCGGCAGTCTCCACAGTCATGATTCAAGCAGTCCTTACCTCGTGTCAGAGCCAGCAGGCCAGGGGCCCCGGCATAGCGTCGATGGTCAGCTGCGGGTGAACATGCCGAGCATCCGCCGGGTCACCGCGAACCCGCCGAAGATGTTGATGCTGGCCAGCGTGATCGCCACGAACGAGATCCCGGTCACCAGCCCATCCCCGGTGCCGATCTGCAGCAGCGCCCCGACCACGATGATCGAGCTGATCGCGTTCGTCACGCTCATCAGCGGCGTGTGCAGGGCATGGTGCACGTGGCCGATCACGTAGAACCCGACCACGATCGCCAGCGCGAACACCACCAGGTGACCCTGCAGCGCCACCGGTGAGATGCCGATCAGGGTGAACAGCACCGCGGCACCGACAGCCACCAGAACCATCCGCCGCCGCTGCGACATCGGCTCCTTCACCGGCGAGGGCGGCGTCGGCTCCTGCGCCGTCGGAGCCGGCCCCGCCGAAACCTCCACTGGCGGCGGCGGCCACGTGGTCTCGCCCTCCCTCACCACGGTCATGGACCGGATCACCACGTCGTCGAAGTCGAGCACCAGGCGGCCGTCCTTGCCCGGCGTCATCAGCTTCAGCAAGTTGACCACGTTGGTCCCGTACAGCTGCGAAGCCTGCGCCGACAGCCGCCCTGCGAGGTCGGTGTAGCCCAGGATCACCACTCCGTTGTCGGTGACCACCCGCTCTTGGGCCACGCTGCCCTCCACGTTGCCACCGTTGGCCGCGGCCATGTCTACGATCACGCTGCCCGGCCTCATCGAGGCCACCATCTCCTTGGTGATGATCCGCGGCGCCGGTTTGCCGGGGATCAGTGCGGTCGTGATGATGATGTCGACGTCCTTGCACTGCTCGGCGTACAACTCGGCCTCGCGCTGCTTGTAATCCTCCCCCATCTCCTTGGCGTAGCCCGTCGCCGAGACCTCGACCTCCGGCGACGGGATGGCGACGTACTCCCCACCGAGCGACTTCACCTGGTCGGCGACCTCGGGTCGTGGGTCGGTGGCGCGCACGATTGCCCCCAGGCTGCCCGCGGCACCGATTGCCGCCAGACCTGCCACACCGGCACCTACGACCAAGACCTTGGCCGGCGGCACCTTGCCCGCCGCGGTCACCTGCCCGGTGAAGAACCGGCCGAACACGTGCGCCGCCTCGACCACCGCCCGGTAGCCGGCGATGTTGGCCATAGACGACAACACATCCAATGACTGGGCCCGGGAAATCCTAGGGACCGCATCCATCGCCAGCGCCGTGATCGGCCGCCTCGCCAGCTCCTCGACCAGCTCGGGGTTGAACGCCGGGCCCAGGATGCCCACCACCGTGGCCCCCGGCCGCAGCCCGTCGAGCTGCGCGATCGACGGGGCGTTCACACCGATCACGAGGTCCGCGCCGAGCGGGTCGCCCACGCGCGCCCCTGCAGCCTCATAAGCAGCGTCGGGGAACGCCGCGGCCGCCCCGGCACCCGGCTCGACAACCACCTCGTAGCCAAGCTTGAGCAGCAGCCCCACCGTCGCAGGCGTCGCCGCCACGCGCCTCTCCCCAGCGGCCGACTCCCTGAGTACTCCGATGATCATCACTGTTCCTCCTCGACGAACGGGTATCGTGCCAGCAGGCCAGGGCGCTCTGCCGTGCAGAAGGTGCGGCGAGTCGGACTCTTCATCGCTTGGCGAACCTTTCCAGGAGGCGGGTCGCCTCTGCCGTCTGGACGGCGCGGCCGATGGTCCGCGCTTCGTCGGCTCCGATCTCGGCGCGGGTTGTCTCCCACGATCCGCGCAGCAGTCGCCGTGCCTGCCCCAGTGCCAGGGAGGGGCCTGCAGCCAGGGTCGCTGCCACCACGTGCGCGCGCTCGGTGACCACGTCGTCGGCCGCCGTCTCCGTGACCAGCCCCCACCCCTGTGCCTGCTCCACCGCGACCACCCGGTTCGTGAGCAGCATCTCCAATGCCCGTTGCTGTCCGATGGCCCGAGGCAGGAGCCAGGAGAGCCCACAGTCGGGCGTCAACCCCACTCCGGAGTACGCCGTCACGAAGCGCGTCCCTGCGCCCGCCACCACGAGGTCACAACTCAGCATGACGGCCAGACCGGCCCCGGCCACGGCGCCGTGGACGCCGGCGACGACGGGCTTGTCGAGAGACGCCAGCCGTTGGAGGGCCTCGTCGAGGGCGTGGGCGAGCTCCTCGACGTACCTGCCGCGGTCGTCCGCTGCGAGCATCGACGCGACGTCGCCGCCCGCGCAGAAACACGCCCCCGCACCGGTCAGGGCGACCGCACGCACGGATTCGTCCGAGGCGATGTCGTCCACCACGTCGGCTAGTCGTGTGGCCATGCCGAGGTCGACGGCGTTGGACACCGCGGGACGGTGGAGCTCGACACGCGCCACGCCCTCGACGACGGCGTAGGTGACGGAATCGCCCGGCTGTGCGGCAGTCATGGGGTCGACCTCCGAGCTGGATGGGCGGCAGCTCCTCGGGTGGCCCGCGACGCAGCGTCGAGGCCGGCGTCGAGGAGCTCCGGCACGGCCAGTGCCGCCGAGTCGAACCCGGGCCCGGACGCTGCGCCTGCGCGGTGGCGATGGTCGATCCCGGCCGCGATCACGGCGAGCTTGTAGTACGCGAGCGCCAGGTGGAAGTCCCAGTCGGTGAGGGCGACACCGCCCGCTTCCTCGTACGCAGCGGCGAGGTACTCTGCTGGTGGGATGCGGCCGCTCGTCCATGCGCTCGGCGCGCCGAGGATGTGGTCGAGTGCCGAGTGCCGGTAGACGCACATCAACGCGACGTCCGCGACGGGATCACCGATCGTCGACAGTTCCCAGTCGACGACGGCCGCCACGTTCACGACGTCGTCGCGGAACCGGAGCAGGGCGTTGTCGATGCGGAAGTCGCCGTGCACCACGGAGACGGCACGCTGCTCAGGAATCCGATCGGAGAGGGCTCGACCGAGCGCTTCCGCCATGGCGTCGGTCTCGCCATGGCCAGGAGTGACGAGCGGCCATTGGCCAGACCACCGTCGGAGCTGGCGCGCCGCATAGCCGTCGGGACGCCCGAAGGTCTCGAGACCGACCGCCACGTGGTCGACACCGTGGAGTGCGGCGAGCATCTCCACGAGTGCGAGCACGGACGCCTCGACCAGAGAATCAGTGAGCGAATCGAGCTCGGCGCGGGTCTGCACGCAGCGCCCCTCGACGAACTCTGCCACGGCGAACGGCCCCCCGATGAGGGACGGGTCCTCGCACAGGGCCACGGCACGAGCGACCGCAACGTCGGTGCCGCCAAGGGCCTTGGTGACGCGATACTCGCGTGCCACATCGTGCGCCGACGGTGTCAACCCCACCCGTGGCGGTGTCCTCAGCACCCACCGCGATGATCCGTCGTCGAGGGTGAAGGTCAGGTTGGACCGGCCACCGGCGATGAGCTGCGACGTGAGGGGCCCGTCGACTGCGGCACCGGACCGGAGCAGGAATTCTCGCACCGTTGCCAGCTCCGCGGACGTCAGCACGGGGGACGACACCTCGGTCACGGACGAACCTCCGCGTAGGCGCGGACCGCGCGCTTGGCCAACGACCAGCGGTGGACCTCGGAGGGGCCGTCGTAGATCCGGAACGGCCGGAGCTCACGTGCGATCCTCGCGACCGGCAGGTCACGCGACACTCCGAGCCCACCGCACATCTGCACACACCGGTCCGCCACGCGGTTGAGCGCCTCGGCGGCGAAGGTCTTGGCGATGGAGGTGGACTGCGAGGCACGCCCACCTGCGTCCAGCTCCAGGCAGGCCTGGTGCAGCAGTGCCCGGGTCGCGGCCAAGTCGATCTCGTTGTCGGCGATCATCTGTTGCACCATGCCGAGGTCCGCGAGCCGTGACCCGAAGGCCTCCCGACCCGCGACGTGGCGCACCGCGACCTCGTGCGCCCTCTGCGCCGCTCCTGTCCAGCGCATAACATGCGTCATCCTGGCCGGACCCAGCCGCACCTGGGCGTAGCGGAACCCCTCGTCCACGCCACCCAGCACGTTCTCGTCGGCAACGAAGACGTCGGTGAAGCGCATCTCGCAGTGGCCACCCAGCATGGACCGGTCGACGGTGGCGACATGGCGGACGACCTCGAGGCCCGGCGAGTCGGCCGGCGCCAGGAACATCGTGGCTCCCCCGCCGTGGCCGGGTTCCCCGCTGGTCCGAGCCATGACGATGAAGAACGCCGCACCGTCGGCGCCGGTGATGAACCACTTGCGCCCGTTCACCACCCAGCCGCCGTCCACCTTGGTGGCGCGGGTTGTCAACGCTGCTGGATCCGCGCCTGCGCCCGGAGCCGGCTCGGTCATCGCAAAACCCGAGCGAACGTCGCCGCGCACCAACGGCTGCAGGAACTGCTCGCGCTGGCTCGAGGTGGCCACGTGGTCGAGCAGGTGCATGTTCCCCTCGTCGGGCGCATGGATGTTGACCGCCATCGGGCCGAACAGGCTGCGTCCCGCGGCTTCGAAGACCGGAGCCCGGTCGACCATGCCCAGCCCGAGCCCGCCGCAGTCGACCGGTCCGTGCGGTGCGAGGATGCGTCGCTCGCGCGCCGCCGCCTGGAACCTCGACCTCAGGTCGTCGCCACCCGCCAACTCGACGTCCCCGTCGAACTCGTCCTCCACCGGCAACACCATGGATTCGATGAAGGAGGTGGTGCGGTCCACCACACTGCTGCCGTCCATGCCCGTCCTTCCTGTCGTCACAATGTCAGTCGAACAGCACGGAGACGACCTCGGCGACGCAGGCAGGCTTGTCACCGCCGGCGCGTTCGACGGTCACGCGGACGGTCGCCTGCGCACCGGTGGCTCCCCGGGTCACTGCCACCAGCTCGGCGGAGGCTCGGATGCGCGAGTCCGCGGGAACCGGCGACGGGAACCTGACCTTGTTCGAGCCGTAGTTGACCGCCATCCGCAACCCGCGGACCTCGAAGATCTCCGTGGCCAGGCGGGGGATCAGCGACACGGTGAGGTAACCGTGAGCGACCGTACTGCCGAACGGTCCCTTCGCCGCCTTGTGCGGATCGACATGGATCCACTGGTGGTCACCGGTGGCGTCCGCGAACAGGTCGATCTGCTCCTGGGTCACCTTGTGCCACTCGCTCACTCCGAGATGTTCGCCGACCGCGCCCTCGAACTCCGCGATGCCTTCGAAGACCCTCATGCCGTGGGCCCACCCGCCACGTAGAGGACCTGGCCCGTCACGAAGGAAGCCTCGTCGCGGGCGAAGAACGAAGCCGTCGCAGCGATGTCCTCGGGCTGGCCCACCCGGGCCACCGGGATCTCCTTGGCGGCTGCAGCCTTGAAGTCCTCGAACTGCATCCCCACCCGCGCCGCGGTCGTCGCGGTCATCTCCGTCTCGATGAATCCGGGGGCGATCGCGTTGACCGTCACCCCGAACTTGCCGAGCTCGATCGCCAGCGTCTTGGTGAACCCTTGGAGCCCCGCCTTGGCGGCCGAGTAGTTGGCCTGCCCCCGGTTTCCCAGCGCGGAGACGCTGGACAGGTTGACGATCCGGCCCCATCGGGCTTCGGTCATGTACTTCTGGGTGGCGCGGCTCATGAGGAACGACCCCCGCAGGTGGACGTCCATGACGGAGTTCCAGTCGTCGACGGTCAGCTTGAAGAGCAGGTTGTCGCGGGTGATCCCGGCGTTGTTCACCAGGACGGTGGGGGCGCCGAGCTCGTCGGCCACCCGCGAGACGGCCGCCTCGACGGCCTGCTCGTCGGCCACGTCGACGCCGACTCCGAGGGCCTTGCCTCCCGCGGCCTCGAGCTCGTCCACGACCGCCTTGCAGGCGGACTCGTCGAGGTCGAGGACAGCCACCGCGAACCCGTCCCGGCTCAGCCGCCTGGCGATCGCGGCACCGATGCCGCGCGCCGCTCCCGTGACAATGGCCGTCCGTGTCTGCTGCTCTGTCATGTGCACTCCTCTGGGTGTCCCGCAGGGCGGAGGACGCCTGCGACGTTCTGGTTCGGGTGGCCGCATCGGCCACCCCGTGGTCTGGGGTCAGCTCAGCCGCTCGAGCACCATCGCCATGCCTTGGCCGCCCCCGACACACATCGTCTCGAGGCCGAACTGCTTGTCGTGGAACCGCAGGGAGTTGATCAGGGTGGCGGTGATCCTGGCGCCGGTCATCCCGAAGGGATGGCCGAGTGCGATCGCGCCTCCGTTGACGTTGAGCCGGTCGACCTCCACGCCCAGCTCGCGGGCTGAGGGAATGACCTGTGCGGCGAACGCCTCGTTGATCTCCACGAGGTCGATGTCGTCGATGCTCATCCCCGCCCGGGCGAGCGCCTGCTTGGACGCCTCGACCGGCCCGAGCCCCATGATCTCCGGGGACAGGGCGCTGACGCCGGTGGACACGATCCGTGCCAGCGGGGTGACGCCGAGCTCGGCCGCCCGGGTGTCGGACATGATGACGAGGGCAGCCGCGCCGTCGTTCAGGGCGCAGCAGTTCGCCGCCGTGACCGTGCCGTCGGGCCGGAACACGGGCTTGAGGCCGGAGACCGCGTCGAGGGAGACGCCCGAGCGCGGGCCGTCATCGGCGCTGACCACGGTCCCGTCCGGAAGCGTCACCGGCACGATCTCGCGCTCCCAGAAGCCGCGGGCGGAAGCCGCCTCGGCCAGGTTGTGGCTACGGACGCCGAATGCGTCCTGCTCCTCGCGGGTGACGCCCCGGAGCTGCGCCACGTTCTCGGCGGTGTGCCCCATCCCGATGTACGCGTCCGGCAGCTCACCGATCGCCCGCGGGTCTTCCCAGGGCTGCTCGCTGGAGGCGAGCTTCTCGGTGCGTCGCTGCGCGTCCTTGAACTTAGGGTTCATGGTGTCGGGCAGCCCGTCGGCGCTCCCCGAGGTGAACCGGCTGACCGTCTCGACGCCGGCGGAGATGAACACGTCCCCCTCGCCGGCACGGATCGCGTGCATCGCCATCCGGGTCGACTGCAGACTGGACGAGCAGTAGCGGTTGACCGTCGTCCCAGGCACCTCGTCGAGCCCCAGGAGAGTCGCCACGATCCGGCCCATGTTGAACCCGGACTCACCGGCGGGCTGGCCGCAACCGAGCACGAGGTCGTCGATCTCGGTGGGGTCCAGGGCCGGCACTGCTGCGAGAGCCGCTCGAACCATCTGGGCCGCAAGGTCATCGGGCCGCACGTCCTTCAGGGATCCCTTGGACGCGCGGCCGATCGGCGACCGAGCGGCGGAAACGATGACGGCTTCGGGCATCCTCAGACCTCCATGAATGAACTGAACTCGATTCGGTTCCGACCTTAGACCGGTCGGCTCGCCGCGTCAATGGCCCCCACGCCCCCTAGCCAAATGGGAGAGGTATGGCTAAAGTGAATTTGGTTCAGTCCGGTGGCAATGCCTTGCTGCCCCAACCACCTGAAGGAGCGCCGATGCGGCGATACGAAGAGCGCACCGTGCTCGTCACTGGTGCCGCTGGCGGGCTCGGCGCCGAGATCTGCCGACGACTGGCCGCGGAGGGCGCCCAGGTGGTGGCCGGCGACCTCGACGGCACCGACCTGGCGGGCACCCTGTCGACGCTCAGCGGCGAGGGGAATCGTCAGCTGACACTGGACGTCAGCATCGAGGAGCACTGGTCGGCAGCCGCCAAGGAGATCCGCGAGACTTACGGGCGGCTGGACGTGCTCGTGAACAACGCAGCGATCGGCAGCATCGCCACTGTCGAGGACGAGGACCGCGAGCGTTGGGACCAGGTGATCGCGGTCGACGCCACCGGCGTGTGGCTGGGCATGAAGCATCTCGGTCCCCTCATCGAGCGTTCGGGGGGCGGGTCGATCGTCAACGTCGCCTCGATCCTGGGCAGCACGGGGGGTTTCGGGAACAGCGTCGCCTACCACGCAGCCAAGGGAGCTGTGCGCACCATGACGAAGAACGCCGCACTGCACTGGGCGACCCGTGGGGTCCGCGTGAACTCGCTCCACCCGGGCTTCATCGAGACGGCGCAGCTGCTCGCGCGGTTCGAGGGCTCCGAACGGCATCAGGCGATGTTGAGCAACACTCCGATGGGGCGCCTGGGGCGTCCTGAGGAGATCGCCGGCACCGTGGCCTTCCTGGGCAGCAGCGACGCGGGCTACATGACCGGCACCGAGGTGTACGCCGACGGTGGATGGACCGCCCGCTGACCGTCGGGCCCACCTTGCACGACCCAGATGCAGCACTCACTCATCGGAGGAGACCACAATGCAGGACTACGACCTGCTCGTCATCGGCGCCGGCATGGCTGGGCTCACCGCCGCCGCCAAAGCCACCCGCGAGGGCAGCAAGGTGCTGGTGGTCGAGGTCTCAGGCGACGTCGGCGGCTCGGCCCGCTTCGCCGGCTATGCGTGGACGGCGCCGAGCCGCGACGTGATGGACACAGTCAACCCGCTCGGGGACGAGACGCTCAGGCATGCCCTCGTGGACCGCTTCGCCGACGGCGTGGCGTGGATCCGCTCTGTTGGAGTCGATGTCCACGACGCCGTCCCCATCCTCGGGTTCGGCCGGGGCCACCAGTTCGACACCAACCAGTACGTCGACCTCTGCCGCCGGCTGGTGACCGACGGAGGCGGTGAAGTGCGCCTGCACACGCAGACCCGCCGTCTGCTGGTCAGCAGCCGGCGCATCGTCGGCGCTGAGCTGGCGGCTTCGGACGGCACGGTCGAGGAGGTCCACGCCGAGTGGACCCTGCTGGCCACCGGCGGCTTCCAGGCCGACCCAAAGCTGCTCGCGGAGAAGGTGCACCCGCAGGCCGTGCGCATGCAGTTGCGGTCGAACCGGCACAGTGACGGCGCGGGCTACCGGCTGGCCACCGAGGTCGGCGCTGCCACCGGCCCTGACGACGCGGGGTTCTACGGCCATCTGGTCCCGACCCAGATCCCCTTCGCCGACTCATCCGACTTCGTCGACCTCTCGCTCTATTACAGCGAGCATGCGCTGCTGTTCAACGTGCACAACGCGCGGTTCACCGACGAGACGCTGGGTGACCACCTCACGACGATGGCGTTGCTGGAGCAGCCTGAGGCGCGCGGGCTCCTGGTCGCCGACGCCCGGGTCCACCGCGACTGGATCGTCGGCTCGTACGTCGAGGGCGCGGTCGCCGTCGACAAGTTCGCCGTCGCCAGCCGGCGAGGTGGACGGTGCGGGATGGCGGAGTCCTTGGACGAGCTGGACTACCTGCCCGAGGAGTGGGGCTATGACGGCCCCAGCATCCGCGCCGCAGTGGAGCAGTTCAACAAGGACGCGGTCGCGGGACCGGTGGAGCCCGGTCGCGCGCTGGACTCCCAGCCCCTCGACGAAGGGCCCTGGTACGTCATCGAGTGCGAGCCGGCGGTCACGTTCCCCTTCCATGGCGTTCGGATCGACGACCGCGCCCGCGTGCTGTGCGCCGACGGGTCGCCGGTGCCGGGGCTGTTGGCGGCTGGCTCGGACACCGGCGGCCTGTGGAACCGCGCCTACGCCGGCGGCCTGGCCTCCGCGCTCGTGTTCGGTCTCACGGCTGCGGTCACCGCAGGGCTGGACATGCGAAATGAATCAAACTAGGTTCAGGTCATGAACACCACGCCCTCGACCCTCGTCCAGTACTACCAGCGCGTGGACGCCGGAGAGATCGACACCGCGATGGAGCTGGTGGCTTCTGACGTCACCTTCGCCATCGTGCTTCCCGGCGCTGCGCTCCGCGGCACCGACCGGTCCGGCCTGGTCGACTACCTGTCCCGGCGTGGTGACGTTGTACGCCGCCACGTGCCGCAGCGCACCGCCGTCGCCGAGGACGCGGAGTTCGTGTACGGAGCGGTGGTCGAGGACGACACGACCACCACCGGCCACTTCCTCGCCGCCGTCCGGCTTGACGCCGACGGCCTGATCGCTGCCTACCAGGTCGCGTTCGACCCCGAGCACGCCCTGTTCCCCGGCGTATGAGCCACCGAAGCCACCAAGGAGCACCCATGTCCGACACCCCCCTGCTGCGCGCCTGGTTCGAAATCCTCGACGGCGACGACCCAGACCGCGTACTTGAGCGGATCACCGACGACTTCACGCTGTCAATCTTCTTCGCGACCGCTGACGGCTCGGCGGAGTTCCACGGTGACCGCGACGCCCTCGTCGGCTACCTCGCCCAGCGCGAGAAGAGCACGCTGGTGCACCACATCCTCAAGGGCGCCAAGGTCGACGACACCGAGCTGGTGCTCGGGGAGACCCGCCGCCAGGGTGCCTTCGAAGCCTCCTTCAACGCCAGCGCGCGCCTGACCCAGGACGGGACCCGAATCGAGAGGCTGCTGATCTGCCGCACCCCCAATGTGAACTTCAGCGCTTGAGCCGGTCAGTTGATTCCTCCTGGTGTACCAGATACTCCGCTGTCACCTCGGCCTACGCACAGTTGGCGAGGACCCGGCGATGTATCCGATGTGACGTCGACTCCATCGATCTCCCCTTGGACTAAACCGAAGTGAGCGGGCGCGCGCCGCGCCTCGCATCCCTCAGCACTCGCGAGTCGTCCTCACGACCGAGGCTGCCTTATTCGGTAGACTCTGAAGGTTGCTGACGCGGCGCCTGCCGGCTGGACGAGGAGCCGGTGCATCCGCCGTTGCTGGAACCGATGGGCCTCACCCATCCCCAGTACCTGGTGATGCTCGCCCTGTGGCAGTACGAGCCGGTGTCGGTGCGCGAGCTCAGCCGGTGACTTTGCCCATCGATGCCTCCGGACCTCGAACAGTCGAAGGGTCTAGGCACCACAGCTCACCCCTCGTTGACGGGCTTAGGCGCCGCCGACGCGACGCCATCTGGGCTCACCAGACGAGCCCGTCTCGAGACCACACACCTGGTGCATGCGATGACCGGACCTGCGAGGTCTCACATCGTCGTGACGAAATCTTCGGCGCGAGGGCTGTCCTCAAGCGCCTTTTTGGCCCGCCTACCAGGCACAAGGAGGTGGCCATGGCGAGGGTGCGCGCTCGACTGCCGGGGCAGACCCTCGTGTGCGCCTGGTGCTCACGGGAGTTCGCAATCGCCGCTCGGGGTCGCATACCCAAGTGGTGCTCCCAGTCCTGCCGCCAACGCGCGTGGGAGCAGCGACGTGCCGCCCAGTCCGGTCTGCCAGCCGTCGAGGTCGTGCAACAGGTCGTCGAGGTGGAGAGGATCGTCAGCAGGAAGGTTGTAGAGCGGGTCGAGGTGGCTGCCCCCCTCGGCCGTCGAGACTGGCCAGCTGTGCTCGCCGAGCTTGTCGATCAGCTCGAGCGAGGCCGCGTCTACGATCGCGACCTCGTCGACCTGGCAACAGCTCTCAGGGGCGTGCTTAAGGCGCTCGAGCGCCGACCCGCCTACCAGCGACTCATGCGCCGGCCCACCCGACTCTGGCGATAGGTAGACGTCATCTCACCAGCCGCCTCACCAGGATCCTCACCAGAGACTCAGGACCGGTCAGGGAGCGGCCGCGCCCCCTGATTCCATGGCCTGAAAGCGGTATCGACGTCGCCCCCCATGACCCGGGGGACCTCGCCTGTCCACAAGCGGGGTCGCGTATTGCCTACGGGTGGCGTCAGCAGGATGCATCCATATGAACGGCCACCGGACTAATTCTTTGTTCGACGCCGATTCACGACCGGGCCCATCTCGTCGTTCGCGGACCGGGCCGATCTGAAGCACGACCCCGACCAACCCCGAACCGGCTCTGCCCCCTAGCGCGGCAGCCTCGTTCCGAACGGAGACAGATCCACCATGACAAGGCCATCTGCAACACAGAGGCAGGCACGGAACACGGCAGAGCGCGTTAGTACGGAGCGCGATGAGCAGGCCCACAAGCCCATCGGGATCCCACAAGCGACATCGACGGCGACGCTCTGCGACCCGCTATTGACCATCGACGAGGTGTCGGACTGGCTCGGCGTTCCGAAGGGCACCTTGTACCAATGGCGCAGCCGCAACCAGGGGCCGCGTGGCATCAAGGTCGGCGGAGGGCTCCGCTACCGGCGCAGCGAGGTCGACGCGTACCTGGACCGGCACACCGATTCCCGCAGCGCCTGAGGACAGGTAGCCTCAAACGCCACGACCAGACACCTCCCGGAGAACCGCGATGTTCGGCAAGCACCAGGGCCACGCCGGGCCTTCCCGCCCGGCAACGAAGGCAGCGGCCTGATGCCTCGCCCACCGATGCCGCCGGGCACCTGGGGCACGATCACGGTGACGAGAACCGAGTCCGCCACCCTGGAGGCCTCGGCGCGCTACATCTACTTCAGCGGTCGCGCCGCACGGATCCGCGCCCGTGGGAACAGCGTGCAGGCTGCCCGCACCGCACTGGTCCGGAAGCTTCAGGAGCTCAACGGAGCCGAGGCGGCCGAGGCGGCCGAGGGCGATCTGACCCCGCTGACCACGGTGACCGAACTGGCCGCCTTCTGGCTGCGGGAGAAGCAGGCTCAGCGGGTCAGCCCGAACTCGCTCAAGGCGTACCGCAGCACGGTGAAGAACCAGGTCGTGCCCGTGATCGGCGACCGTCGCCTCCGCGACTGCAGGACGAGCACCCTCGACCGGGTCATCAAGGACAGGGCCGCCCTCGGCTACAGCCCCACCATGCTTCGCAAGGTCCTTCACGGGATGTTCGCCGTCGCCGTCCGGCACGACGTCATGGCCTCGAACCCGGTGCGAGAGGTGGCGCGAATCTCGACACCTCGCAGGGAGATCGAGTACCTCGACATGGACCAGATCCAGGCCGTGCGCCGCCTCATCGAGGCGTCGATCGGCAAGAAGCGGCCTGGCCCGCGGCCGACCAACGACCTCAAGGACGCAGTCGATCTCATCCTGGGGACCGGCTGCCGCATCGGCGAGACCGGGGCGCTGATCTACTCTGAGATCGACCTCGGCGCAGCCAACCCCACGCTCACCGTGTCCGGGACCATCATCACCGAGACCGGAGTCGGCACGTTCCGGCAGCCCTGGACGAAGTCCGGCGCCGGCTACCGCACCCTGCACCTGCCGCCGTTCGCAGTGGAGATCCTGCTACGTCGCCAGGTCGAGAACCGCGCCAACCCAATCGGGGCGGTGTTCCCAACCCGCCGAGGGACCTGGCGACAGATCTCGAACTGGGAACGGATGTGGAATCAGGTGGTCGACGACACCGCCTACGACTGGGTCACCTTTCACACGTTCCGCAGGTCGGTGGCGACCCTCATCGACCGAGAGGTGGGCATCGAGGCCGCCCAGGCCCAACTCGGTCACGATGACAGCGACATCACCCGGGACTTCTACGTCCACAAGGCCTCGGTGGCGCCCGACCTGACAGTGCACCTGGAGAAGCTCCGCCCCCAGGCCTGACCCGGCCCCCAGTCGTGAAGCCCCCGTCCGCGACCATGCGTAGGCCAGGTCGCTGTGCCCTGCCGGCGGTGTCTTGAGCCGAACCCGTGCGAGGGTTTGTGGACAGTTTTTGGACAGTTTCGCCGTCAAATTCAAATCTCAGAGGGCCCCGCCTGGACGTCGTCGCAGGTCAGAGGCCCTCTTCTGGCTCCCCCGGTTGGACTCGAACCAACAACCCTCCGGTTAACAGCCGAATGCTCTGCCAATTGAGCTACAGGGGATCGTGCGGCGGTGTGAACGCTGCAGCCCGGA
>Ga0299913_10000348_pt1 | contig 28076 bp, 14 predicted proteins | sample RVTome_9_FD_201360 | JGI IMG/M metagenome (GOLD analysis project Ga0299913, IMG submission 201360) | Soil microbial communities from uranium-contaminated site in the Upper Colorado River Basin, Wyoming, United States - RVT155D38 (version 2) ... | reverse complement strand
GTGGTCGTGTTCTGCGGCGTCGGCTTCGGCCTTGGTCCGATGGACCGTCCCGTCGGGATGCTCGGGCGGGGAGTAGATCGAGTAGAGCTTGACGTCCACCTCGCCGATGTTCACCACGTTGTGCCACATCCCAGCGGGGATTATGAACGCCCAATCGTCTTCGACTTCATGGGACTCGTCGACGGTGTCCTCTTCCTCTCCGAGGTCGAGCCGGGCGCGGCCCTGCTCTAGACGAAGGAACTGGTCGAGATGACCGTGGGCTTCCCACCCGACCTCGCCGCCGGGTGGCACTGACATCACGGTGAGCTGGCTGTGGCTCCCGGTGAAGACCACCGTCCGGAAGTTCTCGTTCTCGACGGTGAGCCTCTCGATGTCGTCCACCCAACCCAGTTCTGATTCTTCCACCATGTCTTCGAACCTACACCGTGGGGGACCCGGTCGCAGTGGTGTACTCGGCCACGAGGTGATTGTGGGCCATCGCGAATCCCCGATTCGCGGTCGAACACGCCCCGATGGATTATGCGGTAGGACTGATGGCGGTTCCGCAGCCTGTCGAACGGTCCGGGGACCCCCCCGAACAGAGGTGGCGTCGAACCCGTCCTGCGTATTGAGAAGTGTGGAACCGGATCCGCCTCCTGGCCGCGGGCGAACGCCGACACGTCGAGCCAGGCGGCCGGATTGGGATAAGGTTGCCCTCTGAGTCAGGCACTATCGGAACTCGCCGCAGCCCTGGAACGACGAGCTGAGACGGCTCCCGATCCGGGGCGAGTCGAGCGGGCGGAAACGCTCCGCAGACACGTCGCCGAGTATCTGATTCCGAGGGCGTCGGACCTCTCGGCCCCGCTCGTGGTGGTGATCATGGGCTCTACGGGCGTCGGCAAGTCGAGCCTGTTCAACGCCATCGCCGGCGCTCCCCTATCTGAATCGGGTCTGATCCGCCCGACCACCCGCCACCCGGTGGCCCTGGTTCACCCCGACGACGCCCCTGCTGGCGGGGAGGGGCCACTCGCCGGGTTCGCACGCCACGAGATCGACCTGGAGACCGACCCCGACGTCCCACCCGGTGTGATGGTGATCGACGCTCCCGACTTCGACAGCGTGGAACAGGCCAACCGCGTGCTCGCCGTGGAGCTGTTGGAGAGGGCAGACCTGGTGATCTTCGTCACCACAGTCACCCGTTATGCGGACCAGGTCCCTTGGGACATCCTCGCCCGGGTCCGCCAACGCGAGGTGCCGCTCCTGGCGGTGATCAACCGCATGCCTGCCGACCAGTCCGACGAGGCGGCGGTGATGGCCGACTACCGCGGGCTGATCGAAAGGGGAGAGATCGACCGGCAGGGGGCCTTCGGTGACCTCGAGGTGCTCTCGGTCCCCGAAGGTGCGATCGACCCGGACACCGACGGTCTGCGTCGGGACGCAGTCGCTCCCATCCTCGACGGTATCGAGCGACTGCGCCGCCACGACGAGGAGCGGAAGTCGATCGCCCGCCGCAGCCTCCACGGCGCCCTCGCCGGCCTTCCCGAGGCGGTGGAGAGCATCGCCGCCGAGGTGGAGGAGGAACAGGAGGAGGCCGCCTCGCTGCGCAACTCCCTCGAGTCGAACTACGCGGCGGCGAGCCGGGGACTGAGCACCGAGATCGAGCGCGGCACCTTCCTCCGAACCGAGGTTCTGCGGCAGTGGCTCGACTTCGTCAACGCGGGCCCACTGGCCCGATATCTGTCCGAAGGAGTGGGCCGGGCAGCGGCCGCCATCCGCAACCTGTTCCGACCTTCCCCCGTCCCGCCGGCGCCTCCGGTGCGGGAGGCCGCATTTGCCGACTTGGTGACCTCGGTGGTCCACCACGCCGACACCGCCGCCTCTCGCACCGCTACGACCTGGGCCGAGACCCGCCATGGGGCGATGGCGCTTGCCGAGAAAGCAGCCTTGTGGGGGGCCTCGCCGGAGTTGGCGCCCCGACTCGAAGAGGAACTGGCCGAGTGGATGGAGGAGGTCGGCGACGAGATCCAATCGATCGGGGCCGATCGGAAACGGAGGGCCCAGGTGGCCAGTATCGGGGTCAACGTGCTCGGAACCAGCGCAATTCTTGCGGTCTTCGTCTCCACCGGAGGGCTCACCGGAGCCGAGCTCGGGATCGGTGCCGCCACCGCCTTACTCAACCAGAAGCTCTTGGAGGCGATCTTCGGTGAGGGCAACGTCTCCGCCTTCGTGGACCGGGCTCGGGCACGTCTCGATGGAATCCTCGGCGCAGAGTTCGAAACAGAGCAGAGGCGATTCCTCGACGCCCTCGGGCCGCTGGCTGAGGAGTCCGACCTCGCCTCCCAGCTGCGTCGGACGGCGCATGCCGCCGCTCGGCTGGACGCGGAATGACCCCGATCGAGAGACTGCGGGAGGCGGCGGCCGCCGCGGCCGATCTCGGCCTGGCGGAACAGGCCCGGTCGGCGGAGGCGTTGGCGAATGAGAGTGAGCGGCGTCTCGGCTTCCCCGGCGAGATCTACGTGATGGCACTGGTCGGGGGGACCGGAGTGGGCAAGTCCTCGGTGCTCAACGCGCTTGCGGGTGAAGAGGTCAGTCCGGCGCGGGCGCTCCGCCCCACTACCGAACAGCCGCTCGCCTGGGTGGCCAACGAGGCCCAGGAGGAAATCCGCCCCCTGCTCGATTGGCTGGGGGTGGAACGAGTGGTGGGACACGACCGCGCCGACCTGTCCGGGGTGGCCATCCTCGATCTCCCCGACGTCGACAGTGTCCGCACCGAGCATCGAGCCACGGTCGACGCCCTTCTCCCGCGGGTCGACGCCGTCGCGTGGGTAGTCGACCCGGAGAAGTACGACGACGAGCGGATCCACTCCTACCTCAGGCGACTGGCGCCCCATGCCGATCGCATGCGATTTGTCTTCAACAAGGCCGACCGTATCGACCCCGATGAGAGGAAAATGCTCGCCGAGGATCTCCGGCGTCGTCTCGCCGCCGACGGGATACCCCAGGCCACGGTCGACGTGGTGTCGGCCCAGGACGGCATCGGCGTCGACGAGCTTCGAACCGCTCTGGCCCAAGCCGCCGACGCCAAGGCGATCGTCGCGGCGAAAGTGGCCACCGATTCCGCGGCACGGGTGGAGGAACTGGCCCGGGCGGCCGGTTTGGACCCGGACCGTCCCCACACCCCGTTGCTGACCCCCGGAGACAGGGAGACTGCGGTCGCCGACGCGGTGCAGGGGGCGATGGCGGTTGTCGACCTCGACGGCGTCTCCCGGCAGATGCGAGAAGCGGTGATCCACCGCGCCCACCGCCGGGGAGGGTCGCTTCTCGCCCGGGTGCTGAGTCTGCTGTCGCTGATCACAGGGAGAAAGTCGAGAAGGGCCGACCCGGCCGCCTACCTGGTCGACTGGCGGCGCCGGGGGAGCTTGGGCCACGTACTCAACCCGGTCCGATCGGCTCTCGTCAGGGCCGTTGAGTCGGTCCCCGCCCAAACTCGACCCTCGATCCTGGAGAACCTGGGGGCGGACGACGTGGAGACCGCGGTCACCCGGGCGCTCGACCGTTCCACCCGCAATGCCGCCGGGGAGATGATCGTGCCCAGCTCGATCGTCTGGCCGGTGGTTGGCTTCTTCCAGTTGCTGTTCGGCGCGGTGCTGTTGTTCGCCATCGCCTGGTATCTCGTCCTGATCTTCGGTCCGGATCGGCTCACCGTCGCCACCGTCGACGTCCCCTATCTCGGCCCGGTGCCGACGCCCCTGGTCCTGCTCACCGGCTCACTCGCCCTGAGCATCCTCCTCGGCTTCCTGCTCAACCTCCACGCCACCCGGATCGGCCGCCGCATCGGCCGGGAGGCGGCGGCCCGGGTGAGAGAGTCGGTCGCACAGGCGGTCGCCACCGCCGGCTTCGCAGGCCTGGATCGGGTCGAAGATGCCCGTCGTCGTCTCGCCTCCTCGTCCAGTGGTAGGTTCCCAAACAGTCACCAAGGGTAAGAGTCGACATGGATCACAAACGCGCCAAGGAACTGCTGCTGCGCGAGCAGTCGGAACTGACCGATCTCTACGAGCGCATCAACGAATCGGGCGATCTCGACGTCTCGGTGGAGGAGTCGACCGGGGAGTTGACGGGACTCGATCAGCATCTCGGCGATCACGCCACCGAGATGTTCGAACGGGAGAAGGACCAGTCGATCGGCCAGGGTCTGGCCAGGAAGCTGGAGGAGATCGACGCGGCCCTGGACCGGATCGATCGCGGGGAGTACGGGGTGTGCCAGGTGTGCGGTCGTGAGATCTCCGAGGAGCGTCTCGAGGCGGTGCCGGCCACCCGCTTCTGCCGGGAGCACGCCGACTCCGGCGAACTCGACAAGGGCCCCGACGTCGAGATCACCCAGGAGATCAACGAGATCTGAGCCCGGCGCCGCGGGCCACCCGATTGTGGGACTTGCCGCCGAATGCAATGACCTCTCTGCCGAATTCGCGCGAGATCGTGGCCAAGGCCTGGCTGGGGCGTCAAACACCGCCCACTGCGGCCTCGAGATCAGGAGACATCGGAAAGTGCCTCACGTTTTGGCTCAGTAGATCGGCACCGTGAACTTCTGCAGTAGCGGCGATCCAATAGTCGATGGCGGAGATCCCTTCCTGACTACGTCGATATGTTCTCGCCCATTCACCGGCTCGTGTGGCGATGTCGACGCTGGCGTCGAAGTTCGTCATCGAATCGAGCAGCCCTCTGATTTCGGACTGTTCATTCGATCTCATACCTGACGGCAACTCGAATGGTGTCAGAACCGAACCTGCCGCTTGTCCGCTCCCCGAGGCCTCGAACAAAGGGCCGTAGCGTCCTGATTCCCCTTCAGTGCTGGATGAGCACGTCGGTGTCGAACAGCTTCACCGACTAAACCGGTGTAAGGGGACTTCCTGTCGCCAGGCGAGCACGTCGGCGAGCTCGGCGGCTCCTCGGTCTGACCAGATCCCTGATTTGTCCTCGATGGTTGTTCGGGGGTTGTCGAAACGTGGGTGATGTCTAGACCTTCACCGAGGATTTGTCGGTTGAGCCCCGACTTCGAAATCCCCGCTCTTTGGCGTGGCGATCCAGTGGCGACACCCGTTCACTCAACCTGATCACATCGCGACATGTCCGCCAATGTGCAAAGCATCACTGCACGCTGCCCTGGGCTTATGTCCTCGCTCCGGCCCGGCCTGTCCAATGTTGCTAAAGTCGCCGACGCCGGTCTGCCCGATCGGCGAACAAAGAGGGCTGGGGCAGAGTGCGGAAGGAGGACCCGCCATGTCCAAGAAACGTCGCGAGCCGGAGTTCCCCGAGAACGTCGACCCGGCCGATGGCGAGCCGACAGCCGGCCTGTCCCGGAGAGATCTCCTCAAATCGGCGGCAGCCCTTGGAGTGACCGCTGCGGTTGTCGGACCGGGTCGGTCGGCGGCGGCCGCCGTCGTCAACCCGACGATCGCCGCGGTCGGGCCTACATACGACGGTTCCGTCCTCCGTTTCGTCAACGGGAACATCCACACGATGGACGACAACCGGAGCGTGGTGAACTCGGTCACCATCCAGAACGGTCATTTCACAGCCGTGGGCAACAACGGCGGACCAGGCGGAGGACCCGGCGTGACCACCGTCAACCTCCGGGGTGCGACCGTGATCCCGGGTCTGATCGAGAGCCACACCCACTACGTGAGTTTGGCCAACCGTCCCGGTCACCACGTCGCCGAACTCGAACTGGCCAAGAACATCGAGGAGGTCCTCGGTTTCCTGGCCGCCCGCCGTGCCCAGGGAGAGGTGCCCGACGGTGAGTTCATCACGTCGATGGGTGGATGGAACTCCAACGTGCAATGGGAGGAGCGCCGACTCCCCACACTCGCCGAGCTCGACGAGGCGGTTTCCGACCGTCCCGTGTTCCTGTTCGAGAGGTTCGCTGGACCGGCTGCCGTCAACACGCTGGGGAAACAGTTCTTCGAGGGGGTCACCGATCCTTCGGTTGCAGTCAATCCCGACGGGTCGATAACTGGTGCCAGCGCCCGCGCCGCCCTCTATCACTTGCGGATCCGGCAGACTTTCGAGGACAAGCTGCGCAGCACACGTGACGCCATGGCGTTCAGCGCCAAGCTGGGGATAACCGCGTTGCTCGACCAAACCCTGGTAGCCATCGCCAACGGTCCGCGCGACCCACAGCCTGGTCACTTCCTCGCCAACCTGGACCATTACCGAATGTATGACGCATGGCTGGAGTTGCACCGCCAGGGGGAGACCTTCGTCCGACTCCAGATGAACTTCCTGCACAACCAGGGGTTCATCCCGGACTTCGGTCCCGACCTGGAGGACCAGCTCCCCGAATTGAGGGAGCGGCTCAAAAACCAGTTCCCCTTCTTCGGGGACCACATTCTCCGAACCGGAGCCATCGGCGAGTGGGCCGCCCCGTTCGCCACACCCAGTAACGCAGACGGCCACACCGTCTGGCTAGAGGCGCAACGTCTGGTGGCGCAGGCCCGGTGGCGCAATGAGAACTCTCAATCTGGTGAGGCCAACATCGAGCAGGTCGTCTCCACATACGAGGCGTTGGATTCAGAGTTCGGTATCACCGACCTGCGCTGGGGTCTTCAACACGGCGACTTCGCCACTCCGGGTCAACTCAGCCGCATGGCGAACCTCAACGTGGGCGTGTCGACCTCGGGTTTTCGGTGGCAGACCACCGACACGACCGACCGGCCCGCCAACGACCCCGTGGGGCCTCTGTTCCCCCAACTCATGGAAAGCGACGTCCACGTCGGTTTACATGAGGACGGCGTCCACATCGCACCGCACAATGCGTTCTATGCGATGCACTACGCCACGACCGGGCTCAACCCTTTCGGTGCGCAGATCAACCCCGGTCAGCAGATCACCCGGGATCAGGCCTTGTTCGCTTACACGCGCGAGAACGCCTGGTACCTGAACCGGGAGGACGACCTCGGTTCCATCGAGGAGGGCAAACGCGCCGACATGGCAGTGCTCGACCGTGATTTCTTCACGGTCAGCGACGCCGAGATGCGGGATACCCTGCCGACTATGACCGTCGTGGACGGGCAAATCGTCCACAACACGACCTGACGCCTACTGGGGTCGCCTCTCGTTGGCCGAAGGTGAGTCGGTGGCGGCGCTCCGGAAGCCAGGGCGACCCTGGCGTCGGCGGGCACCTGGTCAGCCGCACTTGCCGAACGGCGGGGATCGAAACACAGGAGACACGATCACCACTCGGGGCTGATCCTCAACTATCCGCAGAAGTGAAGACCAACACAACCAGGCTCACATCTCATGGATGAGGGGGCGCAGCAGCTTGGCCGCCACCCGCCGGCCCCAGGAACGCTCGCTCGGATCGGTTGCGGCAGGCAGACAACTCTGCAGGTCCTCGAGGAAATGCTGCTCGAGTTGTCGGGTCGTCGCCCTGTCGAGAACGGCAAGGGCGACTTCTTCGTCTTTCTCGACCGATCGTCGGTTGACATTGGTCGATCCCACCAGGGAGAGGACGCCATCGACCAGGAACGCTTTCACGTGCATCAGCGTCGGCTGATAGATCCACACCCGGACTCCGTTGTCCACCATCGGCAGATACATCTCTTCGGCCATCACCTCGCTGACCCGTTTGTCGATGTGCGGTCCGGCGAGAATGATGTCGACATCGACTCCCCGGGCCACGGCCGTCATCAAGAGCTCCCGCATCTCCGTGGTGGGATTGAAGTACGGGGTCTGGATGAGTATCCGTTGGCGGGCTGCCAGGGTCACTGCCTCCATCACCCGCTCCGCGTCGCTGTAGCCGATCTGAGCCGAGCCGTCGATCACCGCGATGTCGACATCACCGGGAGTGGCCGGCAGACCACTCTCCACGTCCCCGGGCTCGAGCACGTTGTTGGTGTCACGCCAGTCGGTCAGGAAAGCGGCGCGCAGACCCAGCACTGCCGGGCCCTCGATCCGAAAGTGAGTGTCACGCCACTCGTCAGGGTTACGGGCATCGCCTTCCCATTCCTCGGCAATGCCCACACCCCCGGTGAACCCGACCTCACCGTCGACTACCAAGATCTTGCGATGGGTGCGATGATCGGACTCCCAGAACTTCCAGCGCAACACCGGACGGAAGATCTCCACTAGCACCCCGGCTTCACGCATGGTGTCGATCAACTCTTTTTTCATCGGCAGACTGCCAAAGCCGTCGAGAACCACCCTCACCTTGACCCCATCCAAAGACTTCTCGGCCAGAGTAGAGGCGAATTTCTGGGCGATCTCGCCCTTCCAATAGACGAAGGTTACGAAGTCGATGCTGCGCTTTGCGGAGGCGATGGCCTCGAGCATCTCCGGGAATATCTCGACGCCGTTTCTGAGGATCGAGATGGTGTTGCCCTCCGAGAACAGCTCTCCGATCGAGGCTTGCACGGCGCGACGCATTTGGTCCATGGCGTCGGAAGGAGGGTCCCGGTCGAGATGGCCGAGGTCATGTGCCGGTCGGAGTCCTTCGGCTGCGGGCGCGCCCTCGACGGCATCGCTGCTGCTGGTCTGCCCACCGGGGGCGGGCACGGCCAGGCTTCGTCCGAAGCGTTCCAACACGGTCATGGTCGCTCCGGCTCCGCAATCGGATCCATCACTCCGGCGCCCAGAGCTTCCAGCTGAGCGGAGACCGCCAAGCCGTAGAAGATCGCGATCGAAGCGAGAAAAGACCACAGCATCACCCCGAGTATTCCAGCCAGAGGACCATAGGTCTCACCGAACGTGACACTCGCGTTCAGATACGCGGACAAGCCTGCCGACACCAGGAGGCAGCCGGCTGCGGCCACCACCACTCCGGGCACCAACCAGCTAATGGAAGGCTGGGAGCGATTGGGGGCGAGCTTGAACATGGCGGTGAGCGCCACGATCAGGACCACGATCCCGAGCGGCCAGCGCGCCCACACCCAATTCTCGATCAGGTCGTCGCGAAACGCTCCGCCGACAGTGGAGCCGAGTGCAATGAGCAGGAAGGCGCCGGTCAAGAGCAGACCAAAGGTCAGCGTCACAGCCGTGGCCAGGCCGTATCGACGCACGGTCGAGCGGTCACCGAGGACTCCGTAGATGCGACTCCCCCCACGTTGCAGCTGGGCAATGGCAGAGACCGCCGCCACCACTGCCGCCCCGCCGCCGAGGATGATGGCCACGTCGTTGCCGCGGCCGGCCTCCGAACCCTGCTCGAAGGCGATGAGAAAGGTCTGCCCGGCCGGTCCCGGAGCGAGGCTGGTGATCGCCTCACGCAGCAGTGTCCGCAGACGGCCCTCACCGAGTCGGACTGCCAGACCCACGACGAAGATCATCCCCGGAATCAGGGCGAGCACCATCTGAAAGGCCATCGACCGGGCAAAGCTGAACCCGTCCGCATACCGATAGCGGAGAAACGAGTCCTTGGCGAGCTCCCATGGCGAATGTCCCGCCAGAGCCTCCCGCACACCGATAGCGGCCCTTCGGTCGGTCACGGGAACATAGGTGGAGGTCTTCATCGATCCGATCTCGGAACCCGGACGTTCAACCGATCCGGCGCCGCCTCCACCTCGAGGGAGGTGCTCAGGGGGCGGGGCTCGCCGTCCATCTGGTAGGGAGCGGGCCGGTCCAGCTCGATTCGGAACGACTTGCCGGAGGCGCGGTAGATCTGGCTGTGGTCGTCATTGTGGGTCACTGCTGCAAAACCCGCTGCCAGGGCCTCCATCGTTGTTTCCGCGCTCAAGGCGATCAGGTCGAGACGACCGTCCCGACTGACCGCATCGGGGAAGAGGTCGACCCCTCCCTGCAATCGTCCCAGGTTTCCGATGAGGATCGTCGCCCACTCCCCTTTGACAGGCCCGGCCCCGTCGATCTCGATCTCAGCCGAGATGGGCGTGTCGCCGATGTGTCTGATGCCTTCGATCACATAGGCCAGAGAGCCGATTCGAGACTTCATCTCAGATTCGGTCGATTCCATGATGGCGGCGTCGAATCCGGTGCCGGCGATGACGGTGAAAACCTCGCCATTGATCACCCCCGCATCCAGCACCTCGTTTCGACCGGTGAGAGCCACTTCGATCGCCTCGTCGATGTCGAGGGGGATGTCGAGATTCCGGGCCAGGAGGTTTCCCGTTCCCAGCGGAATAACCCCAAGGGGGACATCGGTATCGCCGAGACCCTCGACACAGGCACGAACGGTGCCGTCTCCCCCGACGGCGAGGACGATGTCAACCCCCCGCTCGACGAGTCCTCTCGCCTGACCCACGCCGGGATCGTCCTCGGTGGTCTCCTCCCAGACGATGTCAGCGGCACGCCTCTCGAGCCCCTGACGCACCTCGTTCAACACCGACTCCTCTGAGGTGGGATTCACGACCACTCCGACTCGCATCGTCAGCTCCCTTCGACCGAACGTCGTGTCACGCCTCGTCGAACGACAAACGCCGCGGTCGCCAGACACAGCAACCCGAGCACGGCCCCGCCGATGACGTCGGTCAGAAAGTGCATGCCCCGGTACATACGCGACAGGGCCACGGCCAACGGGATCACAGCAGCCCCCGTGACCGCCAGGGTGCGCCACAGTCGACTTTCGGTATTCCAGAACACGATCAACGCCAAGCCAACATAGAGGGCAAAGGCTGCTCCCACATGACCGCTGGGGAAGCTGGCGGTGGGAGGGGAGGGATCGAGTTGGGTCACCGGAGGCCGGTCACGACCGAGGACGAGACTCACCACGACGAACACCAGCGACTCCAGGCCAACCCCCAATCCCAAGGTCAGTGATTCCCGCCATCTCCGCCAGTACCAGGTCATCGCCACGACCAGGATGGTCAACAGGATGATGACGTTGATGGTGTCGGAGAACGCTGAGCCGACGTCGGACCAAATGTCGATGGAACGACTCCGCACCGTAGTGAACCAGGAGGCCACATCCGTGTCGAAGCGGGCGAGCGGCGTGTCAGAGAGCGGGCCGAGAAGTGTCCAACCCGCGACGAGCCCCATGGCCACCAGGGTCCCGTAGGCCAGGGCCAGTTCCATCAGCTCGCGTCCACGCAGCGGCCACGATGACCACAACTGGCTGGAGTCGTCGCGATCGACCGCAGTCGAGGTAGTCGGCGGAGTCATCACCGCTCCTCGACCGGGGCAGTTGCCGGGACCTCGTCCTTGGGCTCCCCAAACCTCATGATCCGGCTGCCGAAGGCAACTGCGCAAACGATGAACCAGGCGAAACCAACGCCGGTGCCGGCGAGCACGTCGGTCAGCCAGTGAACTCCGAGCAAGGCGCGGGTGGCGGCCACACCCAGGGCGATGAACGTTGCCAGCCCCGCGGCCAGAGCGCGCTTCGCTCGGCTGCTGCGGAGGGTCAAGACGAGAGCGGCGGCGGCGTAGGTGGCGGCGGCTGCCGCGGCGTGCCCCGAGGGGAAGGAGCTGCCCGACCATGGCGCCAATTGGGCGAGGTCGGGTCGATCGCGGGCCACCATCCACTTCAGCCCGGAGTTGATCAGCGCCTGTCCAAGGGTGACCGAGACCATGAACACGGCGACATGGGGGTTCCCATATCGCCACCACCCCCAGATGCCGACGGCGACGGCGACGATGGTGACTGCCAACGAGCCGCCGAGACGTGTGAACAAGAGGTGAGTCTCGTGGAGAGCGCCCCCGGCGTTGGCAGCCCCCCAGCGGGCCACCGATTCGTCGAATCGGGCGAAGCCAAAATTCGCGTCGACCATGTCGAACAACACCCCTACGAAAAAAGACAAACCCAGCACAGAGACAAACCCGATGGTGAGCATGAGCCCACCGGCGGTGGTACGGCTCAGACGCTTCCTCACGAAGTTGGCCAGACGTGGCCGGTGGGCCACGAACCTCACCAACCTCCGCTTCTCCGGCTCGGGATCGAACGGGTCGACGTGTTTGGCCGAGAAAGCAGAAACCAGCGAGACGACCGCCGCCGTCGTCACACCGAACACGAGCACGGCCACACCTGTCGTCATCACCGGACCTCCACCCACCCAATCATGCGACCCTCAGCCGGAGATGATACAGCGGGTAGGACAGGCGGTATCAGAGACCACGAAGACGCCGAAGGCAACCGACAGTTCTTGTCCTCTCATCCTTTCACCACCTGGTTCCGCCCCCATACCCGGGCCGCAGACAGGTGAAACCAGACGTCGGCGCCGCACTTTGTGGGTTCATCGACTCGATCTGGCACCGGGTCCCGATAGGTCGAGTGTCGCCAGTGCGGCACCCGCGGTCAGTCCCCGACCGAGTCGGATCGCGGTGGCAAGCGCCATCGTGGGTTTGGTAAACCACCCCGGGGGGGTAATTCGTGTCCCAGAGCTCGCCGGATGCCGAGGAGGTAGCGATGAGCCTTTTGACTGATGTGAAGGAGTCAGGCTTCTTCTACAGCACAGCCTTGACCGAGGTCATCCATGAACTCGAGGAAATTGCGAGGGAAATGGCCTCCGACGGATTCGAGGAAGAAGCAGCCACCATCAAGACCACCGTCGGTGACTTGCAATGGCAATACGAGGAAGTCATCGACAAAGAGCTAGCGGCTCAATGGCCCAGAGGTCCACGGCGACCGCTCCGGGCACCCATCAGGGCTGGCTGAAACTCCATGTTGACACGCGGACTTCCAACGTGTCGAGGACTGCGAGGCGAAAGAACGCACCTATTGTCCGGGACGGAGCTGGTGCTGTCAATCGAGGTGTCGTAGCTTCGGCCATACGTCTTCCCAACTGGTGTGAAGGCCGCGGCAGACGACGATTAGCTGACCTTGAGCCTCGTTGTCGACGCCATATCCGTTGTCGACCTCCGCCACTTGCCGACATGTGGCGAAGAAGGGCGCCAGTGTGTCAGGGTGATATCGCACGGCGACAACGGTGGCCGAGACTTCGCTGGGCTGTCGGAAGTCGGCGTAGCTGTTGTGGGCGGAGTAGCTCCGGGGAAGGCCGTAGGCGGGGCCAAATCTGTCGACCGCGCCTGCTTCACCGTATGAGGCGGCGAGAATCACCACTCCGTTCCGCTCCGAGTCGGGCAGTGAGTCGACCGTTGCTGCGATCTGGGTGACCAACTCTGGCCACCCAATGGTCTCGGCCAGGGTGTCGTTGACGGTCGATGGGATATTGGCCATCGAGACCGGAAGCACAGGGAGGGCGATGAGGAAGGAAAGCACACCATTGACGACGATCAGGCCACGGAGATCGCGTGCGTCCCGGCCGCTGTGTTCGAAGGCGACGATTCCCGCCAGTACCAGCATCAGGGTGAGCGGAACCGGGTAGTAGGGCCGACCCCCGGTCAGAAGGGTGATGGCGATTCCGGCGACGAAGGCCCAAATGAGCATTTCATAGCGTGACCAGGCTCCGTCGCTTCGGAGCCAGCCAACACCCCGGCGCAGCAGTCCGATGAAGGCGGGGCCCACGAACAGGATCTGAAGTGGGATGAGGAGTATCCGATTCTCGGTCCCCAACCGCTGGGCGATCCGCCGACTCATCTCCAGCTGCGGCCAGCCGTTCGATACCTGCCAGAGGAGGTTTGGCACGGCGATAGCAGCTGCAAGGAGACCACCGGCAACGATCCAAGGAGAACGAAGCAGGTCCCATCGACGGTCGACAGCCAGACCGATGACAATGGCGACGCCGAGCATCACCACCAGGCTCTTGTTGAGCATCGCGATCCCAGCGACGAGGCCAATCGCTATCCACCAGCGAGGATCTGCTGTTCGAAGCATGCGAGTGGTGAGCCAGAGCACCACCATCCATGCCAACAAGTCGAAAGTGGCAGTGGAGAGAAGGTGACCGGAACCCAGGAGAAAGCCACCGGCGGCCAGGGTCCCGGCACCGGCGATCTGAGATCGTCGACTGCCTCCCATCTCTCGCACCACGGCTCCCCCCACGACCACTGTTGCTCCAGCGGCCACGGCCGGAAGGAAGCGGAGGACCACCAGATTGCCGCGGGCGAGGGTGTCGGCGATTTGTGCGAGCAGAGGGGCCAGCGGGGGTTGGTCGACGTATCCCCATGCCAGATGGCGTCCGGCCTCGAGAAAGTACAACTCGTCCCGGTGCCATCCGTAACGGGGAGCGAAGACGAGCAGAACCAACACCAGAAAGCCGCCTATGAGCCAGACACCCCTGGGCAGCGGTGATAGGGCTAGAAAGTTTCGATCAGTGTCCTCGGCCACCTGATGTCTTCGGTCAGACCCGGAGAGGCTAGCGGTGCTCTGGAGAGCCTCGCTCTGATCGCGCGTCTTTCAGCCGGCCCCGGTCGACCGAACTCCATCGACCCCGTCACCTATTGAGGAGCGAATCGCGTCGTGGCGGGTGAGGATGCAGACCGGCCGCCGTCCCAACGGTGGTCGCACAAATCCAGCACCGCGACTGGTATGTCGCCGACGTCGGGAAGGTGCTGGGTGAACTCTCCTCGGGTGCTCCATCCGCTCATTGTTTAACGGAGACAGATGGATCGCCTGTCGGGCAGAGGTAAAAAAAGCCACTTCCCAGATCGCGAATTCTCGTGTATGTTCCGACAAGCTCAGGCAGCAGGGGGACCGGCTGGGGGACCGGAGCGCAGGATGGAGAGAGGGCACAAGACCCGGGTGGTGGGACTGTCGTTCACACTTGTCCTCAGTCTGATCAGCGTACCCGCACAAGCGGCCATGGCACCGCAAGCGATTCTGGCCTCGCTGCCCACGACTACTGACGACCCGGAAGATCTGATCGCTGCTGGTCTCGAGCGTTTCGCCGGGCGGCTCAATGAGTTGGCAACGATTCCCGATCTGCAGGACACTCTGCCACTCACAGAAGACACACTGGCCGACCTGGCCGGCTTGTCGGGCCGGTTCGACGATCTCGTCAACGCGTTGGCTGCTCTCGGAGACAACCTCGAACCCTCTGACGTGGAGAACGCGGTGGCGGGTGCCGGGGGAGGGGGGCTCACTCTCAGCGCCCCGATCACCGACGATGACACCGGCGACCCTCAGACCAAAGACGTGACGCTCAACGTCGACCTCACCCGGAACGAGACCGTCGACCTGATCTCCGATCCTTCCGCCTATCCGATCGGCGGCAGCTCGCTCGACCTGACATTCGACATGTCGGCGAGTATCGACTTCGAGTTCGATGCCGACCTCGCGGCCGTCGACCGGGACAATTCCTTCTATATCGTCGGCGAGCCACAGCTCACCGTAGACATCACGTCGGCAACGGGCCCGATCACCTTCCAGGACAAGACCCTCGGCATCACCGAGGTCGACGCCACCGGCACCGCCGTCGTCGACCTGGCCGCAGCCTTCGGCTTCACCGATCCCGACGACACTCCTCCCTCCAACGGGAAGATCACCTACGACGAGTTCGATGCCACGGCCCTGGTCGATCTGGTGGACTTCCAGATCGTCGACGAGACAAACCCGGTGCTCGACATCGACCTGACGATCGACAGTGACCTCCTCCCCGGGACCGACGACGGGACCCTGACAGTGGATATCGCCGACTTCGGGGACTCGCCCACCGTCGGGGGCGCTCTCGGGGATCTCTCCGATTTCCAGAACATGAGCCCGGCGGAAGTCGTCGGGTCTTTCGAACGACTCGCCACCTTTCTCGGCGGGCTGCAGACCACACGTCGCCTCGACATCGAGCTGCCGATGGTCGGGGGATCACTCAACGACGTCATCCAACTCGACCAGGAGGTGATCGACGTCCTCACGACTCTGATCGAGGAAGATCACGATGGTGTCGACAACGACGACGACGGGCAGACCGACGAGGAAGGTGAAGACCCGCTGGTGCCTACCTTTGCCACCTTACAGGAGCTGGAGCCCCTCCTGGAGGCACAGCTCGGGCCGGTGGATCTCGTCCACTCCGGTGACATCGTCTCTTTCGCCCTCGACTTCGGTGACACTGCCAGCGAGGACGTGACCCTGCGGTTCCCCGATCTGGACATCCTCACCGATCTCAGCATCACCGGTGGCGGCACCGCCAACCTCGACGCCTCCTACAACCTGGACCTCGACTTCGGGCTCGACCTGACCCCACAGCCCACGGAGAGCGGAGCCGATCAAGGCTCATGCTCCGACGGCGTCGACAACGACGGCGACGGGGACATCGACTCCGATGACTCGGACTGTGCCACGGTCGTGAACCTAGAACAGCGCATCTTCCTCGATGTCGGTGATGAGGGGAACACCATCGAGGGGATCGCCACTGGCGCCATCTCCGCCACTGGCATCGACGCCGCGGCCAAGGTCGGGATTCTCGAGGTTGGCATCGCTGACGCCGGCGTCACGATCGACGGACCCGACGACGCGGCCCAGGTCACCGTGGACCTCTTCGACTCGGCGACGGGCCGTCTCGACTTTCGGGAGCTGTTCAATCTCCTCGGAGGCACCGGCCCGACGACGGCAGGGGTCACCACGGCGATGCAGGCCAACCTGAATGCCACGATTCCGGTCGCGGCCCAAGTCGGAGGCAACCCTTTGAGCGGCGGCAGTGTCATCGTCACCTCGAGTGTCGCCGGCCCGGTTACCGGCGTCGGCGCACTGGTCGACAACATCACTGTCAACGCCGATTCGCTCGGGGCCAGCGAGATCTTCAACTTCAGCCCCTGCTCTAACAGCATCGACGACGACGGTGATGGCGTGGTCAACGACGGTTGTCCCGGCGGTCCCGATGCCAATGACGATCCCGAGTCGGAGAGCCAGGCCACTCTGACCCAGCTCATCTCCGCCATCCGCGCCCTCGCCACGGAGATGGAAGGTGCCGGCTCATCGGTGTTCGACGGGGAGATTCCTTTCACCGGAAAGTCCCTCAACGATCTGATCGACTTCTCCGACGTCGTCATGGGTGTTGCCGAAGATCTGGAAACCCCTGCCGAGGGTGACGGATCGGCGAGTGGTGGACCGGATTGCTCCAACGCTGGCGACGATGACGGCGACGGTGTGGTCAACGACGGATGTCCTACCGCTGGAGGTGCTCCCGAAGGCGGGGGCCTTGCCACCACTACCCCAGAGCAGTGCGCCAACGCCTTGAACGACGACGCCGGCGATGACAGTCTCGTCAACGACGGATGTCCGGCGGTCAATCCCACCCTCGACCAGGTCGGCTTGTCGATCGAAAAGGCACTGCAACAGGCCATCGACGAGACGCTCGGACAGACCATTGCACCGACTGTCGACGTGGCCGTCGCGTACAACTCCGGCCCAAACGACATCACTTTCCTGGTCGACATGAACGCAGGATTCAGCGACCTCGGGACCTTCAATGCCGACCTGGGCGCCGCCGTCGGCGGCTATGAGCTGGTCGGCACGTCCGGTGCCGGCGACTTCGACATCGATGTCGACGCCGTGCTCGACCTCGACTTCGGGGTCGACCTCGACGACGTCAGCCCCTTCGTTCTCGGCTCGTCCGGTTTCAGCACGACCGGCACCGTCTCGGCCACAGATCTCGAGTTCACCGCCAACATCGGTCCCATCGAATTCCAGGTGGGAGCGCCGGGCGATCAGGGAGCTTTGCATCTGGGAGCCACCGGTTCGGTCAGAGTCACCGGAGCCGATAATGACCGGGTGGGCCTCGGGTCTCTGGGCTTCGACACCCCAAGCTTCACCGGGATCGACCAGACCGCGTGCCCCTCCAGCGAGGATGCCTGCGTGACGCTGCCGCTCTACCTCAACGATGAGCCGGTGAACACCCCACCAGATCACGTCATCAGCATCCTGATACCCGACCTCGCCAGCCCGACGCCAACGGTCGACTTCCCCGACCCCAGTGTGATCACCGATGCCATTTCGGAGGCCCTACTCGAGTTCGCCATTGCGGAGTCGGGTCTGGGGCGGCTCGTCGACATGCTCACCAGCGTGCTCGTCAACGGTGTCTTGTCCGCAGAGATCCCCCTGATCGGCGACCAATTGTCCGAAGCGGCCAATTTCATCGAAGGTCTCGGCAACAACGGTCTACTTGGGATCATCACTGACATCCTCGAAGGCGACGGCGATCCCATCCAGAACGCGGTCGATGCCGCCACCGCCCTGGGCAACGAGCAGAACGTCTTTGTCGAGCTCGACCCGGGTGTGGAACCGGTCAACGAGACACAGCAGGTGGACGTAGGGGGCGCCACCGCCGGTGACTTCACTCTCACCTTCGAGGGGGACACCACGGGTCCGATTCAATTTGACTCGGGTCCCGGTGCGGTCCAGAGCGCCCTAGAGGCGTTGACCTCGGTCGGAAGTGGCAACGTCTCGGTGAACGGAGCCGCCGGTGGGCCGTGGATGGTCGAGTTCGTCGGTGACCTCGGCTTCACCGATGTTGCGGAGCTGACCGGGGACGGCAGTGATCTCACTGACGGGGCGCTGACCATCACCACCACAGAGCCCGGGGTGTCCGGGGGGACCTTCACTCTCACCCGCACCGGAAGCGGACCCAGCAACCCGATCCCCTGGAACGCCACCCCCGCCGAGGTAGAGGCGGCCCTCACCGCCGATGGCACCGGTATCGATACCATCAGTGTCACCGGAATCGGCTCACCCACAGACCCGTGGGTGTTGACCGATTTCGATCCTGAGGACCCAGGAGAGCTGGCTGTCGACGACAGCGCCCTCGCCGGCACCGCAACCGTGGCGCTGGTGACGGTCATCCCCACCATCGGCGAGGTGCAGAGCTTTGTCGATCCGTTCGCGGACAACCTCAAACAAGACCTGTTCGATGCCGGGCTGCTCGTCGACAGCACCAACCCTGAAGAACCGGCCGAGACACTGGCCGACGGAGTCGCCGACGTCATCCTGCTCTGTGACGATGCAGGCGGGCTCGCTGACTGCCGCGACGATCCGGACAATGCCGACGATCCTGCCACTGCCATCCAAGGCATCCGCTTCGACATCCTCATCGGCCAGGCGGGCACCGAGTCGACTGACCTCGATTTCGATCTCGGGGTCCCCGGGATCGACCTGGCCACCGACGGTTCGCCGACGGTGGAGGCCAGCTGGCATCTCGACCTCGGGTTCGGGATGACCAAAGACGATGGGTTCTTCATCGACACCGACAGCGCTAACGAGTTCTCTGCCGGTGTCGAAGCCGGTCTCGGCGGTCCCTCCCAGCCCGGCTCGCCGGCATTGTCGGGGAGGTTGGCCATCATCGGGGTCGACATCTACGACGGGACGGAGAACCTTTCGGCCTGTGAGGACACCCCTGCCAGCGACACCGACGGTTGTGCCACCAGCGGGTCCGACCTCCCCGCCTCCGAGGTCACCGCCAGCTTCACAGTCGACCTGACCGGAGCCGGCGACGACATGCTGACGTTCGGCGAGATGACAGGCGCCAGCGTCTCCGATGTGGTCACGTTGACGGCGGATGCCAACGCCGACCTCAACCTCCACCTCGAGTCCATGATCGCCGAGACCGGCGCCTCTCTGCCTCGCGTGTATGCCGACCTCGAGCTCGACTGGCGTTGGAACAACACCGACTGCCAGACACCGACTTCCTGTTTCGACGGTCTCCAGCTGAACAACACCGCCCTGGACGCGGGCACGTTCGTGACCAAGTTCCTCGGGCCGACCCTGAGCGACGTCCAGGAGTACACCCGGCCGATGCAACCGGTCATCGACACCCTGAACAAGCCGATCCCGGTGCTGAGCGATCTCGGTCCGGAACCGGTGACTCTGCTTTCCCTGGCGGAGACGTTGGGGCCGTCCGACAACGAGTTCGGGCTCATATTCGACCTGGTGCGGCTGATCGACTTCGTCAATCGCATCCCCGACAGCCGCGACGGCAACAAGATCATCGTCGAGCTGGGCAATTCGCCAAACGACTACGCGTTGGACGTGGGGCGGCTCCTCCAGGGCCCAGTGGCACCTGAGCAGGCCCGTCAGGCGTTCGCCGACCCCGGTGCCCTTCCTATGGCGTCGCTGGTCGACGGTGGAGGAGGGCTCAATATCCCGGTCACCGAAGGCGCGTCCTCGCTGAGCAACGGCGCCTCCACGCCGAGTGATATCAAGTCGAGCGGAATCAGCTTCCCCTTCCTCGAACAGCCCTCGAAAGTGCTCACCTTGCTCTTCGGACAGGACGTCGATCTCATCGCCTGGCAGCCCCGCCCCTTGTCCTTCGGCTTCGCCTACAGCCAGAAGTTCGGGCCGATCTGGGCGGTTCCGCCGGTCTTCCTCGAAGTCGGTGGCTCGGTCGAGGTCACCGGGCGATTCGGAGTCGTCTACGACACCCAAGGGCTCAGAGAGATCCTCTTCGAGGACGCCGGACCCGAGGCGATCCTCCACGGGGTGGGTCTCCTCGACCGTGACCTCAGTGGTCGCGACGTCAACGAGCTACAGGTGGATGGCGAGTTGTTCGCCAACGCCCAGGTGAGCGTGGTCATCTTCTCCGCAGGAGCAGGTGGAAGTTTGTTCGCCACCATCGGGGCCGATCTTCAGGACCCCAATGTCGACGGCAAGCTCAAGTTCGCTGAGATCGCCGACATCATCCGCCAAACCGGCACCGTCTTCTGCATCTTCAACATCAACGGGCAGTTCGGCGTCCGCATGTTCGTCTTCGCCGAAGTCGACCTGTTCCTGTGGAGCCAGCGATGGCGAAAAGACCTCGCCGACATCATCCTCTACGAGTTCAAAGTCGAATGTGACCCGACCAAACTGACCGAGCCGGTCCTGGCCACACCAACGACGGCCGACGCCCCTTCCGGGGTATCCGGAAACGCGTTGCGGCTCAATCTCGGTGCGCACAAGGGCGCCCGAGGCGCAAACAGCGTGGGTGCCGGCATCGAGGACGAAGAATTCACCGTCACCCAGGAGGCGGACGGGTCTCTGACCGTCCAGGCCTTCGGTTTCCAGAAAAACTACCCGGCGCCCGAAGGTGGCTGGGATTGGGTCTGGGCCGACGGCAGTGGCGACGACGCCGAAACCGGAGACACCATAATTCTCCTGGACGGGGCAGGCGGTCCGCCCGACGAGGGAAGCCCGATCGGGAACACCGCCACCCCATTCACTACGCGGGCCAACTTCATCGGCAGTCCCGGCGACGACACCTACGTCCTTGGCGAAGGTGCCGACATCGTCGTCGCCGGTGGCGGGGCCGACACCATCGACGCCCGTGGTGGCGCCGACGACATACACGGCCAGGGCGGCAACGACTCGATCGTCGGAGGCCCCGGCGACGACATCGCCCTCGATGGCGGGCCCGACGAGGACTATGTCGACGGAGGCCCCGGTGGCGACAGCATCAGAGGTGGTCCGGGAGACGACGAGCTGGTGGGTGGCGCAGACCAGAGTCAGGGTGGCCCCGACGGCGAGGACACCATCAGAGGCGGCAGCGGTCGGGACATCATCGATGGTGGCCCGGAGGGTGATGATCTATTCGGCGGCCCCGACCGGGACACGATCCGCGGCGGTGACGGCGACGACGAGATAAGCGGCGGAGACGGGGGAGACGAGGCGAACTGCTCGGCAACCGGTGGTCCCGGTGCGGGTGACCCCAATGCCAACACCGGTGACATCATCTACGGAGAGTCCGGGATGGACACCATCGACGGTGACGGCGGAGACGACGTGCTGGTGGGCGGCAGCTCACTGGAAGACACACCCGACACCGATGACATCATCGGAGGTGGAGCCGGCTGCGACACCATCTGGGGCGACAACGTGAGGATCACCGAAACCGGTGGACTGCTGCCCGCCGACACGGGAGTTGCCGGTCGCTCGGGTCCTGACGAGCTGAACGGCGGTGACGACAACGACCTCGTCTTCGGCCAGGACGGAGCCGACACCATCAACGGGGATCCCGGCAATGACACCCTCCACGGCGATGCCGATGGAGACACCATGCATGGAAACGACGGTATCGACACCATGTTCGGCGATGGCGGTGGCGACTTCATGTTCGGCGATGACGACGACGACATCATGCGGGGTGGCACCGGGAACGATCGGATGTCGGGGAATGCCGATTCGGACACCATGTTCGGTGACTCCGGGAACGACACCATGTGGGGCGACGACGACGATCCGGAAACGTTAGGAGACGCCGGGGACGTCATGCGGGGCAACGCCGGAGAAGATCTGATGTTCGGCAACGACGGGGCCGACGTGATCCGTGGCGACGGCGACGACGACCGCATGATCGGCGGCAGCGAGGATGCCGGCGAGCCCGACGACGGTCAGGACGAGATGCACGGTGGCACCGGAAGCGATGTGATGACCGGTGACAACGCTTCCATCTCGGCGATCCTCAGGCTGGTGGTGTTGCGCTTCGACGGCGAGGGCGACGGCGATCTCATGTTCGGGGACTCTCAATCCGACCGGATGTACGGGCAGACCGGCGACGACGAGATGCACGGTGGCTTTGACGCCGACCTGGTCGAAGGCGGCCCCGGCTCTGATGACATCTTCGGAGACGGCGGTGACGACGACCTGGTTGGAGGGTCATCTGTGGCCCCCAATGAAGATGACAACGGCATAGTCACCGCCAACCGGGTGGGCAATGGGGCCTCTGACGTCGGCGACGAGATACGAGGCGGCAGTGGCAACGACACCATCGCCGGCGACAACGCCCTGCTGGAGAATGTGTTCGATCTGGGGTCGAGCAACAGCCTGGTTCTCTTCGACGTCAATTCGACCGACACCGACGTGAGCGGCGGCGACTACGTGTTCGGCGATACCGGAATGGACACGATTTTCGGCCAGGGCAACGGCGGCCAGAACCAAACGAACCAGTCTGATGCTCCTGACGGCTTCGACAACGACCTCGACGGCGTCGTCGACGAGGACGGAGTCCTCGACCCCGACCCCGGCGGCACGCTGGATCCGGGCGAGCCCGGTTCGTGGCTCGGCGACGCCCTGTTCGGTGGAACCGGCAGCGATGTCATCGAAGGCAACCACGGATCCGACCTGATCAGGGGCGACGACGGGCATGACAGGCTGATCGGCGGCGGATCGGCAAACGATGGCGTCATTGACCCTGACCGTGTCGGCATCGGCCTGCGCGACGGGCGCGACACCATCCACGGCGAAGGCCACGTCGACACCATCGCCGGCGACAACGCCCTCCTCGAGCCGATGATCACCCTCTTCGACGTCAACTCCTCCAATACGGCTGTGAGTTCCGGTGACTACCTGCGGGGCGGTCTCGACGACGATGTCATCTTCGGCCAGGGCAATGGCACCCAGCCGGCATCGCAGACCGACCCCCTCGACGGTATCGACAACGACCTCGATGGGACCACCGACGAAGACCTACCATGGCTTGGTGACGTCGTATTCGGCGATGACGGTGCCGATTACGCCGAGGGGAACCACGGAGCTGACCTCATCTATGGAGATGGTGGGGGCCTCCCCGGTGTGGTCGACGGCGCCGACGACCTGGTGGGTGGCGGCTCCGCCGACGACGGCGATGGCACCGCCACATTCGTCGCCGAGCGCTCCGGCGATGGGCTCGCCGACCGGGGTGACGTCATCTTCGGAGAGGGCGGAGACGATCAGATCGCCGGCGACAACGCCCTCATGGATCGCAACGCCGCCCTGGGCAGCACCGAAGGGCTGGTCCTCTTCGACGTGAACTCGACCGACACCAGTGTGAGCGGTGGTGACTATCTGCACGGCGGCGGTGACGAAGACGTCATGTTCGGCCAGGGCAACGGGGGTCAAAGTCCGGGGCAGACCGACCCCCTCGACGGCGTCGACAACGACGCAGACGGGGCCACCGACGAGGACCAGCCGTGGCGTGGAGACGTGATGCTGGGCGGACCCGACGACGACTACATGGAGGGCAACCACGGGGCCGACGTCATGTGGGGTGACAGCGACGGAGATGTCGGCCACGGCGACGACGACATCATCGGTGGAGGATCGGCAGACGACGGTGTCATCGACGACGATCGAACAGGTGACGGTTTAGACGACCGCGGGGATGTGATTCGTGGTGAGGGTGGGACCGACTTCATGACCGGTGACAACGCCTGGATCGACAGAAGCGGCGTGCTCTCCGAAAGCGACCTGGTGCTGCCCGCCGTGACCGACCGTGGGGTGGCGCTGTTCGACGTGGTTCTCGTCGGCGACCCGGTCGACACGTCGGCCAGTGGCGGCGACTGGATGTCCGGCGGCACCGAACGGGACGTGATGTTCGGCCAAGGGAATGGTGATCAGGACTCGTCCCAAGCCGACCCACTCGACGGAGTGGACAACGACCTCGACGGGCGCGAGGACGGTGACCCCGACGATCCGGGTGACCTCGGCTTCGACTGTCTCGACGATCCCGGACCGACCTCCTCCTACGATCCGGACAACGACGGCGACGGCGATGTCGACGGCGACGATCCCGACTGTCAGGCGAGCATCGACGAGGACCAACCCTGGGCCGGTGACGTCATGTTCGGAGACGATGGCGACGACTACATGGAAGGCAACCACGGCGGCGACTGGATGTTCGGTGGTGACGACGAAGACGACATGATCGGTGGTGGCTCTGCCGACGACGGCCTGATCGTGCCCGGCAGACAGGGCGACGACCTTCAGGACGGCCACGACGTCATGCGCGGTGAGGACGAAGACGACGTGATGACCGGGGACAATGCTCGAATCGATCGGGTCCTCGATGGTGCCGACTGGAGCCGGCAGTCGAGCAGTGACGTCACCGGAGACATCGCCGAGGGCATTCCCGACGACTACGACATAGCCGTCCGCATTACCCACATGGCCACCACCTCCGAACCGGCGGGCGCCCATGCAGGGGACTATCTGACCGGCGAAGCGGGTGAAGACGAGATCTATGGCCAGCTCGGCGACGACTTCGCCCTCGGCGGCATAGGGGACGATTCCATACTCGGTGATCTGGGGCAGGTGACCACCGATCTCTTGGGAGACGGTGACGACCCGACGATTCCAACCGGGTTCACCCTCGACCAATTCATCGAGCCCAACGAGCCCTTCGTCTCGGACACCATCTTCTCGACGGGTCAGTTGTTCCGCAGGGCTGAGTTGTTTGCCTCCGACACCTCGCAAGGCGGCCAAGGGGGCGAGGACGTCATCCTCGGCGGCGACGGATCCGACTGGGTCCACGCCGGGCCCGGCGACGACATCGTTCAGGGAGACGACGGTCGGGACGTCGAGGAAGAAACCGTGGTGGGGGACCCGGCGCTGGCCTCGATCGCCGACCCCTTCCCCACGACGAACGACGAAGACCGTCTCTTCGGCGACGACGGCGACGATGTGATGTGGGGTGGCCGCCACCACGACCATCTTTGGGGGGGCCACGGGGAAGACGATCTCGACGTTCGGCCCCGACCCGAGCAGGTCATCCCGGTGCAGGGCAACAAGGAAGCCAAGTTCGCTCCCGACCCGCCGTCATGGTTCACCTGGGGCTTCCCGGAGAACTACCACGACATCGACTACGCCCACGGAGGATGGGACGCAGATGTGATGCAAGCCAACGTCGGGGATGAAGGCCCGGTCGACGGTGACCGACTAATCGACTGGGTGGGCAACTTCAACGCCTATCTGCTGTGCCCGGGTCTGTTCGGCGAGTTCGTGGTGACCAGGGATCTGAGCCCGTCAATGATCGGCTTCCTCCAGGACCTGGGCACCGGGGACGGAGCGGTCGCCACCTCCACGAGCGGCACTTCGGGCCATCGGGAGGTCGCCATCGTGTTCACCCCCGACATCCGGTTCAACAACAACCCGCCACACCCCGACAACGTCGGCCACTTCATCTGCAACTGACGGTGCCAGGTCAGCCCAGGGACGGATGCGTCTCCTCGACTGGTGACCAGGAGGGGGCGCCCGCCTCCGTGATGTGGGGTCGATCAGAAGCGGTGACCCAGAACCCCAAGAACGAGGCCGGGATGTCGGAATTGGGGTTCACGGCCCGGTGCACCACACCGATGGGCTCGGTGTAGACGTCACCTGCCGAGTAGTGCTCTGTCTTGCCCTCGTACTGGAGTGACACCAGCCCGCGGAGCACCACGAAGTAGACCACCCCATTGTGGACGTGCCACGAGGCGGTCCGTTCCGGGTTGAGCTCGGACAGCTGGATGTTTACCCGTGCCTCCGGATCTCTGGGCAGCCGGCTCTCGATCTCGTCGAACAGTGTCTGGCGTATGTGAGGTTGATCCGGGGCGAGCAGCCCCATGGTCTGCAGGGTGAGGCTGTCGGCGTCTACTGAGTAGCTGTTCATGATCACACTGTGTCACGAACGGGCCGTGCCGGCAATCAGTCTCGGCTCGTCCTCGTGTGTATCTCGGATTGGATTTCCAGCTCTTTGGGAATGAAGGCGAGTACGAATGGCAACTTTCAACCTCGACCCAAAACAAGGCCTGCACATGGCTTCGGAGCTCAGTGATCGGGACCTCGATCTCCTCCACCATGTATTGGCAGTCGAACTGGCGATAAGGCTCGACAAGGTCGCCTACCAGCAACGGTTTCGCCGGATCGCTGATCACAGGGCAGAGATGGACGACATCGTCTCCGACTGGCGCAACCAACGTGACCGAATGGTCTTCGCTACCGAGGTCACCGCAGAGCTCGACCAGCTGCCGGTGCTGGAGGACCACCAACTCGGCTGACTGGCTCCGAGCCGGACCAGGTCGTGTAGCCGATGGCGTGCTGGCTGCTGGCCAGAGCGATGGCGTGATGTACGGCAGCGTTTCCAGGGTCCCCGATTGGGGTACGGAGCGACGTTCTCCGCTGCTGACGAACCATGAGGAGCGTTAAATGTCCGAACACGATTCGCCGTGGCTCGCCGGTATCGACCCGCCGTCATGGTCGGCCCTGGAGGGCGACCTCGAGGTCGATTTCGTGGTGGTCGGCGCCGGGATCTTCGGGCTCACCATGGCCTATCTGCTCAACGGCAATGGTTCCAGGGTCGCTGTTGTCGAGGGCGGACGGATCGGGGAGGGCACGAGCGGCCACACCACTGGCAAGATCACCTCACAACACGGTTTGATATACAGAGAGCTGCTCGATCGTCACGGGGAAGAACGAGCATTGTCCTACGCCCGGGCAAACCAACAGGCAATCAGCCAGATCGAAGAGACGATCAAGAGCCTGGGCGTCGACTGCTCGTTCGAGCGAATCCCCGCATACCTCTATACCCGGGATCCCCGGCGGCGTGGCGACCTCGAGGCCGAGCATTCAGCCGCCGAAAACCTGGGATTGCCCACGAACCTGACCGCGGACATCGACCTCCCATTTCCCATCGAGTTGGCCATACGATTCGACGATCAGGCGCTTTTCGACATCGGCCCTTATCTCGTTGCGCTCGCCAAGGACATCAGCTCTGACACCGGTCTGATCTTCGAGAACACCCGCGCCTTGGGGATTACCGAGACACCCGAAGGAGTGACGGTCCGTACGGCATCGGGCCGGGTGACGGCGGGCCATGCCATCGTCGCAACTCTCATCCCGTTCATGGATCGCAGTGGGTTCTTCGCCAGAATGAAGCCCAGCCGGGCCTACGGGATCGCCGCCGTGCTGAACGACGATCGGATCACCGGCATGCACATCAACGTCGACAACCCGACCCGGTCGACGAGACCATGGCGCGGGGGCAATGGTTCAGGCGTTGTGGTGGTCGGAGAAGAGCACTCCGTGGGTCATCGCAAAGCGAAGCCGGGCCGCTGGGGCCAGCTCGAGAGATGGACACGGGCAAATTTCGACGTGGAATCGTTCGAGTATCGCTGGTCGGCCCAGGATTACCGATCGCTCGACCAGATCCCCTACATAGGGCGCGCTCCTCTGATGAGGCGCACCTATGTGGCGACCGGATTTCGCAAATGGGGTATCACCAACGCCACCGCCGGGGCGCACATGATCGCCGATCTCTTGGGAGGCCGTGAGAACGACTGGATCGCCGTGTTCGACCCAACCCGCCTCGGAGACATGAGGGCACTGGCGAAGACGTCTTTGCTCAACCTGAATGTGGCTGGTCGTTTCGTCAAGGGTCGTGCTCTGCGACTGCTTGCGCCGTCGGTCGAAGACCTGGATCCGGGTGAGGGCGGTCTGGTCCGCGCCAACGGCATGACGGTGGCTGCTTACCGCGACCCCGGGGGTGATCTCCACGGGGTGTCTTCGACCTGCACCCATCTCGGATGCACCATCCGATGGAACCATGCGGAAAAGTCGTGGGACTGCCCCTGCCACG
>Ga0299913_10000347_pt1 | contig 28078 bp, 20 predicted proteins | sample RVTome_9_FD_201360 | JGI IMG/M metagenome (GOLD analysis project Ga0299913, IMG submission 201360) | Soil microbial communities from uranium-contaminated site in the Upper Colorado River Basin, Wyoming, United States - RVT155D38 (version 2) ... | reverse complement strand
CGCCGGGAAGCACCGCGACTCCGAACACCATGACCGCCGCGGCTGCTGCCACCAGCAAGCGGCGGAACCGCAGGCTCCAGGCGACGATCGCGCTCATCGATATGACTCCCTCTGATCTGCGGCTACGTGTGGACCTGCGCAGGCGTCGACGAACACGGCGCTCGGACGGTGGTCAAGGGGACGGGTTGACGCGCCCATGCGGCGCATCGCGAGCGTTGAGCTCGATGCGGCCGGAGTGAGGCGACCGGGCGTGCAGAACCGCGACGACATCGGTGCACGGATTCGCTCACGACGGCATCCAACCCTCCCTCCCCTCCTGCTCGGCGGGGCGGCTGTTGGGAAGTCCCACCGCTGGGCTCGGTCCAGTGGCGGTAGATCGTGAGAGGTACCGTCCGGGCTCGGGGGCCGGACAGTGGTACTTCCCCAGTACTTTAGTAGGACACTACGGCGGCCAATCTGTCTTGACAAGCCCCAATGGGCCAGGTTGTCGGCGTCCCGGTGGTGACAGAGTGCACCATGTCGGCCGTGTGAGCACTAGGAGCGTTCGTCCCGGGTTCCACTCGTCACGCGTTCTCTCCCGACGAGGGGATCGCGATACCGGAACTTCATCATCGGGGCACCGCGTGCCGCCCGCTCGACCAGGATGGTCCGAAGGACGCGCCAGCCATCGCGGAACGTCCTCAGGTTCGAAGCCCCGGACCGCCGCGGCGCCTCGATGCTTTGCACCTCGGCAATGGCGAGCCCCGCTGGCACTGCCCGGGTCACGATCTGTATCGATCACGAATCCGTCGCCCTCGAGAGCGAGGCACGCGATGGCGGACCGGCAGCGCCCCATAGATCCATAGCAGAGCTGCGCTAACGACCGCATGCGGCTGGCAGTGCGGCTCATCGGCCACCTGGATCGGTGCCATGCCAAGCGTCGACCGCAGCGACCGGCGGGCGCCGGGCGTCGGTTACCTCGGGGTCGTCATGGGCGACGGGTGGGGCGATGGCGGGCTACCATGGTACGGCTCCACCGTTCGACTCCCCGTAAGCAATACGGCACCCGATGGCCCGTCGCTGGAACCTGACCTCCCGCCATCTCACCGTCCGTTGGTCAACGGCCGTCAGGTGGCCACGAGCCATCAGTACGGGGACTATCGAGCCGGTGACCGCGCCTGCACGGCGCACTACGCTTCACGCCCCAAGTCCTCTACCAGAGATTGAGGACGGGCAGGATCCGGCGCCGCGTGCCAACGGCGCTGCGAGCAGTGAAGCAGAGGTCGATCCATCGATGCGTCCCAAGGCTGTGCCTATCTCCGCGCGCGGCGGCCCGCGTGCTCAGCGTCCAGGTCGACCGAGTCTGACCCGTCGCCAGCCGCGACGTCGGTGGCTGGACCTTGTGCTGACGGCGCTCATGGTGCTCGCCATTCCCGCCGGTCTGGTCGCCACCGATCCGGCGCGCGCCGGCCAGCCTTCGCTCAGTGTCACCGGAGCGGCCGTGCCCGGAGGAGTGATCACCGTCTCCGGCAACGCCTTCCGTCCGCAGAGCACCGTAGTCATGACGTGGGACTCCGATGGATCGGTAATCCCTTCCGCGCGGACGTCGCCCGATGGCACATTCCAGGTCTCGACGACGCTCGCAAGCTCTGTTGCGGTCGGCGTGCACACCATCACCGCCTACCAAGAACGCTCGAACTGGAATCGCTCGAACCGCATGGCTCCGGTGGCCGTGGCCACGGCGATCGTCACCGTGATCGGCGCCAACCAGCCTGGCGTCGCGCTCCTCGCGTCCCCCACAGCCCAGCCGAGCGCCGCCGCCGAGCTCCCTCTGCCGACGAGCTCTGCGAACCCGACGGCCACCCCGGCCCCCGCGCAGCCCACGGCACCACCACCCGAGCCGACGCATGACCACTCCTCGGTCGCGACGCCCGTGCCAGCGCCCGCCACGACGGCGCCCGCGCCGACCCCGGTCCCCCCGACCGGTGCGACGAGCTCGGCCGGCTGCGGTGGCTATCCGCAGCCCCGCATCTGGCTCGAGGCCCAGTCATGGTGGCGGGTGACGCCCGGCATGGATGGGACCGACTTCGGCCATGCCCACGTCGGCACCTGTTTCCCGTATGGGGTCGCGGTGTCCGGGACGGTGACGTTCGACGTGAAGATCACGATGTTCGAGAACCCCGGAACTCTGGTCAGGCTCCAGCCTCACATCGCGACCGCGGCGGGCGAGTCGATCAACTTCGAGCAGCCGGTTCTCAACTGGAAGGCGCCCAACGGAACCGGGGAGCTGTGGCAGCGCGTGACAATCGACACCACACGTGTACCCCTCGATGGGCTCCAGGAGTTGAGGTTGTTCGCGCAGATCAAGGAGCCCGACGGCAAGGAGATGCACGTCAGTACCGGTTGGCAGCTGCTGATCGCCAACGGACGCACGGCCACCAACTATCGGGACCAGGGCCTCTTGTTCACCGAGGGCCGAGGTTGGTACACCGACGTCGACTACACCATCGCGCGCTTCTCGTCGCTGGTCCCGACGACCGTCTCAGGCGTGTGGACTTTCCAGGTCGACCTGAAGCCTGGTGCGGGCGGTATCCCGGTCACGAGCCACTCGGTGTCGGTTGACCCGAATCATCATCACGGCGATCCGGGATGGGTGGTGAAGAGCGGGAGCGGGCAGTACGTCGGAGCGATCTCGATCGATACTCGACAGCTCGCCAACGGCACCCATCGACTGATGCTCCAGGCCAACGCGGCCGCACCCACCGGCTCGACCAACAGTGGAACCCTGGTCCTGTTCGTCAACGTGCAGAACTAGGCTCGCGGGGTGGCGCGCCACGGCCGTGCTCACGCACGATCTGGCGCGCCACCGCCGTACCGGCCGCCGCCAGCGCGATTACCAGCCAGGCATAGCGTGCGTAGGCGAGGTGGAGGAACAGGCCGGTCAGCATGAAGGCGCCCAGCGATAGTCCGAGCCCGATGAGCGTCACGGCCAACCCCGGATCGATGCGCCGCACCGCCCGGCTGACGCGGTAGAGGCCAAGGATCGTCACGGCCAGTATGCCGAGGAAGCTCACGAGGCCGAGGATCCCGAGCTCGGCCGCGATGCCGAGGTAGAGCGTGTGGGCCTGGCGGTCCGCGAGCTGAACCTCCAGGCCGACCCGGTTGGCGTACTCCTGGTAATAGGACGGGAACTGCCCCGGGCCGACCCCGAAGAGGGGATGATCGAGGAACACCAGCCCGGCGGCAAGGTTCTCGGTGGCTCGGCTCTGCAGGGAGACGTCGGCCTCGTTGATCACCTGGTCACCGGAGACGAACGCGGTGAGGACGTCGAGCGTCGCCACCCTCGCGACGTATTCGGGGACGGCCACCGCCATCACAGCCAGCACCATGAAGGCGACGAGCAGGTGGCGGACTCGCACGAAGCGAATCGCGACCATGATCACCACCAGGGCGAGGGCGGCGAGCGCGGCCCCTCGCGAAAAGGTGAGGACCGTGCCGACGGCGACGAGCGCTGTCAGGGCGAAGGCGATGATGGACCACGGCCGCCGCTCGGCCATCGTCCGCGCCATCCCGACGGGGATCAACATCAGCATGATCTGGGCATAGAAGTTCTGATCGCCGATCGGCCCGGCGAGCTCCGGCTGCCGGGCGCGGCCGGTCAGCGTCTCCTCGCCTGTGAAGAACCCGCCGGCGGCATCCTTGACCTGTGCGAAGCCGAAGTAGCTGTTTCCGTAGGTCCCGGTGAGCTCCTGGTACGCCGAGAGGGTACCGAGAATGGCTCCGGCACCAAGGATGGCCCAGCATGCCGCCCGCAGCATTCCCGGGGTCCGCACGACGTTCACGATGAGGACGAACAGGCCGACCCCCTCGACCAACACGTTCGGGAGCTCCGCGACCGCCTCGTCCACGTTGGCCGACGCCGCGGTCGCAAGAATCTGGGCCATGAGGAAAGCCAACATCCATGGCAGCGTCGGCGTGAGGATGATTGGTTGCCGGCCGCCGAGCACCTGCGACGCCAGCGGCGCGATGAGTGCCACCGGCAGCACGACCGCCAGGACGGCTGGCACGTTGTGGAAGTGGACGGCCACCACGGCCGCGTTGCTGTAGATCGCGAATAACACCAGCACCGTCGCCGCGTCCGGCCGCTGCATGATGATGACGGCGACGGCCAGCGCGGCGCCGACGATGGTGAGGCCGGTCCCGGTAATGGTGTTTCCGAGGACGATGGCCGTGGCTGCCAGCAGGAACCCGAGGAGGATGATGCTGGGCCTGGCGGGCTCGGTGGGGCGGTGGCCGGCCGTCGCTCGCACGCTCATGGGCGTGGCCGCTTTCCCGCGTGCGTGGGTTGCCACCGGTCGATCCGTCGCCCGCGCGCCACGTTCAGCAGCGCGTGGATGGCGGCCGCGTTGACCATGCAGAAGAACGCCGGGACGGTGAGCGCCCGCACGTGCGCCACCCGACGGCCGCCGACGATGCCGGCTATGCCCAGTCCGTAGACGATGGTCTGCGCTGCCAGAAGCGCACGGATACGACGGTCGCGCGGCGCCATGAGCGCAGTGGAGACAGCGATGACCAGCAGGGGAACCGCGCTGAGCCGTCGGAGGACCTTGTGGGTCATCAGCTGGATGCTGTAGAACCCGTGGCGCCGAACGTCGAAGAGGTCCCGACGATGGAGCAGGGCGGTCAGCCCCTGCGTGATGATGCGGACCTTGCGGGCATACTCCCGGCGGTCCCCCGCGGCGACGCGTTCCCACGCGATCGCCGTTGGAGCGAAGACCAGGCGGGAGCCACGGCTGACTACGCCCGTGGAGATGTAGAAGTCGTCGGTAACGCCGGCCGGCACCGGGTCATAGAGCGCTCGACGGATGGCATAGATGGCCCCGGTGGCGCTGACCGCATTCCCAGCGGCGCTCTCTGCGCGCTTGAGGACCCGATCGAGCGCCCAATGGCCTCGCTCCCCCGCGGAGTCGTCGCCGGGCAGGTAGCGCTGGTCGCCGGCGACGCCGCCGACGGACGGATCGGCGAAGGGTTCGGTGAGGGCGCGGATGGCGTTCGCGTCGAACACGGTGTTGGCATCGGTGAACACGATGATCTCGCCCGAGGCGGCCATAACGGCCGCGTTGAGCGCCGCTGGCTTTCCGACCCGCGGCAGGTCGAGGACCCGGACGGCTTCGCGCCCGGCGGCGATCCCGGGCGTGCCGTCCGTCGAACCGTCGGATGCCACCACTACCTCGAGCCGGTCGGCCGGGTAATCCTGCGCCGCCAGGTTATCGAGGCGATCGGCGATGTGCGCCGCTTCATCGTGCGCGGCGACGATGACCGAGACCGATGGGGTCCATCGCTTGCGCGCGATGGGACGCGCGCGGAGGCGCGATCGGAGGATGAGCACGATCGGGAAGGCGACGTGGGTCCAGGCCAGGGTGGCCATCGCCAGGCCGAAGGCGAGCCGCGCCGTCATGCCAAGCCCAGACGTTCGATCAGGCGCCGCGCATTCGTCGCCTGGTCGAACTCCGCCATGACCGTCATCCGTCCCGCTCGGGCGATTCGGCGCCGCAGGTCGCGATCGTCCATCAGCCGCTGCACGGCGTCGGCGATCCCCTGCGGATCAGCGGGCGGGACGAGGAGACCGGAACGCTCGTTCTCGACGAGCTCAGGGATGCCGCTGATGCCGGAGGCGATCACCGGCAGCTCGGTGGCCATCGCCTCCATCAGCACCACCGGGATGCCTTCTCGCCGGCCGCTGTCCGTGGGTACGCTCGGCACGACGAGCATGTCGGCTCGATGCATGGCCTCGACGACCTGGGCCCGCGTCAGCGTGCCCTCGAATCGAACGGCGTCCTCGAGGCCGCGGACGGCCACCAGCTCCTCGAGCTTGGGCCGGTCGGGCCCCTCCCCGACCAGCCGGCACGTGAAGGCCACGCCCCGCTGTCGCAGGAGGCCACAGGCCTCGATCAGGTGGCGGTGACCCTTGACTTCGTAGAAGGTCCCGATACAGAGCACCTCGAACGGAGGTGCGTCCGTGCGAACTCCTGAAGGGGGACCCACCGCAGCGGTGTCGACGCCGCAATGGATGATGGCGACGCGATCCGCCGACGCGTCACCCGCGTGCTCGAGGATGAACCGGCGGTTGTACGACGAGATCGTGATCGTCGCCTTCGACTCGCGGACCTTGCGGGCCAGCATGTGCTGGTCGACCTGGAGATCGGCGCCGTGGCCGGTGAACGAGTACGGCAGGCCGGTCGTGCGATGGATGATCCAGGCCGCGGTCGCCGGGTGGTTGGCGAAATGGGCGTGCACGTGCTCGACGCCCAGTGCGCGCATCTGCTGGCCGAAGTGCACCGCCAGCGGAAAGATCGCGACGGATCCGAGGAGGTAGTTCGGGCTGCCCGCCATCTCGACCAGGAGCCGGCCGAGTGTCCGGAAGTAACGGCGTGGGTGCCGGCGCGCGACAGCCAGGTTATCGCGGGCGATCGACAACGACATGAAGCCGCTGTAATGCGCGCGCGCCACGAGCGGCCGCGCCTCCGGGTGCATGAGCACGGTCCCGCGACCGGGTCGAAGGCGCTCGATGATCTTCCGCCACAGCGGCTGGCCCTCGGGATGGACGCCGGAAGCCCGCGCACGCATCAGCGGGAAGAGCTCGACCCGAATCCCGTGGCGTTCGACCTCGAGGAGCTCGTAGAGGATGAACGTCTCGGTCAGCTTCGGGAAACGGCTGACCAGGTAGGCGATCGTCGGGGAGGCCCGGCCTGGCTTGGCTTGGCTCATCGCTGTGGCGGTCTCGCGTCGCGGAACCCGTGCAGGTGGCCCTGATGCCAGGCAACCGCCGACTCGATGATCTCGCGCAGCCCGCGGGTCGCGCGCCATCCGAGCGTCATCTCTGCGCGCGTCGGATCGGCCCAGACGGCGGGAGGGTCACCGGGACGCCGGTCCTCGAGCACTCGGGGCACCCGGCGCCCCGTGGCTGCCTCGACCGCGGCCACGACCTCTGCCACCGATGAACCCGTACCGGTCCCGAGGTTGAGCGTGATCGTCTCCCCGCCGCGGATGACGCGTTCCGCCGCCAGCACGTGGGCATCTGCCAGGTCGCTGACGTGGATGTAGTCTCGCACTGCCGTGCCATCCGGGGTCGGATAGTCGGTGCCGAAGACCCTGACCGGCGGACCGTCGCCGATGGTGGCGCGAAGCACCACCGGGACGAGGTTGACGGCGTCGTCCCAGCTCTCGCCGATCGTGCCGTCGGCCGCCGCGCCGGCCGCGTTGAAGTAGCGCAGCGCCGCCCAACGCAGGCCGCGGGCCTCATACCAAGGGAGCATCCGCTCCATCAGGAGCTTGCTCTCGCCATACGGGGTCGTCGGGTGGGTCGGCGCGTCCTCGTCGATCGGCAGCCGCTCGGGCACGCCGTACACGGCGCAGCTCGACGACAGCACAAACGCCCCGACGCCCGCGGCCAGCATCTCGTCGATGAGCACCCGGGTACCGTTGACGTTGACGTCGAAGTAGCGGCCCGGGTCGCGAATGGACTCGAACGGCGACTTCAGCGCTGCCAGGTGGATGACGACATCGACCGGATGCTCGCGAAGAACGGCTCGGACCGTCTCGGCATCGCGGACGTCGCCTTGCCGGAATGCGACGTCGCCCAGCAGCTCCACATGGCCGTTGGACAGGTCGTCGAGCACGACGGCGGTATGACCGCCCATCGACAGCTCACGGACGACATGCGACCCGATATAGCCGGCTCCACCGGTGACAAGTGCCCGCATGCCGAATTACCTCGCCGAGCCGTCCGGTGGCTGTGGGAGACCATCGGCCGACTGTCGCCGCACCTTCGAGCTCGATGGGGCCGCCTCGGGGCCGGCATCCGGCCGCGCGTCGCGGGCACGCGCGATCCGATACTGAACGGTGTCCGCGTCGAGCGCCACGGCCTGCGCGCGCTGGCGTTGGGCCGCCGCGGCGCCGCCGATCGATGGCATCATCAGGCTAGAGGGGCGCTCATACAAGATGACGCCGCTGGGCCGAGCTCCGACCAGCCGAAGGCTCTCGATGGCGTCGGTGAATGACTCGCGATTGGTGCCGTCGCGCCTGGGCACGACCACGGTCGCATCGCATGCCCGGCCCCAGACCAGGGCGCCGCCGGACACATGGACGGGCGATGCCGTGACGATCGTCAGGTCGTTGCTCGCGCTCAGCTCCGCCAGGAGCTTGGTGACGCGTGCGGGGTTGAGGGTCCGTGGCACGCCGCTGCCCCGCGGGATGACATCAATACCGGCCCAGCGCTGGAGCACGACATCACTGATCCTGATCTCGGTGCCGTCCTCCGCATCGTCGAGCAGCTCGGCGGTACCCGGGAGGTCGACCGCGGCCATGAGCGTCGTCGCCTCTCCGGAGTCCTCGGACGCGTCGACGAGTGTCACGCGCTGACCGCTCTGCGAGATCGCCGCAGCCAGGTTGGCGGCAAGCTGCCCGGGACCGGACGCGGTGTCGATGCCGATGACGAGGAGGCTGCGCACCGGCGCCGCCGTGCCCGAGGTCGCCTTGACCGCGGCAATGCGAATCGCCGCGGTGGAGCGCGAAGCGGGCATGCTTTCGACGAACAGCGGAGACACCGCGCCGCGTCGGGAACGGCTCGGCGGTAGCCGGACCGCGCCCAGCAGCGGCAGGTCGGTGAGGAGCTCGATCTCCGAGGCGTCGCGGATCGTCCGGTTTGCGTACTCGAGCAGCATCACCATGATCAGGGCGCCAACGAGCCCGGCCGCGGCTGCCAGGACGATAAGCAGCGGGACATCCGGGGCGGCCGGCTCGGCGGGGACGGTTGCCGGCTCGACCACGGTGATCTCGCCCTCGGGCAGGACCGACCCGGCGGGCTGCAGGGCGATGAGGTGTTGCGCGAGCGCGTTCGGGACTGCCGCGACCCGCTGCGGGTCCGTGTCGTCGAACCTGATGGTCAGTACACGCGTGGTGTCGTTCGCCGTGATCGACAGGCGCTCGGAGACCACGGCTTCGGGCAGGTCGATGCCCAGCTGAGCGATGATGGCCTCCACCGCCGGCTCAGACTGGGCCAGCTCGGCGAATGTCGGGACCAGGCCCGCCGATGCGCGAAGCGTGTTCAGGTCAGCCGTCACCGGGCCGACGAGCAAGCGGGTCCGCGCCTCGTAGCTCGGCGTGATGGCCGACGCGAACAGAAAACCGGTCAGTCCGGCAATCCAGGCGGCCATGAGCAGGGTCCACCACCAGCGACGCAAAATGGTGAAATATCCGCCAAGTTCCAAGAATGTCTCCCTCGGGCAGTCCGCAGGGCGGGGAAGTGCGCACGATGATCAATGCCGACTCTCGGCTCACGCGGCCGGCACAGAATACTCGTCACCGACGTTTCTGACGAGCGTGCCCGTCGGGACTCCGTTGTCAGGGCGCACGCTCAGCGGCCCGCCAATCGCATCCAGCTGCCTGCCTGCACGCGGATCGCGCCAAGCGAGCCACGACGGCCGACGTTTGCGCGGCGGAGCCGCAGCGGGTCGCTCGGGGGCAGGTTGATCGCCCCACGCTCGGTGGTGAAGGCGGCCGTCACGCCGGCCTCACGTGCGGCGGGGATCGCCGGGTCCGCGTGATCTCCACCGGGGTACGCCAGGATCGGCGGAACGTCCGGATCGATCTTGCGGCGCAGCTCGTCGATTGAGCCTCGGATCTCGTCGACCGCGGTCGCATGCGAGACCCGGTCGAGGCGCGGATGAGACTTGGAGTGGGCGCCGACCCCGAGGCCGTCCCGCGCGAGCGCCTTCAGCGAGGCCCAGTCCAGGATCTCGCGCCGTGCCGTGGGCGGATCGCAGTCGTGGACGAGCTCGTCGACGAGCCGCATCGCCACGTCGTGCTGCGCCGCCCGCACCTCCGCGTGGACGTGCGCCACCGCTTCGGCGCGCGCGATCGGCCCGTCAAGGCCGAGCCGACGCCCGCGCCAGGGGACCGCCGCGAATCGCGTCGACTGCAGCGCGTGGTGAACGCGATCCCACCAGAAGGTGCTCCCATCGCCGACGACCCCGGTCGGGACGAAGAGGGTGGCCGGCACGCCCAGCCTGCGCAGTGTCGGCCACGCGTGCTCGGCCACGTCAGCGTAGGCGTCGTCGATGGTGACGTGGACCGAGCGCCGAGGGGCAGTGCCGGCGGCCAGCGCGGCCAACAGCTCGGCCTGGCTGAGCGGGCGCATCCGTCCTGCCAGGTACTCGATTTGGCGGACGAAATCGCTCGGCGTTGCGCTGAGCAGCCCCGGCCAGAGATGCGGCCGCGCCCCCGCGTCGTCCACGCGGTGATAGGTGAGGACCAGAACGCGCTCGGTGCGTCCGCGGTCGGCTCGCTCAAGAATGTCGAGCATCGCCGCCATGCCGCGGCTGGCCATCGCCGCGGCAGCGACGCGCCGGAGGTCAGCCACGAGTGCCGAGCGCCTTGAACAGGACGTGCTGAATCGCGGCGACCGCGTCCACCAGTCCGGGCACAGGGTCAGCAAGACTCAGCACGTCGTGCTCGGACGATGGAATCGCCAGCCCGGCGAGCGCGGCCAGCCCGTCGCGCCGGGAAGGTGCCGGCAGGTAGGGATAGCGCCGCTCTCCGCGAAGCACGCTCGCGATCCACACCAGCTCGAGCCTCAGGTTGCGCGATCGGACGCCGACGCGATACGCGGTGGCGATCCCCTCGCCGGCCGGTGGACCGCTCAGGAGCAGCTCGACATACCGGCCCGGAAAGTCCATGCCGCTCTTCACGGCCAGCGGCAACGAGCCCCAGATCCTGCCGTTCACCTCAAGCAGGTGCGCCTCCGACCCGCTGACCTTGAACTCCACCATCGCCAGCCCGGTCCAGGCCATCGCTCGCAGCAGCCGTACCGCGTGGTCGAGGAGCGCGCCATCGAGTGCCACACTCTCGCGGTAGGCCGATGCGCCACCAGTGACCGGTACCTCGCGCAGCCGCCGATGCTGGAACGCGGCGAGCGGGCGCCCCTCGTGCATCAGAAGCTCAACGCCGACGCCGTCTCCAGGGTGGTAGCGCTGGACGATCAGGTCGCCTAATGGCAGGGCGGCATCCGCCCGCGCACCGAGCTCCGCCGAGGTGTTCGCGTAGGTCACCTCCAGCGCGTGGCTCCGTCCATCTTGGCCGATTACCCGCGAACGACGCGGCTTGAGGACCACCGGCCACCCGAGTTCCTCGCCCGCTGCGATCGCGTCGGCTCGGTTCGCGACGCGCACGGTATCGGGCACCGGCACACCCACCTCGCGCGCCAGGTCGATCGTCCTCGACTTGTCGTGCGCCGCCTCGAGAGCGGCCGGCGACGCCGCACCCACGATCGCCCCGAGCGGCTCGGAGGCTGCCATCAGCGGAAGGATGCTCTCGTCGGTGATCGGAATGACGATGTCGATGCCGAGGCGCTCGACGAGGGTCCTGATCCCGGCCGCGTACTTTTCCGGCTCCGTGCCGCCGGCGGGGAGGACGTGGCGGCGCCACGTCGCTCGCGAACGCAGGCCGGCGGCGCCAGTGTCAGAATCGACGGCGACCACGCGGTGTCCCATGGCCGCGAGCGAGCGGATGACGGCGACCGCGCTTCCGAGCCGGGCATCGGTGACGAGGATGATCGCCATGCGTCAGGCACCGCCCCGGGATGCCTCGGGCCGCACCTGGCGGTGTCGGCCGAGCACCTCGGCCACCTCGGCGGCCACACGCTCGATCGACTGGGTGGCGTCGACGACGTAGAAATACCGGACGTGGTCGCGCATCGCGAGATAGTCCTCGCGCCGGCGTGCCAAGCTCTCGATGGTGCCCTCGCCCTTTCGTGCCAGGAGCACCTCCGGCGGCGCGTCGAGATAGACGATCACATCAGGCTGCGGGTAGAGATGTTGGAGCAGGAAGCCATGGATCCGACGTGGCAGGGTCGGCTCCGCTCGTCCGCCGATCACGTCGTACGCGTAGTAGTCGGCGAAGAAGTGGCGGTCGAAGAGCACAACCGCCCCGCCCGCCTGGCGGCGCCACGCGATGGCCTGGCGATACCACTCCTCGGCCAGCTGGTTCATCGTGCGCGCCAGCGACTTTGTCGTCCGTAGCACGCCGACTGCGCCGCCGCGCCCTCGCGGCTCGGCCGGCCGGTAGTCGGGCGGCCCGGCGTTGGTACTGCGGCCGATTCGGCGCTTGAGTGCCGCGGCGAGGCGCGTCGTCGGCAGCGAGCGATTCACCGCATCGGGGTTGTCGCCCATGTAGAGGTAGTAGGTGGGATAGGGCAGCTCCTCGGCGAGCCGCCGAGCGACGGTCGTCTTGCCCGCGCCGTCGGGACCAATGATCGCCACGCTGAACGCGTGGCCCCGGCCGCTCATGCAGCATCCGCCGCGTGCTCGATGATCTCCACCAGGCGTCGCCCGCCGCGCTGCCATGAGAAGTGGTCGACGACGTAGCTCCGCGCCGCCCAATCCGGCCGTGGATCCCGTCGCGCGGCCTGCAGTCGCTCGGTCAGTGCCTCGGCAAATCGATGGGGCTCGTCGGCGGTTGCGACCGGTGGGATGGACCCGTCGATGGCGAGGCCTGCGGCCGCCAACGTGGAGGTCACCGACGGGACGGACATGGCCATCGCCTCGAGCACCTTGTTTTGGATGCCGGCGCCGAACCGCAGCGGCGCCGCGAACACCGACGCCGCCTCCAGGTGCGGCCGGACGTCGTCGACGAATCCGGTGACCGTCGTCGCCGGCGCCCGGGCGGCGATCGCCCTGAGCTCGGGCGTCGGATCGCGCCCGACGATCTCCAGGCGAGCCGACGGGATCGACTCGCGCACGATCGGCATGACTGATTCGATCAGCGTGATCGCGGCGTCCACGTTCGGCTCGTAGTCCATCACGCCGGTCATCACGACCAGGTCTTCTCCGAGGCGATCGTTGCGACGCTCCCAGAACGACGCGTCGACGCCGTTGGGAAGGATGCTCAGTCGCTTGGCCCGCACGCCGGTCGCCGTCATCGCCTGTCGATCGCGTTCCGACGCGACGAGCAGGTTCGCGGCCCGGCCGATGAGTCGCTGCTCGGCGCGCCGGACGAACTCGAGCTCCAGCAGGATTCGCCGGCGGGCGACACCGCTTGCGGCCCGCGCCATGCCCTCAAGACGCTGGGAGGTCGCGTCGCACAGGTCGACCACGACGGGCGTGGTGCCGATCGCGTCGAGCACGGGGGTCGTTCGCTTGCCGCTGAGCAGGACGACGTCGAACCGTTCATTCCGCCGGATGAGCTCGACGAGCGCCCGGACGTCATCCGCCGGGCGGAGGCCGGCGAGCTCGGCAGCGCGGCCGATGGACCGGCGTGCGCGAGAGCGTGGGCGGCGTGCGGTGATCACGTGCTCCACACGAGACTGCATGGTCGCGATGTCCTCTGGCGTCGTCGACCGCCCAATGAGCGAGGCGAGGGTGACCCGGTGACCGGCACGGGACAGCGCATCGGTGAGGTGGTAGTGGCGCAGGTATCCGCTGGTCAGCGGGTAGGGGAAGCCGCTCGTCACGTACAGCACCTTCATGATCCCATCGCCAGCGCCGGCGCCAGCGTGCGGTACAGCGAGTCGATGTCAACCGGATACGGGTGGTCCAATGCGAGCACCGGGCAGTCGCCGAGGGCAGCCATGAGGGCGTGGCGCTCGAGCCTCAGCGCATCGTCGAGCAGGGCCGACCGGCGACCGGGCTCGGCGAAGCGCTGCTCCCACGCCCGCGCCACGAGCTCGCGTCGCTCGTATGCGAGTGAGTGGACGACTCGATCCACGACGTCGGTCGCCGAGGTCGTGCGGACGTTCACGGCGGGGGAGGTGGTCGAGCCGACAAAGACCACGGCGTCGATCGGCACCGGTCCGCGGGCGATCGAGCCGGGTCCGAGGATCCGGTGCGGCGCGACATCGGCGTACCGCTGGCCGGCCACGGCGGACGCCGCCCTGCGCGCCGGTCCCACCCGCCGGCCGGCAAGCCGAAGTGCATGGCCGGCGGCGGAGAGGGCGCCAAGCCGGACCCGGTCCGTCCCCGGGAGCTGGGACCGTACCTGGTCCAGCTGATCGAGATGCCACTGCCACAATCGGATCGGCTCCGGGATGCCCTCCATCGTCCCGTCCGGCCGAACGTAGATCCACTCGTCGCCGACGTAGGAGGCGCCGTGTCGCAGAAAGGCAAGCAGCGTCTCGGTCTTGCCTCCCTTCGACCAGCCGGTGACAAGGATGCCCCGCCCCTCGTGCACGAAGGCGGCTGCATGGACGGCGACCACGCCGGTGGCAAGGGCCGTCAGGTTGATGATGGGAATGAGCAGTGGGACCGCCGGCACGGCGCGCTCGGCAACGATCTCGATCGAGGCCCCGACGTCGAGGACGGACACGGCCACGCGCGCGGGAACCTTGTGGACGCTGCGCAGCACCACGAAACGAGTGCCATCGTGGCCGGACTCGCGGATCCCCGTCAGCCGAAGCGGTCCGTGCTCGAGCCGATCGACGAACCGGATCCGGATCAGCGGTCCGGACGGCAGGCGGCCGCGGATCGGGCCGAGTTGGCGATCGAGGGCTCGGATGTCCGGCTCACTGGCGTCGACGAGCTCGACGCCCAGGATCCCGCGGAGGTCATACGTGATCGTATTCATGTCGGATCTGGGTCGAAGACCTCGAGGACGGCACCATCGTCACGGTGGGCGACGAACCAGCGCAGCGTGCGCAGGAAGATGGCGCGTTGGGCGTCTGCCGATGGTACCCGAGTTGACTCCTTGACGGCCTGGTACACCCAGTGGTGGAACATCAGGGGCCGGATGGCGCGAGAGTCGAGCCCGACTCTGGCGGCGTACGCTGCGACCGCGTCGCGCGATATGCGCCGCAGCTCCGGATCCGTGACGAAGAAGAGGCCGCGCGCCATGCGGTCCGCGACCCCGGCTCGGATCGCGACGAGGACCCCGCTCGATCGCAGGAAGTAGGCGAGGTCCCACAGGGGCACGCCGCGCGGTTCCGCGTTCTCCCAGTCGAGCACGCTGAGACCTCCGGTGGTGACGTCGGCCCGCATGTTCCACGGGCCGGGATCGCCGTGCTGGAGCACCGTCGGCACCCGGTCGCACCCACGAAGCTCGCCGACGATGCCGTGCAGGAAATTGCGCTCGGGGCCGGCGAGCAGGCCAGTCGGCATACGTTCGAGCAGCTCGCCGAGGCCGTCCGCGGTCTCGACGGCGCTTGCCGGCCGCGCCGACCGGGCACCGAGCTCGGTGATCCAGTCCCGGCCGGCGGCCGCCCACGGACAGTCCGCCCGCGCCGTGGTGACGAGCGCGAACGACGCCCCACTCGTCGCCGTCTCGGCGACGACCTGGATGCCGTCGGCCATCCCGGCGAACTCGATCTTGGGCACCGATCCGGCAGCCGCGAGGTCGCCGTGAGCGATGAGCCGCATGGCGCGGACGGCCGCAGCGATACGGTCATTCACCGCCGGGTGACGTCCGACCTTGACGACGATGTCGGGCGGGGCATCGCCGGCGGGCGCGAGAAGGATCAGGATCTTCTGCGTCGGAAACTCGCCCGGAGCCGCGAAGGCCACGCGGTGGCCACCGATCTCAGCCGACCCGGCTGCCATCTCGGTCAGCCACCGGGGGGGCCCTGACACGACCCCATGAATCACGAGCCGGCGCTCGAGTCCGGCGAGCCGCAGGTAGCCAGCCTCGCCCCGGGCAACCATCGCAGCGCCGGCTCGCGCCAGCGAGAGCACGGCTCGCCTGCGTCTTCCGGCGCTCTCGACCATGATTGTCGACGGTTCGTTCGGCACGGCGACGGCGGTCGGCCGGCGCCGCGCGCCGCGGATCGCGTCGCGAAGTCGCCGGCCAGCGGCCGCGAGGCGCTCCTCCGAGCGCGTCTCCCGGCCGAAGCCGGTGGTCCGGAGCCACGCGCCCATGGCCGCATCACCAAGCGGCCACGCGGCACGAACCGGTCCGTGCATCGGAACGGCCCGATAGATCACCTCGGTCGCATCGGCGGCCACCTGGCGGGACGGAGCGCCGCGCCAGGTGAGGAGGTCCTCCACCACCCACCCACCCCGGCCAACCACCTCGCCGATGGCGTGCCGCACCTCGGCTCGCCTGCGCGACCCGCGTGCGCTGTGCGACGGTCCCAGGACCAGCAGGTCGGCAGTCGACGCCTCGCCCAGCGAGCGGCCCCGATCCACGAAGGTGAGGCTCGTCGCTCGTCGTTCGAGGAGGTCGACGAGGCCGGGTTCCGGTGGACCGATGAGGACGACACGGCCCAACGCCAGCCGCGGCAGGAGGTGGAGCCACGCGCCGCCCATGGCGTACGAGCGGACGAGGCTGGCGGGCTGCTCGCGGCGCGATCTGATGACGCCGAGGATCGGGACGTCGGGCCAATCGGTCATATCCAGCGGCCGATGATGGGGATCCGGCGCAGCTCAGGGAAGGTCGTCGCCAGGCGGAGATCTCGGCGGAACGCGATGCCCAGCCCGATCGACACCGCGGCGATGAACGCCATGCCTACCAGCAGGCCGGGCCGAACGAGCCACATCGCCAGCGTGACCCCGGCGAGTGCCGCGACGAGTGAAAGATAGAGCCCAACGATTCGGCGGCTCGGTAGGCCGATTGAGGTGGATCGGTGCAGCGACACCTGGTTGACCACGTTCTGTCCCACGAGCCCGACCGCCGCCGCGGCTGCCGCTCCGACGGCCCCCATGTCGGGGATCAGGATCAGGTCCAACGCCAAGGTCAGTCCACCTCCGATCAGCGCGGCGGTGATCAGCCATCGGATGCGACCGAAGACCCGGAGTGTGAGGCCGTTCTGCCCGGTGGCGGCGTTCGCGTAGTAGCCGATGGCGAGCAGGGCCAGCACAGGCGCCGACGCCGCGTACTCGAGGCCGAACAGCAGGACGGCCAGCTCGGCCGCCAGCGCGGTCGTGGCCGCGACGATCGGGAACGAGACTAGCGCCTGCCACGCCGCGGACTGCCAGTACAGGTCGTCCAGCGCTCGCGGCTCGGATCGCGCGAGCAGGCGTGCGGCGAGCGGGGTGAACAGGATCGCGAAGCTGGCGAAGACGAGCTGGTTCAGCCGCGCGACGGGCTGAACGCTGCGCAGGAGCGCGACCTCGGCGGTGCCGTGGTAGGCCTCGACGATGATCGCGTCGACGGCGGTTCGCACCACGAGCGCCGCATCGATGGCAAGCAGGGGCAGCGCGAACGCAAACAGCGCGCGGACCGGCATGCGCACTTCGGCAAGTCGGAAGCGCTGCAATAGGCCCGTTTCCCGCAGGGTACCCACCAGGAGCGGTCCGTAAAGCGCGAGGCCGATGACCCCGGCCGCGAGGTAGGTGACCGCCAGAACGTCCACGGACTGGCCAAGCCAGATGACCGAGCCGATGGCGGCAAGCTTGAGCAGCGGCCCAAGCACGTGGCGGCGCATGACGATCGAGCGGGCGCGGCCGAACGAGGCGAGCACGTTCTCGCACAGGTGATCGAGGGCCTGAACCGGCCCGAGTGCGACCAGGATGACGACCAGGGCCCGGAGCAGGTCGTCCTCGGGTTCCGAGCCAATGAGGATCCCCGCACCGGCGATGACGGCGACGACCGCTGCGACGCCGACCGTCGAGATGGTGGCGACCACCGTCGCCAACGTGCCGAACAGGCGCGGGACGTCGTCGTGCTCGTGGTAGGTGGGCACGAAACGGCTGACCGTCCGGTCGAGCCCGAGCGTCCCCACCGTCTCGACGGTGGCGACGATTGAAAGGGCATAGGCGAAGGCGCCGTAGTCGGACTGGCTCAGGTACCTGACCGTGATCACCTGGACGGCCAGGTTGACGATGATCGCGAACATGCGGCCACCGAGAAGGACGCCCGAGCCGCGGACCTGGCTGCGCGTCGCGGTCACGTCAGGCGCTCGATGGAGGTACGAAGGATTGCCAGGTGGCGATGGCCCCGAACGGTGTCGGCCGCCGCTGGTCCACCACCGACCCGCGCCGCGAGTCGGGCCAGCTGGCGGACCCAGCACAGGATCAGCAGCGGCCGAATCAGCAACGCATCGAGGCCGATCGCGGCCGCCTCCCGTCTGAGGAGCGCATGGCCCCAGCCTCCGGGGCGTAGGACGACGCGCTCCCAGGCCTCCGCGTGCTCGGCAGCGTCTCGCGCTCGGGCGCTGGCACCCGCGAAATAGCCGAGCGCGAAGAGGAGGTCGAGGAGGGCCACGCCATCGGTGCGACCGAGCTCCCAGTCGATGACGCCCAGCCGCCCGTCCGCGTCGACGAGCAGGTTCGGATCGCCGACATCACCGTGCTCGATCGCCCGGATCAATCCCGGTGCCGACCGCAGGCCGCCCATGAGCCCGTCGGCCTGCTGAAGGAGTGCGGGCTCGATGGCGCCGGATCCGAGCGCCCGGAGCTCCGCGATCGGCTCGTCGACAAGCTGGCGGCGCCAGGACTCGATCATCGGGGCGGGTCCCGTACTGAGCTGCCGAAGCCACGCCGCAACCAGGCCGGCGTACGCCTCCGGGGCTCGACGCACGCGGGATGGCGTCAGGTCGCGACCCGGCACGCGCGTCTCGACCAGCACCCGATGACCGCCGACGTCGTCCACGGCGATGACGTCCGGGACACGTGCGCCCGGACGGCCGGCTGCCGCGCGGAGGACCTGCGCCTCGTGTTCCACCGATCGATCACCGGCATGGCGCGCCACCTTGAGGACGTGGCGTCGGCCCATCAGCAGCACGACGTGCCGAGACGCGCGGAAACCGGGAGTGATCAGCGTCCAGGGCTCGGCGCCGCTCAGCTCGTCCCGGCCGGCGTGCTGACATGCCACCTCTCGCAGCGCGCTCCCGGCGCCGCCATCGGTGGCGAGCAGGATGCGCCCGGCCGGATGCGGCCACGGCAGGCGCAGGGCGAGCCCCGCGACACGGCCGCGCGCGCCGCCCCGCCGCGCCCGTCGTTCGGCGAACAGGTGACGGCCATCCGGCGACCGAACCGGGACCAGCTCGGTTGCTGCGCCGAGCCGGGGCCAGGCGACGATGTTGCTGTGCGGCCGGTCGATGCGCGCCCACGGCGCGACGGACGAGGGCTGCTCGATGACGAGGGAGGCACGTGTCGGAACGCGACGCCGCAGCAGGTCCCCGCCGATCGAGCCGTCGGCTCGGGCGACCACGAGGTCAGCCTCGCCCATCGCGCCGGCCGCCCGATCGCCGGGCACGGACGCGACTTCCAGCCCGGCGGCGGCCAGGGCGCCCGCGACCTCGCGCCGCCAATTCGCATCGCCGCCGATCACGAGCGACCGGCTGGGTGCCGGATTCGACAGGAGCATGCGCCAGTCGACGCGCCTCGATGGCTCAGTCGTCATCGGCGGCGATCCGGACCAGCGCGTCGCGGAGTTCGGCGATCGGCACCGGGTGCGGGTGCTCGACGACCGACACCGGTCGTGTGCCGAAGACGTCCAGCAGGAGCGAGCGCTCCACCTCCTCGAGGCGGTCGAGCTTGGTCTTCGCCGCCGGGAACGCGAACCGGAAGGTCCGGACCGTGGCGTCGAGCCCAAGGCGATGGTGCATATGGGCTGCCACCATCGACTCAGTCGCGTCGGAGGCGGGAATGTTGCGAACGGCCGTCCGCCCGTGCTCGGTGGCGACGACGAGGGCGATGCGGTCCAGGCGGTGTGCCTCGTAGGCGCGTCCGAAGACGGCGCGAGGATCGAGGTCCGCGGACCGCTGTCCCTCGACAAGGGGGACGAACCGATGAATCCATCGGGCCGCCGCCGCCCGCTTCCATGCGCGCCCGTCGATGGCCGCATACGCCCGGCCGACGGCTCCGGCCGAGGTCATTCGGGTACGTCTGGCGACGGTCATCAGATTCCGCAGCTCGCCCAGCTGGCGGAGATGGTCGTCGCTGAGCCGGATGGGTGCCATCAGACCCTGGCCGACGCGACTCGCTGGATCGACGTAGCACCACTCGTCGGCGATCGGAGTTCCGCCGGCGGCATGCATGGCGAGCAGCGCCTCGGTCTTGCCGCCCTTCGACCAGCCCGCCGCCGCAATCCCGCGACCGCCGAGGACGGCTGCCGACGCGTGGAGTGGCAGGATGCCGCGAACGAGCGCGGTGGCGTTGAGCAGGGGGACAAGCTGCGGGACGCTGGCGATGGCCGCGTCGCAGGTGATGACCATCCGGTGGCCCAATTCCGCCAGCGGCATGTCGATCAAGCAGCGCTCACCCCCGACGGAGCGGACGACGAAGAATCGCTCGCCGTCCGTTGCGGCGTCCTGCCCGAGCAGCCGAAGGGTGCGGGCCGGCCGGATGGCAGGAACGAATCTGACGGTGAGGTCGGCGTCGGACGGGCCGGCCGGAATCGGGTCAATCCCGAGCAGGCCTCGGATCGCCGATCGGTGCCGGTCGTCGGCATCGATCAGGCGCAACACGAGCTGGCCGGGAAGCAGGAAGTCCTCGGCCGATCCCATCGGTCGGCCGGCGTCGCGTTCGGCGGTCACCTCGACGCGCGGCGCTCGAGCCTATCGGGCGCGGACGCCATGCCACGCCAGGATGATGACGGCCAGGCTGCCGGCGGCTACCACCGACGCGGCCAGGATGGCCTCCAGCTCGTCGGGAACAAGATCCGCCCGCAGGGAGGCGACGAGGACGGCGCCCATCAGGCCACCGAGCACGGCAACGCTCACCTGAGTCCGCGGATCCGACAAGCCGTGGCGGCGCGCCAGGCCCAGGATCGCCGGAATGGAGACGGCGAGCGCGAGCATGCCCGAGACGGCCAAAAAGATGTTCTGCACCGGTGCATGGTAGCCTCACCGCTCCAGGGTGACGATCCGCCCGTTCGCTTGTCCGATACCGCTGCCCAGAGTGCCAAGTTCTCGATGGTCCTGCGCCGGCCCCTCATCGCGCTCACCTTCCTCGCCACCGCCTTGATCACGCTCCTCGTGGTCCAGCAGGTGGCGCCCGGCACGGCGGAGTCATCGATGTCGCCGGCGGCGTCGCAGCCGGCCGCCAGCCCCGCGGCGCCGGGGGTCGCCGACAGTATCTCGGCCACCTTCTTGGGGCCGGAGTACGACCCGACCGTGGCCCGGGCACCGACGCGCGACAAGCCTCAGAGCAAGCTCTGGTACCACGACGGCCTATGGTGGGGATCGCTCTTCGACGAGGAGCGTCTGGCGTTCACCATCTGGTGGCTCGATGCCGATCGTCACGAGTGGATCAATACCGGGACGCTGATCGACGACCGCCCCTTCGCTCGGCAGGACGTTCTCTGGGACGGCGAGGTGCTCGCGACGGTCAGCCACGGCAGCGACCAGGGTTCCGCGCGTCAGGCGGTCGCGGTCAGCCGATTCACGTACGACCCGGAGGCCCGCAGCTGGCTGGCCGCCCCGAACTTTCCGATCACCGTCACGTCCGCCGGGGTCGAAGCGGCCAGCATGGCGCGCGACGGCTCGGGGCGCCTGTGGGCGGCGTTCATCGTCAATCGGCGGGTCGCGGTGATTGCGGCCGAGCCGGGGGATCTCGTATGGACGGAGCCGTTCTACTTCGACGCACGGGTCGGCGCCGTCGCCGTGGACCAGGCGACGATCGTCGCTGTGGGAGGCGACATCGGCGTGATCTGGAGCAACCAGATCCGCGACGGCGTGTTCTTCGTCTCGCATCGGACGGGCGACCCGATCGACCGCTGGGAGGCACCGGAGGTCGCGCTCAGCGGTGTGAACGCAGCCGATGACCACATCAGCATCCGCTCCCTGGCAGGCCCCGGCGGCGACTGGGTGTATGCAGCGATCAAGACGTCACTCGACGAGGCGGAGCCCGTGAACCCGCTCGCCCCGCAGGTGCTGCTTCTGGCGCGCTCACCGGACGGCGAATGGACCCACCACACATTCGGCCGGGTCGAGGACCGACACACGCGGCCGATCCTGGTGCTCGACGCCGAACGTCGAGAGGCGATGGTGTTCGCGACGTCACCGTTCGACGGTGGCATGATCTACTTGAAGCGATCGCCGCTCGATCGCATCTCCTTTCCGGTGGGGATCGGAACTCCGGTCATCACCTCGGACGGGATTCCGAAGATCAACAACGCGACGGCGACGCGCCAGGCCGTAACCAGCAGGTCGGGCCTCGTCATCCTGGCCGCGGACGACACGATCGGACGATACCTCCACGTCCAGCTCAGCGTCAGACCGGATTCTGACGGGCGGTCGCCGGCGATGGCGACCACGAGCACGGTGCTCAACACCACCTTCGACGGGATGATCCCCGGGCAGGACCTGACGACCCAGGGATTCACCGTCACGCCGGAGGCGACCGGCTCGGCCAGCGTGGCCGCCGCCGGGGAGGCATGGGTCGCGCAGGTCTTCGCGGCCGACGGCGAGCCAGTCCGCATCTGCCGCCGATTCCCGCCGGTCACGGCGGGGACGCTGACGGCGATGGTGCGCGTTCTCATCGACCATTCGGCTGCCGGTGATGCTCCGCTGCTCGCGATGCGAGGCGTCGGCGACGAGGTCAGTGGCCTCCGGATCCTGGCCGATGGCAGCTGGGCGTACCGCGATGGTGCCGATCGGGTGGTGACCGAGGCCGGATGGGCAACCGATACCTGGTATCGCGTCACGATCACCGCCGACCTGGCTGCGAAGACGTACACGGCCGAAGTCCGGAATGACGCTGCTCAGGTCGTCCTCGACCTGCCGGCGCAGCCCTGGTTGGGCGCCCCGGCGGAGCTCGACGAAGTCTGCGTCCAGGCACCCCGCGGCGTCGACTCTGCCATGATGCTGATGGACGAGATCATCATCACCCATGCGGAGGCACCTTGAAGGTCCTCGTGACTGGTGCAGCCGGATTCGTCGGTTCCCACCTCGTCGATCACCTCCTTGCCGTCGGCCACAACGTCGTGGGCCTGGACGCGTTCATCCCCTATTACCCACGAGCGGCGAAGGAGCGCAACCTCGCCGTGGCGCGGACCCACCCTCGGTTCGAGTTCATCGAGTCGGACCTGCGCATCGATGCGCTGGAGTCAGCCGTCGCCGGCGTGGAGGTGATCGTGCACGAGGCCGCGATGGCCGGGCTCATGCTCAGCTGGCACGAGCTCGGGCTCTACGCCGGCTGCAATCTCGTCGGAACCCAGCGGCTGCTTGATGCCGCGGTTGCGGCCGAAGTACCACGCTTCATCCACATCTCGACCTCATCGGTCTATGGGGCCAACGCCGTCGGCGACGAGTCGCAGCCGACGGTCCCGACGTCACCGTACGGGATCACGAAGCTGGCCGCGGAACACCTCGTCAGCGCCGCCGAGGCCCGCCATGGACTGGACGCCACGATCCTCAGGTACTTCTCGATCTACGGACCCCGCCAACGCCCCGACATGGCGTTTCACATCTTCGCCCGGGCCATGATGGACGGCCGGCCGATCACCGTCTATGGAGACGGGCTCCAGAGTCGCTCGAACACGTTCGTGGACGACTGCGTGTCCGGGACCGTCGCCGCCATCGGCGCCGACGCCTCGGGCGGGGCCTTCAACATCGGCGGCGGCAAAGAGCTGACCCTGATGGATGCCATTGCGATCATCGCCGATGAGCTCGGAGTCCGTCCCACGATCAGGCGGGAAGCCGCTCGTCCGGGTGACCAGCGGCGGACCGTGGCGGATACGCGTCGAGCCGCCGAGGCCTTCGGCTATGCACCGAGCGTCTCGCCCGCCGATGGCCTGCGCCGGCAGGTTGCCTGGCACCTCGAGGAATCGCGACGCGAGGCGCTGGGCGAATCCTAGACGCCCGAGCGTCGGACGACGGAGAGCACCGTCAGGCCGATGATGCGCAGATCCTCCCACACCGACATCCGATCGATGTACTCGATGTCGAGCCGGAGGCGCTCATCGAAGGTGCATTCGCCACGGGCCATGATCTGCCAGAGGCCGGTGAGGCCCGGAGTGACTTCCAGCCGCTCGGTGTGCCACAGGCGGTAGGTATCGCTGCTGAACGAGGTCGGTCGCGGTCCGACCAGCGACATCTCGCCCCTCGCCACGTTGATGAGCTGGGGGAGCTCGTCGAGGCTGGTCTTGCGTAGGATTCGTCCGATCCGGGTGATGCGGGGATCGTCGGGGATCTTGAAGTCCGGTGGAGGAAGCACGTTGAGGTGGGCCAGCGACGCCTTGAGCTCCTCAGCGTTGGCGACCATCGTCCGGAACTTGTACATGCGGAACCTGCGACCGTGGCGCCCCGTCCGCCGCTGCGTGAACACGATCGGGCCGCGAGAGTCCATGGCCACGAGCAGCCCGGTGATCAGGAGCAATGGCAGAGTCAGCGGCAGGCTGAGGGTGAGGAGCGTGAGGTCGAGCGCGCGCTTCCATCCATAACCCGCAACCGTATCGGCCGGCGGCGTCGCCGTCATTGGGCCCAAGGTCCATTCGTGCCGTCGTCCGCGAGGCGGACGGGCAGCGCTTCGAGCCCGTCTGCGAGCTCGGTGGCTCCCCGAACGTCGATCGGCCCCAGGTCGTCCGCGGCCGGCGGTTGTGCGCCGAGCCGAGCGAAGAGCGATCCGATGGTGACGCCATCCTCGGGGAAGGCAACGATCGTCCCGAGCTCGAGCAGATCGGAGCGTTCACGGACGGCGCGTGTCACCATCGCCTCCGCCGACCTGGCGGTGGTCTCCGGCAGGATGAGGTACAGGCTGCGGCCGTTGCGCCAGAAGCGATCCGTGCTCCGCCACAGACGGCGTGAGCTCGCCACGCTCAGCTGCTCCATCATCCAGCGCGCGGACGGCGCCTTGCCGCCCGCGTTGACCGAGAACTGCACGCGCGCGAGCGCAAATGGCCGCTCATGGCGCCGGGCACGATCCATCTCGCGACGGACCTCGTCGTAGGGAACCGAGCCGACGCGCAGTCGCGCGATACGGATCGCTCGATGTGCGCGCTGCTCCTGGTACGCGCCGTATCCGACGGCTGCGATCGTCGTGCAGCTCATGACGACCGCCCAGGTCCGGACGTTGTGGTCGCTGACCAGCGCCAGCCCGGCGAGGAGCCCGACGACTCCCAGCACGATCGGCACATACGATATCCCCAGCCGAGGCATGTCAGGCCACGTCCGCTTGCGCCAGGACGGGCCGCCGGCTCCTGCCGATGGACTCCGGCGCCGGCGAGGACCAACCGCGACCGAAGGCCGAGTAGGTGAATCCCGCCCCGACGACAACCTCGGGGTCGAGGGCGTTCCGTCCGTCGACGACAATCGGCTGCCGCATCAGCGGTCGAAGCTGACCCCAGTCGAGGGCGGAGAACTCCGCCCACTCGGTGACCAGCATGGCCGCATCGGCGCCGGCGAGGGCCTCCTCGGTCGACGCGGCGATGCGCAGCCCCGACACCATTTCGGCGGCTCGCTGGCGAGCGGCGGGCATCGGGTCGTACGCGTTGACGAGCGCCCCCCGCTCCAGGAGCAGCCGGGCCGTTGCCAGCGACGGCGCGTCTCGCAGGTCATCGGTGTCCGGCTTGAAGGTCAGCCCGAGCAGGGACACCCGCGCCCCGGCAAGGCCGGCGACCAGCAGCTGCTCCAGCCGACCCACGAAGTGGGCGGGCTGCGCATCGTTGATGTCGACCACGGCGGCCAGCAGCGGCGTGGGTAGTCCGGCGACACGGGCGGTCTTCACCGTCATGGCTGCCTGATGGGGGAGGCACGAACCCCCGAAGCCGAGGCCAGCACCCAGGAATGCGCGCCCGATGCGAGGGTCGAGGGCCATGGCATCGACGACGTTGTCGATGCCCGCTCCGTACGCGTCGCACAGCGCCGCCAATTCGTTCGCGAAGCTGATCTTCGTCGCCAGGAAGAGGTTCGAGCCCAGCTTGGCGAAGCTGGCGTCGATCGCGGGCATGGGGATGAAGGGCGACGTCGTGGCGCCGAACAACTGACGGAGGCGCTTCGTGCCGGAGCCGTCCGGGTCATGCGCGACTCCGCAGATGACGCGACTCGGCTGCATGAAGTCGCTCACCGCACGCCCCTCCTGGGTGAACTCAGGGTTGAGGAGAACCGGGACGTCAGACTCCTCGAGGCCGCGCAGTCGGGTCACGAGGTCGGCAAGCTGATTGATGAACTCCGGCGGCAGGGTCGAGCGGACGACGAGTGGCGTGCCGGCACGCAGGTTCGGAACGACGGTGGCGAGCGCGCGCCGCATGGTTTCGGTCTGCCATCCGCCGTTCCCGTCATGGGTCCCGACGGCGAGGATCACGAGGTCGGCGTTCTCGACCGCGCGAGGCAGGCCGGCCACGTCGCTGAAGCGGAGGCGTCCGGCCGCCCGGTTGGTGGCCACCATCTCATCGAGCAACGGCTCGTGGATGGGCAGGCGCCCGCCGGTGAGGTCGGCCAAGCGGTCGGCATCGGCATCGACGCCGGTGACGAGGTGCTTCCAATCGGCAAGGCAGGCGGCCGTCACGAGGCCGACGTAGCCGAGCCCGACTACAGTGATACGCACCGGAATACCCCCCTTTCAAACTTCGCTTTGCTGGGGCAAGCAGCAGTGGAGAACATCCGGCGGCTCGGGCACGCGGTCGAGGATCAGAAGGTGATCAGATGATTCCAGACGAATCGCGGTGAGACGGTAGGACGCTCATAGTACTTCCGGCCGTAACTCTAAGGACCCCCTCTGCCCTTGACAAGGTCTTGACGTTCCATTTGGGCCCTTACCGTTGCCTCCCGGCAACGAAGGGGCCATGGCCCCCGCTTGGGACTATCGGGCCACCATCCATTGCACGTACAATGCCGCCCTACCCGAGCAACCTGACCCGAGCAATTGGGGGAGCGCCAACCCAGTGAGAACGGCATGGGCGCGCCGCGGCGGCGCAGTCGTCGCGGTGGCGGCGCTGATCGTCGTCGGTGCGACGGCGGCATTCGGCGCAGCGGGCGACGTCGGTCACCTCGGACCGAGCTACGCCGGGTCCGTCTCCGCGCCCAGCGGCGAGAAGCCCGAGCATAAGCTCTGGTTCCATGCCAATGCCTGGTGGGGCCACCTGTACAGTCCGGCGTCTGGTTCCTACAAGGTCTTTCGGTTGGACCCGGACACCGCCCAGTGGGTCGACACCGGCGTCGCGACCGATCCGCGGGAGAGCACCAAGGCCGACGTCATGTGGGATGGCTCGCGCCTGGTCATCGCCTCGCACACCTGGTCGAAGAGCGGTGGGACGCAGACCGGCGGCACGAAGCTGTATCGCCTCCACTACGATCCCGCATCCCACCGATTCCTGCACGACCCCGGCTTCCCGGTGACGCTCAGCCACTTCAAGGGCGAGGCGATCTCCATCGATCGGGACACCACCGGTCGCCTGTGGGCCACGTGGACGGCGTCGGGCCGCGTCATAGTGGCGACCACAACCGGCTCGGATGCGAGCTGGGGGGAGCCGTTCTTGCTCCCGGTCTCCCACGTCATCACGTCCGATGACATCTCCGCGCTCGTCGCCTTCGGCGGCCGCGTCGGCATCATGTGGAGCGACCAGGAGAGCGACCTGTTCGGGTTCGCCATTCACGACGATCAGGCGGCGCCGGGAGCGGGGTGGTCCAGCGAGATCGCCCATCAGTCTCCCAACGGGTCCGATGACCACCTCAACCTGAAGACCGACCAGGCCGGCAACGTCTACGCGGCGGTCAAGACTGAGCTCACGTCGTCGTCGGCAACGCTGACGGCCGTGTTGCGCCGCACGGCAGGCGGGCAATGGACGTACCATCCGGTGAGCACCGTCGCGGAGGGGAACACGCGGCCGATCCTGCTGCTCGACGAGCAGGCGGGCCTCGCGCACGTGTTCGCGACAACGCCCGAGTCGGGCGGGACGCTGGTCAGGAAGAGCGCGGCGCTGTCCACACTGTCCTTCGATGGTGCGGCGACCACGGTCGTGCGCATTGGGGCTGACATGACGTCCAACAATCCGAGCTCGACGCGGGACTCGATCTCGGCGGCCACCGGCCAGGTGGTGCTCGGTTCGACCGCGAATACGACCGCCAGTCGCCGGTACGTGTTCCACATGGAGGGTGTCCCCGGCACGGGCACGGCACCGACCGCCGCACCGACCACGGCGCCGACCACGGCACCGACCACGGCGCCGACGACGGCACCGACCCCGGCACCGACCCCGGCACCGACCCCGGCACCGAGCGGGCCGTCGACCACGG
>Ga0299913_10000346_pt1 | contig 28151 bp, 22 predicted proteins | sample RVTome_9_FD_201360 | JGI IMG/M metagenome (GOLD analysis project Ga0299913, IMG submission 201360) | Soil microbial communities from uranium-contaminated site in the Upper Colorado River Basin, Wyoming, United States - RVT155D38 (version 2) ... | reverse complement strand
CCGATGATCTGCGCTCCCTCCCGGCGCCACTCGACGGCCAGCTCGGCGTACTCCTTGGGTCGGGTACGATCGTCGAACCTCCAACCGGAGCCCCCCAGATGCCCGAGGTTCGGGTAAACACCCAGAGGCAGATCGGTGAAGTCGCGCAGCCAGGGAAGAATGCCCGGCACATGATCTATGGGGATGCAGTTGATGAGGAGCGCCCCAACCCCCATCTCCTCGAACCTGCCGGCGCTGCGTCCGAAGATGTCGCCTTCGGGTCCGCCCCAATGCTGGCCGTAGACACCACAGGCGCCGTGAAGACAGCGTCTGAAGCTGAGCCACACCGGGATTCCCGTCTTCAAGAGAGTATCGATGGCGGTGAAGGTCGGCTCTCGGAGCAGCGCCAGCGTTTCCATCAGGATAAGGTCCGGCGGCGCATCCTCGAACGCCCGGGTGAGCAGCTGAACGGTTCGCTGACGCTCCGGGTTGGTCACCTCCTCGGAGATCGTGAAGGCGACGGCACACTCATCGGTTCGACCCGCATCGGCAATAGCCTGCCGGGCCAGCCGAACGCCCAGCCGCGCCGCGTTCATCCAGTGGGTGGCGCTCCCCCCCACCGCCCCGCGAAAATCGACCTCCGGAGCAGACAGAATCGACCAGGTATTGGTCGAGACTATGTCGCAGCCTGCGTCGGCGTAGCGCCGGTGGACTTTGAGAACCGCCTGAGGGTCCGTATACAGGGCCCACGTACCCCACAGGTCCGATGCTCCGTCCGGCGGGCCCGAACTGCCCATGTGCTCCAGCTCGGTGGAAACTCCCCCATCCAGGATCACGCACCGGTCCTGAGCAATTAACGAAAGGACACGCTCGTAGGGGCTGCTGATCCGGAACGATGAGGTCATTTATCGGGCCAGGAGCCACTCAAGCGGGTATTCGTCCAAGAGCGTCATCTTTCTGAAATCGTCAAAGCGCTCGCTGATCTCGGACAGCTTCAGCCGCTGAACGCGTTCGCAACCGAACTCCTCGACGTTGAAAGACGCCATGACCGACCCGTAGGCCATCGCCCTGCGGTACACCTCGTCGGTGAGCGCCTGTTCGGTGTGGGCCGCCAGGTAGCCCAGGAAGCCTCCGGCAAAGCTGTCGCCCGCGCCGGTGGGGTCGATCACCGTTTCGAGCGGATAGCCCGGAAGCGCGAAGACCCCGGCTTCGCTGTAGAGAGCGGCTCCATACTCGCCCCGTTTGACAACTACCTTCGAGGCTCCCCAGTCGCGCACCTTCCGGGCCGCTCGCACGAGGTTCGGCTCTCCGGTCAGCAGGCGAACCTCGGCATCGTTCAGAAGCACAACATCCACCGTCTCAAGAGCTCGGATCAGCGCGTCCTTCGAGCTTTCGATCCAGAAGTTCATCGAGTCCAGCGCGATGTAGTCCGATTCTGCGTACTGCCTTCGGACTTCGAACTGAAGCTCCGGGGCGATGTTTCCGAGGAACAGATTCGTGCACGCTAGAGACGGCGACGACAGCTTGGGCCTGAAATCGGCAAATACGTTGAGTTGTGTGTCGAGAGTGTGGGCCATGCTGAGGTCGAAGTCATAGGTCCCCCGCCAGAAGAACGTGCGGGCTCCCGCCACACGCTCAACATCTTCGGTATTGATGCCTCGGCCTTCAAAGACGGCGAACTGCTCTTTACCGAAGTCTTCTCCCACCACGGCGACCACACGAACGTCGGTGAAGAAGCTGGCGGCCAGCGCCGCATGGGTGGCGGACCCCCCGAGAATCCGCTCACGGGCACCGAACGGAGTCTCAATCGAGTCGAAGGCAACGGACCCAACGACGACGAGGTTCATCTGCCCTCTAAACCCAGATCCAGATGCCGGCCATCTTGGTTGGCCTACAAGTGGATGCCGGTGGCTACGGTTTCTAAGCTGCCTGGTGGACCGGTCATTCCAGCCGCTCTGCGTAGCGGCTCGGACTTATCCGTCGCCTCCCAGCTAAAGTCGGGATCCGAGCGACCGAAATGGCCATAAGCGGCAGTCTTCCAATAGATAGGTCGCCGAAGGTTGAGGTCGCGCAGGATCGCGCCCGGCCGAAGGTCGAAGTTTTCGCGGACGAGCTCCTCGATCGCTGACTGCGGGAGGCGCTGGGTGCCGAAGCACTCAACGTCCACCGAGACCGGGTGCGCGACGCCAATGGCGTAGGCTATCTGGATTTCGCATCGGTCGGCCAGCCCTGACGCGACGATGTTCTTGGCGACATGGCGGGCGGCGTACGCAGCGGATCGGTCCACTTTTGTGGGGTCCTTACCGGAAAATGCCCCCCCGCCATGGCGCGCCGCTCCCCCGTAGGTATCGACAATGATCTTTCGCCCGGTAAGCCCTGTGTCGGCAACCGGTCCGCCGAGGACGAACTTTCCGGTCGGGTTCACATAAACGAAATCACGCTCCAGGAAGCGGCGCTCGTCGTAGAGCTCTTCGGGGAGCACCGGCTTCAAAACGTGCTCGACGAGATCGGGCTTGATCACCTTCTGAGAATCCACGCCCTCGCGGTGTTGGGTGGAGACCAGCAGCCGCTCGATCCGGAGAGGCCGGAGATTTCCGCTGTCGTCGGCCTCGTAGCGAACCGTGACCTGCGCCTTTCCATCGGGCCCGAGATACGAAAGCGCTCCGCTCCGGCGAACCTCCGCGAGCCGCATGCAGATCTGGTGGGCCAGCGTGATCGGCAAAGGCATGAGCGACTCGGTCTCGGTGCAGGCGAAGCCGAACATCATTCCCTGGTCCCCTGCCCCTATGCGGTCCAGCGGATCTTCATCGCCGTGCTGGTCCTCGTAGGAGCTCGACACCCCCTGAGCTATGTCGGGCGACTGCTCGTCGAGCGCGACCACCACGCTGCAGGTGGTGGAGTCAAAGCCGAAGTCGGGGCAGTCGTAGCCGATCCTGCGTACCGCTTCCCGGGCGATGGCCGGAACGTTGAGGGTCGCGGAGGTGGATATCTCGCCGGCGACCACGATCAGGCCCGTCGTCAGCATGGATTCGCAGGCAACTCTTCCAAAGGGATCCTGCTCCAGAACCGCATCCAGAATGCTGTCGGATACCTGATCGGCAACCTTGTCGGGGTGCCCTTCCGTGACAGACTCGGATGAGAAAAGAAACTCGTGCATTTGACTACCCTCCAGTCCTCACGAGACGAACCCAACAAGAACGCTTATCGAGCAAACGATACAGACCCGTCACTCTCGTCGGCGGAACCATACATGAACCTGCCGCCAGGAGTCAACCGTCAAGAATCAAGAGCTCAGCTCAGCCGTGCGCGATCTCGCGCCGGTCTCTTGACGAACGATTCCACCGTGCTAGTATACAGATCTGTCTGTCTCATTGCCGGGGGTCGAAAGGCACTGATCGTTGCGGACTGAGGGGATTGAATCGTGAATCTCGAACGCCTTGAACCAACCTTTTGGGGCCAACTTGCCGAGGTGTCCGACCGCTGGGACGTCCTCAGGCATCCCTTCTATGTCCGCTGGTCGACCGGCAACCTCACACTCAGGGAGCTATCCGTTTATGCGGCTGAGTACTACCACGCGGTGAGAGCGCTGGCGAAGCTGGTGCTATCGACAGCCCAAAGCGCTCGGGGGCCCGAGCGATCGCAGCTCCAGGCTCACGCGAACGAGGAGTTGCTTCACATTGATCTCTGGACCGACTTCGCTGCGGCTCTGCCTGTGGTTGAATCCTCGCCGCACCCGGCGGATGAGACCCTCGAATGTGTTGAGGCATGGACGAGCCCACCTAAATCTACGGTGCTTCACTCGCTGGTCGCCATGTATACGATCGAGTCCGGGCAGTCGAAGGTAGCGGCGACCAAGCGTGCAACCCTCCCCCTGTACGGCCTGGACGGGCCTGAGTGCGCATACTTCGACGTACACGCGGAGCTTGACCTTGAGCACGCCGCCTCGACTCGGGCTCTGATCGAACCGCGCCTGACCGGCGTCGACTGGGAGCCGTTGCTGAACCAGGGGGAAGCTGTGCTGGCTGCCAATTGGAAGTTGCTCGACGGAGTCGAGCGGAGAAACGGGATGCTCGCATTCGATCTGGAAGGCGGCATCATGAGTGCCTTCGGTTCAGACGCCGCTCTTAACTAGGCGAACATAGGTCGTCGGGCGCTAGTCCAACTCGGATGCACAGCAGGCGCCAAACCTCAGCCCCAACGGACTCGATCACTTTGGGCGATGTTCGATAAGAGCCCGGCACTGGACGGCGGGGCGCGCATCATCGGCGCGTCGCCGATCGTACAAAAGCTTCATGCCGATCTGCGAGGGGAGGTAAAGACTCTCGGGCGCACCGGCCTTATGCCGAAACTCACCGTCCTGCTGGTAGGAGATCAGCCCGCATCGGTCTGGTACGCGCGTAACAAGGCCCGGGTGGGCGCCAAGGTCGGGCTTCTGGTCGAGATCGTGGAACTACCCTCGAGCACTACGGAAGCCGTGGTGATCGACCGGCTGGAACGACTGAACGCTGACCCAAGCGTTCATGGGATCCTGGTCGAGCTACCTCTCCCCCGCAGCTTCAGCAAGGCCACAGTGCTCAACTCCATCGCTCCGGCCAAGGACGTCGATGGGGTCACGGCCACCAATCGCGGATATCTCCTCGGAGGCCAGGAGGATCGGGGTCTGCTCCCGCCCACGCCGCTTTCGTGCCTTGCGCTCATCGAGTCGGCCGGAGAAAGTCCCGGCGGAAAGGACATCACGGTCGTGGGGCGCGGAGACACCGTCGGCCGGCCACTGGCGGTGATGCTTCTCAACCGGCATGCGACGGTCACCATCTGTCATACCAAGACAAGCGATCTGGGGGCGAAATGCCGGCAGGCCTCCATCATCGTTGCCGCTGCCGGCGTACCGCGGCTCATCGGCAGGGAGATGGTCTCGCCCGGCACCCTGGTGATCGACGCCGGAGTCAACAGCCTGCCGGACGGCAGCTTCACCGGCGATGTGGACTTCGAAGCGGTGAAGACGGTCGCAAAGGGGATCACGCCGGTGCCCGGTGGAGTGGGGCTCCTGACGTCAACGATCGTGATGGTGAACACGATCAAGGCGATGAAGCTTCAGGTGAACGGCCGGTTGGCCGCGGGCGGGGGAACAGAAATGTCGCTGTTCGATAAGACGGTACGGGAGTTTCTCCAGCTCGCGGGTGCCAGGAGCCCCACTCCGGGGGGAGGCAGCGTAAGTGCCGTAACCGCGGCCCTCGCAGCGTCGATGGTCGCGATGGTCGCCAATTTGACGCTGGGAAAACGGGGTTATGAAGAAGCACAATCCACGAGCCGCGACGCTCTTGCGAAGAGCGAGGCGGCGATTGCAGAGCTCGAGCTCCTGGCCGCCCAAGACATCGAGGCCTTCGAGTGCGTCATGGCCGCTTGGCGCATGCCGTCGGAAACCAATTTCGAGAAGGAGGCGAAAGCCGAAGCAATCAGCGCCGCGGCTGAAAACGCCTCCCGGGTTCCCCTGCGCATCTGCAGCTCATGCATCGACATTCTGGTGCAAGCGGCTTTCCTTGCGCCGGTAGGGACGAAATCTGCCATCTCGGATGTCGCGGTGGCAGCCAACCTGGCACATGCGGCATTGAATGCGGCGCTGTTGAGTGTCGACGCAAACTTGCCATCAATCGATGACGAAGCGGTTCGGTCGACTCTTCTGCGGGAGAGGGACGATCTACTGAGCCGGGCCGGCAGTCTGAAGCAGACTGCGCTCGACGAAATTTCCCGGAGGTTGTGATGTTGCTTGGCGCGGCTCAACACGTAAGTCGCACCGGGCGCTGGCTGATTCAACCCCAGGCACTCCGCCAGCTCATCCTGGGTGAAATCGATGCCCTGAGACCCCGGCGACTGGCGCTCGCTGAGGTCAACGGGCTGGTCCTGGCAGCCCCGGTGGTGGCCGGCTCCAACCTTCCGCGCTTCTCGAATGCTGCGATGGATGGTTTCGCGGTGCAGGCATCCGATACCGCTGTGACCCCCGCGGTTCTTCGGATCGTTGGGTCCTCGCTACCGGGGGCACCTTGCGACCTGCCCGTTGCCCCGGGTGAGGCGGTGGCAATTTCCACCGGCGCCATGATGCCGGAGGGGGCCGATTCCGTCGTCCCCATCGAGCTGGCCGAAGTGACCGGCTCCGAGCTGACTTTGGCCTTCAACGTAGCACCCGGAATACATGTCCGTCTGGAAGGTGAAGACGTGAGGGACGGTCAGGTGGTGATCGACTGCGGTACGGAGGTCGGTCCGGGCCAGCTCGTTGCCGCCGCCGCTCTCGGCATCGACGAGGTCCTGGTCCATCCCCGGCCGCGGGTGGCGATCCTCCCCACCGGGGACGAAGTCCGCACTGCAGGGAGCAGACTGGGGCCCGGCGAGATATACGACGCGCTATCGATTGCACTCGAAGCGCTGGTGACCGAGGCGGGTGGAAAGGCGAGCTTGCAGCCGCCCGCTCCGGACGACCGTGCGGCCCTGATCCGAATGCTCCACGAAGCTGCGCTCGGAGCGGATGCCATCATCACCGTCGGGGGGGCGTCGGCGGGCGAAAGAGACCTTATACGCAGCCTCGAGGGGCCGGTCCGGCTGCGGCCTTACCAGGTAGCGCTGCGCCCCGCCAGACCGTTCGGTTTTGGGACGGCCTTCGACAAACCCCTCTTCGCCCTACCGGGTAACCCGGCCTCGGCCCTCGCTGCCTTCGAGGAGCTTGTAAGGCCCGCACTTCGCAGCATGATGGGCAAGCCCCCGGCACGATGGCCCAGGCACACTGCCGTCCTCACCGAATCGATCCCCCACGAGCCTGGCTACGTGCACCTGGTCAGGGTCCAGGTCTGGCGAGAGGGCTCCCGTCTGCTTGCCCGTTCCTCCGGCCGGCAGGGCGCCGGGATGGTTCATTCGCTGGCCAAGGCCAACGCCTGGGCAGTGATCCCTGCGGACTCGAACGAGCTCGCCGCCGGAAAAGAGGTCTACGTCAGGATGCTCGGCGAACCCTGGATGGTCGCGCCACCTAACCCGTGACCCATGCGGGAACCGCCGACAAGGTTCATGGATCGTGCCGTGAATCCGGCTATCCGAACGTAGAATCCTGGGCGGCCTTTCGGCCGCCCAGGATTTCCTTGATTCGCTCCGGTGCCGAATATACGTTTAGGCGCTGACCACGGAGAAAGCCCACGAGCGTCATCCCAAACTCCTGAGCGAGGGAGACGGCGAGGCTGCTCGGGGCGGAGACCGCACAGACGATCGGGACCCCAGCCGCCAGGCACTTCTGCACCAGCTCGAAGCTGGTCCGCCCGCTCACCATGACGAGGCGGCTCGACAGCGGCAGCTGATCGCTTAGAAGCGCCCATCCGATGAGCTTGTCCAACGCATTGTGACGGCCGACGTCCTCGCGGAGCGCGAGCAGAGTCCCATCCGGGTCGAACAAGGCGGCCGCATGGAGGCCGCCGGTAGCCTCGAAGATCCCTTGATCGGAGCGAAGCTTGTCGGGGAGGCCGTAGAGAAGCTCGCTCGATACCTCGGGGCCCGGTGGAGCCGGCAGGCACCCCTGAACCCTCACCGCCTCGAGGCTGGCCTTGCCGCAGACGCCACAAGCGCTGTTGAGGATGAAGTGGCGCTCGAAGAGCCGGGGGTCGGGCGCCGGCCCACTCCGGGCAAGATCTGCAGTCACGACGTTGTACCGCTGCTCGGGATCGACATCGGCGTCGACGCAGTAGCGGATATTGAGGAGATCGCTGCGGCCTCCGATCAAGCCTTCGCCGTAAAGAAAGCCGGCGGCCAGCTCGAAGTCGGCTCCGGGAGTGCGCATGGTGACTGCCAGCCGAAGGCTACGGCCCCCGGCCCGCACTCGGATCTCCATAGGCTCCTCGGTCGCGACGTAATCGGATCGCGCCGCGACGCGGCCGCTCTCGATCACCCGGACCTGGACCGGAACCCGGGCACCGGGGCGGACCCGAGTCGCCGGCTCTAGATCTGAGAGTGAAGGAGGTCCCTGAGGCGGCGTCACGGCTAAGTGGCCGGAGCCTCTGCTACCTCGCCTGAATCTTCTCGACTCTGAACGAACTCCCACCCAAACCGGCCCTTGATGCACAGATGGCCCTGGGTCACCTCGTCGTCGAGGGGCGACGTGGCTTTCACGATCCGGTTGTCCTGGACGTGCAGCTCGAGAGTGCATCCGACGCCGCAGTAGGGACAGATCGTCTCGGTCACCGTCTGGCGCTCCTCGTCCCAGCTGCCGTCCTGCCGCATGTCGTACTCGCTTTTGAACATGAGCGCTCCCGTCGGGCAGACCCCGATGCAGTTGCCGCAGTACACACAGGCCGACTCCGTAAGCGGGAGGGCGAACTCGGTCGAGATCCGTGCGTCGAACCCGCGCCCGGCCACGGCGATGGCGAAGGTATTTTGGGCGTCCTCGCCACAGGCTTCGACACACTTGTAACAGAGAATGCATTTGGAGTAGTCGCGGATGTAGAGGTCGTTGTCGACCTTGACCGGCTGGGCAACGGTTTCGGCCGTCTGCCCGTCCGGAGCGAGGTGGTGGCCCGCATTGCTCGCATCCCGGTCGGTGCCGGCCGCAGCCGGGCCCGGTATGCCGTAGCGATCCGGCTCGGCCCCGTAACGCTCCATTTGTTCGGCCACGCCGGCGGCCAGGGACAAATCGACCGAAGAGGCGAGGAACTCAAGGACCAGCTTGCGGCTGAGCCGAACCCGATCGGAGTCCGTGTGCACCACCATCCCCGCTTCAGCAGTGCGGGAGCAGGCCGGCACCAGGGCACGCGACCCCTCCACCTCGACCACACAGACCCGGCACGCGTTCACCGGGCTCAGGTTCTCCAGATAACACAGGGTCGGCGTGTCGATCTTCAGGCGGCGGCAGGCATCCAGCAGCGTCGAACCTTCCGGCACGCGGACGCGCTGGCCGTCGATCGAGAGCTCTATCAGCCGGACCGGCGGCTGCAGCCACACCAGGCCCTGTTTTGGAGCGGTGCTCATCGGAGGCTCCCGTTGAACAGAGGGAACTTCGCCAAAGCCGACTCGATAGCGTTGGCGGCAGTGTGCCCCAGCCCGCAGATCGAGGCGTCTCTCATGACCTGGCCGATGTCGTTCAGCAGGGCCAGCTCCTGCGGCCTCGAGCCCCGGGGGTGGCCGCCGGACAGGCGGCGCAGAAGCTCCTCCTGGCGGGCAGTCCCCACCCGGCAGGGGACACACTGCCCGCAGGACTCGTCGCGGAAGAACTCGGCGATACGCAAGAGAATGATGCCCAAATCGATGGTGTCGTCAAAGACAACGATCGCACCCGACCCCAGTGTGGTCCCCGCCGCTCGGGTGCCCTCGAAAGTCAGCTGCAGGTCGAGCTGGTCCGCGGACACGAAGGTGCCGGCGGCCCCACCGAGCAGGATCGCCTGGAGGTCGTGGCCCTCCCGGACCCCTCCCGCCAGGTCGAGCAGCTCGCCGAGAGTCGCGCCGAAGGGGACCTCGTACAGGCCCGGCAGGCTTACGCACCCCGAGAGGCAGAAGAGCCGGGTGCCGGTCGAGTCCGCCGTGCCGATTGCAGCGAATGCCGGGCCCCCCTCCAGGACGATGTCGAGCACGTTGACGAGGGTCTCGACGTTGTTCACGACGGTCGGCTTGCCGAACAAACCGACCTGCACAGGAAATGGGGGCTTGTTCCGCGGCTCTCCCCTTCCTCCTTCGATCGAGCTGAACAGAGCGGTCTCCTCGCCGCAAATGTAAGCGCCCGCCCCGCGGCGAAGCTCTACGTCGAAGGAGACCCCTTTGCCCAGGATGTCCTCGCCGAGAAGACCGGCGGCGCGAGCCTGATCGAAGGCCTGGTAGAGCCGTGCGGTCGCGCTTGGGTACTCGCCCCGGATGTACAGATAGCCGCGGCGGCAGCCCGTGGCGTATCCCGCGATAGTCATCGCCTCGAGGACTGCAAAGGGATCCTCCTCCATGAGGACCCGGTCCTTGAACGTCCCCGGCTCGGACTCGTCGGCGTTGCACACCAGGTAGTGAGGCTGCTCCGGCGCATGGGCGACCGCCTCCCACTTCCGGCCGGTGGGGAAGGCAGCACCGCCACGGCCGAGGAGCTTGGAATCCTGCATCTCACGGATGATGCCCTCCGGGCCGAGCCCGAGAGCCCGGCGAAGCGCCCGGTATCCCCCGTGGGCGCGATAGTCGGCCAGGCTCGAGGGATCGACGATCCCAATCCTTCTGAGGACCCGAAGGCCCGGATCTCCGAGCTGCGGCAGCTTCGGCGACGCCTCACGCAGGGACAAATCGGTTTGCTCCAGCGCCGAGACCGAGGCGGGAGCTATCGCCCGCTCGTACGGCCGCTCGCCTGCCGCCACCGCCAGCGCGGCAGGTGCCCGGTCGCACAAGCCGAGGCAGGGGCTGCGGAGCCAGGTCGCCTGTCTGGCGTGGTTCGTCGACCCGGGTGGACCGGCCGTCTGCTCAAGCTGGCGGCACAGCTCATCGGCGCCACAGGCGAGGCAGGCGATGTCGTCGCATACGTGGGCCACGACAGGAGGCCGTGGACTGAGCGCGAACAGAGCGTAGAAGCTCGCCACGCCGTAGGCATCGGCGGGCGGCACGGTCAAACGCTCGCAGACGTAACCGAGCCCGCCCGGGCTGATCCATCCGACCCGTGATTGGAGTGCGTGGAGCGTGGGAAGGAGCTTGTCTCGCTGCGAGCGTGCTTCGCGCCCTCCCCGCACTGAGTGCCCCTCGAGGTCCAGCTGCCGGTCGCCGCCCTCCCAGCCGTGGTCGGGAGGGCCGACTACCCCGTCGACGGCTTCTCGCTCTTCGTCAGACGGGGCTGCGTCGATCGACCGGAGGTCCACCTGGTCAGGCTCCGACGCCCGCGACGACAGGGGATGTCCTTGCAGTCGGGATCGCAGCGCTCTCGGGGCCTCCGGCGCTCAGCTTGTCGATCCGGATGGCGCACGCCTTGAACTCGGCGGTTCCCGACTTCGGATCGGTGGCGTCGATGGTCAGCAGGTTCGTCATGACCTCGTCCATGAAGTGCAGGGTCATGAAGGCCAGGCCGGGCCGGAGAGAGGTGTCGAAGCGGACGGGCGCATTAACCGAGCCCCGGCGCGAGGTTACGACTACACATTCGCCCTCGGAGACGCCATAGCGAAGACCGTCCTCGGGCGAGAGGTCGATGGTCTCGCTCCTCCGAAGCGGTGACCGGAAGGTGGCGGTCTGAACGCCGGTATTGAAGGAATCGAGGCGCCGCCCGGTGGTGAGCCTGATCGGAAAATCCTCGTCCAGCACATCGACCGGCGGCTCCTGCTCTACGACGCTGAAGGGTGCCAGGGGCCCGCGCACCGGCTCCTCCCAGAGCCGGCTGTGGAGAAACTGCTCGCCCGGATGATCCTCGTCGTAACAGGGCCAGTGAAGGCCGCCCGACCTCTCCAGCCGCGCGTAGCTCATCCCGGCATGCATGGGTGACAGCGTCCGCACGTCGTTCCAGATCTGCTCGGCGGTCAGGTTTTCCCACCGATGACCCAGCCGCCGTGCGAGCTCGAACATTATCTCGATATCGCCCCGAGCCTGCCCGGGCGGGTTCAGGGCCTTGCGGACCCGCTGCACCCTGCGCTCGCTGTTGGTGACCGTGCCGTCGGACTCGCACCACGTCGCAGAAGCGGGCAGGACGACGTCGGCCATCTCGCCCGTCTTCGTCAGCACGATGTCCTGGACGATGAGGCATTCAAGCCCCCCGAGCAGCTCCTGGGCTCGATGGGCATCGGCTTCCGATTGGGCCGGGTTTTCACCGATGACGTAGAGGGTCGTCAGCTCCCGGCGCTCCATCGCCTCGAACATGGCCGACAAATGTTTGCCGTATTTGGGTGGGAGGGGTACGCCCCAGGCTTGCTCGAACTTGGCTCGAACCACAGGGTCCTCGATGTCCTGAAACCCGGGGTACTTGTTGGGGATGGCGCCCATGTCACCGCCGCCCTGGACGTTGTTCTGTCCTCGCAGCGGGTTGAGCCCCGAGCCGTAGCGTCCTACGTGCCCGGTCAACAGCGCCAGGTTGATCAGAGCGAGCACGTTGTCCACAGCGTTGTGGTGTTCGGTGATGCCCAGCGTCCAACAGATCTCCGCCCGGTCGGCCTTGGCGAAGGCGTGCGCCAGCTCGCGGATGATCTCAGCGGGAACCCCCGTCTCCGCCTCGCCTCGTTCGAGCGGATACTGTGCCACACAGGCCCGGTACGCTTCGTAACCCGTGGTCGCCCTCTCGATGAACCGGCGGTTCTCCAGACCTGCCTGGATGATTTCGTGGGCGATCGAGTTGGCCAGCGCGATGTCCGACCCGACGTCCAGTCCCAGCCAGCCGTCGGCCCACTTGGCGGAGCTTGTCCGGCGGGGATCGACCACGTAGAGCTTCGCCCCGCTCCGCACGCCCTTGAGGACGTGATGGAAGAAGATCGGGTGCGTGTCACGGGCATTCGATCCCCACAGGACGATGAGGTCGGTGTTCTCGATCTCCTCATATGAGCTCGTGCCGCCTCCGGCACCAAACACCGTCGCCAGACCGACGACGCTGGGTGCGTGTCAGGTGCGGTTGCAGCTGTCGACGTTGTTGCTGCCCATCACTACCCGAGCGAACTTCTGCGCGGCAAAGTTCATCTCGTTGGTGGCCTTGGAGCAGCTGAACAAACCGAACGCGGTCGTCCCCCCGACGTCTGCTGCCATTCGCAGCCCGGCCGCCGCCCGGTCGAGAGCCTCATCCCACGAGGCAGGACGCAGACTGTCCCCGTCACGAACCAGCGGCTCGGTGAGCCTGGCGTAGGACCGCTTCATTGTTGAGCTCCTTTCGTTTGAACGCGGGGCCATAGCGGTCCCGCCGGGGGTGCACGATCAGGACCGGCGGCGACCGGCCTAGCTCCTGCTGCGAAGGATGTCCCTCGCCTTTGCCATCGCCTTCAGCTTGCCCAGAGCTATATGCCGGGGCAGGTGGTTCATCCCGCAGGAGCTCGTCAGCAGCGTCTGCTCCCTCGGAAGCCACGACCCGTGGCCCCAGGTGGCCATCTTCTCGATGAGCCTCTCCGGGGTCTCGACGTTCATGTCCTGAACTTCGGCCACGCCCACGGCAAGCTGCAGATTGCCCAGCCGTCCCTCATATTTCGGAGTCATGTCGCCCTCGTTCATGATTGCGTGGCAATCGGTGCGGCAGATCAGGTCCGCGGGGTAATCCTCGATGTCGAAGTAGCGGTGACCTACCTGTCCGTCGTAGTGCGCTCCGACGGCGTAGTTGCCCTGGCAGATGTGCTGCCATCTATACGCTTTTACGCCATCCCAACACGCGTTGTTGGCCTCGACGGCGGCTTCAACCTGGTCCCTATGAACCCCCGCCGCCGCGTACAACGGCTCGTCGAGCTGGATATGTTTGCAGCCGGCCTCGTCGAGGCCTCTGAGGTTCCGGTTGATGACCTCCGCCATGTCCATCATCATCGTGGCGATGTCGCCGCCGTAGTACTCGTCGTGGGCGACCTTGCACAGCATGTGGGGCCCGGTCATGGTGATCTTGACTCCTTCGGGATCCCGTGCGTTCGATGCGACGAATTTGAACTCGTCGACCAAACCGAGGTCCCCGTAGCCGATCTTCGCGGTGCAGATGGCAGCCGGATGGATCACATTGGGATCTTTCGGGGTGATGGGCTTGGGCCGGGTCACGATTCCGTACTCCGCCCTCGGATCCTTTTCGAACCCCGGAATCTTCTGCCAGAAATAGTTGAGCATGGCGTTCGGCGGTGCGTAACGATTGTTCTCGCGCCGGTGCATCTCTCCCCCGTTGATCACGTCGATCCCTGCGACTTCCTGGTCGAGGATGGCTGCCTGTGTCGCTCGCCATTGGGCGTCCGCCAACTCCTCTTTCCTCAGCAGGCCCGATTCCACCTGCCTCTCGAGGGCCTCGTACCAGCGGGGAACGCTGTACGCCCCAACCACGGTCGTCGTGTATTCCTGGATCGCCGCCATCTCTTGCGCCCTCGCGGACTACTCCTTTCGACCTCTCACCGATCTTTTGAGGATCCCCCCGGCCGACGAGTTGGGCGCACGCGGCTTCGGCCGATTAGTGGCCTCGGCCGGTAAGTTGGAGCGGTTGAGTATCGCACGGGGCACGGATGACATTTGTTTCCGCCTGACTGACTAGACAGACCTGTCTCTATCGCAGCAGCCCATCCTAGGCTTCTCTATCCCGAACTGTCAAGCGCAAAGATGTGCTGGGCGCCGGCACCTTCTGGCGGGACGATCGCGTGCTCGGAAGACGTCCGAGGAGTCGTGGAGACGGGGATTTGTCAGTGTTTCTGAAGAGGGGCTTCTGCGGGAACTGGTAGGCGTGCTCGGCTTCAGGAGTTGCTGGCTTTAGCTCGACGGGACCTGACCCCCTTGGATCGAGATTTGGCCGGCAAGCTGGCCTTTTCTGGGACCGGGCTCTCTGCCGTAGTATTGACGCCGGCACGCGGCTTGGAGGCCTTCTTTGCGGTTCGCTTTTGTCCATTGGCCGCCGGGAGCTTCAGCGATGGAAGCTCCTGAAGGAGCAGGAGCGTAGCGACTTGCTTGGCCCGTTTGGCCGCTTTCTTGTCGCCTTCGCCCGCCGACACGATGGAACCTTTCATCAATATGTGCCACTGCCGTGCGAAGGCGTCCGGATCCTTGACACCTGCTTCGGCTGCGAGCCCGCGTACGAACGCCCGGATATTTTCAAGATTCTTCACGCTCGCAATGTAGATCCGGCTCGTGGTATCTCCGGCAAACTCGAGGAGGACGTTGATGAACGAGCATCCCTCGAAGTCCTTCCGCTGGAACCACTCGTCGAAAATATCGAAGATTGCCAGCAGTTGTTCGGCCGGAGTCGACGCCCGCTCTTCCACGCCGCCCTGGACGAACCGGCGGGTCCACAACTGCTCCCGCCGCTCCAGGAAGGCCAGCGCGAGATCCTCCTTGGACGGGAAGTGACGGTAAAGCGTCATCTTCGCGACGTTGGAGTGCGCAACGATCGTGTCCACCCCGATCGCCCGGATTCCGTGACGCGAAAAGAGTTGATACGTAGTCTCCAGGATTCGCTCTTTTGCGTTGCTGGGCGCGGGGCCAGGAGCCTCATGCTCCTCGACTGCTGCGGGCGTCCAGACATTGCTCATGGGCTAAAGGATAGCGCCTTGCAGATAACAAGTGGGTTAAGCACGAGACTAGACTTCTATTCCACTCCTAGACGCCCATCGTGGCGAGACCAGTGGGCCGGAAGGGGGCGAACGACCTTCTTGACGGCGGTGCCTCGCTCCTATATCTTTCCGCTTTATGAGAGAGACGGGTCTGTCTCATTCAGGAAACCTGCACATCACAACCGGAGATCTGTTCTGCGAGGCTGCCCGGCAGCCTGACAATTTTGGACGACTCCTCCGCGGATGAGCTGAGGCGACCGTCGTGGATATCGAGAAGGAACCCGAGCAGCTGGAACCTTCCGAGCGGCTCTTATCGACTCGGGAAACTCTGTCCATTCGCAACGCGGTGGACGGCGAGCATGCCGGCATCTGGGAGCTGGTGCTCAGCTCTTACCGCGAGTTCGGGCCCAAGATGAAGCCCGAAGATTGGAACCAGATGCGGACGAACCTGCAAAAGCTCGTTGAGGGCGCCACCCTGCACCAGCTGCTTGTGGGGGAGCGCGACGGCCGGAAGGTGGGGACCGTCTCCTACTACCCGGCCGGGAGCATTCCCGGGGCGGCCGGCTTTACGAGGTTCCCCTCGCAGTGGGCAGTGATGCGAGTTCTTGCGGTGCATCCTGAGTCCAGGGGGCGCGGATTTGGGCGGCAGCTGGCTCAGGAGGTTATCGACCGGGCTCGTGACGATGGGGCAGTCACCATGGGACTCCATACCAGCGAACTGATGACGACGGCAACCGGGATGTACCAACGGATGGGCTTCGAGTTACGGGAGAGCTTCACCCATCTCGGCTTGAAATTCGGTCTTTACCGACTTCTCCTGTAGGAAATCGTGTAACTGGATAGACAGGTCTGTCTTGTTTGAGTACAATACCGACTCATGTTCCTGGAGCCCCGATGTCGTTTCTGATTCCATGCCCCCACTGTGGCGCCCGCGATGTTTCCGAGTTCGTTAGCCGGGGGGAGGTCACCCAACGGCCGGTGGAGCCGCCGTCCTTCCTAGAAGTCGCGGTCTACCTGTACTTCCGGCGTAACGTTGCAGGGCCTCAGCGGGAGTGGTGGTACCACCGCCGCGGTTGTCAGACCTGGTTCCTTGCCACACGCGACACCCGCACCAACGTGGTGACCGAGGTTGAATTGCCACTGGAGTTCGAGAAGATACCGTGAGCCACACACCCGGCAGCAGGCTTCCCCAACGGGAAGGCGAAAAGATCGACCGAAAGGCGCACATAAGCTTCTTGTGGTCCAACAAGAGGATTCAGGCCTTTCGGGGGGACACCATCGCCTCCGCCCTGTTCGCCGCCGGAGAGCGGGTCTTTTCAAGGAGCTTCAAGTACCACCGGCCACGAGGACTCTACTGCTGTTCCGGGCATTGTCCCAACTGCATGGTTCAGGTAGGCCGAACTCCTAACGTCCGCTCGTGCGTCGAACCTGTGCGCGAGGGCATGGATGTAAAACCCCAGAACGTTATGGGTTCCCTCACCCGTGACCTTCTCCAGATAACTGACAAGGTTGGCGGACCATTCACTCCGGTCGGCTTCTACTACCGTACGATGATCCACCCCCGAAGAGCCTGGCCGCTCTACGAACGAGTGCTGCGGAATGTGGCCGGCCTCGGCAGGATCGACAAGCACGCCCGGCGTGCCGGACGATTCGACATGGAGCACCGTCACGTCGAGGTGCTCGTGATCGGAGGCGGCCGGTCCGGAATTGCGGCGGCCGAGATTGCCGCCGGCTCCGGACACCAGGTGCTTCTCATCGACGAGCTCGGGGTCGAGGATGGGCTGCATATCCCCGGGGTGGAGGTCATTGCGCCCGCACGGGCGATAGGGATCTACGAGGGCAAGCTTGTTCCGGTCGAAGCCGGCAACATCCTTTACCGGATCAGGGCCGAGCGAATCGTCGTCGCGACCGGCGCGATGGAACAGCCGCTGCTGTTCCCCGGAAACGACCTTCCCGGCGTGATGCTGCCGATGGGCGCGCGCCGGCTCATCAACGACTGGTCGCTCAAGCCGGGCGACCTGGCGATAGTGATAGGTACCGGTTCGGAAGGGCTCGCCATGGCCGATGACTTGACCGGTGCCGGGGTGCGGGTCGCCGACCTGGTCGATCTGAGATCCCGCATGCCCAAGCTCCACGCTCGGGGTTCGAAAGGGCGCCTGGCGGCGGTGGGGATCGACGGTTATGAGCAGGAGTGCGATCTGCTGGTCGCCTCGGGCGGGCGCCAGCCCAACTACTCGCTTCTGGCTCAGGCGGGTGGGGTTATCGAGTACGACCCGGCGCGAGGGATCTTCGTACCCACGATCCTACCGGAGGGGATCGAGGCGGTCGGGTCGGTCGCCGGGGAGATGGCACGCGGGGCGGTGCCGGCAGCAACCTTCTCCGGGGCCGGCGGGGCCGGCAAGAGCTTTGTGTGCATCTGCGAGGACGTCACCGAGAAGGATATGAAGCGGGCGATCGCCGAGGGGTTCGAGGGCATTGAGCTGGCCAAGCGATACACCACGGTGACCATGGGCCCTTGCCAGGGCAAGTTCTGCCATCTGCCCTGTATTCGGATGTACGCCCAACAAACCGGAACCGACGAGGCAACGATTGGAACCACCACCGCCCGCCCGCCTTGGAGCCCGGTTTCTCTGGGAGTCCTGGCGGGTCGAGGAATAGAGCCGCGGGAGCAGACCTCCCTCCACTACTCCCACCTGGCGATGGGTGCCACGATGATGTGGGCGGGCTCCTGGCTGCGCCCGCATTCCTATGGGGACGCCGAGGCCGAGGTCAAAGCGGTGCACCACGCCCTGGGCCTCATCGACGTATCCACTCTCGGCAAGCTGCTGGTGATCGGCCCGGAAGCCGCAGTCTTCCTCGAGCGTATGTACCCCAACAAGTTCGCCGACCTGAAACCCGGCCGGATCCGCTACGGCGTGCTGGCGACCGACGGAGCCCGAATCTTTGACGACGGGACGATCGGGCGGCTGTCGGAGAACGTCTTCTACGTAACCACCACCTCCACCGGTGCCGAGGGGGTGCTCGAATGGTTCGAGTGGTGGAACGCCATCTGGCAGTTGGACATAGAGATCTTCAACGTCACCGGAGCACTGACCGCACTCAACGTGGCTGGTCCCCGAGTGCGGGAGCTGATGCCCCGACTCACCGATCTCGACGTTTCGAACGAATCGTTCAAATACCTCGATCTGAAACACGCCGAGGTGGCGGGGGTTCCCTGCATTCTGCTCCGCATCGGGTTCGTCGGAGAGCTCGGGTACGAGATCCACTTCCCCAGCCCGTTCGGGGAGTACATGTGGGACAAAATTCTCGAATTGGGAGCCGACCTGGGGATACGCCCCTTCGGCGTGGAGGCTCAGCGAGTTCTGAGGCTCGAAAAGATGCACATCCTGGCCGGACAGGACACCGACTCGGAGTCCAACGTCCTTGAAGCCGGGATGCCCTGGATAGTGAAATGGGACAAGGACGACTTTGTCGGCAGGTGGTCGTTGGAGGAGGTGCAACGCCGCGGGCTGAAGGACAAGTTGGTCGGCTTTGAGATGGCCAATCGCTCCATCCCGCCCGAGGGTGGCCAGATCGTCCTGGATGGGAGCCCCGTAGGGCGAGTGACTAGCTGCCGGTGGAGCGAAGAAGTCAACAAGGTCATCGGCATGGCCTGGGTGCCCATGGCTCTCGCTGAGGAGGGTGCCACCCTCTCGATAAAGGTCAACGGTTCGGTTAAAGCAGCCACCGTAACGCTCAAGCCCTTCTTCGATTCCGAGGGCAGCAAGCTGCGATCATGAGCAAGCTGGACTTTCTCTGTCCCGACCTGGCGAACCCCGATCCAGAGCGGGGTTTCGAGCCGCTGGCACGCTCGGCGATGCACGAAAGGTTGAGCGAGAGTGGAGGGAAGTTCGAAGCGCAGGCCGGCTGGCTCGTTCTGAGCGCTCTCTCAGCTCATAGTCCGGCCGACCCCTCCGTGGCCGACGTCTCCCACCATGCCAAGATCGAGGTCAGGGGCCCGGCGCCCCAGGCGGCGAACGACCGGGAAATTGTTGGTATCGGACCCGATCGCTGGCTCGTCCTTTGTTCGCCGGACGTCGCCGGATCCGTTCGAGCCAGCCTCGAGGAGCCCGGACGTATCGTGATCGATCAAACCGGGGCTCTTGCCGGCTTGAAGATCGAAGGCCCTGAGGCACGGACCTTGATGAGGCGGTTGACCGATCTCGAGCTCGATCGACTCCCCGCGGTCGGGGCCGTGGCGAAGGTCCCCGCCACCGTTCTCAGAGACGGGGCCGAGTCGTTTCGAATCTTCGTCCCGCAGCAGTCGGCCGACTACGTCTGTGAAGTAGTGCTCGACGCCGCGGCGGTGCTGGGAGGGGGTCCGGCGGAATGAAGGATCTCTTTCGCGTCCGCAGGATGTGGCGGCCCACCGCGGAGCTGAAGAGCAGCTACGACGTGGTAATCATAGGCGGCGGAGCCCACGGGATGGCCATCGCCTACTACCTCACCACTCGCCACGGGGTTCGGAGCGTCGCCGTGCTCGACAAGTCCTACATCGGCTCCGGCGCCTCCGGGCGCAATACCGCGATCATCCGAGCCAACTACCGGACGCCCGAGTGCACCGCCTTCTACAAAGAAAGCCTGAATATGTACGAGCACCTGTCTGCGGAGCTGAACTTCAATCTGCTCTTTTCGCAGCAGGGGCACCTGACTCTGGCTCACACGGACCGCGCAGTCATCACAATGAACGAGCGTGCCGAGCTGAACCAGCTCCTCGGCATCGACAGCCGGGTGATCGGCCCCGACGAGATCGCCCGCCTCTCCCCCGAGATGGATCTGTCCCAGAACGTCACCTGGCCGGTGATGGCCGCGCTTTATCACCCACCCGGGGGAACCATTCGGCATGATGCGGTCGTCTGGGGATACGCTCGCGGCGCCGATAGGGGTGGTGTGGAGATTCACCCGTTCACCGAGGTCACCGGGCTCACGAGGTCCAACGGCAGGGTGACCGGAGTCCGGACCAAACGAGGCCCCGTCCGCTGCGGAACCGTAATCAGCGCCACCGCTGGCTGGTCGACTCTCATCGCGGACATGGTGGGCGTCCGCCTGCCGATCACAACCCACATACTCCAGGCCCTCGTCACCGAGGCGCTCAAGCCGTTCCTCGACGTTGTGGTGGTTTCTTCGCAGATGCACGTGTACATCTCGCAGACCGACAGAGGCGAGATACTGATCGGCGCAGAGATCGAGCCCTACACGACCTATCGTGGCACGAGCACCTTTGGCTTTATGGAAGATTCTGCCCGGCACACCCTGGAGCTCTTCCCTCAGCTCCAGGATGCCAAGATTCTCAGGCAGTGGACCGGGCTGTGCGATCTGTCTCCCGACTACAGCCCGATCATGGGCCTGACCGAGGTGAAAGGTTTCCTGATCAGCACCGGCTGGGGCACCTACGGCTTCAAAGCCGCTCCAATCGCAGGGCTGACGATGGCGGATCTCGCGGCTACCGGAAAGGTCCCGAGCTTGATCCAGCCATTCACTCTGGAAAGGTTCTACACGGACACCATGGTCTCCGAGATTGCGGCGGCAGCCGTCTCGCATTAAGGCGCCGGACTGCCCGGTTTTGCGGGCATCGGCAAGTGATCGGCCACCGGCACCGCCTCGTGAGATCCGGGCCAGGGCGGCATGGTGCATATCATGAGGCAGAGGCGCCTCCCCAATGTTGCGGAATTGAAAGTGGCTGCCTGAGGGAATAGTCAGGCAGGTGCCGGTCGCCGCCAGATCCACCTGCTCAACCTCGCCCAGCTTGCGCCAGACCTCTCCCTGCCCGGACAGGACGTACCAGATCTCCTCTACCGACAGGTGTTTGACCGCTTTGGAGACGACGCCTGGGGGCAGACGACAGTGAACGAAGCTTCCCCGATCGCCCGAGACCAATTCCCTGATCTCGGAGCCTTCGGGGGCGTAAATCTGGACCGACTCGGCGAGTGTGGCTATTTGCTCGCGCCCTCTCCCCGCGGCTCAACGCTCTCCTGACCGGCCGCCAGCCGATCCCTATGCCGGTTCCCACCCTATACTTGAAGCCTGCACTGGCAAACGGCTTTCCCCTGCAAACTCCCCCTGAGCACCCGGTAACCATGGAACGCGAGTCCTTTAAGAACCTCATAGCAAGGGGCCCCATCCTCGGCGATGGAGGCACCGGAACCGCACTGGTGTCGAGCGGGATCCCCATTCTCTCCACCTTGGATGCTCTCAACCTCAGCGCTCCGGAAGCGGTTCGAGATGTGCACAAACGCTTCCTGGCGGCCGGGGCGCGCTTCATCGAGACCAACACCTTTGGAGCCAACCGCTTCAAGCTCGGGGACCACGGTTACGGACGAATGGTGTTCAAGATCAACGCTCTCGGGGTCCGAATCGCACGGGAGGCCGGGTCCGAGCTTGTCGGAGGTTCGGTCGGCCCGCTCGGAGTTCGGCTGGTTCCCTACGGACGCGTCAAGGCGGACGAAGCCCGGGAAGCCTTCATGGAGCAGATGGCGGCGCTGGCGGAAGCCGGAGCGGACTTGCTGTTCATCGAAACACAGACCGACGTCGAGGAGGCTGAGCAAGCTGTGCTGGCCGCCCGGGCGGTCTGTTCCCTGCCTGTGGTGGTCTCTTTCGCCTTCACCCGGGACGATAGGACCCTACTCGGGGACACCATCGAGACCGTGGCGGCCCGATTGGCCAGCCTCGAAATCGATGCAGTCGGGGTCAACTGTTCGGAAGGGCCGGCCCAGGTGCTCCGCCTGACCACCGCCATGCGAAGCGTTCTACCCGATGTTCCCTCCGTCGCCATGCCCAACGGGGGCCAACCCCGGCGGCTCGGCGGTCGCCTTATCTATCAGGCGACGCCCGAGTACATGGCCAGCTACGCACGAAGGTTCCGCGATGCAGGAGTTTCGATCATCGGCGGCTGCTGCGGGACGCTTCCGGAACATATCCAGGCCATGGGGGCGGCACTCGCTGCGCCCCAGGGCGCCTCCCCACTTCAGCGGATAAACGTTATCGGTGCCGCAGATGAGCTGCCGGAGGAAAGCGGGACCGCACTTTCCCCAGGATCGCCCGGCACCGAGTTTGCTCGAAGTCTGGCCGGCGAGGATCCTACTTTTGTAGTGGAGATGAATCCGCCCAGATCGTTCTCGGCTTCGCGATTGGTGGCGGGCGCAGAAACGGTTGCCCGGGCAGGCGCCCACGCGGTCAGCATCGCCGACAGTCCGATGGCCAAGATGCGTATGAGCCCCTGGGCTGCTTGCCACCTCATCCAGCAGGAGGCCTCGGTGGCGACGGTCCTCCATTTCCCGACCCGCGGCCGAAACCTGCTGCGCATCCAGGGCGACCTGCTCGCAGCCTATGCCCTGGGAATAAGGAACATCTTCGTTTGTATGGGCGACCCCACCTCGATAGGAGACTACCCGCAGGCGGCCGACCATGCCGACGTGACTCCTTCGGGTCTCATCGGCCTGGTGAAGCAAGGCCTCAATTCGGGTCAGGATCGACTGGGCGCTTCCATCGGCGACGCCACCCGTTTCGTAGTGGGGTGTGCAGTCGATCTTGCAGCCGCGGACCTCGACCGCGAGGTTCGCATCCTTCATCGCAAGATCGTGGCCGGAGCAGATTTCGCCTACTCGCAGCCGCTTTTCTCGGCGTTGCCCGTGAAAAGATTTCGCGATCGCTACGAGGACCGATTCGGCGAGCTTCACCTTCCCGTCCTCTGCGGTCTCCTGCCTACGATCTCTTCGAGGCATGCCGAGTTCCTGCACAACGAGGTGCCCGGAATCAAAATTCCCGACGAAATCCTGAAACGTATGGCTGCGGCGGGAAGCCGGTCGGAGGAGGAAGGCTTGGAGATTGCAGCCGAGACCGGCAGGGAGGTCTTGTTCTTAGCTGCAGGGGCTTACGTGATGCCGCCTTTTGGCCGCTACCACCTGGCAGCGGAGCTGATCGAACGGCTTGACGTTTCTCTCACGCAACCCGGTCTCGCGTCCGCTCGCCCCGGAAGAAGGCCTCAAGGTTCCCAAACGCCCTAACCCCTAGCCATGAGCGTTATCGCGGCCTCGAGGAATCGCTCATGCGAACGAGCCGTCCACTGTGCTGGCGGCCCGTGCAGATGTGGAAGCACTCCGGTGGTAGCACTCTTGGGCTGCCGTGACCCCGCTGCCAAGGCTGATATCAATCCCCACGTCTTTCATCGCCATCTCCGCCCCGCCAATCGCACCGAGCAGCATGAGCTCGTTCAAGGCGCCCATGTGCCCAATGCGAAACAGCTTCCCTGCGAGCCGGGCAAGGCCCGCTCCGAGCGCGAGGTTGTAGCGTCTGAACGCGACCTCCACGACCTCGGCTCCGTCGACTTCTGCCGGGACCATCACCCCGGTTACGCTGTCGGAGCTGCTCTCGGGACGTTTGGAACAGGTCTGAAGACCCCAGGCACCGACCGCAGCCCGGACGCCCTCGGCCAGTCGGTGGTGCCTGTCGAACACGTTCTCCAGGCCCTCCTCGAGCAGGCAATCGAGTGATTCTCGTAATCCGAAAAGCAACGAAAGGGCGGGGGTGTAGGGAAAGAAGCCGGCGGAGTTCGCTTTCAGCATGTCGCGCCAGTCGAAGAAACACCGGTTGCATTTCGCCTCTTCCACCAATGCCAACGCCTTCGGGCTGACGCAGACGATTCCCAGGCCGGCCGGCAGCATCAGCCCCTTTTGTGAACCCGTGATCGCAACATCCACACCCCACTCGTCCATACGGAAATCTATGCTGGCAATCGAGCTCACACCGTCGACGTAAAACAGCGCGGGGTGATCGGCTGCGTCGATGGCTCGGCGAATCGCGCCCATGTCGCTGGCGACGCCTGTGGCGGTCTCGTTGTGGACGATGAGAACACCACGTATCTCGTGGATGTTGTCGGCTGTCAGCGCCTCTTCGATTTGCTCTGGAGGAGCGGGCTCACCCCACTCGACGTCGATGACATCCACCCTTAGCCCGTGACGCTCGGCGCAATCGATGAACAGATGACTGAATTGGCCGTTTCGAACTGCGAGCACACGGTCGCCGGGCGAGCAGGTGTTCACCAAGGCGGTCTCCCACCCGCCCGTGCCCGTCGCGGGAAAGATGATCGGCTGGCCGTCGTCGGTGCGAAAGATCTGCTTCAGATCTTCGAGCAGGCCGAGCGTAAATTCCGGGAACGCGCACGATCGATGATCTTCCATCGCCCGGTCCATGGCCCGCAAAACCCGCTCGGGTATGTTGGTCGGTCCCGGGACGAAAAGGAAATGGCTGCCTACCAGTCCACTGAGAGAATCGAAACCGGACATGGCGACTCAGTACCGGTAGTGATCCGGCTTGTAGGGTCCGTCGACAGGGATTCCCAGGTAAGCGGATTGCTCCTCGGTTAGCTTCGTGAGCCTGACTCCGAGAGCGTCCAGATGCAGCCGTGCAACCTTCTCGTCGAGCTGCTTCGGCAATGTGTATACGCCTATCGGATAGTTCTGACTCTTGGTGAAGAGCTCGATCTGAGCCATCACCTGGTTGGTGAAGCTGTTAGACATCACAAAGCTGGGATGGCCGGTGGCGTTCCCCAGGTTGAGCAACCTTCCTTCGGACAGCACTATCACCGCGTGCCCATCGGGGAAGGCCCAGGTGTCAACCTGGGGCTTGATGTTCTCCCTCCTGACCCCCGGAACCTTGGCCAGCCCGGCCATGTCGATCTCGTTGTCGAAGTGTCCGATGTTCCCGACGATCGCCTGATGTTTCATCTGCGACATGTGCCTGGCAGTGATGATGTCCTTGTTGCCGGTGGCGGTGATGAAGATGTCGGCGGTGTCCACAACATCCTCCAGCAGGGACACCTGATAGCCGTCCATCGCGGCCTGCAGCGCGCAGATCGGATCGATCTCCGTGATGATGACCCTCGCGCCCTGGCCCACCAGGCTTTCGGCGCACCCCTTGCCCACGTCGCCGTATCCACAGATCACCGCCACCTTCCCGCCGATGAGCGTGTCGGTGCCCCTGTTGATTCCATCGATGAGCGAATGCCGGCAGCCGTACTTGTTGTCGAACTTCGACTTGGTGACGGCATCGTTGACGTTGATTGCCGGGAACAGCAGCTGGCCGGCTCTGGCCATGTCGTAGAGGCGATGGACGCCGGTGGTGGTTTCTTCGGTGACCCCGCGGATCCCCTCGGCCAAGCGCGTCCATTTGCCGGGCTTCTCGGCGAGCCGAGCCGTCAACGTCTCGAGAAAGACCTTCCACTCTTCGCTGTCCGCATCAGAGGGGACCGGCACCTGCCCTGCCTTCTCGAACTCGACCCCCTTGTGGACCAGCATGGTGGCGTCCCCGCCGTCGTCGAGAATCATGTTGGGACCGCCGCCTCCGGGCCAGGTCAGAGCTCGTTCCGTACACCACCAGTACTCCGGAAGCGTCTCGCCCTTCCAGGCGAAGACCGCAATACCTCGTGGATCCTCGACGGTGCCATCTGGTCCGACCGCCACCGCCGCGGCTGCGTGGTCCTGGGTCGAAAAGATGTTGCATGAAGCCCAGCGGACCTCCGCGCCGAGAGCCACCAGCGTATCTATGAGAACGGCGGTCTGCACGGTCATGTGCAGGGAGCCGGTAATGCGGGCACCCTCCAACGGCTGTTCTGAAGCGTACTCGTGACGCACGGACATCAACCCCGGCATCTCGTGCTCGGCGAGCCGAATTTCTTTGCGTCCAAAACTGGAGAGGGAAAGGTCGGCGACTTTGAAGTCGGGGTTAGAGCTCACTGCTACCTCCTGTTGGCTCTGGACGGCAAAGGTACGAACGGTGGGATAAGTCGGATCGCCCGAATCTCACCCTCAGGACAATACACGTTTTTGCGCTTCGAAGTGGAAAGACAGGTCTTTCTCATTTGCCACCATCCGGCGCCGCTGGTTCGATATAGGGGCTTTACCTGATCGCCCCCGATACCACCTGGCGGCCGAGCTCATCGAACGATTGGGGGGGACGGCCCGGCGGCATGAGTCGGGATCTTTGCGAAAGTCGACCAGTTAAGAAGTCCCTTTTGGGAAGGCTCGTCGTTTCCCAGACAAGTTCGATGAATGCCGGACTCTTTCTCGTCGTCCCGGGTGGGTGACCGGGACAACTACGTCCCCGGGTCTTACGAGGATATGATTCTGTACCGATATTGACGCGCAAACGCCAACCCGTCCTCTGCGCTGAGCCATTCAACCAGGAGCCCGAATACGTGTACAAAGGAAAGTCGGTGAGCGTTTTGCTGCCCACGTACAACGAGAAGGACTCCATTCGCGAGGTCATCCGGGCCTTCGAACGAACGGGGGTGGTGGACGAGGTCCTCGTCGTGAACAACAACGCCGCCGAGGGCACCACGGAGGAGGTGGCCCAGACCGGAGCGATCGAGGTCTTCGAGAGCCGCCAGGGGTACGGTGCGGCCATCGTCCGGGGGCTCAGAGAGGTGAGCGGCGACATAGTGTGCATCTGCGAGCCGGACGCCACCTTCGACCCGCGGGACCTCTTCAAGATGCTCCCCTACTCGGAGGACGTCGACATCGTCTACGGCACCCGCACGGTGGGCGAGTTCATCTGGCAGGACGCCAACATGGGCTGGTTCATCCGCCTGGGCAACTGGATGGTTGCCAAATTGATGGAGGTGATCTTCAACACCAACTCACTCTCAGATGTTGGCTGCACGCTCCGGCTGTTGAATCGCAAGGCCGTGGAGACTCTGCTTCCGATGTTTCGGGAGATGGGCAGCTGCCTGGGGGCCGAGATGATGTGCCTGTCGAGGATCGTGAGGCTGAGGAGCGTTCAAATTCCCGTCAACTACAAGGCTCGAGTGGGGGTTTCTTCGGTCACCGGCCGCCGCTCTGCGGCCGTGAGGGTGGGCATTCGAATGATCTGGGTGATCCTGTCCTACCGCATGCACGCCCGCAGCACCAGGGCGAAAGCGTTTGCTGCAACTCCGCCGGAACGCATCCCGGCGGATCGGCCCTGAGCTTGCCGCCCACCTCAACCACGAGCGTCGTCTTCGCAACCCCGTCAACCCCATGACCCAGGAGGGTACGCACCCCAGACGCCTACTGTCCTGGACCGGGGAGCGCATGGTGCCGTGGAGCGACGAAGCTTCGGTCATCCATGAGCACCTGCACCGGTACCTGTTCAGCGAGCAGTTTGTGGACGGCAAGGTCGTACTCGACCTGGGCAGCGGCGAGGGGTACGGATCCGACATCCTGGCGCGACGGGCGAAAACGGTGGTTGGGGTCGAGCTCGACCCCGTGGCGGTTGCACACGCAGTGCTCCAGTACGACGCACCCAACCTGTCGTTTGTCGAGGGGTCGGTGCTCAAGCTCGACGATTTCGCGGACTCGTCGGTGGACGTGGTCGTATGTTTCGAGGTCATCGAGCACATCTCGGACCAGGAGCGACTGGTGGGCGGAGTCGCCCGCGTGCTCCGTCCGGAAGGCCTGTTCATCGTCTCGACTCCCGACCGAGCCGTTTACAACGAGGCCCTCGGATATCCCAACCCCTACCACCTGAAGGAGCTGGACCGGGGGGAGTTCCAGGCCTTGCTCGCGGGCCATTTCGCGCATGTGACCATGTACGGTCAACGGGCGGTAGCGGGTTCGATGCTGTCCCCCCTCGACGGCACCAGCGAGGCTCGTATCGATGCCGCTCGGCAGGTGGTCCAATACGAGGGGGGGCGGTGGAAATTGGTCGCCAGCCCGCCTCCAAAGTACTTCCTGGCGATCGCCTCGCAACAACCTCTTCCTCCAATGCCTCAGGATTGCCTGCTCGTGGACTCCGGATTGGAGGGGGCACCGGAGGCCTCCTTTCGTAATCGCCACCCCATCCTAGGCGTGGCAGTCATGGGCGGCAGGTCGGTGGCGCACCTCGTGCGCAAGCGCCTGGCCCTGTTCATGAGGGAGTGGAATCGGAGACGGGAGAGCTAGTGCCGCGTCGGGCAAGCCGATGGCCCCCGACCAAGCCGCTTGTCACCCAGAG
>Ga0299913_10000345_pt1 | contig 28158 bp, 30 predicted proteins | sample RVTome_9_FD_201360 | JGI IMG/M metagenome (GOLD analysis project Ga0299913, IMG submission 201360) | Soil microbial communities from uranium-contaminated site in the Upper Colorado River Basin, Wyoming, United States - RVT155D38 (version 2) ... | reverse complement strand
TGTCGTCGTTCGCCGACGAGGTCACCCGCGTGGCACGCGAGGTGGGCAGCGAGGGCAGGCTGGGAGGCCAGGCGAAGGTCGAGGGCGTGTCGGGGACGTGGCGCGATCTCACCGACAGCGTCAACTTCATGGCGAGCAACCTGACCGCTCAGGTGCGCGACATCGCGACGGTGACGACGGCGGTTGCGCGCGGCGATCTCAGCCAGAAGGTCACGGTCGACGTCAAGGGCGAGATCCTCGAGCTCAAGGACACGATCAACACGATGGTCGACCAGCTGTCGTCGTTCGCCGACGAGGTCACGCGCGTCGCCCGCGAGGTGGGCACCGAGGGCAAGCTGGGAGGCCAGGCGGAGGTCAAGGGCGTGTCGGGAACGTGGCGTGATCTCACCGACAACGTCAACTTCCTGGCCGCCAACCTCACCAGCCAGGTCCGCAACATCGCCGAGGTCACGACCGCGGTCGCCAACGGCGACCTATCCAAGAAGATCACCGTCGAGGCACGCGGCGAGGTCGCCGCGCTCGCCGAGACCATCAACGCGATGACGGACACACTGCGTGCTTTCGCCGACGAGGTCACACGCGTCGCCCGCGAGGTGGGCACCGAGGGCAAGCTGGGGGGCCAGGCCGAGGTCAAGGGCGTGTCGGGGACGTGGAAGGACCTCACCGACAACGTCAACTTCATGGCAAGCAACCTGACGGACCAGGTGCGTGACATCGCAACGGTCACGACCGCGGTCGCCAACGGCGACCTCTCCAAGAAGATCACGGTCGACGTCAAGGGCGAGATCCTCGAGCTCAAGGACACGATCAACACGATGGTCGACCAGCTGTCGTCGTTCGCCGACGAGGTGACCCGCGTCGCCCGCGAGGTTGGCACCGAGGGCAAGCTGGGTGGTCAGGCCCGGGTCGAAGGCGTATCGGGCACGTGGCGCGACCTCACCGACAATGTCAACTTCCTGGCCGCTAACCTCACCAGTCAGGTGCGCAACATCGCGGCCGTCACCACCGCGGTCGCCAACGGCGACCTGTCCAAGAAGATCACGGTCGAGGCCCGCGGCGAGGTCGCCACGCTGGCCGAGACCATCAACACGATGGTCGACCAGTTGTCGTCGTTCGCCGACGAGGTCACCCGCGTGGCCCGCGAGGTGGGTAGTGAGGGGATCCTCGGTGGCCAGGCCCGGGTCGAGGGGGTATCGGGGACGTGGCGCGATCTCACCGACAACGTGAACTTCATGGCGGCGAACCTGACCAGCCAGGTCCGCAACATCGCGGAGGTCACGACGGCCGTTGCCATGGGCGATCTCTCCAAGAAGATCACCGTGGACGTCAAGGGCGAGATCCTCGAACTGAAGAAGACCATCAACACGATGGTCGACCAGCTGTCGTCGTTCGCCGACGAGGTCACCCGCGTCGCCCGCGAGGTGGGCACGGAGGGCAAGCTGGGGGGCCAGGCCGAGGTCGAAGGCGTATCGGGCACCTGGCGGGACCTCACCGACGGCGTGAACTTCATGGCGAGCAACCTGACGGATCAGGTGCGCGACATCGCTCAGGTGACGACGGCGGTCGCGAGGGGAGACCTCAGCCAGAAGATCACGGTGGACGTCAAGGGCGAGATCCTCGAGCTCAAGAACACGATCAACACGATGGTCGACCAGCTGTCGTCGTTCGCCGAAGAGGTCACGCGCGTCGCGCGCGAGGTGGGCACGGAGGGCAAGCTCGGCGGCCAGGCCAACGTGCGCGGGGTCTCGGGCACCTGGAAGGACCTCACGGAGTCGGTGAACCGGCTCGCGGGCAACCTCACAGACCAGGTTCGCAACATCGCCACGGTCACGACGGCCGTCGCGAACGGCAACCTCACCAAGAAGATCACCGTCGAGGCCCGGGGTGAGATCGCCACTCTCGCGGACACGATCAACACGATGGTCGACCAGCTGTCGTCGTTCGCCGACGAGGTGACCCGCGTCGCCCGCGAGGTCGGCACCGAGGGCATGCTCGGCGGCCAGGCTCAGGTGAAGGGAGTCTCGGGCACCTGGCGCGACCTCACCGACAGCGTGAACTTCATGGCGAGCAACCTCACAGACCAGGTCCGCAACATCGCCGAGGTCACGACCGCGGTCGCCCTCGGTGACCTCTCCAAGAAGATCACCGTGCAGGCCAAGGGCGAGATCCTCGAGCTCAAGGACACCATCAACACGATGGTCGACCAGCTGTCGTCCTTCGCCGCGGAGGTGACCCGCGTCGCGCGCGAGGTGGGCACGGAAGGGAAGCTCGGCGGGCAGGCCGAGGTCGCCGGCGTCAGCGGTACGTGGAAAGGTCTCACCGAGAACGTGAACCAGATGGCGGCCTCCCTGACGACGCAGGTCCGCGCCATCGCCGATGTGGCCACGGCCGTCACCGAGGGCGACCTGACGCGCGAGATCACGGTTGCCGCTCAGGGCGAGGTCGCGGAGCTCAAGGACAAGATCAACCAGATGATCGGCAACCTGTCCGAGACCACGCGTGCGAACTTCGAACAGGACTGGCTGAAGACCAACCTCGCCCGCATCACGGGACTCATGCAGGGACAGCGCGACCTTCAGACGGTCACGCGCCTCGTCATGTCCGAACTGACGCCGACGGTCACCGCGCAGCATGGTGCGTTCTTTCTCGCGGAGGTCGCCGCTCCCGGCAACGGCTCGTCGGCAGACACGGACGAAAGGGCTCTGACGCTACGAGCTACCTACGGCTACAAGAAGCGCAAGAGCGTGAGCAACAAGTTCAAGTTCGGAGAGGGACTGGTCGGTCAGGCGGCACTGGAGAAGAAGTCGATCCTGATCGTCCAGGCCCCCGATGACTACGTGAAGGTCGTCTCGGGCCTTGGCGAGGCCCCGCCGGTCAACATCATCGTCGTCCCGGTGATCTTCGAGGACCAGGTGCTGGGCGTGATCGAACTCGGTGCCCTGCAGCCCTTCAGCGAGGTGCACCAAACCTTCCTCGAGCAGCTGATGGAGACGCTGGGCGTCGTGCTGAACTCGATCATCGCCAACATGCGCACCGAGGAACTCCTGGACGAGTCCCAGCGCCTGACGCGAGAGCTGCAGAGTCAGTCCGAAGAGCTTCAGACCCAGCAGGAGGAGCTGCAGCAGACGAACGAGGAGCTGCAGGAAAAGGCGGCCCTCCTCGCCGAGCAGAACCGCAACATCGAGGTGAAGAACCAAGAGATCGAGCTGGCACGTCTGAGCCTCGAGGAGAAGGCACAGCAACTCGCTCTCAGTTCGAAGTACAAGAGCGAGTTCCTCGCGAACATGAGCCACGAGCTCCGGACCCCATTGAACAGCCTTCTGATTCTGGCGAAGCTGCTCGCCGACAACGACGAGGCCAACCTCACCGAGAAGCAGATCGAGTTCGCTCGCACGATCCATGCCGCGGGCAGCGACCTCTTGTCGTTGATCAACGACATCCTGGACCTGTCCAAGGTCGAGGCCGGCAAGATGGACGTGAATCCGACGGAGCTCGCACTGGCCAACGTGAGCGACACTCTGCAGACGTCCTTCGGTCCCATCGCCGACGAGAAGGGCGTCGAGTTCACCGTCGAGATCGCGGACGGTGCGCCCGATCCGGTGATCACCGACGAGCAACGACTCACCCAGATCCTCAACAACCTCCTGTCGAACGCCTTCAAGTTCACCGAGTCGGGAAGCGTCACGGTCCGGATGCACGAAGCAGAGCCGGGGGTCCGTTTCCACCTGGAGCACCTCAATCTGCTCGATCGGGTGATCGGGTTCTCCGTGGCCGACACCGGGATCGGTATCGCCGAGGAGAAGCTGCGCCTGATATTCGAGGCGTTCCAACAGGCCGATGGGACCACCAGCCGGCGGTACGGCGGCACGGGCCTGGGATTGTCGATCTCGCGCGAGATCGCGCGACTCCTCGGTGGGGAGATCCACGTGAGCAGCACGCAGGAAGAGGGCAGCGTCTTCACGCTGTATCTCCCCACCCAGTACGAGCCCGTTAGGCCTCCGGCCCGCCGCCGCGACGACATCCCCGAGTTGGACCTTCCGGAGTTGGAGGGCTTCCCAGCCGGAGCGACCGAACCCGAGATCGAGATGCTGGACCTCCCTAACGAGCTCGACGACGACCGCGCTCTGATCCAGTCCGGGGACCGAACCCTGATGGTCGTGGAGAGCTCGGGGGACGTGGCCGGAAGGCTTCTGGCCGAGGCGCGCTCGCAGGATCTGCGCGTGCTCGGGGCGACCTCGGCCGAGGCGGCCTTCGCCCTCGCGCGCGAGTACCAGCCGGACGTGGTCGTCCTCGATGCACAGCTCACCGAGACGAGTGGGATCATGATCCTGAACCGCCTCAAGCTCGATCCCGTCACGCGCCACGTTCCCGTGTTCATGCTCGCCGAGGCCGGGCAGCGTGCAGAGCTGCTGAGGGCGGGGGCCGCTTCGTGTCTGGAGAAGCCCCTCGACGACGACGCCGTGCACGCCCTCGTGGAGTCCGCGGTCTCTTTCATCGAGCGGCGGACCCGCTCTCTCTTGGTCGTCGAGGACGACGAGGTGGAGCGGGACGCGATCGTTGAGCTGATCGGGGCCGGTGACGACGTCGAGGTGACGGCCGTCGGATCCAGCGAGGAGGCACTCGAGCAGCTTGGGAGTCGGCACTTCGATTGCATGGTGCTCGATCTGAAGCTTCCGGAGATGACCGGCTTCGACCTCGTCGAGCGCTTGCGGGACGACGAACGGAATCGCGACCTGCCGATCATCGTCTATACCGGCAAAGACCTGACACGCCGCGAGGAGACCCGCCTGCGCAAGTACAGCGACGCGATCATCGTCAAGGACGTGAACTCACCCGAGCGGCTGCTCGACGAGACGTCTCTCTTCCTACATCGGGTCCCCTCTCGGATGCCCGTCGATCAACGACGGATGATCGACCAGCTCCACAGCGCGGACGAGATCTTCCAAGGCAAGAAGATCCTCATCGTGGACGATGACGTGCGCAACGTCTTCGCTCTGCTGAGCATCCTCGAGACCCGCGGCATGGACGTTCGCTACGCGGAGAACGGCCGAGATGCACTGGAAGCATTGGACGCGGATCCGGGGATCGACCTCGTGCTGATGGACATCATGATGCCGGAGATGGACGGGTACGAGACGACGCGACGTATCAGGTCGGACGAGCGGTTCACGGGCCTCCCAGTGATCGCTCTGACCGCGAAGGCGATGAAGGGGGATCGGGAGAAGAGCATCACCGCCGGCGCATCCGACTACATCACCAAGCCCGTCGACACCGATCAGCTCCTGGCGCTGATGCGTGTCTGGCTCTATCAGTAGGTAGGTGGAACGCCGAGGTGAACCGGCCTCCGACATCACTACCGACGACCGGTTCGGCCGCGGCTCCGGCCGGCGAGCTCGAGACGATCGAGATCGACCTCCTGCTCGAGGCGATGTACCGCCACTACGGCTACGACTTCCGCAACTACGCGCGCGGCTCGCTGCGCCGGCGGCTCTGGAGGCGAGCTCACGCAGAGGGCGTCCACACGATCTCGGGTCTTCAGGATCGGGTCCTTCACAACCCCGCGTCCATGCAGGCTCTGCTCTTGGACCTCTCGGTCACAGTGACCGCGATGTTCCGCGACCCGAGCTTCTACGTCGCGCTGCGAGACAAGGTGATCCCGGTACTGAAGACGTATCCCTTCATACGGATCTGGAACGCGGGTTGTTCCACCGGCGAAGAGGTCTATTCGATGGCCATCCTGCTGACCGAGGAAGGTCTCTACGACCGAGCTCGCATCTACGCGACGGACATCAACGAGGGGGTCCTGGACCGCGCTCGGAGCGCCACGATCGCTCTGGAGCGCATGAAGGGTTTCACCCAGAACTACATCAAGTCCGGCGGCACCAGGGCATTCTCCGAGTACTACGAGGTTCACGGCCGCCATGCCCATCTGCGGCGCGACCTGCTCGACAACGTGGTCTTCGCGCAGCACAACCTGGTCTCGGACGGAGCCTTCAATCAGTTCCACTTGATCGTGTGCCGCAACGTGCTGATCTATTTCAACAAAGGGCTGCAAGAGCAGGTGAACGACCTGCTTCACGAGAGCCTGGTTCGGCTGGGCGTACTCACCCTGGGTCACAAGGAGTCGCTGAGGTTCCTCCGCCAGAACGATTACTACACCGCTCTGGACGAGAGAGAGAAGATCTACCGGCGGGTTGCATGAGCTCCTACGACCTCTGCGTGATCGGCAGCTCGTGGGGGGGCCTCCAGGCCTTGGATGTGATCCTGGGAGCGCTCCCGTCCTCGTTCGGGATCGCGATCGCCATCGTGCAGCACCGCAGCGCCGGCGCCCCCGATTCTGGGCTCCCCGCGTACTACGAAGACAGGACCGAGCTCGAGGTGCGCTCGGTCGAAGACAAGGACGACATCGAACCAGGGCACGTGTACATCGCGCCGCCCGATTACCACCTGCTCGTGGAACCAGGCTGGTTCTCTCTGTCCGTGGACGCCGCCGTTCAGTTCAGCAGGCCGTCGATCGACGTCCTGTTCGAGTCGGCGGCCGACACCTACGGCGCCCGCACGATCGGGATCCTCCTCACCGGTGCCAACGCGGACGGCGTTGCCGGTCTCAAGCGCATCAGGGACGTAGGTGGGATGACGCTGGTGCAGGACCCGGATACCGCCGAACGCCGAACGATGCCCGAGGCCGCGATCGCCGCGGGCGCGGCCCGCGAGGTCTTGGGACTCGACGAGATCGCGGCCACGCTGACTCGCCTGGGAGGAGCGGGTTGATGGCGATCGCACTCCAGCACGTTCCGAACGAGGCCTCCGAGGGAGGGGCCGCGATCCTGTTGGTCGACGACCGTCCGGAGAATCTCATCGCTCTGGAGGCCGTCCTTCGTCCCTTGGGTCAGCGATTGCTACGGGCGTCATCGGGAGACGAGGCCCTCAAGACGTTGTTGAGGGAGGAGGTCGCGGTCATCCTCCTGGACGTGCAGATGCCCGGTCTCGACGGGTTCGAGACTGCCGCGTACATCAAGCAGATCGAGCGGACGCGCCACATCCCGATCATCTTCCTGACCGCGATCAGCAAGGAGTCTCGCCACGTGTTCCGTGGCTACTCCGCCGGGGCCGTCGATTACCTCTTCAAGCCGTTCGACCCCGACGTGCTGCGCTCCAAGGTGGCCGTCTTCATCGACCTACACGAGAAGAGCGCGGCACTGGCGCAGAGCGAGGAGAGGTTCAGGAAGGCCTTCGACCACGCTCCGATCGGGGTAGCCCTCGTCGATACGACGGGCCGCTGGGTGGCCGTCAACCGCGCTCTGGGCGAGCTCCTTGGACGCGAGGAGGCGGATCTCATCGAGCAGCCCGTGGACGCCGTCGTCTCCCCGGACGATCTCGGTCCCAACTTCCCCTTCCTCGCGCACGAGCTCGGCACCTCAGGCCGCAACATCCACCGCGATCTCCGGCTCATCCGACGTGACGGCGCGACCATCGACGCGATCGTAAGCATCTCCTTCGTGAATCCGGGAACGCCGGATGCCCACTTCGTCGTTCAGCTGATCGATGTGAGCGAGCGCAAGAGGCTCGAAGAATTCCGCGAGCGCTTCGTTGCGAGCGCGGCTCACGAGTTGCGTACGCCGGCCAGCGTCGTGGCGGGGACCGCATCCCTGTTGAACAAAGACGGTATGAAGATGTCGGAGGCCGAGCTCGAACGATGTTTCACCCTGCTCGAGCGCCAGAGCAAGAGGATGGCCGAGATGGTGAACAGGCTCCTCGACCTCACCCGTCTGCGCGAGGGGCGGATGGACATCAGGCCCGAGAAGGTGACGCTCGACGAGCTGGCGCAGGCGGCCCTGGAAGCCGCTCCTCCTCCGGACGACAAGACCATCGAACTCAGGATCGATCCCGACGTGACGGTGATGGCAGACCGCGAGTGCGCCGACCACATCCTCACCAACCTCTTGATGAACGCGTATCGCTATGGCGGACCGAAGATCACGATCACCGGGGGCCGCAGGATCGCGGACAAGGTCGAGCTCGTGGTGAGCGACAACGGAGACGGCGTCCCTCCCGAGCTGATCACCAGGCTGTTCGAGCCGTTCACGCGCGGCCCCGCCTCCGTGAAGATCGGCGGCTCGGGACTGGGCCTGGCGCTCGTCAAGAGCATGACCGAGGCGATCGGAGGCCAGGTCGAATACGCCCGGCGAAGCCGGGGAGGCGCCAGCTTCATCGTGCGACTGGTGCCGGCGGATGCCTGATCGGATCCTCATCGTCGACGACGAACCCGACATGAGGATGCTCTTGCGCATGACGCTCGAGCGGTCGGGGTTCGACGTGGAAGAGGCCGAGACCGGAGAGGAGGCCGTGGCGATGGCCGGAGATGCGAGCATCGACCTCGTGCTCCTCGACATGAACCTGCCGGGTATCGACGGCCTGGAGGCCGCGGCCGCGATCCGCCAGGACGGGAGGATCGATCTTCCCTTGATCATCTTGACCGCGGCATCCGACGCCACGCTGCCCGAGCGCGCCGAGGCAGGCGGATGCACGGACGTGATCTCGAAGTACATGCCGTCCGAGGAGCTGGTGGAAGCCATCAGGGCTACGCTCGGCTTCGACGAAGGGAAGGCAGCCCGGTGAGGATCATGATCGTCGACGACGACCCCGCGTTCGTGATGGCCCTGCGCGAGATGCTCGAGCGCGCGGGCCACACCGTGGAGGTCTCGTGGGACGGGTCGGAGGCCGTCCTCGCGGTGCGCGAGAACCCGGCCGAGGTCGTGATCCTCGACTACCGGATGCCGGGCTTCGACGGCAACGCGACCGCGAAGCTGCTCAGGAAGCTGGCTCCGGGGATCCGGATCATCGGAGTCTCCGCGGCCGACGACATCGACGAAGCCTGGGCCGACGATTTCGTTCCGAAGCACGAGGTGATCGACCGCATCCTCCCGCTCGTCGAAACCGGGGGTTGAGAACGATCGACCTCGACGAGCGTCTGGATCATCTCTTCGCGCTTCCCCTGGAAGGCTTCACCAAGGAACGCGATTCGCTCGCCAAGGCGCTTCGTTCGGAAGGCCGCGAGGACGACGCCGCCCAGGTGGCCGGGTTGAGGAAGCCCGTTCTCTCCGCATGGGTCACAAACCGTTTGGTGCACCGCCACGCGGATGAGGTACACGCGCTCGCGGAGCTGCAGGAGTCGCTCGAGACGGCATCTCCCGACGAGATGCGGGCGGGCATCAAACGTCGTCGCCAACTGATCTCGGGACTGACCAAGAAGGCGGCGGCGATCCTGGGGGAGGTCGGCCGGTCGGCCACGTCTACGGTGCTGCAACGGGTGGCCCAGAACCTCCTGGATACCTCGACCCCCGAAGAGCGCGCCGCTCTCCTCCGGGGCCGGTTGTCGGCGGATCTCGTGGGGAGCGGGCTGGGCGCGTGGGCCACACAGGGTACGGATGTCGAGACCGGATCCTCCCCACCAGATGCTCGAGCCGAAAGGGCGCGGCGCGAGGCGGAGCGCCTCGAGGAAGAGGCTCGTGGGGCGGAGAACGAGGCGAGGGAGCTGAGCGCTCTCGCGCGAGCTGCGGGGAAGAGAGCCGAGCAGGCGCGGCTCGATGCGGAAACCGCTCAGCGGAAAGCCGAGCGGGCCAGGGCGCGCGCGGACGTGGCTCTCGAGAGCTTGTGAGACGAGAGGGCCTCGCGCCGAACTGGTTGATCGACGGGATGAACGTGATCGGATCCCGTCCCGACGGGTGGTGGCGCGATCGACAAGGTGCGATCAGACAACTTTCCACGCGCCTTGCGCTGTTCGCCGCGATGTCGCCCGGCGAGGTCCGGGTGGTCTTCGACGGACCCCTGCCGCCTCGCCCGCCGTCGCCCGGCGAGGTCGAGGTCGTGTTCGCCCCCGGGGGGAGGAACGCGGCCGATCGCCGCATCGTGAGCTTCCTGCGATCCGAGTCCCAACCGGAGACCTGGAAGGTGGTCACGTCGGATCGCGAGCTTGCCCACGCGTGCTCGTCTCTGGGCGCGCCGGTGATGGGCGCCAAGGAGTTTCGGGAGATGCTGGAGAGAGAGGTGCCGGCGCGGGGCTAGGCCGGCCGGCTGGTGATCTCGGTCAACCCCAACACGTTCACGACACGGGAACGATCTGAAAGATCGCCTATGAGGCGGCGTTGGGGGAGCGGAGAGCAACGAACGAGGGTCGGGGTGGTGACGATGCCGTCCTCCTCGGCGACCTGAGGCTGCGCGACGACGTCGACGATCTCGAGCTGGTAGTCGTCGCCGAGCTCGGCCGAGCAGAAGGCCCGGGCGCTCGCGGCGGCGCGTTCGCTGAGGTCGCTTCGACCGGACACGTACAGCCTCAGGTGAACCACGGACCCTCCTCCGGTTCCGTATTGACACCGTAAGGATGTCCGTTTCTCCCCATCCGTTCCATACGCAAAGGTCCGTAGTCGCATCCACTGGAGATCGACGTGCGAGGCTTCGGGCATGACCGAGCTCCGACGCGACCGGCTCGAGCGCCTCCGCGCCTCGATGGAGGCCGTGGGCGTCGACCATCTCTGGATCGAGCCGTCGGTGGGCTTCCGCTACCTCACCTCCGCAGAGCCCCTGAGCATCGAGCGGATGGCGGGCCTCCTCGTGCCTCGGGAAGGGGAGCCACGAGCCCTTGCCCCCGAGATGATGCTCGCCGAGCTCGAGCCGCTGGGGGTCGAAACGGTCGTGTGGTCGGACTCCGACGGACCTGCCGCGGCGATCACCCGCGTCCTGACGGGTGTGCGGACCCTCCACATCCAGGGCTCGCTCCCCGCGTGGGCGTGGGATGCACTCGCGACGGCGAGTCCGGCCGTGTCGATCCACATCGATCCCGGCGCGCTGTCCGGCCTTCGAGAGGTCAAGGACGATGACGAGGTGGCCGCGCTCCGCCGCTCGGCCGCGCTCGCCGACGAGGTGGTCGAGTGGATAGCGACGCTCGGCCTCTCGAACGAGACCGAATCTCGGGTTGGAGGACGGATACAGGCTCGCTTCCTCGAGGCGAGCGCTCAGCCGTGGGCTCCCTTGGTCGCCACGGGAGCCAACGCTGCCATCCCTCATTACGCCGATGCCGGGTCCAAGATCGAGGTGGGGCGGCCGCTGCTGTGCGATCTGGGAGCGTGCCTGGACGGCTACTGGTCGGACATCACGCGGGTGTACTTCCCGGCGGAGGTCGCGCCCGAGGTCGCGTCCGCGTACGAGATCGTGTGCGCGGCTTACGACGCTGCTCTGAGCGCCGTGGCCGACGGCGTGCCGTGCGCGGAGGTCGATCGCGCCGCCAGGCGCGTGATCGAAGACGCGGGATACGGAGACGCGTTCCTACATCGCACGGGACACGGCCTGGGCCTCGAGCTTCACGAGCCTCCCTACCTGAACGGTGGCAACGAATCACCGCTACGCGTCGGCAACGTGTTCTCGATCGAGCCCGGGATCTACGTACCGGGGTCTTTCGGCTTGCGTTACGAGAACATCGTCTACCTCGGGCCCGAGGGTCCGGTGGAACTCAACCGCGCCCCGCGCTCGTTGCCGCTCAGTACCTAGCCACCCAGCCGTAGATCACAACCGACCCGACCACGGCCGCCTGGTCGCGGTCGAGGGAGTAGAAGCGGCCGTACCGCCTCGTCGAGGCCGAGTACAGCGGCATGGGCGTACCACTGGGGACATCCTGCTCGCGGGCGTAGACGAAGGCGACGCTGTCGTCGGACAGTTCGAGGCGAAGCATCGTGGGACCCCGGCGCTCGTCCCACACAAGAGCGGCCCGTTCGGAGACGTAGCCCTCGTAACCCTCCTTCTGCATCGCCGCGGTGTGACTCGTCGTGAAGAAGTAGGCACCGTTCGGATGCATCAGACGCATGAGGATCGCGGTCGGGGTGTGGGGACGCGAGGAGGGCCTTGGTGAGGGGTTCTGTGAGGGTGCGGCTCCTGCCGCCGGACGTTGCGTGGCCTGTGGCGCGGGCGCTTGCGAGGGGCTTCCGGCGCCGGCGGAGGAACCTCGGTCCACCTCCGAGAAGCTGAAGGCGGTCTTCTTCCCCTGACGTTTCGAGATCGGCTTCCGCCGCCGGTTCATCTCCGCCCGCTCCCTCGTGGGCAAGGAGCCTTCCGGCACCTCCGGAGCAACGGAGAACGGACCGATCGGCGCGGTGTAGACGGGGTTGGAGTCTCGGCGCTCCGGCTCGCTCGCGGCACGCGTGATCGCCGTCGTCCCGCCCACGAGCAAAGTCGCGACGAGGAGCATCGCCGTCGAGCTTCCCGCGGCACGGCGCAGCCGGATCCGGATCCGGAAGGCCACCGTTTCCCGCCGGGGATGCGTCGGGTCGTGGTCGCGTCCCTTTCGGCGGCCCTCCTCCACGGGGAACTCCGCGGGCGGCCGCGTCGGAGGAGGAGCGAAGCCCGGGAGGTCGTCGAAATCCGCCATCGTCGAGGAACTACGACGCGGGTCGCGCTCGGTCCTGCCGGAGCGCGAGGACGGAAGCGGTTCGTGTCGAAACACTGGATGTGCGAGCAGGCTCTGCGATCGTCTCCTCCCTCGTCGCCGTCGTGGTTCTAGCCTCCGAAGCGGCCTCGGGGGGCGGACCGACCTGCGCGGGGCTCCCGGCGACGATCGTCGGCACCTCCGGCGAGGACCGGATCGAGGGGACCGCAGGTGCCGACGTGATCGTGGGGTTGGGAGGAGACGACGTCATCGCGGCCTCCAGAGGTGCCGACGTGATCTGCGCCGGAGCCGGCGCGGACGTCGTGACCGCGGGGGCCGGCGAGGACCGCCTGTTCGGCGGGTCGGGGGCCGACACCCTGCGCGGGATGGCCGGCAACGACAACCTCGTGGGAGGAACGGGGGCGGATCTGCTGGGTGGGGGACGGGGGAGCGACACGGTCCGTTACGACGGTCTCTCGCGCGGGGTCCTCGTGGATCTGGCTCGGGGCATAGCGGAGACCGGTCCGCGCTCCGACGGGGGCCACGGACGGGACGCGCTCGTCGCCATCGAATCCGTGTACGGCTCGGGGTTCGACGACCACCTCGTGGGCGACGCGGAGGGCAACGTGCTGACGGGCAACGCGGGCGCCGACGTCTTGAACGGGGCGGGCGGAGCCGACGGGCTCCAGGGCGGAGAGGGCCCGGACCGGATCGGAGGCGGAGCGGGACACGACGCGCTGAGCGGTCACGGGGGCCGCGACCGGATCTCCGGCCACGACGGCCGCGACCGGATCCGCGGCGGGAGCGGCGGCGACGAGCTGGGAGGGGGCCGGGGCAACGACACGATCTCGGGCGGTCCCGGCGATGACACGTGTGCTGGGGGCCGGGGCGATGACGAGTTATCGGGCTGTCATCGCCCGACGACGCCGTAGCCTCCGCGGGGTGACCCCACTCGGCCGCCGCGCTCGAACCGTCGGCGTCATCGTCGTCCTTGCCGCTCTGATCGCGGGCACCGCGTGGGGCGATGACGACCATTTCCCCTTCGGTCCCTTCCGCATGTACTCGACGACCAACGCTCTGGACGACGTCGTCAACACCGTCAAACTGGAAGGGGTCGATACGACCGGGGCGACGATCGCGGTCCGCACCCAGGACCTCGGCCTCCGGCCGGCGGAGGTGAACGGACAGGTCGCTCGGTTCCGGAGGGATCCCTCGCTCCTAGCGCACCGTGCTGCCTCCTACTCACGCGCCAACCCTGACCGACCGCGCCTCGTCGAGCTAACCCTCAAGCACGGCCTCTGGCAACTCGAGAACGGCGAACCCGTCTCCTACAGCGAGGAGGAGGTAGCCACGTGGCGCGGGTGAGAGAGGCTCTCGCCTCGTGGTGGTACGAACCACTCCCGCGTGGGCGCGTCGCCGCGTTGCGCTCGATCCTTTACGCATTCATCTTCGTAGACGTGTTCGTGACGACATCCTGGGTGTCGCGGCACGCCGTCGTCTCAACCGAGCTCTACCAACCGTTGTTCTTCGGAAGGTTGCTGAACCTGCCGGTACCGACCGAGAGCCTGATCTACGGCGTCCAGGCCGCGCTGCTCGTGGCCGCGGGGATCGCGGCCTCCGGCCGCTTGCCGCGTGCCGCCGGTTTCGCCGTCTTCGTCCTCTACCTGGAATGGATGTTCGTCGCGATGTCCTACGGGAAGGTCGACCACGACCGTTTCGCCTTCTTGGTGGCGCTGGCCGTCCTTCCGACCGCCGGCCCGGCCCGGTGGGGCGATCAGGCGCGCGATGCGGTGGCCGGATGGACGATCCGTTGCATCCAGTTCGCGGTGGTGCTGACCTACCTCCTCGCCGCCTTCGCGAAACTGCGCTTCGGGGGTGTCGCGTGGCTGAACGGGGCGACGCTGATGCGCGCGGTTCTGCGCCGCGGCACGATCCTCGCCGAGCCCCTCAAGGATCACCCGGGCATCCTGCAACTCGGACAATGGGCGATCGTGGCGTTCGAGCTGCTGTCACCCTTGCTCCTCACGCGCGGTCGTCTGGGTCGCATCGCCCTGGGGGTTGCGGTTGCCTTCCACGTGATGACCTACTCGACCATCACGATCATCTTCCTGCCGCACGTGATGTGCCTGTTGTCGTTCCTGCCGCTGGAGAGACTCGGCCGCTTCCGGTTACCGTCGCCTGCAACCGATCACTAGGAGGAGCGATGGACCATCACGACGAGACCGACGCCACCACCGACGGGCCCGGCAGCGTGACCGTCGACGAACCGACCGACCCCGCGCTGAGCGGAACCGGTGGGGACGACTTCGGGAGCGAGGCTCCCGAGCCGGGCAAGGGGAAGTCGTCCGATGTGGACGACGACTCCGACGACTCGTCCGACGACACGTCTGAAGGGACCAGCGAGGGAACGTCCGAGGGAACCTCGGACGACTCCGAGGGCTAGAGCGGCCAGCGGGGCCGCGCGAGGCTGAGCCATCGAGGGACCTCGTGGGCCGGCATCGGATGGCTCCGGAAGTATCCCTGCGCGTAGTCGCAGCCGAGCGTGATCAGCCGGCGGTAGACCTCCGCGGTCTCGACCCCCTCCGCCACGACCCGCAGGCCGAGGTTGCGGCCCAGGTCGATGGTCGACCGCACGATCACCGCGTCGGATTCGTCGTTCTCCATGTTCATGACGAACGATTTGTCGATCTTGAGTTCCTGGACCGGCAGCTTGCGTAGGTGCGCGAGCGACGAGTAGCCGGTTCCGAAGTCGTCGATCGACATCTCGACCCGCATCTGGTTCAAGCGCCCGAGGATCCCCATGGCGCGGGTGGGATCCGCGACCAGTGTGCTCTCGGTGATCTCGAGTTGGAGACAACCCGGAGGGACGCGGTGCTTCGTCAGCAGCTTCTGGACGTGCTCGGGGAAGTGAAGGTCCAGGAGGTTCCTCGGCGACAGGTTCACCGCGACGGTGAGGTCCACGTCCTGGTCGCGCCAGGTGGAAACCTGCTTGAGCGCCTTGTCTAGGACGTAGAGGGTGAGCGCCTCGATCAGCCCGGTGTGCTCCGCCAAGGGGATGAACTCGTTCGGCGGGATCATCCCCCGCAGCGGATGGTCCCATCGGACCAGGGCTTCCATGATGTGCGACTCGCCGGTCTGCAGATCGACCTTCGGCTGGTAGAAGAGCACGAACTCCTCGTGCTCGATCGCCCGTCGCATGTCGGCCACGAGCGCCAACCGGTTGGGGCTGTACTGATCGCGTTCCGCGGCGTAGATCTCGCACCCGGTATGCGCCGCCTTGGCGAGGTACATCGCCACGTCGGCACGCTGGATCAGCAGGTCGACATCCTCGCCGTGTCCGGGGAAGAACGCGATGCCGATGCTCGCGTGCACGTCCAGAGCCATGCCCTCGATCACGAACGGCTGATGCAGGGACTCGCGCACCTTCTCGGCCACGTTCAACGCTGCAGCCGGGCCGGGGATGTTCGGAAGGAGCAGCGCGAACTCATCGCCGCCAAGTCGGGCGACGGTGTCGGTCTCTCGCAACGAGTGTTGAAGGCGCTGCGCGACGTGCTGCAAGACGATGTCGCCTTTGTGGTGGCCGAGGGTGTCGTTGATCTCCTTGAACCGATCGAGATCCATCAGCATCACCGCGCCGATGTGGTTCTCGCGCGATCCGAGAGCGATCGCTTGAGCGACGCGATCTCGGAACAGCCCGCGGTTCGGCAGGCTCGTCAATCCATCATGGAGGGCGTGGTACTCGTTGGTCTTCGCCTGCTTGCGGAGCTTGCTCGAGGCGTCGGCAACGATCCGGAACAACGCGAGCCACAAGAGGGCCAGACCGGCCAGTAGGACGAGCAGTAGTTGCCGCGCGTCGGTTCGGATCGCCTTCGCTATCGGCTCGTAGGGGACCGAGATCTCGAGGACCCCCGCGGGGGGCGCCCCGGTGCCGAAGCGGAGTGGGACGAAGACGCTCAGGTATTCGGTCTCATCGCGGGTGAACAACGAGCTTGTCGTCCTTCCCTCGAGGGCGGTCTCGAGATCCACTCGATCGCTGCCGATGTCGTCGCTGGCGCCGTAGACCTGGACGAGGTCGCGGTTGAAGATCGCGTACTCCTGGACGGTCCCCTCCAGGAAGCTCTGGCCGCCGAGGATCGTCTCGAGCTCCCTCCTCTCGGCGTTGGAGAATCCCGAAGCGAGCTCGTCGGCCGAGATGTGGGGCTGGATGCCGATCGAGGCCCCCACCTGGATGCTCCGCTTGGTGCTGGTGATCGCCCGGTCGCGCACGAAACGCGTGAGGATCTGGGCCAAGACGAGTCCCAGTAACAGGATCGGGACGATGCTGATCACGCCGAACTTGGTGATCAGGCTGAGTTTCCTCACTCCACCCTCCGTGCCCAGCGACCGCGCTCCAGCGGAGCCTCCTGATACAGATTGTCGGCTGTGGGGCGGCCGCGCTGAAACCCGGTTTAGCCTGTTTCGTCATGCCGACCCCTGCCGAGATCGTCGAGGTCGACGACCTCGAGGTGAGGGTCTCGAACCCGGACAAGGTCTTCTTCCCGGACAGCGGAGCGACCAAGATGGACCTCGTCCGTTACTACATGGCCGTCGCCTCCGGGGTCCTCGTGGGGGTGCGGAACCGTCCCATGACGATGTACCGCTGGCCGAACGGCGTCGCGGCCCCCGAGGACGCCTTCTTCCAGAAACGGGTGCCCGTCAAGGGCCGCCCCGAGTGGCTCCAGACCACGATCGTGCGCTTCCCCAGCGGGAGATCGGCCGAGATGCTGCGCCCGGTGGACCTGGCGCACATCGTCTGGGCCCTCAACCTCGGATGCCTCGACCTGAATCCGTGGCCGGTCCGAGGCGACGATGTCGACCATCCCGACGAGCTGCGCGTGGACCTCGATCCCACGCCGGGGATCTCGTGGTCCGACGTTCGTGAGGTCGCCTTGTTGGCGCGCGACGTGCTCGAGGAGCACGGCCTCGTCGGATGGCCGAAGACCTCCGGTAAGCGCGGCATGCACATCTACGTGCGCATCGAGCCGAACTGGGACTTCCAAGGCGTCCGCCGGGCCGCTCTGGCGCTCGCGCGCGAGGTCGAGCGTCGGGCGGGGGGCATCGCGACAACGGCGTGGTGGAAGGAGGAGCGCACCGGCGTCTTCGTCGACTACAACCAGAACGCTCGCGACCGGACGATCGCGTCGGTCTACTCGGTCCGTCCCACTCCCGATGCCCGGGTCTCCACCCCGCTCGGGTGGGACGAGGTCGCAGGCGTCGAACCGGAGCGGTACACGCTGGCTACCGTGCCCGAGCGTTTCTCCAGCCTCGGCGATCCCGGAGCCGGCATCGACTCGGCCGTCGGCGTGCTCGACGCGCTGCTCGACCTCGCCGAGCGCGACGAGCACGAGGGACTCGGCGACGCGCCCTGGCCCCCGCACTTCCCGAAAGCGAAGGGGGAGCCGCGTCGGGTCCAGCCCAGCAAACGCCGCCCCGACTGAACCCAGATCTCCACGATCCGGGCGCCTAGGTGACCCCCAGTGGAGGGGGCGCGGCCATCGGGGTCATCCGGTGACCTCGATCGTGAAAATTACGGTTGGCGGCCTCGGGCCTCTATCTGCTCGAAGGTGCAGTCCTGCGGAGGTTTCTCCGGCCGCCAGCGCTTGAACGTCGCCGCGTGGCGGAACCGGCCGCTCTGCAGGTGGTCGTAGGAGACCTCGCAGACGAGCACCGGCTCGACCCCGATCCAGGAGTTGTCGCGCCCCGACATCCCCACCCACCGGCTTGGCCCGCCGGGGGTTCGGCCCCGGCCGAAGCTGTCTCCTCCCTCGAACTCGCGCAACTGCTCGAGCAGTGCGCGTCGCTCGGCGGCCTTGAAGGAGGAGGTGTGGCCGACGTAGTGGAGTGAGCTCTCGTCGTCGTAGAGGCCGAGCAACAGTGAGCCGATGCCGTCCTTGGTCTTGTTCAATCGGTAGCCGCCGATCACGCAGTCGGCCGTGCGCTGGTGTTTGATCTTGGCGAGCAGGCGCTTGCCCGGAACGTAGGGACCGTCGGCCTTCTTCGCGATGATCCCGTCGAGCCCGGCCCCCTCGAACACCTCGAACCAGAACGCCGCGACATCGGGATCGTCGGTCTGAGGGGTGAGGGCGACCGTCGGGCCGGGCCGCAGCGCGCGGGCGACCTCCTTCTCGATCTCCCCGGTGTCCTCGTCGGGACCCTGGGAGGGGAGAGGCACCGCGCCGGTCAGTTCCGCCTCGAGCCGCGCGCGCCGCTCGGCGAAGGGGACCTCGCGGAGGTCATCGGAACCGAGCGCGAGCAGATCGAAGGCCACGAAGGATGATGGGGTCTCCGCCGCGAGCTTGTTGACGCGCGATTCCGCGGGGTGGATCCGCAACAACAGGAGGTCGAACTCCAACCCGTGCTCATCGGGCACGACGATCTCGCCGTCGACGATCGCGACCTCGGGCAGAACCTCGCGCAGCGGCGCGATCAGCTCGGGGAAGTAACGGTTCAACGGCTTCTTGTCGCGGCTGAAGATGGTCACTTCGTCGCCGTCCTTGAAGACGATCGCCCGGAAACCGTCCCACTTCGGCTCGAAGAGCCACCCTTCCTCGCGCGGGATGTCGGGTCGAAGCTTCGCCAGCATGGGCTCGAGCGGTGGCTGGAAGGGGAGACTCATGGGTACATGATGCCCGCCGTGTCGATGACCAACGTGAAGCTCTCCGAGGCTCTCGCTCTGGCCTCCGAGGGCTTCGAGGGCAACAAGCAGAAGGCGCTGCGCCGGGCGTCTCGCCGGGCGATGACGTGGCCGGAGGAGGTGGCCACACTGGCCGCCGAGGGGCGCGACCTGACCGATCTCCCGGCCGTCGGGCCCTGGGTCCGTGATTTCCTGCTGGAGCTGCTCGCCTCACCGCAGGAGATCGACGAGCCCCCTCGGATAAGGAGCGGCTTCATGTCGTTCGCCCACGCGCGGGCCGTCGTGTCCGAGAACCTCGACGTTCGCCGCGCCCTCAAGGGCGACCTGCAGATGCATTCGCTCTACAGCGACGGGAACAACCCGATCCGCGACATGGCCCTGAAGGGGATCGAGCTGGGTCACGAGTACATCGCGATCACGGATCACAGCAAGGGGCTGAAGATCGCGGGAGGGATGGACGAGGACACCCTGGCCAACCAGGGGGCCGAGATCGACGCGCTGAACGAGGAGCTTGCGCCCGATGGCTTCCGTGTCCTTAGAGCTCTCGAGATGAACATCAGCCCCGACGGTTCCGGAGACATGGGATCCGGCGCGTTGACGAGCCTCGACCTCGTGCTCGGCTCCTTCCACTCGAAGCTCCGTACTAAGGAGGATCAGACCGAGAGGTATCTGGCGGCGCTCCACAACACCCATGTCCACGTCCTCGGACATCCCCGCGGCCGCATGTTCAACTTCCGCCTCGGCCTCTCCGCAAACTGGCCGCGCGTCTTCGAAGAGGCGGCCCGACTCGACAAAGCCGTCGAGGTCGATTGCCACCCGAACCGTCAGGACCTCGATGTGGCGCTCCTGGAGATCGCGAGCGATACAGGCGTTCGCGTCTCGATCGGGACCGACGCCCATTCGCCGGAGGAGATGGAGTTCATCGATCTGGGCGTTGCGACGGTCGTCGAAGCGGGCTTTCCCATGGACCGCGTCGTGAACCTGATGCCGGTCGACGATCTATTGGAATGGGCGGCGTCGCACGTGGGTAAGGCCTAGGCCATGACGCAGGAGAGCAAGCACGACCGCGAGCTCATAGAGCTGCTCAACGAGCTGCGCGTGATCCTCCCCGGGATCCAGGTCCTCTTCGCGTTCCTTCTGGTGGTCCCCTTCAGCAACGGCTTTGCCGACACAACGGCTACTCAGAAGAAGGTCTATTACGCCTCCTTCATCTTCACGACGATCGCGACCGCGTTCCTCATCGCACCGACCAGCTACCACCGACTCCGCTGGCGGGTGAGAGACAAGGACCACATGCTCATCGTCGCCAACCGCCTAGCCATCGTCGGCACCGTGTTCCTGGCCCTGGCGATGTCGTGCGTCGTGTTCTTCATCACGGATTTCCTCTACTCGGGGATCACCGTGCTCGCGACCTCCACCGCGGCCCTGTTGTTCTCGTGGTTGTGGTTCGGGCTGCCGCTCTTCCGAGCCGCCCGGGACGGCTAGCGCTTGAAGGTCTTGTCGTGGCCCGCCAAGCGCCACGCAGCCGGTAGCGCGGCCGCCGCGATGAGCACCTTCAAGAGGTCTCCGATCACGAACGGATAGAGGCCGAAGTCCAGGGCGTCGTCCATCGCCTCGGCGCTCCCCACGATCGGGACGTCGATCGCCTGCGACAACCACACGACCCCCAGGGTGAAGATGATGATCTCGCCGATCACCATCGCGCCGATGGCGCTGCCGAGGGATCGATCCCAACCCTTCTGCGCGAGCCACCCGATCACGACCGCGGCGATCAACATCCCCCACAGGTAGCCGGCGCTCGCCGTGGCGAAGCCGAGATGGGAGGCGCCGCCTTCTCCCTCCGCGAAGAAGGGAAGTCCGACGGCCCCCCATGCGAGGTAGAGGCCGAGAGCGGCCCCGCCGCGCAGGGCACCGAGGGACCCACCGATCAGTAGGGCTCCCAGAGTCTGGCCGCTGATGGGGACGGGCGTGAATGGCAGTTTGATGGTGAGCTGCGCGAGCAACGCCATGAAGAGGCTCGCTCCGACGACGAGAACGACGTCCGTCGCGGCCGATGCTTGTGCCGTGTTGCGGCGTCCGATCGTCTGCGCCAACGCGGTCAAGAGATGCTCCTTTCGTCGAGGTCGCCGGGAAGCATAAGGTCGCGCCTCATGCGACGGCCGTTCGTCCTCATGGCAGGAGGCGCCCTGCTCCTCGTGCTGGTGGGTTGGGCCGCCGGCGAGCTCGTCACCGGTGCCTTCGCCTCGCTCCTGGTGGATGGGATCGACCGCCCGGCAATGCGGTGGGTCGCCGACCACCGCAACGATGTGCTGGACGACGCGATGCGGGCCGTGACGCACCTGGGGGACAGGATCGTGGTCGTGGTGGCATCCGGCGCGACCGCCGTGTCCGCCGCGGTGCACCGCTCCCGGCGATGGGCCGCTTTCTTCCTGACCGCGGTGTTGGGCTCGGTGCTGTTGTCCGGAACGATCAAGCAACTCGTGGATCGACCTCGGCCCGACGTCGACAGACTGGTCGAGATCGGCGGGCTGGCGTTCCCGAGCGGGCACGCCACGGCCGCGGCCATCTGTTACGGGTCGCTGTTGGTCGCGGCCCTCACGGTGCGGACGAGGCCGCGCATCGCAGTGGCGGTCGTCTGCGGGACGGTTGCCGTCGCGGTCGCCGCCAGCCGGGTGTGGCTGGGCGTCCACTATCCGACCGACGTTGTTGCCGGCTCGACCCTGGGCTCGGCGTGGGTCGGGCTCGCCTACCTCGCGTTCCTACGGGAAGGAAACGTCAGGCCCGGCGTTTATCCTGCTCGGGCCTGGCGGCGTGGCCGAGTGGCTTAGGCAAGGGACTGCAAATCCCTGCACAGCGGTTCGATTCCGCTCGCCGCCTCAACGTTCGACGGGGCCGCCTACTTCTTGAACTTGTAGTCGGTTCCAACCAACGTCGTGTCGGCGGTGGGGCCCGCTTGCAGCACGCCCGCGCCCGAGTGCACGAACGCCTGCGCTTGTGGAGAGGTCAGCTTGGCGCCCTTGCCGAAGGCCTTGGACAGCTTGCGGGGGACGACGATCGTGGTGCCGAGGAGCTCGACCTCGACCGGGTCTCCGCCCTCGCAAGCATCGAGGAAGTGGGCGACCGGAGCCATCAAGCCGTTGGAGCCGGGGTGATACGCCTCGATGAGGATGCAGTGCGTGCCCGAGTCGTCGGGGTTGAAACGCACCCGGTAGCCGATCGGGGTGATGGCCGGGGGAGGGCCCTCGGTCTCCACCGTCACGATCAGGTTCTTCTTGTCGTTCGACAACGAGACGGCCGTGATGTCGCTCACGCTGCCGGCGTCGGCCTGGTTGAAGTCCCCGAAGGTCCCATCGCCGGTGCCCTGGTCGTTGACGAAGTTCGCATCGCCCAGGGGGTCCTCGATGATGGTCTTGCTGGGGGCCGCCGCGGCCTGAAGGGTAAGGGCCCATAGGGCTGAGGTGAGCCCCAGGGCGATGGTCGTCGAGAGGGGTCTCTTCATCGTGTCCTCCTGATAGCCGCCGGCCCGATGCCGGCGTGTCCGCCTAGAAGGAGATTCGCCGGAAGTCCACCGCTCCCTGGCCCGCCAGGGCCCTGAATGGGTGCCCCGTGGTGGCCGATATAGCTGGGACCGCCCCACACGACCGGAGCGACATGGCAGACAACCTTCTAACGATCAACGAGGCCGCCCGGATCCTCGGCGTCTCGAACGTGACGGTGTACCGGCTCATCAAGCGGGGCCGACTGCGCGCCCTGCGGGTGGGGCTGGATCTCCGGCTCCGGAACTCGGACGTGGACCGGTACCGGGACAGCAGGATGGGGAGCCGCTGAGCCGGAAGGTCGCTGAAGGTGCTGATCGCCGGGCCGCCGGGGCTCGGCTCTGACGACTAGGTGGATCCCTCGCCGGTCGCGTGGTGGACGGCCCAGGCGCTGGCCTCTTCGGCGAGGAGCAGGTCGATCTCGGCGAGGTCCACCCAGATCGGCTCGTGGTCGCGTGCGGGGTGACCGGTCTGCGGGCCGAGGACCACGCGGAAGAAGGCGCATCTCTTGTTGACGAAGCGTCCCGTCGGCAGGTGTGTCGCGTACTGGGCCGCGGTCGCCAAGGGGAAGGCGCGCAGAACCTCGTAGCCGGTCTCCTCGAGGATCTCTCGGCGCAGGGCATCCTCCGGGCGCTCACCGGGCTCTATGCCGCCGCCGGGGAGGAAGCACTGCCCCCGCCACCGCACTACGAACACCCGCTCGTCGACCACGGTCACTCCGTAGGCCCCGGCCCGGTCGGGGATCGAGGTTCCGTCGCCGGTCGGGGAGCCGAACTGGCGGGTCTCGTCGCCGCGAGTCGTCATGGGCGCGAGGTTATCCGGGGCCCGAGGGTTCGCTCGCCCGGCCCGTCATCGTCGCGACGAAGACCTCGGAGGTCTCGCCTCCGGAGAACGTGTTCGTGCCGGCTCGGGCCGCCAGTCCCACTTCCGACAGCAGCCTCAACCACGTGGCGCGAGGGAAGAGCCCGTTCACGTGCCGATCGTGTTCGACCCGTGTCACCCCGTTCTCGCGCAACACGTACACGTACTCGGCGATGCAGGTCGTGTCGCTCGGGTCGGGGTCGTAGGTCCATTCGAGATAGCGCAGGGCCCGTCCCTCGGCGTCGTGGCCGCCGTGCGACGTCGACGTCTCGAAGGTCTCGGCCACGTGATCCGGGGCGAGCACGATCCCGGCCCCCGGCTCGCAGTGGGCGACCACGGTTCGCAGGGCCGCAGCCAGGTCGCTCTCGGTCGTCATGTAGTCGATCGCGTCGTGGACGAACACCGCGTCGAAGCGACGGCCGAGGCGCAGGGTTCGCATGTCACCCTGTATGTGCTCGCACTCCGGATTCAGGGCGCTGCTCACCGCGAGCATCTCGTTGGAGATGTCGGTGAGCGTCAGCTCGAAGTGCCGTTTCATGTGGGACGCGTTGCTGCCGCCGCCCGAACCGAGCTCGAGCACGGAGCGCACCTCTCGATCGGACGCGGCCACCAACAGCTCGCGGTAGACCCGCGCCTCCTCGGCGTACTCCTCGGGGGCCGACAGCAGCGGCCACCAGGTCGCGAGCTCGGCGTAGAGGCTCGGGCTTCGGTGGTCCTCCACGTGCCGACGCTAGCCGCGGCCCGCGGGATCTCCAAGAGGGTCCCGATGAAGGGTGAGGGTCTTCTCTAGGCGTCGGGGTTGAGCATGGGGCTTACCAGCGGCGCCACGTTCGCGGCCACATCGAAGAGCGATTCGATCCTTGATGTGTCGTCGTCCAGCCGAGTCATGAGGTTCACGCCCAGGTAGAAGCAGATGACGGCGTAGGCGATGTCCCGCGCCGGCAGTAGGTGGAGCAGGGGAGAGTCGCCGGCCGCCCTGCGCACGCCCTCCTCCACGAAGTCGAGCCAGGGCTCCGAGCGCGCGATCAGCTCCGGCGCCAGGGCCGGATGGGCGAGGCTCGCGGCCACCATCTCGCTGAAGACCGTGATGTGACCGCCCTCCAGGTCCTCGCGATAGATGTGGCGCGCCAGCGAGAGCAGCTCCTCGAGGGACTCGGCCTGGTCGAAGGCCCGCCGGTAGCGCTCCATCCGGATCTCGCTACTGTGGTCGAGGGCCGCGAGCAATAGGCCGTGGAGGCCCCCGAAGTAATAGGAGATGAGGGCCGAGTTGAAGCCCCCCCGGCGCGCTATCTCTCGGATGGTGGTGCCGGCATACCCCGCCTCTCTCAAGGACGCGATGGCCGCGTCGATCATCTGCTGGCGCCTCGCGGTCTTCCCGCCCGCCGACCCGTCCATCCATCCCTCCCGAGTTGCCGACCAACGTTCTTAATCATATGATTCAATCAAGTGATTAAGAACTACGCCCGCCCGCCGGTGGCGGCCGCGGGCGCCCGATGACCTTGATCGCGGGTCTCCTGTGCGTCGCGTTGGTCGTCGTGGTGCCGTTGGCACTCGAGTTCCTGGAGGTGACGCGAGGCCCCCGGCTCGCGGCCGCAGCCGCCGGGGCCGTGGCTTCGTCGTCGTTCCTCGTCGATGAAGGATCGGTCGCCGGTGCGATCGCGGCGACGTGGCTGCTCGTCCCCCTCACGCTCGCGGCCCGTCATCTGGCGCAGCGACGATGGGGCTTCGAGCAGGCCGTTTCCGGTATCGCCGTGATCTATCTGTTGATGGGAGCCGGATGGCTGGTCACCTCGCGTTCAGGTGCGCGACCGTTCGGGTTCGGCGACGTCGTCGTCGAGCTCACCGCGGTGCATTTCCATTACGCCGGAGCCGTGGCGTCGCTCCTGGCGCTGCAGCTCGTCACCTGGTTGAGGGCGAGCGGCTCTCGCCACGTGCGTGTCGCAACGATCGCGCTGGTGCTCGTGGTGACGGCCACCGCGGTCACCGCGGCCGGTTTCGCACTGACGACCCCATCCCTCGGAGCCCTCGGCGCGCTGATGTTCTCCGTCGGGCTCGTCTTGGGAGCCGCCTTGATCCTCTCCGAGGTACGGCCGGCGATCCCGAACGGTGGGCTCCTGTTGACCGTTTCGGCGCTGTCCGTCGTCGCGAGCATGGCCCTTGCCATCGCCTACTCGACGGGTGAGTGGCTGGGGACCCCCGCTCCTACGATCGCGATGATGGCGAGGACCCACGGCATGCTGAACGCATTCGGTTTCTGCCTCGCCGGGATCCTCGGATGGAGGCTCGAGGTCCGATCTCGGCCCTTGATCCGATAGCACGTGGAGGGCACGCTCGGGTTCATTAAGTCGCGGCTCCCGTGTGGTTGCCCCGCTGGAGAAGACCGGATCCCTTGGTGCACGTGGTGCACGGTTGCACCAGGTGGACCACGAACGCGAGAGCTCTCCAGCGGGGTGCAGCCCCGGGCGCGCGGATCGTCTCGCACGAGGGCAACCTTTCAGATGGGCCCGAGGTCTGATGGTTGACAGAACCATGGTCGCGCTTCACTCGGTAAGGAGGCAGGGATGAACAAGGTCTCAACGGCCGTCACCGTCGGAATGGTCATCGTCGGTGCCGCGATGGCCATGCCGGCCCTTCAGGCGACCGAGCACGGTCGCCTCGATGCTCGCCTACTTGGTGACAACGAGGTCTGTGCGGTTGCCGAGTGCGATGATCCGAACGGCCGCGGCCATGCGGCCATCAGGCTGAAGCGCGCGGACCGGAGGATCTGCTTCTCGATCAGATGGAGGCGGATCGAGGCCCCCTACGCGGCCCACATCCATCGCGGTGAAGAAGGGGTCGAGGGGCCCGTCGAGGTCACCCTGTTCTCCGCGAGGGAGCTGTCCACCAGCGTCAAGAAGATCGGTGGCTGCGCGCGGGCCGGTCGCTCCTTGATCGACGCGATCAAAGCGGACCCGGGTGCGTTCTACGTGAACGTGCACACGCCCAGTTACGAAGGCGGGGCTATCCGGGGTCAGCTGAGGCAATGAGGAGAGCGTCAGCGCGAGGAACAAGGTGCCGCTACGTGATGCGGCGGAGACCCCTGGTCACCGCCAGCAGGGGAGCGGTGCACAGTGCAGGCCCCAGCACCCACACGGGGCGCGTGAGCCACCACTCGAGGCTGGGCTCTTCAGGAACGGACGTGATGAAGCGCATCAACGCGTAGAAGAGCGCGAAGCCGACCGCGTGCCACAGGAACAGCGGCATGGCGTTGGCCGACAGCCACGCGACGAAGCGCCGCACTCGGGGCCTGTCCGCGACCTCGAGGATCCGCTCCCGGTACGCGACCACGAGCCCGAGCTGGAGGATCAGCAGTGCGATTATCGGCAGCGTCGGAGGTCCCATGTTGGAGAAGCGGTCCGCCGCCGACGTCGTGCCGACCATCGAGCGCGGATAGAGCCCCATGTTCGTGAGCCCGACCAACGCTCCGAACCCGATCAACATCAGCGCGTGCCCTAAGCGCGTCGGCGCGTCGCGCAACCGCTCCCAGGACCATCCGACCTGGTGGGCTGCCCCCCACACGAAGATCATGTTGAACCACGCGGCCTCGGGGTGGTCGAAGCGGAAGCGCAGCAGGTCCACGCCCATCGTCAGCCCCACCATGGCGATCGGCACGAGGTAGCCCCAGCGGCGGTCCAGCACGTCTGCGACCGGCACGAGACAGACCATGACCATGTAGACGACCAGGAACCACAGTGGGGAGAGCACGAGCAGGACGCCGCGCGTAACCCACGGATCACCACCTTCGTGCAGCGATGCGATAGCCGTTCCGGCCCCCGCGACGACGGCGATGAGCACCAGCGCGGGGAGGCCGAGCTGGACCGCGCGCCGCTTGACGAATCGAGCCCACGCGCCTCGTTGTTCCCGATCCCTGGCCCAGGCGCGGGCATGAACGTAGCCCCCGGCGACGAAGAAGAGCGGCATGACCTGGAGCACCCACGTGAGGCTCCACAATCCAGATACGTAACCGATCGGGTTGTCGGCATGAGGTCCATCGGCGCGCCACACAAGGATCGTGAAGACCCAGTGCCACAGCACGACGGTCGTCGTGGCGAGGGATCGCAACAGGTCGATGAGGTCGTCCCGTCCGCCGCCCGGACGAGCCGGCGGCAGCATCGCGGGGCGTGGGTACTCGGCAACTCGACCAGGATCCGCCACGCCCGTCATGCTGCGCCCTCACCCCCCTCGAGGTAGAGCATGAACCCGATCTCCCGGGAGTTCGCCGACCACATCGGCTTGGTCTCGTGGGCCTCCGGTTCTAACGAGCCCGATGGCCGGCCACATCGTGGATCGTGAGCGTGGGCTCTGCGCCCGCGGACCTGAACATGATGATGCCCCCCGGCGTCTTGACGCTGCGCCGGTAGTCCTCGAGCTCCTCGCGACTGTTCCACACGGTCGCTATCCGCCAAACATCGGATCCCTCGACGTGCATGAGGAACGTTTCTCTGATCGCCGGCGGAAGTTGGTCGCCGGCTTGATCGAAGGCGCTTCTCAATGCCGAACTTTGGTCTGGAGCGACCTCGGCCTCCAATATCGTGACGAGCATCTCGGCTCCTCCTGATCTCAGATGTCGGAATCATCGATTCCTACTCCCCTCGGCTCCACCGCGCCACCGGTTCCCGCATGTCTGCGCCGGT
>Ga0299913_10000344_pt1 | contig 28182 bp, 26 predicted proteins | sample RVTome_9_FD_201360 | JGI IMG/M metagenome (GOLD analysis project Ga0299913, IMG submission 201360) | Soil microbial communities from uranium-contaminated site in the Upper Colorado River Basin, Wyoming, United States - RVT155D38 (version 2) ... | reverse complement strand
GTGGCCCGGCGCGCCTCGTCGCCAGTCGCGCGACGGACCTCGGAGGCCCCGAGCGCGGACGCCAGGCGAGCGGGGTCGAGCTGGTGCTCGCCGGAGACAAGGGCGAGCACCGGAGCTCCATCGGCCATGAACACGAGCGACTTCACGATCTGACCGACATCGCAGCCCACCGCACGGGCGGCGTCGGCCGCGGTCCGCGTCTCCTCCGGGAAGCGACGCACCTCGATCTCCAGGCCGGCCTCCGCCGCCGCGGTCACCACCCTGGCGACGTTCGCGTGCATCGGCTCCGGCATGGCCGCATGATGGCACGCCGTGGTAGGCTCGTCGCGACAACCCAAGAACGACAGGGGAGCGCGACAGCGCTGAGAGTGCGGCCAACCGCAGACCCTCGAACCTGATCTGGGTCATGCCAGCGAAGGGAGTCGAGTTGAACCGTGCAACGGCGCGCCCCCCGGGTGCGCCGTTCGTCGTTCCTGGACGTGGAGCACGTTGAGAGCAGGAGAGCAGGTGCGAGCAGTGATCGTGGCCGGGGGTGACGCTCATCCATCCGATGCGCGGTGGTTGGCCGAGGCCGACCTCGTCATCGCAGCCGATGGGGGCGCCGCCTTCCTCGAGGACATCGGCCGACGACCGGACGTGCTCGTCGGCGACCTCGACTCGGTCAACGCGGCGTTGGTGGAGCGGCTCGCTATGGCGGGCACGGCGGTGGAGCGGCACCCGGTTGCGAAGGACGCCACCGACGCCGAGCTGGCGATCGATCGAGCGGTGGGCGCCGGCGCGCGCCGCATCACCGTGATCGGCGCGTTCGCCGGTGAGCGGCTCGACCACGAGCTGGCAAACGTCCTGCTGCTGACCGATCCGGGATGGTCCGAGGCCGCCGACGACCTGCGCATGGTGCGCGCCGGAACGACGGTCCGCGCCGCGCGGGGGCCGGGCCGGATCGACATCGAGGCGGGCTTGGGTGCCACGGTGAGCCTCCTGCCCCTGGGCGGGGATGCCACCCGGGTCTCCACCACCGGCCTCCGCTTCCCGCTCGACGGCGAGCCGCTCCTGCTGGGGCGCTCGCGCGGTCTCTCGAACGAGGTGGTCGCCGTCCCGGCGTCGGTCTCGCTTGAGATCGGCGTGCTCCTCGTCATCGAGACCGTCACGGAAGGAGTCGAAGCATGACGACAACACCAGCAACCGAAACGCGCGCGGCCTGGCGCGTGGTGGACATCGTGGTCGCCGCTGCCATCGGCGTCGCGTTCGGCGTGGTCTTCTGGCAGTGGAACGTGATCTGGGCGCCGCTCTTCGCGGGCCAGGTCAATCCCCTCGCCTATCTCGTCTCCGGCATGTGGCTCGTGCCGGGAGTGCTGGCCATGCTCATCATTCGCCGGCCGGGCGCCGCGATCTTCGCGGAGACGCTGGCCGCCGTCGTCTCGGCCCTGCTCGGTTCCCTGTGGGGGCTGGACGTCATCCTCTCCGGCGCGGTCCAGGGCGCCGGCGCCGAGCTCGTCTTCGCCGCGTTCCTCTACCGCTCGTTCGGGTTGCCGGTGGCGCTGCTGGCCGGAGCGGGCGCGGCCGTCGGGGAGTGGCTCCACGACATGCCGGTCTACTATGCGACCACGGCCTTCGAAGTGCAGCTCGCCTACGGTGCCTTCATGCTGATCAGCGGGGTGGTCATCGCCGGAGCCGGCTCGTGGTTGCTCGTGCGCGCGCTGGCGCCCACCGGCGTCCTCGGCCAATTCGCCGCCGGGCGGGACCAGCCCGAGGTGTGATGCGCTGAGCGGCCCGCCACCCGCGCCGGGGCCGATCTCGGTTGAGGCGCGCGGCTGGGGCTGGCGCCACGCCGGGCGCCGCAGCTGGGCAGTCCGAGGGCTCGATCTGCGGATCGCGGCGGGCGAGCGGGTCCTCCTGCTCGGCCCGTCCGGATCGGGGAAGTCCACGCTGCTCATGGCGATGGCCGGCCTGCTCGAGCCATCCGGCGCGGCGGGGGTCGAGGGTGAGCTGCGGGTTGCCGGCGAGCCGGCCCGCGCGGTGCGCGACCGAATCGGAATCGTCTTCCAGGACCCCGAGTCGCAGATCGTCATGGGACGCGCTGGCGACGACGTCGCCTTCGGCCTCGAGAACCTATGCCTGCCGACGGAGTTGATCTGGCCTCGCGTGGCCGCCGCGCTGGACGCCGTAAAGTTCCGCCACCCGCCGGAGCGGCCGACTGACGCCCTGTCCGGGGGGGAGCAGCAGCGGCTGGTCATCGCCGGCACGCTCGCCATGCGCCCTGGGCTCCTCCTCCTCGACGAGCCGACCGCTAACCTCGACCCGGAGGGCGCGGCCGCCGTCCGCGACGTGCTCACCGGCATCGCGCGCAGCGGCTCGATGACCATGGTCCTCGTCGAGCATCGCGTGGGCGAGGCGCTGCCGCTCGTCGACCGCGTCGTGGCGCTCGACGGCAGCGGCGAGCTGCTTGCCGACGGCCCGCCCACCGAGGTCTTCCGCCGGCACGGCGATGCGCTCACCGCGGCGGGCATCTGGACGCCGGACGGCCGCCTGCCCTCGCCGCCCGAGCGCCCGCGCCCGGCGGTCGAGACGCAGCTGGTCGCCGACCAGGCGTCGTACACCTATCCGGGCGGCGCCGCGCCGGCCCTGCGCCGGACGGACGTCCAGGTCCGCTCAGCGGAGGCGCTGGCCGTCACCGGCCCGAACGGATCGGGCAAGTCGACGCTGGCATTACTCCTCGCCGGCCTCCTGCGGCCGAGCGCCGGCGACGTGTACGGCACCGAGGCGCTGGCCACCGGGCGAGGGCACGACGCGCTCTGGCGCTGGCCTGCACGGGACCTCGTCACCCATGTCGGCATGGTCTTCCAGGATCCCGAGCACCAGTTCCTCACCGGGTCGGCCCGCGACGAGCTGGCCCTCGGCCCGATGCGCAGTGGCGTCCACCCCCGGGTCGCGCGCCGCCGCGCGGACGAGCTGCTCGAGCGCCTTCACCTCGCCGCCGTGGCACAGGCGAACCCGTTCACCTTGTCCGGCGGAGAGAAGCGGCGGCTGTCCGTGGCGACCGCCCTCGCCACCGCGCCGGAGGTGCTCGTGCTCGACGAGCCGACGTTCGGGCAGGACCGGAGGACCGCCACCGAGCTGCTCCGGCTGCTCGCCGACCTGCGCGACGAGGGCCGCGCCATCGTCGTTGCCACGCACGACCGCGAGTTCGTCACGGCCCTCGCCGACCGCACCCTGCGGCTGCAGGCCCCGGATGCGGCGCCACCCTCGGAGCTGGACCGATGAGGCTGATGGTGCCCCTCCGGCCCGACCCACGAGCCCCGCTGGCACGCGTCAACCCCACCGCCCGGCTGGCGACGGCGCTCATCTTCATGGCGGTTGCCTTCGCCTCGATCGACCCGCTGACGCCCACGCTCCTGCTCGTCGTCCTGCTCGCCGCCGTCCCGGCCAGCGGCATCCGGCCGCTCGACCTGCTCGTGCGGGCCTGGCCGCTCCTCCTCGCCGCCGCCGCGCTCGCCGTGCTGAACGCCCTCTTCGCCCCGGCCGGCTCGGGAGCCGTCCTCCTCCGGATCGGCCCGGTCGAGCTGCGAGAGGAGGCGCTCGTGGCCGGCATCGCGGTCGGCCTGCGGGTCCTGGCGGTGGCCCTGGCAGGCCTTATCGCCGTGGTCGCCACCGACCCCACCGACCTCGCGGACTCGCTCCAGCAGCAGCTCGGCCTGTCGCCGCGCTTCGCCGTCGGTGCGCTGGCCGCGGTGCGCCTCATGCCGGCGATCGCCCACGAGTGGCAGACGCTTCGCCTCGCGCGGCGGGCGCGCGGCGTGTCGGCCGGGCGCTCGCCGCTCGCAGCCGTGCGCATCGCGGCCGGCCAGCTGCTCGCCATCCTGGTGGGGGCGATCCGGCGCGCCACGCGGCTCGCGACGGCGATGGAGGCGCGCGGCTTCGCGTCGCGCCCGTGCCGCACGACGGCGCGGCCGCAGGCGATGGAGCGCCGCGACTGGCTCCTCCTCGCCGGCGCCGCCGGGATCGGGGCGCTGGCGGTCACGATTGGCGTCGTTCTCGGAACGTGGCGCTTCCTCATCGGCTGAGCCGGCGCCGGGCGCTATGCTCACGAGCGCCCCATGATCCGCAGCACGCCCTTCCACCCGCGCACGAGCACGCTCAACCAGACCGGCCTATGGCAGCACTGGTCCGGCCACCTCGTTGTCACCCGCTACCAGGCCAGCGACAAGTTCGAGTACTTCGTGGCGCGCAACGCGGCCGGCGTCTTCGACACCTCGCCGCTGTACAAGTACCGGATCGCCGGGCCCGACGCCGAGCGGTTCCTGTCCGGGATGCTGGCGCGTGACATCCGCACCTGCCCGCCCGGTCACGCCCACTACACGACCTGGCTCGACGACCGCGGCTTCGTGCTCGAGGACGGGGTCATCCAGCATCGGTCGTCCGACGAGTACCTCCTCACCTCGGCCGAGCCGAACCTTGCCTGGTTCGCGGACCGCATCGGCCGGATGCGGGTCACGGTGGAGGAGGTGAGCCTGGACATCGGCGCCCTGGCCGTCCAGGGACCCCGCTCGCGCGACCTCGTCGCCCGCCTCGTCCCCGCTGCAGATGAGCTGCCCTTCTTCGGGCTCACCACCGGCACGGTGGCCGGGCGCCCGGTGACGGTGAGCCGCACCGGCTACACCGGCGACCTCGGCTACGAGGTCTGGGCCGAGGCCACGGACGCCGTCGCCGTGTGGGATGCGATCTGGGACGCGGCGGACGGCTACGGCATCCTGCCCTACGGCATGGGAGCGCTCTACATGATGCGAATCGAGGCGGGGCTCATGCTGCTCGGGGTGGACTTCGACTCGAGCCGCTTCGCCTTCAACGACGCACATCGGTCCACCCCGCTGGAGCTCGGCTGGCGCTGGATGTTCAAGGGCCTGGCCGATGACCACCGCCCCTTCATCGGCCGCCAGGCGCTCGAGCGGGAGATCAGCGAGAAGACGTCGCGCTGGACGATGGTGGGGCTGGTCGTCGACTGGGAGGACTACGACCGGGTGTACACGGCGGCGGGCCTCATCCCGCCGAAGGACCATCGGCCGGTGCACGAGGACTGGATGGTGTACGACGACGAGCGGGCCAGGGTCGGCTACGCCACGAGCTTCATGTACTCGCCGGTCCTCCAGCGTCACATCGCCCTCGCCCGGGTCCGGCCCGACCTGGCCAGGCCCGGCACGCGCGTGCACCTCGAGTTCACGGTCGACCACCACTACCAGCAGGTCGCGGCGCACGTCGCCCGGCTGCCCTTCTACAACCCCGAACGAAAGACGGCGTGAGGCAGATGGACCGATACGACGCGATCGTCATTGGCGGCGGACACAACGGCCTGGTGAACGGCGCCTACCTGGCGCGTGGCGGCCTCCGGACGCTGATCCTGGAGCAGCGCCACCTCGTCGGCGGCGCCGCGATCACCGAGGAGCTGCGTCCCGGCTTCCACTTCACGACGTTCAGCTACGCGCTGAGCCTGCTCCGGCCGCAGATCATCCACGAGCTCGAGCTGCCGAAGCACGGCTTCCTGCCGCTGCTGATGTCCACCCGCTTCGCCCCGGGGGCCGATGGCGACCACCTCCTCTTCAGCCGTGACCACGACGCGAACCTGCGCGAGATCATCCGCCACTCCCCGCACGACGCCGATGCCTACGAGCAGTACGGGCACGACATGGATCGCGTCTGCCAGGCGATCAAGCCGCTGCTCGACATGGCCCCGCCGGACATCTTCAGCGACGATCCCGAGGAGCTCGTGGCCCTCGCCGGGCTCGGCTCGCGGCTGCGCTCGCTCGACAAGCGGACGCTGCACAACGCGGTGCGGCTGCTCACCGGCAGCGCCGCCGATTTCCTGGACGACTACTTCGAGTCCGAGCTGCTGAAGGGTTGGCACGCCTCGTCGGGGATCATCGGCTCGAAGGTCGGCCCGCGCTCGCAGGGATCGGGTCTGGTGCTGCTCTTCCACTCGCTCGGCGAGCACGATGGCAGCTTCGGCACGTGGGCCTTTCACAAGGGGGGCAACGGCGGCTTCACGCAGGTGCTCGCGCGCGCGGCCCAGGCCTTCGGCGCCGAGATCAGGCTCGAATCGCCGGTGGAGCGGGTGCTCACCCGCGACGGGGAGGCGACCGGGGTGGCGCTCGGTGACGGGACGGAGATCGGCGCCGACATCGTGGTCAGCGCGCTCGACCCGCGTCGCACCTTCCTCGAGCTCGTCGAGCCGCGCGAGCTGCCCGACGACCTGGTCGAGGACATCCGGCGCATGAAGTTCCAGGGCGTGAGCTCGAAGGTGAACTTCGCGCTCAACGGCCTGCCGTCCCACCCGACCCTCGGCAACGGCCCGGAGATCTACCGCGGCTTCCTGAACATCGGCCCCTCGATCGACTACCTCGAGCGCGCCTTCGACGCGGCGAAGTACGGCTGGTACCCCGACGAGCCGTACATCGACTGCGCCATCCAGTCGACGATCGACCCGGACATGGCGCCGCCCGGCAAGCACGTCCTGTCCTGCTTCGTGCAGTACACGCCGTACCACCTGCGCGAGTCCGACTGGGACGCTGAGCGGGAGCCGATGGCGGACCGCGTGCAGGCCACGCTCGAGCGCTTCTTCCCCGGTTTCGGCGACCTCGTCCTGCAGCGTGAGGTCGTCACGCCGCTCGACATCGAGCGCACCGTGGGCCTGAGCGAGGGAAACATCTTCGCCGGCGAGTTCCTCGCCCCGCAGATGTTCTTCTTCCGCCCGGCACCGGGCTGGTCGCAGTACCGCACGCCGATCGCCGGCTACTACCAGTGTGGCTCGGGCACGCATCCGGGCGGCTGCGTCATGGGCGCGCCGGGCCGCAACGCCGCGGATCGGATCCTCCGCGACCGGGAGGCCGTCGCCGGCTGATACCCTCGCCCCGTGGCGCGCACCGAGGAGCTTCGGGTCCGCGCCGGCGAGGCGAACCTGGCCGGCACGCTCACCCTGCCCGATGGCGCGCCACCGCCGGACCGAGGCGGTCGCTATCCGAACGCGCTGCTCCTCCCCTCCTGGCTGCCCCGCGACCGGGACGGGGGCTGGGACCAGGGCGGCCACCCGACCTGGTTCGCTCCCGGACCGATGCCTGCCGGCCTCCTCGCCCGCCTGGCCGATGCGCTGGCGGAACGCGACGTCGCATCGCTGCGCTGCGACCCGCGCGGCTGCGGCGCTTCCGAAGGGACGTGGGAGTCGACCTCGCTGTTCACCCGCATCGACGACGCGCGCGACATGCTCGCGGCGATGCGCTCGCACGGGGCGCTCGACCTCCGCCGCACCGGCATGCTGGCCCACGGCGAGGGGGCGACGCTGGCGCTGTCGGTGGCCATCGGCGACCCGGCGGTGAGCGCGCTCACCCTGGTGGGGCCGGGGGCGCGCTCGGGCCGTGACCTCCTGCGCCGCGGCGTGGGGGAGCGGTCCCGCACCGGCACCGACCGGCAGCACCCGATCGTGGCGGCGATCGACCGGGTGAGCGAGGAGATGATCGAGCGGGCCGAGCGGCGGGAGGCATCGGTCCGGCTGCACCTCAGGCGCGGGGAGTCGGTCGAGCTCGGACTGGCGGGCCTGGAGCAGGCGATCCACACCCCCAACCTCGCGCTGGTGACGATGCTCCATCGCTCAGTGGCGCTCGTCCATGGGGCGGAGGACGCCTGGGCCGCACCGGACGAGTCGGCGCTGCTCGAGGTCGTTCTTCGCGAGGCTGGCAACCAGCCGACGCGACGCCTCGTGCCGGGCGCGGGCCACGACCTGGCGGAGGCGGACGATGCCCTCGTCGCGGAGGTCGCCGCGGACCTCGCGGCGCGCATCGCGCCGCGCGAACTGCCCCCGGTCCTGCTCGCCATCGAGGAGATGGGCGGTGGGGTTCAGTAGCGCCCGCGCTGCGTTACGATGCGCGCCATGAAGCCCCAGCCCGGCGAGCCGGCACCCGACTTCTCGCTCGCCGCTGACGACGGCAGCACGGTGACCCGCGACGGGCTGCTGGGGCGGCGCTACGTCCTCTACTTCTACCCGAAGGACGACACCGCTGGCTGCACCGCCCAGGCCTGCTCGATGCGCGACAACTTCGCGCGCGTGACCGATGCCGGCATCCAGGTCTACGGCGTCTCGCCCGACTCGGTGGCCAGCCACGTGAAGTTCCGCGACAAGTACGAGCTCCCGTACCACCTCCTCGCCGACGAGGGGCACCGGGTCGCCGACGCGTACGGAGTCTGGGTCGACAAGACGTACATGGGCCGCTCGTACCAGGGGGTCGAGCGCTCGAGCTTCATCATCGGTCCCGATGGGAGGATCGAGCACGTCCTCGAGCGGGTGAAGCCGGCCCAGCACGTCGACCTGATCATGGAGGCCATCGCCGCATGAGCCGGGGCACGAGTCGCGGGTCGATGCTGCTCCAGTCGGTGGGTGTCATGCTCGTCGCGCTGCTCGTTCTGATCGGTGTCCTCGCCTTCGTGTGGGTGCTCTCGTGATCTGGATCCTCACCGCGGTCGTGCTGCTGGCCTGGTTCATCGGCCTCCTGCTGGCCTGGGGGCCGCTCGTCAATCTCCTCCTGGTCGCGGCGGCCGTGCTGCTCGTGGTGCAGCTCATCAACGAGCGCGAGGCGCGGTCCTGACCGAATTCATGCCCGGGATGCACTGGATCGCTGCGGTCGGGCTCGTCATCCTCTGGCTCGCCCTGCTGGTCACCGGGGCTACGTTCGGCGGGCTCATCCATGCTCTGCTGGCCGGGGCCTTCGCCATCCTGCTCATCTACCTGCCGCCCTCCGGCCATACGCCGGGCCCCTGAGCGTCCGCGCGCCGGCGGGCGCGGAATGCGACGGCCTAGCTGTCACGACCTTGGGTAGGCTTCGCCCACGTGAAGCTGCTCCTGTTCGCCGACCTCCATCTCGACGCCCCGTTCGCCTGGGCGTCGCCGGAGACGGCCCGCTCCCGTCGCCGCAACCGCCGCGAGACGCTCACCCGCATCCTCACCCTCGCCGACGAGGAGCGGGTGGACGCCGTCCTCTCCGCCGGAGACCTGTTCGAGCACGAGCGGGTCAGCCCGGACACGGTCGAGTTCCTGCGCGCCAGCCTGGCCCGGACCGATGTCCCGGTCCACCTTGCCCCCGGCAACCACGACTGGCTCTCGGCGCGATCGCCGTATGCGCTCGTCGACTGGTCGCCGAACGTCCACGTCTTCAGTGAGCCGCGGCTCGCGCCGGTCACGCTGGCCGACGGCCTCACCCTGTGGGGCGCGGCGCACCGAGCGCCCGCCAACACGGACGGCTTCTTCGCCGGCTTCCGGCCCGATCGGGGCGGCCAGCACCTCGCCCTGGCCCACGCCTCGGAGCGCAGCCTGCTCGGCTGGCAGGAGGACGGCAAGCAGCCCCACGCACCTTTCGACGCCCGGGAGATCGCGGAGGCGGGCATCGCGCACGCCTTCCTCGGCCACTACCACCTGCCGCGCGACGCTGATCGTCACACCTACCCCGGAAACCCGGACCCGCTCGAGTTCGGCGAGGAGGGGGAGCGCGGCGCGGTCATCGTCACCGTCGCTGCGGACGGATCGGTGACGCGCGAACGGCGATCCGTGGCGGTCAGCCGCGTCCACGACGTCACCGTCTCGCTCGAAGGGGCGGCGCACGAGGATGACGTCCGCGCGGCGGTGAGCGGCGCCATCGCCGACCTGTCCGGCTGCGTGCGGGTCACGCTCGTGGGCGAGCTTGGGCCGGCGGCGGCGGTCGACGTCCGCGATCTCGCTCGGCTGGGCGAGCATCTCGACGGGCTCGTCGTGCGCGCCGGCCAGCTGAGCGTCGGCTATGACCTCGACACGATCCGCGCCGAGCAGACCGTCCGCGGCGAGTTCGTTCGCGACGCGCTCGAGGCGATCGACGACGAGGAGCTGCGCCGGCGGGTGCTGCTCACCGGCCTGCGTGCCCTCGAGGGCCGCGCCGACCTCGAGGTCGCCTGAGCCATGCGCATCGAGCGGATCGTCGCCCGCGCCTTCGGCCCGTTCCGCGGCGAGGAGCTGCGGCTGGCCGCCGGCATGACCATCGTCTCCGGGCCGAACGAGGCGGGCAAGTCGACGTGGCATGCGGCCATGCGCCTGGCCCTCACCGGCCTGCGGCGCGGGAAGGGACCGGGCACCGCCGCGGAGCGGCAGCTCGCCGAGCGGCATCGGCCCTGGGACGCTCCGGACGCCTGGGCGGTCGAGGCTCGGCTGCGCCTCGCCGACAACCGGCTCATCGACATCACCCAGGATCTCGCCGGAAAGGTCGACTGCCGCGCCACCGATGTCGGACTGGGTCGCGACGTTTCGCACGAGATCCTGGACGGCACGCCGGACGCGTCACGTTGGCTCGGGCTCACCCGCGACGCCTTCGCCGCCACCATCTCGGTCAGCCAGGCCCAGATCCTGGCCGTCACCGAAGCCGCCGACGAGCTCCAGGAGCAGATGCAGCGGGCCGCCGCCACCCAGGGGACGGATGCCACCGCCGCGGAGGCCATCGCACGGCTCGAGACGTTCCGCCGCGACGCGGTCGGCGTCGACCGCGTGGGGGCGCGCGGGCCGTTGCGCACCACGAAGGACCGCCTCGCGACGCTCGAGGCGTGCCTGGCCGAGGCGCGCCGCCAGCACCACGAGTACCTCGAGCGCTCCGCCGAGGTGGATGTGGCGGAGCGGCGGGTCGCCGATGCGCGGCGCGCCCTTCGAGAGACCGAGGCGCAGCTCGCCGCCCAGCGCGCCGCGGCTGCCCGCCGACGCCACGGTCAGGCGGCCGACCTGGCGGCCCGCCACCCGGCGGCGCCGGAGGCGATCGCCGCGCGCGACGAGCGGGCGGACGAAGTCGCCGGCGCGCTCGATGCGTGGGCATCCCGACCGCGCATCGTGGCGCTCGAGGGGCCGAGCGCGGCGGCGCTCGAGCGCGAGCTGGCCGCGCTGCCGCACGCCGCGGACCCGGGTGACGTCGAGCCGCACCCGGCGGCGCGCGAGGCATTCCACGCATATGAGCTGGCCGAGGACGCGCTCGCCCAGCTCGGCGACGAGCCGGCGCCGGACGATCCGTCACTGCCCGACCTCGACGAGGGCCGCCTGCGCGAGCTCGCCCGGCGCCTCCGCGACCCGCAGCTGCCGAGCGTCGCGCGCCTCGAGCAGGAGCTGACCGACGCGCGACGGGCCGCCGAGGCCGCGCGGAGCCCGCTCGGCGCGCCGCTCCTGGCCGGGGCGGCGGCCGCCCTCCTCGGGGGGCTGGCGTTCATCCTCGCCGGCGTGAGCGCGGCCGGCATCCTCCTTCTCGTCGCGGGCGTCGTCGGCGGAGCGGCCGGCTGGCTGATGAGCCGCGGCGCGCGCGTGGCCGCCGCCCGCGTGGCCCGCGTCGAGCTTGCGCTTGGCCCGTACCGCGAGGCGCGCGTCGCCGCGGAGGCGGAGCGCGCGGCCGCGATCGCGGAGGTGCGGGAGCTCAATCTGCCGGCCGACGCCGCATCGCTCGATGATCTCGCCGACCGTATCGCGTCCGCTGCGGCCGCGCGGCGCGCCGGGCTCGACCGTGACGCTCGGAGGCAACGGCTCGCCGAGCGCCGCGACCAGGCACGGACGCGGGCCGTCGACGCCGTGGTTGCCCGCGGCGGGGAGCGCATTGACGACCCGCGCGCCGCCTGGCTCGCCTACGAGGCGGCCTGCCGCGCCCGGGCGGAGCGCGCCGCGTCCGCAGCGCGGCGAGCGGCGCTCGAGCGTGAGGTCCATGCACGTCGTGCTGCCGAGCAGTCGGCGGAGGCGACCCGCGCCGCGGTGGATGCCGCCGAGCGCCGGCTCCGATCCCTGTCCGACGCGCTCGGCGTCGACGCGCAGGGCGACCCGGATTCGCTCGTCGCCCGCCTGCGCGGGTGGCAGGCGCAGCGCGGCGATGAGCTGCGCCGCAACGAGGCCTCCATCGGGGAGTGGCAGCGGCTCCAGTCGCTGCTCGATGGCGCCTCGCTCGCCGAGCTCGACGACCGCGCCACCGCGCTCGAGACGGCCGCCGCCGCGGTCGCGGCAGGGCTCGAAGGCCCCGTCGCGCCGCCGAGTGAGCCGCTGGCCGAGCTCGAGGCGCGCGTCTCGCGCTGCACGGACGAGCTGCGGGCCGAGACGAGCGCCCACGACGCGTTGCGCGGCAACCTCGAGGCTCGCCGCGACGCCCTGCCCGACGTGGCGGAAGCCGAGGAGTCCGTGCTCGCCGCGCGGGACGAGCTCGCCCGGGTCGTGGCCCTGGCCGAGACGCTCGATCGGACGCTGGCCCTGCTGCGCTCCGCCGAGGAGCGGGTCCACCGCAGCCTGGCGCCAGTGCTCGCAGCCGCCATCGGTCGCTGGCTCCCGGCCATCTGCCGCGGCGCATACGTCGACGTCTCGGTCGACCCCGCCGACCTGGCCGTCCGGGTCAAGGAAGCGGCCACCGGAAAGTGGCGCGAGGCACGGCTCCTGTCGGAGGGCACTCGCGAGCAGATCTATCTCCTCCTCCGCGTCGCGATGGCCGAGCACCTCGTCACGAACGGCGAGACGGCACCGCTCCTGCTCGACGAGGTGACCGTCCAGTCCGACCCGCTCCGCAAGCACGAGCTGCTCGAGGTCCTGCATCGGCTCAGCGCCGAGCGCCAGGTCGTGCTCTTCACCCACGACGATGACGTCCTCGCCTGGGCTGGGCGTCGCCTCGACGGCGAGCGTGACGCCACGGTCCTGCTGCCGGCCCGTCACCCCGCGCCGGACCCGATGGTTGCCGTGCCGATCGACGAGCTCCCGGCCACGACCCTCGCCGACTGACGCGCGAAACCGCGCTAACGCAGACGGGGAACTCGACCTCGGCTGCTGCCGGGCGCGTCGGCTAGGATTGCTCACCCATCGATGCCCAACGATCGACTGCCGACACCCGAACGCGTCCTGGTCGTTGCCGCGCACCCGGACGACATCGAGTTCGGCGCGGCCGGCACCGTTGCACGCTGGGTCGCGGAGGGAGCGCAGGTCCGCTACCTGGTCGTGACGCGCGGTGACAAGGGCAGCGACGACCCGACGGTCGACCCGGCTGACCTGGCCGCCACCCGTGAGCGCGAGCAGCGGGCCGCCGCCGAGGAGATCGGCGTGGTCGGGGTCGATTTCCTCGACGAGCCGGACGGCCAGGTGGAGCCGACGCTGCGCCTCCGGGAGCGGATCACCTATGCGATCAGGGCCTTCCGCCCCGAGGTGGTGATGACCCATGATCCGACCGTGGTGTTCGTGAACAACGAGTGGGTGAACCACCCCGACCATCGTGCCGTGGGGCAGGTGGCGGTCGACGCCGTCTTCCCGACCGCGCGCGACCCGTTGAACTTCCGTGAGCATCTCGACGCCGGCCTCGAACCGTGGAAGGTCGCCGAGCTGTTCCTGTGGAGCACGAACGAGGCGAACCAGATCGTCGATGTGAGCGACACGATCGAGCGCAAGATCGCGGCCCTATCGCGCCATGCCAGCCAGTTCCATGACTTCGACGAGACGGCGCGCTGGCTGCGCAGACGGGCCGAGGAGCTCGGCGAGCGGACCGGGTACCGGGCGGCCGAGGGCTTCCGCCGCGTGATGCTGGCGCGATGACCCGGCCGCGGGGGACGACGCGCCCCACCATCACCCTGCTCCTGGCGGCGGCCATCCTCGCCGGCTGCTCTGCCGACCTGCCGGACCCGACCGCGTATCCAACCCCGGCACCCCGAGCCACCGCGGCCGATGCCGAGGCGGTGGTCGCCGACTTCCTGGAAGCATGGGCGGAGCGTGACTACACGGCGCTGTATGCCACGCTCGCCAGCCGCGATCGCGAGCGGTACAGCCGCCGCGACGTTGCCGGGCTGCTCCGGACGTTCGACGACCTTGCCGGTGTCACCGAGCTTGCGACCTCGAGCGGCTCGCCGGTTCCCATCGTCCTGCCACCTGAGCCGCGTCCGCCGGATGAGCCACCGCCGACCGCGACCCCCAGGCCGGCTGCCGGGGAGTCCGGGGCGCCGCCGGCCGACGGCACGCCGGTGCCAAGCTCCACCGCGGCGCCGACCCCGCCGCCCCCGGATACCCCGCTGGACGGGCCGGTACCCGCGCTCGCCGTGCCGATCGAGCTGGCGTTCAGCACGGACAACTTCGGCGAGGTCGACCTCTCGCGGCAACTCGTCCTCGTCGAGGCCGCCGCCGGCTGGCACGTTCGGTGGAGCCCGGAACTCCTCTTCCCGGAGCTCGGCCCGAACGGTACGCTCGAGCTGGCCCGCACGGCGCCGAGGCGCGGCATGATCGTCGGCCGGGACGGCACGGTCTACGCGCGGACCCGCCGCGACGGGGCCCGGGTCTACCCGCAGGAATGGCTCGCCGGGCAGACCATCGGCTACGCGACGCCCGCGGCCGACGGGGAGCTGCGCCGACCGCTCATCCGCGCTGGCGCCCGCCCTGGTGACCTCGTCGGACGCAGCGGCCTGGAGCTTGGTGCGGACGAGGTTCTCCGCGGCCAGGTCGGGTTCACGCTCTCCGTCATCCCGGCTGACGGTGAGCCAGCGGTCGTCCTCGAACGCGAGGTCCGCGACGGCAACGACGTCGTCATCACCCTGCGCCCGTCGATCCAGGCCACGGCCCAGAGCCAGATCGCCGGTTACGCGGAGGCCGGCACCGCGGTCATCGACCCGAAGAACGGCGAGGTATGGGCCATCGCATCGGCCCCGCTCTTCAACCCGAACGCAATGACGCTCGGGACCACCCTCGGCGGGCAGCCGCTTCCCGATCCCACCCAGGCCAACGTCCTGAACCATGCCACCCAGGGCACGTATCCCACCGGCTCCTCGTTCAAGGTGTTCACGCTCGCCGCCGCGCTGCAGACCGGCGTCGCGGGGCCGGGGACCCGGATGACCTGCAACGGCACCTGGACGTTCTCCGGCTTCACCTTCCGCAACTACGAGGAACACTCGCTGCCCGGGACCGTGAACCTGCTCGAGGCCATGGCCTTCAGCTGCAACACGACCTACATGCCGCTCTCGATCATGGTCTACGAGGAGGACGAGTTCGCGCTCACCAATCTCGTCCGCGACTTCGGCTTCGGGCAGCAGACCGGCATGGCCTACCTGCCCCACGAAGCCGGCATCCTGCCCGACCATGCCTACTTCGAGGAGGCGCCGCGCTGGCACGGCGGCACCGACCCCTACGGGCCGTTCGACCAGATCCAGCTCTCGATCGGCCAGGGCAGCCTCCTCGCCTCGCCGCTCCAGATGGCCAATGCCTACGCTGCTCTTGGCAACGGTGGCCGGCTGTGGGTGCCGCGCATCGTGTCCGAGGTCCGCGACCCGGACGGCGAGGTCGTCGAGAGCCACGCCCGCGAGCTCGTGCGCCGCATCCCCCTCAGGCGGGGCCAGCTCGACTACGTGGTGGATTCCATGCAGGCGGTCGTCGACTACTCGTACGGGACCGCCTTCCCCGCGTTCATCGGGTTCGGGATCCCGGTCGCCGGCAAGAGCGGCACCGCCGAGACGGGCGGCCCGAACCCGAATGCCTGGTTCCCGGCCATCGCCCCGGCGGATCGGCCGACGATCAGCATCGCCACTGTCCTCGTCCGCGTGCCGCTGGCCACCGGCGGCTCGGATGCCGCCCCGCTCGTGCGGCGGGTACTCGCCCAGCACTTCTCGGAGTGAGGCGTCGTGGCGCGTCACTGCTTTGACACTGATCTCGCGCGACGGGTAGCATCGGCCTGCCGCTCCTCAGCCCGACACGAGTTCGAACAGGAACCCGCCGTGCCAGCACGCCCGTGATCAGCGAGAACGCGATTCCACTGAGGTTCCAGACCGCCGAGGTCGGCGTCGACTGGCTGCAGTGCAACATCGAGTGCCAGGAAGGCTGCCCGGTCAACACCAACTGCCGCGGCTACCTCATGCTGGCCGCCGAGGGCCGCTTCGAGGAGGGCTACATCCTCGCTCGCGACCCGAACCCGGTGGCGGCCATCTGCGGCTACGTGTGCTCCGCCCCCTGCGAGAAAGCCTGCCGCCGGGCCGACATCGACAAGCCGCTGGCCATCCGCGCCATGAAGCGCTTCCTCGTCGACTGGCACTACGCCAACAACATGCCCGACAGCATCGTGGTGGGGCCGGCCACCGGCAAGAGCGTGGCGGTCATCGGCGCCGGGCCGGCCGGTCTGTCGGTCGCGAAGGAGCTGGCGACCTACGGCCACCAGGTGCACGTCTATGAGGCGCTGCCGTCGGGCGGCGGCACGACGCTCATCGGCGTGCCGGCCTTCCGCCTGCCGCGGGACGTCATCGAGCTCGACGTCAACTGGGTTGCCAAGCACGGCGTCGAGTTCCACTACAACGTCGAGATCGGCCGCGACATCACCATCGACCAGCTGCGCGACCGGCATGACGCCGTGGTCGTGGCCACTGGCTGCATGTACCCGGTGGCCATGAACGTCCCCGGCGAGGAGCTGGACGGGGTGATCTACGGTGTCGACTTCCTGAAGCGCGCGAACCTCGGTCAGGAGCAGTGGGTCGGCGACCACGTCGTCGTGGTCGGCGGCGGCTACACCGCCATGGACTCGTCCCGCACCGCCGTGCGCCTCGGCGCGAAGACCTCCACCATCGTCTACCGCCGCGGGCCGGACGAGATGGTCGTCGACGAGGAGGAGCAGCACGAGACCCGCTTCGAGGGCGTGCAGTTCGAGTTCTTCGCCTCCCCGGTCGAGGTCGTCACCGGCGAGGACGGCAGGGTCAGCGGTATCACCTTCCAGCGCACCCGCCTGGGCCCGCCGGATGCCTCCGGCCGACGCAGCGCGGAGCCGATTCCGGGCAGCGAATTCACGATCCCCTGCGACATGGTCATCCCCTGCACCAGCCAGGCATCGGACAACAACGTGCTCGGCGAGTACGGCGCGGCGCTGAACCGGCACCTCGGCGTGACCGATACCCGCAACGTCGTCGACGGCGGGTCGGTCTCGTCGTGGCGCACGCCCCCGCTGAACGGCACCACCCCCACCCGGCCGGACGGCACGAAGTACAACGCCCTGCAGTTCGACCTGAACCGCGGCTACGTCGTGACGAACCCGGACACGTTCCAGACGAACGTGGACGGCATCTTCGCGTGCGGCGATTTCGTCACCGGCCCGGCCACGATCATCGAGGCCGCCGGCCGCGGCCGCCGTACCGCGCGCGCCGTCGACCGCTGGCTCGCCGGCGTCACCGGCGCGGAGCTGGAGGAACTGCCGGTCATCAACCGCGCGGTCATCACCCAGGCCCTCGAGCACGACATGCCGGAGAAGTACGAGGCCATCCGGCGCCAGGAGATTCCCATGGCCCCGCCCGAGCTGCGCCGCGACTTCACCGGCCTGGTCGAGGTCGGCTACGACACGCGCAGCGCGGTGGCCGAGGGCAGCCGCTGCCTCCAGTGCAACCACAACATCAACATCGACGGGCCGCGCTGTATCCTGTGCGGGCTCTGCGCCGACGTCTGCCCCGAGGGCGTGATCTACATGGTCGACAAGGCGCAGGTCGGCGGCGACGACCCGGAGATCGACCTGTTCCAGTCGTGGCCGCGCGGGATCGCGATGATCATCGACGAGGAACGTTGCATTCGGTGCAACCTCTGCGTCGAACGGTGCCCCACCAACTGCATCACCATGGACCGCCTCGAGCTCGAGCGGTTCACGCCTGACGGGAAGGTGCTCTTGGAAAGCTACAAGGACAACGTGCTGGGTCAGATCGGTCAGCAGGCCGGACCGGCGGTGGACCGATGAGCTTCCTCGTCCGCGTCGTGAAGGAGTCCGCCCTGTGGCGGAGCCTCTTCCGCCAGCCGTACCCGACCACCAGCCGCACCCGCGCCCTGGCGGTGATGAACAACGTCTTTCTGCACCTGCACCCGGTGCGGGTCAAGAAGCACGCGGTCCGCTACACGTACACCTTCTGCCTGGGCGGGATCAGCTTCTTCCTGTTCCTGGCGCTGACGGTCACCGGCGTGTACCTCATGTTCTTCTACGTCCCGTCCATCAGCCGCGCCTTCCAGGACATCCAGGTCATCGAGAACTCGGTGGCGTTCGGGTCGCTCATCCGCAACATCCACCGCTGGGCGGCGCACCTCATGGTGCTCACCGTCTTCCTGCACATGATCCGGGTCTTCTACCACGGGGCCTACAAGCCGCCGCGCGAGTTCAACTGGGCGATCGGCGTGCTGCTGCTGTTCTCAACGCTGTGGCTCTCCTTCACCGGCTACCTCCTGCCGTGGGACCAGATCGCGTTCTGGGCCATCACGGTGGGCACCCAGATGGCGACCTACGCGCCGCTCGCCAGCGTCGAGTCGGGCTTCATCCTGCTGGGCGGCATCGAGGTCGGGCAGGAGACGCTCATCCGCTTCTACGTGATGCACGTCATCGCCTTCCCGCTCATCGCCGCCATCCTCATGGTCGTCCACTTCTGGCGGATCCGGAAGGACGGCGGCATCTCCGGGCCGGTGTAGGGGTATATGGACCGATGACCATCGAGAAGCGACCGAACGCGACCGCCGACAAGAACGCGCCGACCCAGGCGCCGCAGGTCCCGACCATCGAGCGCGGCGGCGGCCCGAAGCTGCCCGGCCCGCCCGGCGTGCCGGGCACCGAGCGCTTCCGCCTGCTCGCGTACGTGAAGCAGGAGTCGATGGTCCGCGTCGACAAGCGACCGGACGAGACGGTGCTCACCTGGCCGCACCTGCTCCGCGCCGAGTTCCTCATGGCCATGCTCATCAGCGCGCTGCTCGTCATCACCGGCTTCCTCATCCAGGCGCCGCTGGAGGAGATGGCGAACGCGGGCAACACGCCGCACGTGGCCAAGGCGCCGTGGTACTTCCTCGGCCTGCAGGAGATGCTCTCCTACTTCAACGCCACAGTCGTGGGCATCCTCTTCCCGCCGCTGTACTTCATCGGCCTCATGGCCATCGCCTACATCGACCGGTCGCCGTACAAGGCCGCCCGTGACCGGAAGCTGGTCTGGGTCTTCTTCCTGTGCCTCATGGTCGGCGGCCTGCTGGTGACCTTCATCGGTTCGTTCTTCCGGGGCCCGGGCTGGAACTGGGTCTGGCCATGGGAGGGCCTGTTCTTCACGCTATGAGCATGCAGCCCTACACCTACGGCGAAGTGCACGGCCCGCGCGCCGGCGAGATGAGCCGGCGCAGCTTCATGCGCCGCATGGTCGGCGTGGGCGTCGGCATCCTCTCGATCGAGTTCCTGGCGGGCACCGTAGCCTTCCTGTGGCCGAACGTCCGCGAGGGACTCGGGGGCATCCTCGTGCTCGGTACGGCCGAGGACATCGCCATCAACCAGCCGGAGTGGCCGGAGGGCCTGCCGTACGTCTTCCAGTCGAAGATCTTCGTGGTGAACGTCCCCGCCGCCAAGGCGCGCGTCGCCGAGAACTCAGGCGGCCAAGTCGACGCGGACGCGAGCCTTCCCGTGCCCGATCCGGGTACGAACCTCGGCCCGGAGGTCCCGCTCGCCGACCGAAGCGTCTTGGCCCTTTACCGTAAGTGCCCGCACCTCGGCTGCCAGGTCCCGCAGCTCTGCGACCAGAGCCAGTGGTTCGAGTGCCTCTGCCACGGCAGCAAGTACACGGTGATCGGCGAGAAGCGCGACGGGCCGGCGCCGCGTGGCATGGATCGCTTCGCGATGATCTTCGAGGATGGCGTGTACAAGATCGACTCCGGCCAGATCGAGGACGGGCCGCCCATCGGCTCCGAGACGTTCGACGGCCGGGGGCCGACCGACATGCCGCATTGCGCCGCCTGACCGATGACCGCCAAGACGCTCGGCGTGATCCTGGTCAGCGTCCTCGCCATCTTCACCGCGTTCTACTGGATCACCGATGTGCAGCGGCGCGACGCACGCTACAACACGCTCCAGGAGGAGCTGGTTGAGTACGGCACGGTCGTCTTCGGCCCGCCCACTGACGAGCACCCGGCGACCGCGAACTGCGCGCAGTGCCACGGCCCGGACGGCACGGGCGGGCAGGTGGGCAACACCGGCGTCCAGGCGCCGAACCTCCACAGCCGCTCGCTCTACGAGAAGCTGCGCTCGAACGCGAACTACGTGAACCTCGTCATCCGCTACGGTGGCGTCGTCGTCTCCGGCAACGTGAACTCGCTCATGCCGGCCTGGTCGACCGAGGTCGGTGGCCCGTTGACGATCGAGCAGATCGACGCTCTCACCGCCCTCGTCGAGAGCTGGGCCGAGGAGACCGGTGAGCAGCCCGTCGAGGAGGTCCCGAACACGGTCGAGGCCGGGGCCGAGGTATACCAGACCGCGGGCTGCGCGGGCTGCCACGGCGCGAACCTCGAAGGCGCCGGCACCTTTCCGAACATCCAGGGCATCGGCTCCGCGCCGCTCACCAACGAGGACCTGCCGGAGCCGATCAGCGGCGAGGACCAGCTCATCGCGGATTACGAGGACGACCCGCGGATGATGCTCGAGAAGTGGATCCGCGACTCGGCGGGCAACTACAACGACGGGCAGGGGACCGGTATGCCGGCGCACCCCGAGAGCCAGCTGCCGGCAGACGCGCTGGCGGCGCTCATCACCTTCCTGCTCGAGGGATCGCACGGAGGCGGAGGCTGAGCCGATGACCTACCTGCCACCGCCGCGTCGTGGAACCGTCGTCCGCGCCGCGCGCGGCGTCGACGAGTTCACGAGCTGGCTGCTGTACGGCTACGAGACCTGGCTGGTAGCGGTGCTGAAGGCCGTGCCGCTGTTCCTGTTCATGTACTTCCTGATCTTCTACATCCCGAACTACGTCTACTACGCGGTGACGCTGTACGTGCTCGACTTCAGCAAGGACGTCGGCTTCCTGGTGGCGAACCTCGTTGGCGGCGGCAACTTCACGGCGCTCATCGTCATGGCCGTCTGGGCCCAGGCCGCCCGCGGCCGGCAGGGGTTCTTCTGGGGGCTCATCCGCTGGCTGGTCTTCCTCCAGTACCTGCTGACCATCCTGGTGCTCATCCCGTTCATGGTGTTCAACCTCGGCGGCGGGTCGCTCATCCCGCCCGTGTTCACGTTCCAGGCCCTCGCGCTCGGGGCGGCATCGGCCGGCATGGGCGCGATGTCGGCGGTCTACCTCTGGTTCGAGTTCCGGCGGATCACCAGCCGCGAGGCAGCGGAGGCCGCCGGCTCGAGCCTGGCACTCTCCACCGGCCGCTAGCCGGCGAACCACCATGGGGCGCCAGGCCGTCGCGCACGCCGCCTGGTCCGGCCTCGTACTCATCGCCGCGGGGTCGCTCGTGGCCGTCGAGCTCTCGACTCCGTGCCCGCCGGGCGGGCCGCTCGCCTTCGGCTCGTGCGCGGAGGTGCGTCCCTTCGCCGTCGGCGTCGTGCTCCTCGCCGCCACGCTCTACGTGGTGGGGCTGACCGGCGTCCTGGCCTGGACGCGAAGCCTGCGACGACGAGGCATGGCCGATGGGCGCGCGACGCGCGACTGGTACCTCCTCGCCGCCGGCCTCGGGCTGCTGGCAGCGCCGCTCCTCGCATTCACCCTCGCATCGGCCCTCCGCTAGCATGGAGGCATGACCACCACATCGGCCGATGCGCTCGTCGGTCGCCTCGAGGGGATCGCTCGCATCGTGGGCGACCGGCTGGAGATCGACGACCCCGCTCGGCTCCGGAACGAGCTCATCGACGACCTCGTGCGCGAGGCCGTCTTCGCCCCCGACGAGGCGCAGCGGGACGCCGCGCGCTGGCTCATCTGGGCGGCGTCCCAGGCCCTCGGCTGCGGCTCGGCCAGCATCCATGACCTGTACCTGGCGCGCGGGCGCGGGGCGTTCGAGCCCACCGCCTTCACCGTCCCGGCCATCAATGTCCGCGCGGCCGCATACCTCACCGCGCGCCAGGCGTTCGCGGCCGCCATCGAGCGCGAGGCCGGGGCGATCATCTTCGAGATCGCGAAGTCGGAGATGGCCTACACCGAGCAGCGCCCGGCCGAGTACACCGCCGTCGTCCTGGCCGCCGCCATCCGCGAGGGCTGGCCCGGCCCGGTCTTCCTGCAGGGCGACCACTTCCAGTTCAACGCGACGAAGTGGAAGGCCGATGCCGATGCGGAGATGGCCGGCCTCGACGACCTCACCCGCGAGGCGATCGGCGCCGGATTCCTGAACATCGACATCGATTCGTCCACGCTGGTCGACCTATCGCAGCCGACGGTCGAGGCCGAGCAGGCCGTCAACGCCGCGAACACCGCCGCCCTGACCCGGCTCATTCGAAAGCTCCAACCGGACGGGGTGACGATCAGCATCGGCGGCGAGATCGGCGAGGTGGGCAAGGCGAACTCGACCGAGGAGGAGCTGCGCGCCTACCTGAACGGCTACTACGAGCGCCTCGGCGACGGGCGCCCCACCGGCATCAGCAAGGTGAGCATCCAGACCGGCACGAGCCACGGCGGCGTGCCGATGCCGGATGGCACGATCGCCAGCGTGAAGATCGATTTCGACACGATGCGGCGCCTCTCCAGCGTGGCGCGCGACGAGTTCGGGCTGGCGGGCTGCGTCCAGCACGGTGCGTCGACGCTCCCGGATGAGGCCTTCCACAACTTCCCGGCGAACGGCGCCGCGGAGATCCACCTTGCCACCGGCTTCCAGAACATCCTCTACGACGCGGGCGGCCTGCCCGACGACCTTCGGGCCGAGATGATGGAGTGGTGTCGCGCGAACTGCGCCGAGGAGCGCAAGGAGGGCGAGACCGAGGAGCAGTTCCTGTACAAGACGCGCAAGAAGGCGATCGGCCCCTTCAAGCGCCGGCTGTGGGACCTGCCCGATGGGGGGCAGGTCGAGATCGGCGCGAATCTGCGCCGGCAGTTCGGCCTGCTGTTCGACCAGCTCGGGGTGGCCGGCACCCGTTCGCTCGTGTCCCGGCACGTCACCCGGGTGGATCTGCCCCGTCCGCGCCCCACCGCCCTCGGCGGATCGGGCGACGAGGCGGTCACCGCCGGCGCCCACGTCTTCGAGGACGACGGCTCCGGGGAGTAGCCCTAGCCGATCCCCAACAGCTTCCGCATCGCGGCCGAGTCCGCCACCGCCACGAGGCGACGCACCGCGGGTGGGGGTAGCTTGGCGAGCGTGGTGAGCGCGCTCGACAGCTCGTCCGCGTCCAGGGTCCCGATCATCCGCCACAGGCTGTCGACGCTGTCAGGCCGCAGCCTGTCGAGTGCGAGGAAGAGGCGCTCGATGGCGGCCGGATCGCCGCGTACGAAGACCTCCACGCCGCGATCGAAGCGACGGACGAACTCGAGGAGGGCGGCGAGGCGCTCCTGCAGGTCGGCGGCCTCGGGTCCCGCCGCACGGGCGTCGGCCACGCAGCGCTCGATGACCGGTAGCACGGGGTCCGTCTCCCGCGCGCGGCGCGCCGCGGCCACGCGGCGGAACCACTCCCAGTGATCGCCGACCACCACCCAGGCCACCGCTGCCGGCCCGCGCTGCCCGCTCCGCCGCGGCGCCTCCGCTCGGCGCACGAGCCCCCACTCCTCGCACTGCACCAGCGCCAGGCTGGCGGCGCGATGGCTCATCCCCAGCGCGCGTCGCACCTCGGGCTCGGTGAGCGGGCCGCCGTGCGCGAGCAGGTAGCCCTGCACCGCCGCGGTCGATGGCGCCACGCCCCACGCCGCCCCGATCTCGCCCCACGCCCGCGCGAACGCAACCTGGATCGCCTCGACCGAGCTCAACGGCACCTCCGATACCTGCTCAGGCAGGATAGCCGGTTCCCGTGGGCCGTCCGCCCATCGCCTGTTCCGGCGACGTCCTCGTCGCCGCGGCTGCCGCGTGTCGCCTGATGCTGGATGACCGCGGCACGGATCGGCATGGCGGCCGTTGCACCGCCCGATGCTGGGTGAGAGCGGCATGCGGGCGGCGGAGGCGGCCTCGAAGCAAAGCGGTGCTGCCCGCACCCAGCATGAGGCGAAACGACGCCCATCCCGGGGGCGCTGCGCCGGAGACGGCTCGGAACAACCGATCTATCGGTACGAACCACGCCTGAGCCGGGCGTGGGGCGCGGAATGGCCGTTCTATCGGTACGGGGCGAGCACGAGCCCAGCGCACAGGCACCGCTCACGCGCGCGGTGTACCGATAGATCGTGCATACGGCGCCAGATACCAGCGTCTGGCGCGAATCCAACCGATAGATCGGCACGCGAACCGACAGATCGGCACGCGAACCGATAGATCGGCACGCGCGCGACCCGGCCCTCCCGGACCGGCAGACGCGAGAAGGCCCCGGCGTCAGCCGGGGCCAATCGGTCCTGCGAGAGGAAGCGGGAACGTCAGTGGCAGCCGCCGGCCTTGGCGGGTGAGCCATCGGTGTTGAACGAGGATCCGCAGGCGCAGCTGCTGACCGCGTTCGGGTTGTTGATGGCGAAACCGGAGCCCATCAGCGAGTCGACGTAGTCGATCTCGGCGCCCTCGACGTGCTGCACGCTGAAGGCGTCGATGACCACCGGCACCTCCCCGTGCTGCTCGACGCGATCGTCGCCGGTGATGTTCGAATCGAAGGCCAGGCCGTAGCTGAACCCGGAGCAGCCGCCGCTCTTCACGAACAGGCGGAGCGCCGCGTCGGCCTTGCCCTCGCGCGACCGGAGCTCGACCACCTTGGCGGCGGCGGCATCGGTCAGGGTCACGAGGAGCTGGTCGGACGGTGCCGGGACCCCCTGGGGGGTGCCCTGCGGCGTCGTCTCGGACATGGTCATGAGCGGTGGATCCCTCTCGCTTGGTTGGATTCGCTTCGGAAAGTATAGCAAGCCCGTTCGGTACGACCGCAATCCCCCTGCCGGGGCCGATGGTTCCCGTTCGACGCTGACCATCGGTACACTTAGGGCCCGACCCACGACGACCCACGACGACGTACGAGGCTCACGCACGTGAAGCTTGCATCCCGCATGGAGCGGATCGGGACCGAGACCGCGTTCGAGGCGGCGGCGCGCGCCCGCGCGCTCGAGGCCACCGGCCGCGACGTGATCCACCTCGAGCTCGGCGAGCCCGACTTCGACACGCCGCGGCACGTGGGCGAGGCCACGGTCCGCGGCCTCCTCGACGAGCGCATGACCCACTACACGCCGGCCACCGGCATCGCGCCGCTGAAGGCAGCGATCGTCGACGACGTGCGCCGCTGGAAGGGGATCGAGACAAGCCCGGAGCAGGTGATCGTCACGCCGGGCGCCAAGCCGATCATGTTCTACGCGATGCTCGCCCTCATCGACGAGGGCGACGAGGTCATCTACCCCAACCCCGGCTTCCCGATCTACGAGTCGATGGCCAACTACGTCGGTGGCGTTGCCGTGCCGGCACCGCTGCGCGAGGCGGACGAGTTCCGGATGGACGTGGCCGAGGTCGACTCGCTCGTCACCGATCGCACCCGGATGATCGTCATCAACTCGCCCCACAACCCCACCGGCTCGGTGCTCACGACGGAGGACATCCAGCAGGTCGCGCAGATCGCCCGCGACCACGACCTGGTCGTCCTGGCCGATGAGATCTACGGCCGGCTGCAGTACGAGGGCGAGCCGCTCTCGATCGCGACCCTGCCCGGCATGGCGGAGCGCACGATCACGCTTGACGGCTTCAGCAAGACGTTCGCGATGACCGGCTGGCGGCTCGGATACGGGATCGTGCCCGAGTGGCTCGTCCCGTCGTTCGGACGCCTGGTCATCAACAGCGTGAGCTGCACGAACGCCTTCGCGCAGGCCGGAGGGGTCGCGGCCCTCACCGGCCCGCAGGACGAGCCGGACCGATTCCGCGAGGAGTTCGTCGCGCGGCGCCAGCTCATCGTCGACGGGCTGAACGCGATCCCGGGGGTGAGCGCGGTCATGCCGCATGGCGCGTTCTACGCCTTCCCGAACGTATCGAGCTTCGGGCGGACGAGCGCCGAGATCGCCGACCACCTCCTCTACGACGCCGGCGTCTGCGTCCTGGCCGGCACGGCCTTCGGCCGCCACGGCGAGGGCTATGTACGCCTCAGCTACGCGAACTCGCGGGAGAACATCGCCCGCGCGCTGGAGCGGATGGGGGAGTCGCTCGCGAAGCTGGAGCGCACCGGGGAGCTCGTCGGCGCCGGGTCGGTGGGCGCATGACGACCCTGCGGCCCGCCGCCGACTCGGTCGACGGCCTCTACGAGCGCGCCACCGGCTCGTTCGACGACTGGGAGCTGCTGAAGGACGTCATCGACGAGCTGCTGGACCTCAGCCTGAACTACCGCCAGTCGGGCCACCCCGGCGGCTCGCGCTCGAAGGTGCACCTCTTCCTGGCCCTGCTGCTGTCCGGCGCCATGCGCTGGGACCTCCGCCGCCCGTGGCTGCCCTTCGGCGACCGCTTCGTGCTCTCCGCCGGCCATACCGTGCCGCTGGTGTACACCACCCTGGCCGCCCTCAACGAGGTGCTCGCCGCGCGCCACGAGCGGACCGGCGACGAGCGCTTCGCCTTTCCCGACGAGGGACGTTGGGCGCTGCGCTGGGAGGACCTCCTCCAGCTGCGGCGCCGGGGCGGGCTGCCCGGCCACGCCGAGATGGAGGGCAAGACCCTCTTCCTGAAGTTCAACACCGGGCCGTCCGGCCACGGCATGCCGCCATCGGCCGGGGAGGCGGCGGCGCTGAAGATCGCCGGCGCCGGCGAGGTGAAGGTCTTCGTGGTCGAGGGCGAGGGCGGCCTGACACCGGGCGCCAGCCACGAGACGCGCAACAGCGCCTGGGGCCTCGGTCTCGACAACCTCGTCTTCCTGGTCGACTGGAACGACTACGGCATCGACGACCCGGCCATCAGCGACGTCGTGCATGGCACACCGGCGGAGTGGTTCACGCCGTACGGCTGGCGCATCACCGGCACCGACACCGGCTCGGAGTGGGCGCCGGTGACCCGCGCCGTGCTCGAGGCGGCCCGCGGCGAGAACCCGGATCGCGTCCCGTCCATGGCCTGGTTCAAGACCCGCAAGGGCCGCGGCTACGGCAAGTACGACAACAAGAGCCACGGCAGCCCACACGCCATGAACTCGCCGGAGTTCTGGGCGGTGCGCCATGGCTTCATGGAGCGCCACGGCGTGACGTACGAGGGCGTCGACCAGCCGGCCCCCTCGGACAAGTCAGAGCTCGCGGCGCAGGCGCGCCGCAACCTGGAGATCGCCATCGGCGTGCTCCGCGCGAACGAGGCCGTCGTCGACGCCGTCAGCGACCGCCTGCTCGAGCTGGCGGCATCGGTCCCGGAGCAGCCCTCCGGCTTCCATCTCGGCGGACGCGGGGCGCAGATCTTCGACGACACCCGCTTCACCGATGTCTCGGCCTACCCCGCTTCGCTGTGGAAGGCCCCGGGCGAGAAGGCGCCGAACCGCGCGGCGCTGGCAGCGTGGGGCGCGTGGGTGAACGCCACCGCCCGGGCCCAGTACGACCGGCCGCTGGTGCTCGCCTGCAGCGCCGACCTCGCCGAGTCGACGAACATCGCCGGCTTCGCCAAGGACTGGGAGGACCTCCCCGGCTGGGGTTGGTACAACCGCGACACGAACGTGCGTGGCGCGCTCCTGCCCCAGGAGATCACCGAGTTCACGAACGCGGGCGTGAGCGTGGGCATCGCCACCGTCAACATGGCCGATGACCCCTTCACCGCGTTCAACGGCTTCTGGGCGGCCTGCTCCACCTACGGGTCCTTCTCCTACCTGAAGTACGGACCGATGCGTCTCTTCAGCCAGCTCGCCCAGGACTGCGAGCTGAAGGTCGGCAAGGTCATCTGGGTGGCCAGCCACTCGGGCCCGGAGACCGCGGAGGACTCGCGAACCCACTTCGGCATCTTCGCCACCGGCGTGACGCAGCTCTTCCCGGAGGGCCACGTCATCGACCTGCACCCGTGGGAGTACAACGAGGTGCCGGTCCTGCTGGCCGCCGCCCTGGCGAGCGACGTGCCGATCGTCGCGCTGCACCTCACCCGGCCGTCAGTCGAGATCCCGGACCGCGAGGCGCTGGGCATGGACTCGCACCTCGCCGCGGCGAAGGGTGCCTACGTCCTGCGCCGGCCATCCCCCGATACGCCGTCAGCCGGGACGGTGTACGTGCAGGGCACCATGTCGACGGCGAACACGGTAAAGGTGCTTCCCGAGCTCGACCGGCGCGGCCTGAACGTGCGAATCGTGGCTGCCATCAGCCCGCAGCTGTTCAGGATGCAGGACGCCGCCTATCGCGACGAGATCTGCTCGCCGGCGGACCGATGGGACGGCATGG